>Ga0209487_1000399_pt1 | contig 39970 bp, 39 predicted proteins | sample Poulit2012_FD_187524 | JGI IMG/M metagenome (GOLD analysis project Ga0209487, IMG submission 187524) | Agricultural soil microbial communities from Georgia to study Nitrogen management - Poultry litter 2012 (SPAdes) (version 2) | ecosystem: Environmental > Terrestrial > Soil > Agricultural land...
GCGGGATGTAGTGCTATTGATATAATTTCTATTCTAAAAAAGCAACGTTTAAAAATTGATTCTTATCGAGCAGAAGTCGATGGGGAACGAGTAGAGTTAGATGGGGCAAAACCTTTTAAATCTATGGCAGTACGTGTTTATTTGGAGGGCGATATTCCTGCCGATAAAGCTAAGCGTGCGGCAGCTTTGAGTTTTGAAAAATACTGTTCGGTGTCATTAACCATGGCAGACTGTGTAGATGTAACTTGGGAGGTGTACCTGAACGATATCTTGCTATAGTTATATAAGAATGCGAAGACTTCTTACAATTTTATCAGGGGTGTTTCTTTTTTTAAACACCTCTGTTTTTGCACAAAATAACTTATCTAAATATGCTATAGATGCTAGTGTGTTTTATGGGAATACTTTGGAGCATAATCCGAATATAGCACATTTGCTTAGCGAGCATCCAACGGGTTTTCATTTTTCTTGGAGCAAAACCTTGAATCCAGAAAAACATTGGAGTTACAAGAATAATTACCCTGAATTAGGATTTAGTTTTTTTTACCACCAATCTCACGTAGAAGCCTTAGGAGATAATTATTCCTTATACGGTCATATTCATTGGTATTTTGCATCGCGACTATTACAGTTTAAATTAGCTCAAGGAATAGCCTATATAGGAAACCCTTACCATCCAGATAAAAATTTCAGGAATGTAGCTTATGGGAGTAAATTTCTAGGGGCAACTCGCTTGGAGCTGAATTTTGTAAAGGAAAATATTTGGGAAGGCATGGGGGTGTTAGCAGGTTTGGGAATTGTACACTATTCCAACGGATCGATAAAAAAACCGAATACTAGTGCCAATACACTATATGCGCATATTGGGCTTAGATATAGTTGGGATGAGGTGCAGATTCCGAGTGCTGCGGAAATAGATTGGCCTAAAGCCGATGAGCTATCTGTACTGCGATATGAAGCAATTCTTAGAGGAGGAATAAATCAAGCAGGAATTGGCCAGCCTACACGTGAATTTTTTGTACTTGGTGGGGCACTTGGTAAGCGATGGAGCTATCGAAGTGGTTGGCATGCAGGCGTGGAGTTTTTCTATAGTCCTTTTATAAAAGATATTGTTCGATTCCGTTCTGTTGCATTTCCTGAAGCTGGGTATACTGGCACAGAGGATTTTAAGCGAATAGGGGTTTATGCTGGATACGATTTGTTTGTTTCGGATGATTTTTCTTTGTTCGCTAACTTAGGGTTCTACGCTTATTGGCCAATATCCTATGAAAGTCAGATATACAACAGACTAGGTATGAAGTATCAAATTGCTGAGAGTCCTGTGTTTGTAATGTTAGATGTAAAAGCGCATTATTTCCGAGCAGAAGCAATGGAGTTGGGTCTTGGATATAAGTTTTAATAAGTGCAGTGTATGGAAAAAGTAAAGTATAATATTCTTATTCTTTTGACTCTTATATTTCTTGGATGTAATAGTGAAAGTGCATGGGATTGTGTAAAGACACCTGGTGCAGAGATCCTGTTTGAGGAAGATGTAGGAGAGTTTCAGTCTGTAACTGTACAAGGTCATATGGATCTAGTGGTTATACAAGATACGCTTATGCGGGTTCAAGTGAAAACAAGAGAGAACTTGATGGGTAATATTCAGTTTACCATCGAAGATGGAGTGCTTTATATTGAGGATGAAAGTACTTGTGATGTTCTCAGAAAACGCTCGTATACAACTGTTTATATATATGCGCCGAAGTTATATACCATTCGAAATGCTTCCACTGGTATGGTACGTAATGAAGGCGTGTGGAAACAAAACAAAATAGGGCTTATTTGTGAAAATCATTTTAATGATTCCTATTATAATAATGGTGTTTTTGAGATGAACTTAGAAGTTCACGAGTTAAATGTACTAGCCAATGGACATTCGTACTTTAAGTTAGAAGGCACGGCAGAAAAAGCCGATATGTCTGTATATGCTGGAAATGCTAGGATAGAAACTTCTTCAATGCCCATAGAAGAAATAGATCTATATCATAGAGGTACGAATCACATGTTATTATATCCTACGCAAGCTATCCGTGGTGAGATTCTAAATACGGGTGATGTGCGTATATATAATACTCCACCGATCGTCGAGGTAGATGAAAAATACTTGGGATCGCTTGTTATTATTGAGTAAGCTCTATAAAAAGTTTTTCTAACGTAGGACTTTTCTGATGCAATTGTAGCGTTCGAAGTCCTTGTTCTTTAGCAAAGTCGTATACTACTGCTCGCATATCCTCTTCGGTATCGAAATGCAATTGATGAAGTTGTCCGCTTAGGCTTTCTACTTTTACAAGATGTGGTAATTGCTTAAAAGCCACCTCTTCTAATCGAAAATCAAACTCTACTTCAATAATCTGATTTTGAATTAATGCATCCATCTTTTTATCCAAAACAATACTGCCTTGGTGAAGGATGATAACTCGGTCGCACATCGCTTCTACTTCCTGCATGATATGCGTGGACAGTAATACGGTTTTCTCTTTCCCCACTTTTTTAATCAACTCTCGAATATCAATAAGCTGGTTGGGATCCAAACCGGTGGTGGGTTCATCTAATATTAATACCTCTGGATCGTGAAGAAGGGCAGCTGCTAGGCCAACGCGTTGTCGGAAGCCTTTCGAAAGTTCGCCTATTTTTTTATTGGCATGTGAGCTGAGTCCTGTTTGCTCAATAAGTCCTTCAATTTTATCTTTATCTACTTTATAAATGCTGGCGTTATAGAGCAAATACTCTCTTACGTACATATCTAAGTACAACGGATTGTGCTCTGGTAGATAACCTATGTTTTGACGTACTTTAATCGTTTCCTCGTCTATATCATATCCGTTTACCGTAGCCTTTCCCGATGTTGGTTTGATGTAGGTAGTGAGAATCTTCATTAAGGTAGATTTTCCAGCACCATTGGGTCCTAAAAGCCCAACGATTTCCCCTTTGTTCAGCGAAAAGCTAATCGATTTTAAAGCTTCTTGCTCTCCGTATTTTTTAACGATGTTATCGACTTGTATAGACATAAAAACTATTTAGTAGTTATCGGCAAGGTAAAGGTATTGTTTCAAAAAGCCTTTTGCAAATGGAAAATTTAATTATAGCTTTTTCTGTTTGTGAAATATTCAAGGTGCGAGGTGCGGGATGCGAGTTGTGTGGTATAAAATGCGATATTTACCAGCATATTACAGGAGTACAAAAAAACAAAAGCACGAGAAAACAAAAATACATTTCAAAACTATCTGCGAAAATCCGCGGGATCTGCGGGAAACTCTCAGAATTTAAGTGTAAAAGGCAATCATTACATTACGAAATACAAAAAACCAAAATCACGAAAAAACAAAAACACAGTTTCAATCTATAACATAACTTTATATAGAACTACTATCTTTATCTTTATACTGTAGGTAAATAATTCAGTAATTTCGCAACGACCAATAGTATCAATAAAATTGGTCGTATTTTAGTTATGCAAAACATAGAAAAGAATAAAGATTGGCTTGCTGACTTTGGGCTTACACATCCGCTATTAATTGCCGGGCCTTGTAGTGCCGAGACCGAAGAACAGGTGTTGGAGGTAGCACATAAGCTTAAAGATAGTACTGCCACTATATTACGAGCTGGAATTTGGAAACCGCGAACCCGTCCTGGAAACTTCGAGGGAGTAGGAGCTATTGGACTAAAATGGTTGCAACGTGCCAAAGAAGAGACTGGTTTACTTACCGCTACGGAAGTGGCTAATCCATATCATGTAGAACTAGCATTAAAACATGACGTGGATGTGCTTTGGATAGGTGCTCGTACCACCGTTTCGCCATTCGTGGTGCAAGAAATAGCCCAAGCGATGAAAGGTATTGACAAAATCGTTTTGGTAAAGAACCCGATAAACCCTGACCTAGCATTATGGGAAGGGGCGTTGGAGCGACTCTATACACAGGATATTATGAAGCTTGGTGTTATTCATAGAGGCTTCTCTTCTTATGGAGAAAATACTTACAGGAACAATCCTGAGTGGCAAATTCCTATTGACTTTAAAAGTAATTTTCCGAATGTACCTATGCTAATCGATCCCTCGCATATTGCAGGGAATAGAGAAAAGATAGCTTACTTATGTCAGAAGGCATTGGATTTGAATTACGATGGTATGATGATAGAAACTCATCCGAATCCAGATAAAGCATGGAGCGATGCAGACCAACAAATTACACCAGAAGCTTTAATAGAGTTGATGAGAAGCCTAAGAGTCCGAACGTCGGACGTGGGGAAACAAGCTTCTGCAGATACACTACATAAGTTAAGAACTAAAATAGATATTGTAGACGACGAGTTAGTTGCTTTGCTTGGTAAACGAATGAAGATTGCTGAGGAAATTGGTGTTTGGAAGAAAGAGAATAATGTGTCTATTTTACAGGAAGAGCGTTGGAGAAAAGTGTTAGAGCGCATGTTGGAATTGGGAGAGATAAATGAGATGAGTGAAACTTTTATGTTGCGATTATATAAAGCGATTCATCAAGAATCTATAAATCATCAGAATAAAATAATTAATAAATAAGTATGAAAGGTGTAGTATATAAGTCTACCGGAAGCTGGTATCAAGTGAAAGGAGAAGACGGAGAAATGTATCGCGCAAGGATACGCGGGAGGTTTCGGTTGGATGGCATACAAAGCACCAACCCAGTTGCTGTAGGGGATAAGGTGATGATGAAGATGGAGGAAGGAAATAAAGAGGTGCAGGCAGTGATTGTTGGTATTGAAGATCGGGAAAATTATATTGTTCGTAGATCGGTAAACCTGTCCCATCAAAAACATATTATCGCATCAAATATAGACCTAGCTTTTCTATTGGTAACCGTTGCTGGCCCAGTAACTACACCTACTTTTATCGACAGGTTTTTGGTTACGGCAGAAGCTTATAGGATTAAAACCATCTTGTTATTTAATAAAATAGATACCTACGATCAAGATCAAATAGATGAGATGCTCTTCCTTTCGGCAATGTACAAGGAAATAGGCTATACTTGTATTGAAATATCGGCGGCGACCGGAAAAAATATCGATAAGGTAAAAGAACTAATGCTAGGCAAAACAAGTTTGTTCTCTGGCCATAGTGGGGTAGGAAAATCCACTTTGATCAATGCCTTGCAACCTGGATTGGATTTGAAAACATCGGATATTTCTTCTATTCATAAACAAGGCCAACACACCACCACATTTGCAGAAATGCACGATTTAGACTTCGGTGCCCAGATTATCGATACCCCTGGAATTCGTGGATTTGGAGTGGTAGAAATGGAACGAGAGGAAATAGGAGATTATTTTCCAGAGTTCTTTGCCATGAAACAACATTGTAGATTTCATAACTGCTTACATTTAAAAGAGCCACAATGTGCAGTAAAAGGTGCACTAGAAGAAGGTACTTTGTTTTGGTCGCGATATAATAGTTATGTGCAGTTAGTAGAAGGAGACGACGATACGTATAGAAGAGACGAATATAGAGAGTAAATATGCGAGTAGTATTACAACGAGTAAAAAATTCAAATGTAAAAATAGCCGATGAAATAGTTGGCGAAATAGAAAGTGGTATCCTAGTGTTGTTAGGCGTAGAAGATGCTGATACAGAAGAGGATATAGATTGGTTGGTTCGGAAGATTAGCCGAATTCGGATTTTTGACGATGCCGATGGGGTAATGAACCTATCCTTGTTAGATACCGGAAAACAAGCCTTAGTGGTTAGTCAATTTACCTTGCATGCAAGTACAAGGAAAGGAAATAGACCATCGTATATAAAAGCAGCAAAGCCAGAATTTGCCGAGCCGATGTATAAAAAGTTCGTTGCAGCATTGGAGCAAGAAATTGGCAAGTCGGTGCCCACAGGAGAGTTTGGTGCCATGATGGACGTATCTTTAGTTAACGATGGCCCAGTGACAATAATAATAGATTCAAAAATAAGAGAATAAATTTTTAGTAATGGATATAAAGAATGCACAAAAGCAAGTAGACGATTGGATTAAAACCCATGGTGTTCGCTATTTTAATGAACTTACTAATATGGCTCAGCTTACTGAGGAAGTAGGCGAAGTAGCTCGTATAATCGCTCGTAGATATGGAGAGCAAAGTGAAAAAGAAAGCGATAAAGAAAAAGACTTGGGCGAGGAGTTGGCCGATGTGCTATTTGTAGTATTATGTTTAGCCAATCAAACCGGTGTTGACTTAGAAAAGTCATTTAATAAGAAACTAGATATAAAAACCGATCGGGATCACGATAGGCATCATAACAACCCTAAATTAAAATAAAACATGTTTAAACGTATTATAACCTATCCAGGCTTTTGGAAATCTGCTGTTTATCTTAGTGTGGTTTATGGCTTGCTCCTTATTCTACTTCAGTGGTTGCTTAGCGGATTCTCTAAAGAATTTATACAAGAAGCTTTTGGTGTAGGACGAGTCTGGGTGTTTTTTGTTGCAGGTGCTGTAGCAGGTATATCCTCGACCTATGCAAGGTTTTGGCGATTCCTAAAAGAACAAGATCACGATAAATGAAATACAGGCTCACTGTAAATACCATTCCTGTAAGCCAGCGAATTCAGCTAAGAGGTTCCAAAAGCGAATCGAATAGACTTTTGGTATTGCAGAAATTATTAGGGGGTTTTGCTATTGATAATCTCTCGGATAGTGTCGATACACAGGTGTTGAAGAAAGCTCTAGAAAGCGATGAAAAGGAAATAGATGTTGGTCATGCTGGTACCGCCATGCGTTTCTTAACCGCATATTATACTATTCAAGAAGGGAGAACCACCGTTTTAAAAGGAAGCCAGCGAATGCATCAGCGACCTATTGCACCTTTAGTTGAAGCATTACAAAGCATGGGAGCAGAGGTAAAGTATATTGATAAGCAAGGTTATCCTCCATTAGAGATACGTGGTAAGAAGCTTCAAGTAGAATCCGTAGAGGTGGACGCATCTATGAGTAGTCAGTACGTTTCTGCCTTGTTACTCATCGGGTCAGTCTTGCCAGATGGTTTGCAGATAAAACTTCGCGGTGCGATAACTTCCTTACCTTATATACAGATGACACTTGCGTTGCTTCAGCGACTAGGGGTAAGGACATCTATAGAGGGAAACTTGTTGCAAGTTGAAAAAGCTAGCAAGCCAATCGTAAAAACTGTAACGGTCGAATCCGATTGGAGTTCTGCGTCTTATTTATATAGTTTTTTCGCTATAAGCAAGATGGAGGAAATGCGTCTTGGCGGCTTACGACAAGATAGTTTACAAGGCGATAGTAGGTTGCAGTCTATATTTACCGATTTTGGTGTAAAAAGCACCTGGGATAATGCTGATCTAGTTTTGCATAAAACCAATAGTGTAAAGAATTCAATAAGCTTAGATTGCTCGGATTTTCCAGACTTAGCACAAACGATTGTTGTGACTGCTTTTGCGTTAGGTGTATCAATGTCCCTTACTGGATTGCATACTTTGAAAATAAAAGAAACCGATAGGCTAGTGGCGTTGCAAAAAGAATTGAAGAAACTAGGTGCTAAGGTTTCTATTGGTGAGGAAAGCTTACGGTTAGAGGCAAGGCAAAAGGATATACCTCATGGAGTTAGTATAGCAACTTATGAGGATCACCGTATGGCCATGGCATTTGCACCTCTGGTAATAAAGGCACCTATTCGAATAGAAGCACCTGAAGTAGTAGAAAAGTCTTTTCCTGAGTTTTGGAGCGTTTGGCATCGTCTTGGTATTGATTTACAAGAGGAGAAACTGTAAAAAAGTGAAAAGATCTTTTAGTAAGTAGATTGGTTATTTCATCAAGATTATAAATTCAACCTTTGAATCAAAAAGGGCTCATTAGTTAATAGTGAGTTAATTAAAGTGTCGAAAAAGTTAAAATTCGTGGAGCTTTGAATTTTGATTTGTATGTATTAGCATTCTCGCAGCAATGTCAAGTAGAGCAAAAGATAGCGAGTGTTTTAGCTGCAAAATTTAAGACAAAAAAAACACTACTGCCAAATAAATTATCCTTAAAATCTTGACAACGCCTATCTCAGAGTCGTATATTTGCACCCTTCACAAATAAAATTATTTTTGGACTATGGGAATGAGACTTTCTAATTATGACATTGAGATTCCAGAGGAACTGATTGCAAAATATCCTGCGGAACATCGAGATGAGTCACGTTTAATGGTGTTGAATCGTAAAGAGCAGACTATTGAACACAAAATGTTTAAAGACTTAATCGACTATTTTGACGAGGACGATATCTTGGTCTTTAACAACACGAAGGTTTTTCCTGCCCGCTTACACGGTAAGAAAGAGAAGACAAATGCAAAAATAGAAGTATTCTTATTGCGTGAGTTAGATTCCGAAACCCGTCTATGGGATGTAATGGTTGACCCAGCGAGGAAAATTCGAATTGGGAACAAGCTGTTTTTTGGTGATGATGAGTCTTTACTAGCAGAGGTAATCGACAACACAACTTCTAGAGGGCGTACGATTAGATTCTTGTACGATGGTTCTTATGAGGAGTTTAGAGCAAAACTACATGAGCTTGGCGAAACACCTTTACCTAAATATATAGATCGTGAGGTAGAGCCAGAAGATGCGGAGCGCTACCAATCGATCTTCGCTAAAAACGAAGGGGCTATTGCTGCACCAGCTGCTGGATTGCATTTCTCTAAGCACTTGCTTAAGCGATTAGAAATAAAAGGAGTGCATTTACCAGAGGTAACTTTGCACGTAGGATTAGGAACCTTTAATCCAGTTCAAGTAGAAGACCTGTCTAAGCATAAAATGGATTCTGAGGAGTTTAAGATTCCACAAGAAACAGCAGATATTGTCAATGCTGGAATCGAGAGAAAAGCTAGAATTTGTGCTGTAGGAACTACAGCGATGCGCGCATTAGAGAGCTCGGTATCTACAAGTAATACTTTGAATCCGTATGAGGGATGGACAAACGAATTCCTATTCCCACCACATGAATTCAGCATTGCAAATGCGATGATTACAAACTTCCATACACCAAAGCTTACTTTGATGATGATGGCTTCGGCTTTTGCAGGACATGACTTTATACAGCGCGCCTATAAAGAAGCGATTAAAGAAAAATACCGTTTCTTTAGTTATGGCGATGCGATGCTTATTATTTAAACGTTATAATTAAAAGCAAATATGTAAAACCTCAGATGCAAAAGAGTGTCTGAGGTTTTCTGTTTCATACAAGGAGTCCAGTAGGTAACACGGGCTGTTTTTTAAGTGGTAGAAAATATAATATGAATTTCATATACTACCTGTAAAAAACTGCTTATAAAGATAATATTTGGTAATTTTGCAACTATTATGGCAGAGAAAAAAAGAGATATACGAGCATTAACCAAAGAGGAATTGCGAGAGTTTTTCGAAGAGATTGGACAACAAGCTTTTCGAGGAGATCAGGTATACGAATGGTTATGGAATAAAGGAGTACATGACTTTTCAGATATGACTAATATCTCTTTAGAAACCAGAGGTTTATTAGAAGAAAAGTTTGTAATCAATCATATAGCAGTAGACCTTTCACAGCGTAGTAACGACGGAACTATTAAAAATGCCGTGCGCTTGCATGATGGAAATATTGTAGAGTCCGTTCTTATTCCTACTTCCAGTCGTACCACTGCTTGTGTTTCTTCGCAAGTAGGATGTAGTCTAAACTGTAGGTTTTGTGCTACGGCAACGTTAAAACGAATGCGAAACTTGAATCCAGATGAGATCTACGATCAAGTAGTAGTAAGCGATCAGCAAAGCCGATTGTATCACGACATGCCACTTTCGAATATCGTATTTATGGGGATGGGGGAACCGCTGATGAATTATCCTAATGTACTCAAAGCCATAGAAAAAATCACTTCGGAAGAAGGCCTAAATATGTCGCCAAAGCGTATAACCTTATCCACTTCTGGCGTTCCTAAGCTTATAAAGAAGTTGGCCGATGATGAGGTGCGATTCCATTTGGCTGTATCTTTACATTGTGCTATTCAAGAAATAAGAGAGCAGATAATGCCGTTTGCTACTAGATTTACTTTAGAAGATTTACGTGAAGCGCTTGAATATTGGTACCAACATACTAAGCGACAAGTTACTTATGAATATATAGTTTGGGATGGCATAAACGATACCAAGGAAGCAATAGATGCCTTAGTTAAGTTCTGTCAATACATACCATGTAAAGTAAACCTTATAGAGTACAATTCTATTGGTGATCCAAACTTCCGACAAGCTAAACCTGAGTGGATCGATGCGTATATAAGTGGCTTAGAAGAAAATAATATTCCAGTAACCGTGAGACGTAGTAGAGGTGATGATATTGATGCAGCATGTGGACAATTGGCAAATAAACATTAAGTTGCGTGCAAGATGAAAATAGTATCACGAATAAAGTTGCCTATACAAGAAGAGATGGAACTCTTCGAGGAAAAGTTTCGAGACTCTATGTCCACGCATGTTTCCCTTCTAAACAGAATTACACATTACGTAGTTAATAGAAAAGGAAAGCAAATGCGTCCGATGTTTGTTTTCTTAATTGCCAAAATGGTGTCGGAAAACAATCAAGTTATAGAACGCACCTATCGAGGAGCATCGGTTATCGAACTGATTCATACTGCCACCCTAGTGCATGATGATGTGGTAGACGATAGCAATCGCAGACGTGGCTTTTTCTCAATTAATGCCCTTTGGAAAAACAAAATTGCAGTTTTAGTAGGTGACTATTTACTGTCTAAAGGACTATTACTTTCTATAGATAACGACGATTTTGACTTGCTTAAAATAATCTCTGTAGCCGTTAGAGAAATGAGCGAAGGAGAGCTATTGCAAATTGATAAAGCTCGTAGATTAAATATTACCGAGGAAATATATTTCGAGATTATCCGGAAAAAAACTGCCACACTCATTGCTGCTTGCTGTGCCATGGGAGCAAAATCGGTACATGCTTCCGATGAAGAAGTAGAGAAAATGCGTTTGTTCGGCGAACTTATCGGAATGGCATTCCAGATTAAAGATGACTTATTTGATTACGGTAACGAAGCTATTGGCAAGCCCACCGGAATAGATATCAAAGAAAGAAAAATGACACTTCCGTTGATTTATGCTTTAAATCAAGCCGATCCAAAAGATAGAAGATGGCTCATAAACTCGGTAAGAAATCACAATACTAACAGAAAGCGTGTAAAGGAAATCATAGCTTACGTCAAGAATGTCGGTGGGTTAGATTATGCCGTTAAAGCTATGCTAGACTATAAAGAGCAAGCACTCGAAGTATTGAACGATTATCCTGACTCACCCTATAAAGATTCTCTTCTTTTAATGGTGGAATACGTAATTGACCGAAAAAAATAATCCCCGAGGCAACCTTTCTTTAAAACTTCTCGTCTATATAGATAGAAGACCATAATAAAGAAGGTGAAATTAAGACCCCTACATAACAGTTTGAAAGTTAACAACCTGATAGCTAAGGCAAAAAACAATGAGCGTATAGCCCAGACCGAGCTATACCATATGTTCGCGCCAAAGATGTTATCGGTGTGTCGTTGGTATACCAAAGATTTACAGTATGCCGAAGATGTTATGGTGCGTGGTTTCTTTAAAGCATTTCAAAACTTAGATACCTATAAGCAAACTGGAAGCTTTGAAGGTTGGCTGCGTCGTATAATGACAAGAGAAGCCATTGACTTTATTCGTGCACATAAAGAATTGGATTTTCCCGAGGATTTCGAGTATACATTAGCTAAAACAACACCAGCTAAATCTTTGGATAAACAACATAAACTTGAGCAATTACAATGGTGTATAGACCAACTGCCGGATGGATATAGAATGGTGTTTGTATTGTTTGCTATAGAAGGCTATCCGCACAAAGAGATTGCAGAGAAGCTCAATATTAGTGAAGGTACCTCTAAGTCGCAACTACACAAAGCACGAAAAGCATTACAAGAAATGATAGGACAAAAAGAAAAAGGAGTGAACTATGGGAGATAGAAGAATAGATGAGATGTTTCGGTCTCTTCAAGACAGAGAAATTACCCCTTCTAGCAATGCTTTGAAGAGTTTACAAGACGCGTTGAATGAAGCCGATAGAAAGAAGAGAAAAAGAAAACTTCTTGTTTTTGGCTGGGTTGCGGCTGCCGTTGCAGTTATAGTATTATCGATTGGAATAAATCTATATTCTACCGATAAGCTAGAATTGGATACCTCTAATATTGTAGAAGCTGAAATTAAATCAGAAACTGATAAAACAGATACAACAGAAGAAGTAGTTGTAGAAACTAAGATTATAAAAGAAAGCTCTGATAGGAATCAGTCCAATATTTCGGAATCAGCTATTCCAGTTCTAAAAAAAACTACTCGCAATACTTCGAAAATCGCAAGTACCGATTTAAAAAGTGAAGAAAAAAGGGTGGAAGAAGTAGCTATTAAAGAGCGAGACTCAAAAACATTACAAGCAGAGAAAACGGAAGTGGCGATTATTCCAGAACAGGAAAAGAGAAAGACTGAGTTACTAAAACCGATTGATGATGCTGAACTAGATTCACTTCTAAAGCAAGAACAAGTAGCGATGGCAATGGAAAAGTTAGGAGATGACGATATTATGCGATTGTTGTACGAAGCACAAGTTACACTTGAAATTCAAGATGGAGGCCAATATGCTTCTTCTGAAGCAGAAAGACTGTTGGAACAAGCAACGATGGAAATGGAAGCGGATAAGTCCTTGCGCAGTATTTTGAATAAAGCGATAGAAACGGGACTAGTGGAAGTACAGGCTTTTTTCAAGAATGATGAAAAGTAAATTGAAGTTTAGAATCTTAAAATACAGTTGTTATAGAGCTTTATGAAAGCTTCTTTTACAAAACCTTAGAACTAATTAAAACCTAATCTATGCAAACAATATTTTTACGACTTGTTTTCCTGATTACTTGCTTTATCATGAGTTTGAGTATGTACGCTCAAATAACTTTTCATCATGAAAAGGTAAATCCAACTATTGATAGTCTTCGCCAGATTAGACAAAATGTTGAGGCAGACGAAAAAGCAAAGCTTAAAAGTGCCATAGAAGCTTTACAGGAACGATTAAAGGAAGATAAAATTTCCGTTCATGAGTTCGAGAGTGAAAAGAAGATTTTGGCTGAAAAACACGCACAAAACATTAAATCGAGAACTTTAATTCTAGATGAGTCGATAGATTATTTAAAGCGGAATGAAGATAAATCAGTGAATAGACTCAGTCTTGGAATTGGTATTGGAGGAAAGGAGGAAAACACGAAGGAAGTTGATACAGTTACTCGTTATCCTTCGCTAACTTCTTCAAGTCCATTTTTAATCTTTGGATTCAGTAACACTATAGGGGATCATAATTTAAATGATACACCATATAAGTTGGCAGGGAGTAGGTTTTTTGAGATTGGATTTAATTGGCGAACTGGATTTAAAAAGAATTCTTGGTCACACTTGCGCTATGGAATTGGATTGCATATAGATGGATATAAACCATCCGACAATCAGTATTTTGTAATGGAGAACAAAGAGCTACATTTAGAAGAGCACATAAAGAACCTTAAAAAATCTAAACTTCGTGTGACAAACTTAGTTGTGCCAGTACATTTCGAAATCATGAAGCCAAAGCTCAACATACGTGAAAATGGTAAAAAAGTTTATTCTTACGTAGATAGTTGGAAGTTTGGAATAGGAGGCTATGCAGGATTAAACCTGAAAACAACACAAATACTAGAGTATAGAGAAGATGGTCGTCGTATCCGTTCCAAAGAGAATTTAACCAGTGGTATAAATCAAGCAGTATATGGGCTTAGTACGTATGTAGGTATAGGAGGATTTACATTATATGCCCGCTATGCATTAAGCGACCTATTTAAAACTGGATTATATAACGAACATACAATAGCAATTGGTCTACGTCTTAGTTCTTACTCATAGAAGAATTGTAAGTATGAGATAATCACAAGGCGTATTTATTGAATACAGTATGAATTTAAAGATGAGTGTATATCTGAAACAATTTGAATTAGTTTTTTTAGTTTGATTAGTTAAGCTTTCTATTTTTTAAATAAAATAGGAAGCTTTAATTTTCGTATTTTTGCAATCAAGAATTAATTAGTTTTTCAACCCTGACTACTATGATATCCCGATCCACAATAGACAAAGTTTTTGACGCAGCTCGTGTAGAGGAGGTGATAGGGGACTACATCCAGTTAAAACGCAGTGGTTCGAATTTAAAGGGATTAAGTCCGTTTACCGACGAACGCACCCCTAGTTTCATGGTGTCGCCAGCCAAACAAATCTGGAAAGACTTCTCTAGTGGAAAAGGTGGGAATGCCGTTTCCTTCCTTATGGAGCATGAACATTTTACCTATCCAGAGGCCATACGCCATTTAGCGAAAAAATATGGGATTGAAGTAGAGATGACCTCACAAACCGCTGAGGATAGAGAGTTGGTAAACGAACGCGAAAGTTTGTACTTAATAAACGAGTTTGCCAAGACTTTCTTTCAGAACACTTTGCATAGTACCGAAGAAGGAAAAGCAATAGGACTTTCCTACTTTAAAGAGCGTGGCTTTACTACCGAGACAATGCAAACCTTTGAGTTGGGATATTCCCCAGAGAAATGGGAAGCCTTCACAGAAAGAGCTATTAAAAAAGGATACACACTAGAAAATCTGGAAAAAGTTGGACTTACAGTGGTGCGAAACAACAGACAATTCGATCGCTTTCGAGCCCGTGTAATTTTTCCGATAAAAAGCATGAGCGGCCGAACCTTAGGTTTTGGTGGAAGAATCCTTTCTACACAGGCAAAAGCAGCTAAGTATTTAAACTCGCCCGACAGTATAATATACGACAAGAGTAAAGTACTTTACGGTTTGTTTACTGCCAAACAAAGCATTGCCAAAGAAGACAACTGTTATTTGGTAGAAGGTTATACCGATGTTATTCAAATGTACCAACGCGGGATAACCAACGTGGTCTCTTCCTCTGGAACAGCACTTACCCCAGATCAAATACGTTTGATAAGTAGGCTTACAAAGAATATAACACTATTGTTCGACGGAGACGAGGCTGGTCTACGAGCTGCGATTCGAGGGGTAGATATTATTTTAGAGCAAGGTATGAACGTTCAAATCTGTACGTTCCCAGAAGGAGAAGATCCAGATAGCTTTGCTCAAAAAAATAGTCTAGAAGAGATTCAAAAATACTTTGCAGAAAACAGCAAGGACTTTATAAGCTTTAAAGCTTCGATGCTTGCCGACGAGGTACGGGATAATCCTGTACAACGTGCCGAAACCATTCGTGAGGTAGTGGAGAGTATTGCTAAGATTCCTGATTTGATAAAACAGGAATTATATATTCAAGATACGGCAAGAATACTAGATATTAGTGAAGAGGTTCTGTTTAGTACTTTAGCACAAATAAATCAAGCCAACGAACGACGCAGTGCTCGAAGACCCAAAAGGGAAGCCACTATGACAGTGGTGGAAAAAGAACCCAAAGCTGCAGAAAAGGTAGACGCACAGCGTATTCTTGAAAGAAAAATCTTGGAGGTTTTATTACTATATGGCGAAAAAGAAGAGACTTTCGAAGAGTATTTTGAGGTGATACATGAGGAAGGAGAAACGGAAGAGAAAAAAGAGTCTACTACAACTAAGGTTTATGAAAAGGTGTTTCTTGAATTACAAGAAGATGAAATAGAGTTCACCGATCCAACCTTTAGAAGTCTTTACGAGAAAATAACAAATGAGTATAACCAAAAAGAAAGCCTAGACCCTAAAATCTTCATACAAGACTTACCAGCAGAAGAATCTGCGATTGTATCGGATATACTTATGGAAGAGGAGCGATACGACTTGCACGATTGGGAACGAGCCGAGATATATGTAAAAGACAAGGAGTCTGGCATTAAGCAATTAGTAGAGGAAACCATCTTGAGTTTACGCGCAAACTTATTGGATAAAAAGATTGCTGAGATGGCTGAGGTATTACAAGACGCTCAGGCCGAGGCTGAGGTTAAACAGCAACAGATGGAGGTGATAACCGACTATTTACAGCTTAAAACCTTATTGGCAAATAACTTAGATCGAGTGTTATAAAATTTTTCAACGAGAATCTATCCAATCCTTAGGAATCTCGTATTTAGGAATTGGTTGCATTTTGTGTTGGTTCGCTAAATGTCTTTTAGTATAGATAGTCATAACTTCTTTTTGTCTACCGCTAAAATCTTCCGGTTTTTTGCCAAGCTCATATTGCGTCATGGCCCATTCTAATTCTGGATAAGTTGCACCAATTTGAACTTCGTCGGTTCGGCTATCCCCAAACAATCCATCGGTTGGAGCAGCGTCGCAAATACTTTTTATAATATTTAAGCCTTCTGCCATTTTGTAAACTTCAGTTTTCAGCAAATCGGCAACCGGATTAATATCCACCCCACCATCGCCATATTTAGTAAAAAAGCCTATGCCAAAATCCTCGATTTTATTTCCAGTTCCTACTACTAAATACCCATTGATTTGTGCTAAGTAATATAAACTAAGCATTCGCAGTCGCGATCGTGCATTAGCAAGCGATAAATCTGTAATGTCTTTGGTTGCCTTCGGAGCATCTGCTACAAACTGGTCGAAAGTATGGCTGAGGTCTAGTGTTTGATGCTGAACGTTAGTGAAACGACTTTTAAGATCATCGATATGTTCGATAGCACGTTCGGTTTCTTCTTGGCTTTGATGAATAGGCAATGTTACGCAGAGAGTGGGTAATCCTGTTTCTGCACATAGGGCTGAAACTACTGCAGAGTCAATACCACCACTTACCCCAATAACGAATCCTTTAGTGAAGGATTTTTGTTGGTATTCTTTTAACCAGATTATAATCTCTTTTCTTATTTTTTCTATTGGAATCTCTCGCATCGGCCTATAAATTATTTGGTATCTTTGAACCCGTTAAATTACAAAATATCCCAATATAATGCAGCAGACCTTTAAATCTATTTCATTTGCAAAATATATCATCCTTACCTTATGTGTTGGAATACTGGTGAGCTGTACTTCTAAGATAGAAAAGGAGATTCGGCAAATACCTATGGAGTTCGAATTTCATCGGTTTGATAAAGCATTCGCCAATACAGAGGTAGGAGGTTTAGAGGAAATTAAAGAAACCTATCCTTTATTTTTCGATCCAAGCATTCCAGATAGCTTTTGGGAGGAAAAGCTAAAAGACACCTTGCAAATAGAATTAGAGGAAGAGGTTATTAAGGCGTTTCCAGAAGACGAGTCGATTTATGAGACGGTGAAAAATGTTTTTCAGCATGTGAAATATTACTTCCCTAGATTTGAACCTCCAACTGTGTACACTTCTACTACCGATGTTGCATACGAAACAAAGGTTATCTTAAGCGGCAAGAACATGGTCATCGGATTAGATAACTACTTAGGTAGTAATCATTACTTTTACGAAGGGATACAAACCTACTTTAAGAAAAATATGAATGCTGATCGTTTACCTGTTGATGTAGCTACAGAATTAGCTACTTATACGGTGGCACCTATTCAAGATCGTACTTTCCTATCGCAGATGATTTACTTTGGGAAAGTATTGTATATGACCGATTTTTGGGTCCCCGATGCATCCGAAGCAGTTGTAATTGGCTATACAGAAGACGAATGGGAATGGGCATTGGAAAATGAAGAAGATATATGGCGTTATTTTATAGAGCGAGAACTATTATATAGTACCGAAAGTGGTTTAAAACAACGATTTATAGATAGTGCACCTTTCTCTAAGTTTTACTTGGAGATTGACAATGAATCACCGGGTAGAATAGGAGCGTATATGGGATGGCAAATAGTAACATCTTATATGAAACGAAACGACGTAAGCATGGAGGAGCTTGCCATATTAGATGCAGATTTGATATATAAAAACTCGAATTATAAACCAAGAAAAAAATAATATTATGGCTAATACAAAGAGGTCGGAAATAAAGATTGAGGTAGCGTTAGACGAAAATAAAATTCCAGAAGAGTTACGTTGGAGCGCACCAGATGGTGGGGTGAATAATGCAGAGGCTAAAGCCATGCTGTTATCGGTATGGGACCATAAAACCCAAGAGGCTTTACGCATTGATTTGTGGACTAAAGACATGCCGATGGACGACATGAAGATGTTCTTCTATCAAACGCTTAGCGCTATGTCTGAAACCTTCCATAGGGCTACTGGCGATGAGAAAATGCAAGCTACTATGCAAGATTTTTGTGCATATTTTGCAGAGAAAATGGAGTTGGATATTCCAGGACAGCAATAAGATTCAAGTCTACTACATAGATTTTATATAAAGGCCCAAGGACTATATTTCTTGGGCTTTTTTATGCTTTCTAATTTTAATCCATAAAGCTATAAGTGCAGCAAAACTTGCTATTATGCCTATAATGGCTATAGATTTTATTGCGGGTATGGTTTGCTTTACATCGCCAGCTTCTACCATAAGAATTCGAAAAGCTTTTAAAAAATGGGTTAGGGGAATACTATTGGAGAATGCTTGTACCCAAGTAGGCATCTGATCTAAAGGCCAAGTAAACCCACTAATCATAAAACTTGGTGTAGCGATAACCATAAGAACTTCTGTAGCCTTTAACTGGGTTGGTAAAACAATACTAACCAACACACCAATGGCCGATACGGAAAAAACAAATAGTCCTGCAATAAGAGTAAGAGGAATTAAATTGTGGTGAATAGGTACTCGGAACCAATTGGCAAATCCTAAATAGAGACCCCATATACCAATACTCATAATCATATAGGGAAGACATTTTACCAATAATAGAGTGAACGTATTGGAGGTTTTATCTATTAACTCTCCAAAGGTGTTGTTCTCATATTCTTGTGTAAACGATAGTGCTAAACCTAGTAATAACACTTGTTGGAATACGGTTGCTAAAACACCAGGCCATAAAAAATATAGGTAGTTAGTGCTTCGGTTATTCATTCGTATAAAGCTCATTTTAAACGGCTCAAATTGTGTGAGAGCTATGCTTTCTGCTACACCTTGTTTTTGTAAAGCTTCAATTTCTATTCCAGCACGCAGGGTTCCTAAGCTTAATTGTAAGGCGGACGAAGCGATGTTTGCAGTAAGTAAATTAGAAGTGTTAATGTAACTTATTACCTCTGGATATCTTTTTAGTAGAATGTCTTTTTCAAAATCTTTAGGGAATATTACCACGCAGGTTGCACCAATCTCTCTTGCCCTTTCATGCATTTTATTGGTGTCGTAAAGCGTTTCTGCAATATATACGGAGTTGTTATCCTCTATCATGGTCATTGCTTTTCTACTAAGCTCTGATCTATCTTTATCAACCACCAAAACAGGTAGGTTGTCTACCACACCTTTTTTATATACCGAGCCTATAAGCACTCCATAAAGAATCGGAGCACCTAAGAATAACAATACGAGAACTTTATTGCTCCAAAACAATTTGAACTCTCTTCCTAATAAGGATAAAAATACTTTCATAGTGTGATTATAGCTCAAGTAAAACAGTGGATTGCAAGAAAAGTGTTTTTGCCGATTCCTTGTCCACTGGATCAATCGTTATTTCGTAAAGTCCCTCTTGAAAATCAAAATCAGGATATGCTGTACTTATCGCTGCATAAGCCCCTAATGGTTCTATGTGACGGATGGTGCCTTCGAAATTTTCGTCGTTATATCGCACCTTTACATTTACTTTTTGTCCTTCTTTAAAGTGGTTTAATTTAGATTCCGGTACAGTAAATCGGAAATAGGTGCTCGTAGCAATTTCGCCCTTAAATAAAGTGTAGCCTGGTAAAGCCAACTCACCTAATTCTAAGGTGCTAGTAGTTATTTTTAAGTCAGATGGAGCTAAGATATACCTTTCATTAAAAGCGATCATTGCTTCTTGGTAGGCACCCTCGGCTTGCTTTTGTTGTCCTTCCGCCATGCCTTTCTGCTCTTCTCGTACACCCGACTCAGCTTCTTTTAACTCAGCTTCTACCGCATTGAATTGTGCTTTTGCACCTTGGTATTTTGCATAGATTTCATCGTATTCTTGAGGTGGAATTAAGCTGTCTTTTACTAGGATCTTTACCCGTTCTAAGCTTTTTTCTGCAAAAATATACTGTTCTTTAAGTGCCGCGTGTTTTGCGCGTAATTGATTTAATTGTCCAATTGTAGCACCATGTAATGCCATGTCATGTTGTGCAGTTGCAGAGCGAACTGCACCAAGGGCCTGGGCCACTTTAGCATCGGTTTCAGGGATGTCTAAAATAGCTAAGGTATCGCCTTTTTTCACAAAGTCCCCTTCTGCTACTCGTAATTCTGCTATTCGACCTGGAATTTTACCAACTACACTTACATAGTTTCGCTCTACTTTTCCTTGTAAGATATCCTCATTAGGTGTAGAGCAGCTAAATAGGATCAGGCTGATACAAATCAATAAAAAGTAATGGTTCTTTATCATGGTGTTACTTCTATACTTTCGGAGAAAGATCCGGCGGTAATTAATAAATCGATACTTAATTCGCGTTGTTTCGCTATTTCTTTGGCTAAACCTAATGCTGCACTGAAATAATCATTCTCACTGCTTAATCGGTCGTTGATGCTTAAAAGTCCTTGTTCGTATTGCTTCACCGATCTTTCTAAGTTTTGTGTAGCAATTCGTAGACGTTGTTTAGCAATGCTAATCATGTCATTCTGTGTTTGCCAATCGCTTTTTTGCTTTGCTAGCAATAGGTTTAATTTATCTTCGCTGTCTTTTCGCTTATCAACCAATAACTCTTTGTCTAGTTTGGTTTCGTCTATTCGATGTTTCCTCTGCATCCCTTCAAAAACCTCCCATTTTAGGCCAACGCCTATTACCCAATTAGGCCATAGCTCTAATTTATCTAGCTTACCGCTAAAATTATTATCGGTAATTGGCATGGATTTGAGTGTGAGTTCGTTATCGAACAGTCTGGCATATTGCAATCCACCAAATGCTGCCACTTGTGGTAGAATACTATTCTTTTCACGTGCAACATTTAATTCTTGTGCCTCGATGAAAAGATCTAAGGCTTGTAACTCTTTTTTATTGTGTATCGCAAGTTCATCGGTGTTTAACAATGGGATTATATCAAAATAGTGCTCCATGCTTTTAATTCTATCTGTGTCAAAGCCTGTTAGGTAGCGAAGTTGCTCGATTAATACATTTCGAGTGCCTTCTGCTTCTTTTCTCTTAGCTTCTAATTCTAAACTCGCTAGTGTTATTTTGTCTCTATCAAATGGAATAGCTAAGCCAGCTTCTATAGCTTTGTTTACTCTATTTTTCTCAGAATCCAATCTTTTTTGTGATTCGATAAGTAAGGTGTCTACTTGTTTTAAAACTTGAAGGTTATCTAAAGCTATTAATACTTCACGGGCAACAGTTTCGCTAGCAGCATCTAGAAGTAAGTTTTCTGCTTTTGCTTTGGTTTCTAATGCTTGTTTTGCTTTTGGAATTTGTAAACCACTAAATAAGACTGATTTTGCCATTAATCCTCCACCAAGTACATTGCCTTTCATGGAAGCTGCTTGCGAACCATCAAATAATTGTATTGGAAGAATAGGTAGGTTTACCGGGGCTAAGTCTAAAACTCCATCATTTTTAAAATGAGCAATACCACCGGTGGCGGTTAAAGTGGGAATGTATTTATGTTGGATTTTTTTGGCTTCTAACTCTGTTTTAGCAACTGCATGCTCTTTTTCTTTTAGGTCATAGCTACGCTCTTCTGTTGCTATAAGTGCCTGCTTTACGTCTGCAGTTACTTTTATTTGAGCATGAACCTGCATTTGTAATACCATAGCAATAAAGCAAATAGGGAAGATTATTTTTATTTTCATCGAATTTACTGCAGGTTTAATATTATACGTTATAAAATATTTACGCATTAAAGATAAAAATACCTCTTAGAATTCCAAGAGATGATTAACTTATAGTTATGTTAATTGAAAGAGTATTTATAATATTATTATGCATTGCATAATGATATTCTTATAGAGATGCGTTTATTTTGTCGATATATTCAAGTATAGCTTCTCGCCCAGAGTGAAGTGTAGAGGAGGTGATAAAATGTGTTGGTAGTTCTTCCCAGGTTTCGCTGAGTACATCTAAATAGTGTGCTATGTTCTTTTCTAACGCCTTCGGTTTTAGCTTATCTGCTTTAGTGAAAACTAAAGAAAAGGGGATGCCATTACTACCCATCCAGTGAATGAATTCCAAATCTATGGGCTGAGGTTTATGTCTGGAATCTACCAGCACAAAGGCCATTACTAACTGCTCTCTTTGGGCAAAATAATCGGTTATAAACCTTTGGAAGGTTCGTTTTTGCTTTTTAGAAACCTTTGCATATCCATAACCAGGAAGGTCTACTAAAAACCAATTATCATTAACTTTAAAATGGTTTATTAGCTGTGTTTTTCCAGGGCGTCCAGAAGTTTTAGCTAAACTTTTGCGTTGTAATAAACTATTTATCAGCGAAGACTTCCCTACATTAGAACGTCCGATAAAGGCATACTCCGGTAAGTTTTCCTTCGGACATTTACTAACGTCGCTATTGCTAATGACGAATTCTGCTGATTTTATCTGCATGTATTAAAACTTCCTTTTTTGTAGCCACTTGAATAATAGCCTATTGAATTCATCTGGGTGCTCCATCATCGCTGCATGCCCACATTTATCTATCCAATACAAATCTGAGTCTGGAAGTAATTCATGAAACTCTTTGGCCACTTTTGGTGGGGTTACTACATCGTTCTTTCCCCAAATAATACATGTAGGGGTGTGCATGTTTGGCAAATCTTTTGCCATGTTGTGACGTATAGCACTTTTAGCAATGGCTAAGGTTCGAATTAACTTGGAACGATCGTTAACTGTTGCAAAGACATCGTCAACAATTTCTTTTGTAGCTACGGCAGGGTCGTAGAATACCTCTTCTGCTTTATTCTTAATATACTCGTAGTTATTGCGTTTTGGATAAGAATCACCCATTGCGCTTTCATACAGGCCAGAACTGCCTGTAATAACAAGGCCCTTTACGAGCTGTGGATGTAATCTGGTGCAAAGTAAGCCAATATGACCTCCTAAGGAATTACCCAATAAAATCACTTCCTTCTCATCAAACCCCATTTGCTTAATGAAGTCAGCGACATAGTTTGCATACGTTTTTACATTGGTTTTTATTAGAGAAAGGGAGTATAGTGGCAATTCTGGAATTATTACTCGGTATCCGTTTTTTGGAAAAAACTCACATACGCTGTCAAAATTACTCAATCCCCCCATTAGTCCGTGTAAGACTATAATCGGAGTGCCTTCTCCTTGGTCTAAATAGGAAAACTTTCCGTTTTTCTTTAATTGATGTGCCATATAAGTAAATTGCTATATCAAAGCAAAAGTACATAAATTTATTTCATAGTATCTAAAATCCTAAAGGATTCTTGTTTAGCCCTTCTTTTAAACCACATGTTTCACCATGCTATTTTCTGTGATTTTACAGCAAAAATTTCAATGCTTTTTGGTGAGTTTCCAATCTTGATTTAAAGTTCTTATAAAAACTTTAACACACTAGAGTATCATGTAGTTACCCACTTAAAAACAGCTTAAATACAGTATGTTTGGGCGGTCTAAATAATTCTTTTTTTCAAATGTGGTTTAAAGTGGTAAAATGTGGTAAAAGTTATATATATTTGAATTTACATTTAGTGTAAATCATCCAAATGATCCATTTAATAGGCACATATTCCTGTAAAGCAGACGCCAAAGGGCGTGTGAAGTTGCCGGTAGGGCTTAAGAGACAGCTCGATCCGGTGGCCGAAGAGGGGTTTGTGTTGAAGCGATCTGTTTTTCAGCCTTGTCTAGAGTTATATCCTATGACAAAGTGGAAGGAAGTGATGAAGGAAATGGCTGGGCTTAGTCGATTTGTACAAAAAAACAATGATTTCATTCGTCGTTTTAATGCTGGTGTGCGTGTTTTGGAAATGGACAGTGCAGGCAGGTTATTAATTCCAAAAGACTTAGCAGAATTTGCAGGGATATCTCGTGAATTAGTGTTGTCCTCTTCAATCGACATAATTGAGATTTGGGATGAGGCTAAATACGAGGAGGTGATAGATGCATCGGCCGATGATTTTGCGGCTTTGGCTGAGGAAGTAATGGGAGGTATAAACGATTAAAAAGGAAATGGAATATCATAAACCAGTTTTGTTGGAGGAAAGCGTGGACGGCTTAAACATTAAACCTGATGGCGTTTATGTAGATGTGACCTTCGGTGGTGGAGGGCATTCTAGGGAGATTCTGTCTCGATTAGGCCCTGAGGGTAGGTTAATAGCTTTTGATCAGGATGAGGATGCGCTTCAGAATAAAATTAACGATGATCGATTTCTGTTGCTAAATCAAAACTTCCGCTATTTACGCCGGTTTCTACGATTTCACGGGCATACAGAAGTTGACGGTATTCTTGCTGATTTAGGCGTGTCATCTCATCAGTTTGATGAAGCTAGTAGAGGTTTCTCTATACGATTTGATGGAAAACTCGATATGCGAATGGATACTTCTAGGAGTTTATCGGCCTATGAGGTGGTTAATACTTACGAAGAAAAGCAGTTAGCCTCTATATTTAGGCTTTACGGTGAGTTGCGTCAGGCGCCTGCAATGGCTAGAACCATTGTGAGTAAAAGAAAAGAGTCGCCAATCGAGACCACCGAGCAGTTGAAAGATGTCTTACAGAGGTTTTTACCGCCTCATAGGAAGAATAAAATTTTAGCACAGTTATATCAAGCTATCCGAATTGAAGTGAATGAGGAGTTAGAAGTGTTAAAAGCTTTTTTAATGCAGACTACACAGGTGCTGTGTAAAGGTGGGAGGTTGAGTGTGATTTCGTATCACTCTTTAGAAGATAGATTGGTGAAGCGCTATATGCGAGATGGCTTATTTGAGGGCCAACCAGAAAGAGATATTTATGGGAGAGTAGACGTTCCTTTTAAACGAGTAGGTAGGTTTATAACCCCTAGTAAAGAGGAGATAAAAGAAAATAACCGTGCTAGAAGTGCGATTTTAAGAATAGCAGAAAAATTATAAGAACTATGGGGAAGGGATTTTTTGATTTGATTCGTGGACAGTTCTTAATGAACGAAACAGCATCTAAGAACTGGTTGTTTATTGCTTATTTATCTGGACTGGCATTGGTAATGATATCGGTTTCGCATAGGACAGATGAAAAGGTGCATGAAATTTCGGAGAAAAGCACCGAGCTTAAGGAAATTAAAAGCAGGTACGTAGACGTGCGTATGCAGCGTATGCAATTACAATTGGAAAGTGAGATTATTGGGAGAATGGAGGTGCGTGGATTAGTGCCATCTAACACCCCGCCAACGAAAATAGTAATAGAGGAAGATTAACATATTTAATAGTAAAAATGTCAAGCACCAATAAACAAATAGAGCGTAGGATATACCTTATTAGCGGCGTGTTATTGCTGGTAATACTAGGTGTGGTGGTGCGTATGATAGATTTACAGTTTTTCAAAGCAGCCGAGATAAAGGAAAGGGCTTCTTATAAGGTTACCGATATTTTTACCATAGAAGCTAGTAGAGGAAATATATATGACGACCATGGGAGTCTATTGGCAACCTCTGTTCCTAAGTACGATGTATATTTTGATCCTGTTGCTGTAAATGAACAAATATTTGCTTCGGAGATAGTAGATCTATCGAAAAGCTTAAGCGGCCTTTTAGGTCGTTCTGCTACTTATTATCAGAATCTTTTTCGACAAGCACGAGCAAACGGCAAACGTTATGTAAGTGTAACTAAGAATCTAGGGTACTCACAGTATATGGAACTGCGCAGTTTCCCTATTTTTAAATATGGAAGGTTCCGAGGTGGGATTATCGTAGAAGAATATAAAGAGCGCGAATACCCTATGAAAGGAATTGCCGAGCGCAGTATTGGTCATGAACGACGAGATAAAAAGGGTGTATACGAGGTAGGTTTAGAGGGTGCGTTCGACACTGAATTGCGTGGAATGGAAGGGAAGAGATTGCGACAGCGTATTTCCAAAAATCAATGGAAACCTATATACGATGAAAACGAAGTAGAGCCAAGAGACGGCTACGATTTGTACGCAACCATCGATATGAATATCCAGGACATTGCGCATCATGCTTTGCTTCTTCAATTAGAGCGATTCCAAGCCGATCACGGTACGGTAATAGTGATGGAGGTTAAAACAGGAGCTGTAAAAGCAATCTCTAATTTAGGTAAAACTAAGAATGGAAAGTATTATGAGCGATTGAATTATGCTATTAACGAGGCGCATGAACCTGGATCCACCTTTAAAACTATTGCATTATTAGCGGCATTGGCCGATAAGAAAATAGATACTAGTACGGTAGTAGATACAAAGCAAGGAAAAGAAAGATTTTATGGACGCACCATATCAGATTCTAGACGTGGTGGTCATGGTGAAATTTCAGCAGCACGGGCATTAGAGGTTTCTTCAAACATTGGATTAGCAAAGCTTATAGATGAAAGTTATAAGGACAATCCAGAAGAGTTTATTGAACGATTAAAGTCTTGGGGAATTCATGAACCTATTGGTTTGTCGATTAAAGGCGAAGGGAAACCTTTTATTCCTGAGCCAGGAGGTAGTCAATGGAGTAGGAATGCATTGCCTTCAATGTCGTATGGGTATAACTTAAGGATGACTCCTTTACAGCAGCTTATGGTATATAATGCTATCGCGAATGATGGAGTAATGGTAAAACCTAGGTTTGTAAACGAAATTCGATCACGAAATAAGCAAATAAAAGAATTTAAGACCGAAGTGGTGCACAAACAAATAGCACCGGAAGAGACAATAAAGCAAATGCAAGAAATGCTTAAGAATGCAGTTAAGCGAGGAACTGGAAGTTCACTATACTCGCCATATTTCTCTATTGCAGGAAAAACAGGAACTGCTCAAGCGGAATATTGGATGGATGATTGGGCTTCTAATAGACGTTATATTTCTTCGTTTGCGGGCTATTTTCCAGCAGAAAATCCAAAGTACTCTTGTATTGTGGTAATTCACAAACCTAGAACCGATATAGGGTATTATGGAGGTATGGTAACTGGAGATGTGTTTAAACGAATAGCACAGAAAATAACGACCAATGAACCCCAACTAGCTAAAGTGTCTAAGTTGGATTCCTTGACAAGCGAAGTAGCAGTTAAATATCGTAAGTACGATGAGTTAATAGAAGAGTATAGTACGGTAGTTCCAGAAGTAATTGGCATGGAAGCTATGGATGCTGTGTCGCTATTAGAAAACTTAGGACTTAAAGTAGAATTGAAAGGTCGCGGCGTAGTGCGATCGCAATCTATTAGAAAAGGTCAAGAACTGAAAAATGGACAAACCATAATATTGAATTTATCTTGAAGCTAATTAAAGACATATTATATAAGGTAGCAATTGAAAAAGTTATTGGTAGCACCGATGTGGTTATTAATGAACTCGTTTTCGATTCTAGAAAGGCGGGTTTAAACGATATTTACGTAGCCATTCGAGGAGCTAAGGCAGACGGACATGATTATATAGAGCAGGCGGCCTATGCTGGTGCGTTGATGATAGTTTGCGAGGAGATGCCAGAGAATATAATCAATGGAATTACCTATGTCCAAGTGAAAGATACCAAGAAAGCACTAGCTATTATAGCAGCAAATTACTATGACAATCCATCGCGAAAGCTACAATTAGTTGGTGTTACGGGTACAAATGGTAAAACCACAGTTTCTACATTATTATATCAGTTGTATTTATATGCAGGATATAAAGTAGGGCTTATTTCTACTATCGATATCAAGATAAATGAAACATCCTATCCAACGGAACTAACTACGCCCGACCCCATTATTATTAATAAGTATCTAGCGGATATGGTGAGCGAAGGGGTACAATATTGTTTTATGGAAGTAAGCTCACATGGTATAGCGCAGAAGCGTGTAGCAGGATTAGAATTTGCTGGAGGTGTGTTTACCAACCTATCACACGATCACTTAGATTACCATGAGACATTTGCAGCGTATAGAGATACTAAAAAGGAGTTTTTTGATTCCCTTTCTGATAATGCATTTGCCCTTACCAATCTAGATGATAAGAATGGTGGCTTTATGTTGCAAAATACAAAAGCCATTAAGCACACCTATGCGTTGAAGCGAGATGCAGAGTTTAAAGCAAAGATTTTAGAGAATCATTTCGAAGGACTACAGCTTCGAATCGATGATAATGAAGTTTGGTCTAAGCTAGTAGGAAGTTTTAATGCCTATAACTTGTTAGCTATATATGCAACGACAATTTTATTGGATATGGATAAAATTGAAGCGTTAAAAAATATAAGCGTATTAAAAAGTGTGGAAGGTAGATTCCAATATCATGTAAGTGAAAAGAACTGCGTTGTAATTGTAGATTATGCACATACCCCTGATGCACTGGAAAATGTTTTACATACTATAGCCGATATACGAACAGGAAATGAAACGGTGTTCACCGTGGTAGGCTGTGGTGGAGATAGAGATCCTACAAAACGACCGTTGATGGCTAAGATTGCTGCGAAAAATAGCAATAAAGTTATTCTTACAAGTGATAATCCACGAACGGAAGATCCAGCTTTGATTATTGAGCAAATGGAAGAAGGAGTACCTGCAGAAATGTATGCAAAGGTAACAAGCAATGTAGATAGAAAACAAGCGATAAAAAATGCCTTGCAAATGGCAAAGCCAAAAGATATTATTTTGATTGCTGGCAAAGGGCATGAGAAGTATCAAGAAATTAATGGGAAGAAAAATCCATTTGATGATATGGCGATAGCAAAAGAACTGATAACCTTATTAAACAAGTAGACTATGTTATATTACTTGCTTGAGTTTTTAGATAATAACTACGACTTACCTGGGTCAGGATTATATCAATACCTGAGCTTTAGGGCGTCGCTTGCTGTTATCTTATCCTTGTTTATCGCAATTTTTTATGGAAAACGCATCATAAACTATTTAAAGAAGAAGCAAATAGGCGAAACGGTTCGAGAATTAGGTTTAGAAGGACAAGACGAAAAAGCAGGTACACCAACAATGGGTGGTATTATTATAATAATCGCTACGCTTATTCCTGTTTTACTCTTTGCGAGACTCGATAATATCTATGTCATCATGCTGATTGTAACCACGATTTGGATGGGAATTATTGGCTTTATTGACGATTACATAAAAAAGTTTAGAAATGATAAAGACGGTCTTCCTGGAAAGTTTAAGGTAGTAGGCCAAGTAGGGTTGGGATTAATTATAGGAGCTACCATGTATTTCCACCCCGATGTAACGGTAAGAGAGAATCTACATGCAGATACTACAAATCCTGTTGTGCTGGAGGAAATGGTGTCAAAAAGATCGGATATAAAAGCATTGAAAACTACGATTCCCTTTGTAAAGAAGAATGAGTTTAACTACGAGGTACTTGTAAGTTGGTTAGGAGAAGGAGCAAAAAAATATGCATGGGTTGTATTCATTCCTATTGTTATATTCATAATTACAGCCGTTTCCAATGGAGCTAACTTAACCGATGGAATCGATGGTTTAGCTGCAGGAAGTTCCGCTATTATAGGAGCAACATTAGCATTGTTCGCTTGGGTGTCTGGGAATATTATTTTCTCGGACTATCTGAATATAATGTACATCCCCAATATGGGAGAGATGGTGATTTTTATAATGGCTTTTGTAGGAGCGCTTATTGGTTTCTTATGGTATAATACCTATCCGGCACAGGTTTTTATGGGCGACACAGGAAGTTTGACTATAGGTGGAATAATTGCTGTAATTGCTATTGCAGTGAGAAAAGAACTATTAATTCCTTTGCTATGCGGGATTTTCCTGGCAGAAAATTTATCTGTGGTATTGCAAGTTAGTTGGTTTAAATATACCAGAAAAAAATATGGCGAGGGACGTCGCATTTTTAGGATGTCGCCTTTACATCATCACTATCAAATAAAAGGATTTCACGAAAGTAAAATCGTTACACGATTTTGGATAGTAGGAATTATCCTAGCTGTATTAACTATTGTAACCTTAAAAATCCGATAATATGGAGAAGCTGATAGTTTTAGGAGCGGGAGAGAGTGGTGTGGGAGCTGCACTACTTGGTAATGATAAAGGATGGGATGTTTTTGTATCCGATGTAGGGGAGATTAATTCGGTATATAAAGCCATGTTAGATGCAGAAGGTATAGTGTGGGAAGAAAACAATCATACCTTGTCCGAAATCCTAAAAGCTGATTTGGTAATAAAAAGTCCTGGTATACCAAATACTGTTAAGGTAGTTAAGGCGGTAAAAGAAGCAGGTATAAAGATTATAGATGAGGTGGAGTTTGCGTTTCGATACACAAATAAACCTATTATAGCTGTAACTGGAAGCAATGGTAAAACAACAACCGCCAACCTATTGTCCTACATCTTAAAACAAGCAGGTTTAGAGATAGGGCTAGGCGGAAACATAGGCACAAGCCTATCGTCACTAGTAAGAAAAAATAATTATGAAAGCTATGTAGTCGAACTCAGTAGCTTTCAGCTAGAAGGAATAGAAACCTTCAAGCCACATATTGTGATATTCACCAATTTGTCTAAAGATCATTTAGATAGATATGAATATGATTATGACCGATATATCAAGGCAAAGTTTAGGGTTGCGTTAAACCAAACCGAAGACGATTTTTTCTTATACGATGCCGATGATAAAGACATAGCTCGTTGGCTTTCTAAAGTAGAAATCAAAGCGCAAAAAATTCCATTTTCCGCAAAGAATATTTTAGAACAAGGGGCTAGTATTGATGAAGAGAATTTGAGGATAAATTGGAAAGAAAATCATTTTGCTATGCCAGTAACAGAAGTAAAAGTTCAAGGAAAGCATAATTTAAAAAATGCCATGGCAGCATCGACTGCGGCAAAATTACTGCAAATCCGCAAGAAAACCATCCGTGAAAGCTTACAGGGTTTTCAAGGAGTAGAACATCGTTTAGAACCTGTTGCCAGAATTGATAAGGTGCAATATATAAACGATAGCAAAGCAACCAATGTAAATGCTGCTTATTATGCATTGGACAGTGTGAAAACACCTATTGTTTGGATTGTAGGAGGGGAAGATAAAGGGAACGATTACAACGACTTAATGGCGTTGGTTAATCAAAAAGTAAAGGCGGTAATAGCTTTAGGCATAAACAATGCAAAAATCAGAAAAGCATTTAGAAAATATGTAAAACATTTTTGCGAAGTGCAGTCTATGTATGAAGCGGTAAACAAAGCGCACGAATGGGCAATTGCAGGCGATACAGTACTGCTTTCGCCGGCATGCGCGAGTTTTGATTTGTTTAAGAACTATGAAGATAGAGGAAATCAATTTAAACAGGAAGTCAAAAGAATAGAAAGTAAAAAGCAATAATCATTAAACCAATGCAGAAAATATTTAAACATATTCAAGGCGATAAAACCATATGGGTCATCATAGGGGTGTTGAGTATTTTCTCCTTTATGCCTATATACTCTGCAAGTAGCAATCTGGTCTACACAGTAGGGGGAAGCACGTTTGGCTATATGTTTAAACATTTTGTACACTTGTTTTTAGGCTTAGCAATCCTTTATGGAGTACATAAAGTCCCATATAGATTTTTTAAGGGATTGTCTATGTTGGTTTTGCCAATTTCTATTCTTTTACTCTTTATTACTTTAACTTCTGGGACGGTTATTCAAGGAGCAAATGCTAGTAGATGGATACGTATTCCATTGGTTGGTACGTTTCAGCCATCGGCATTAGCTTCTGTAGCGTTATATGTTTATGTAGCACAATATATGGCTAGAATAAAAGATAGGGATATAACATTTAAAGAAACAATATTACCATTATGGTTACCAGTACTAGCAGTAGTAGGGTTAGTGCTTCCAGCAAACTTCTCTACTGCAGCACTTATATTCTTGATGGTACTTATAATTACTTTTATAGGAGGGTATCCAATAAAGTATTTATTGTCCATTATTGGTGCTGGAATTGTGATTTTAGGAGTTTTTATACTTACAGCTAAGGCTTTTCCTGGAGCTTTTCCACATCGTGTAGACACGTGGATAAGTCGAGTGGACAGTTTTACTAAAAGCGAGGTTTCAGCTGATGATAATTACCAAGTGAACTTAGCTCAACAAGCTATAGTGTCGGGTGGAATAATTGGGTTGGGACCAGGCAAAAGTGTGCAGAAAAACTTCTTGCCACAATCTACATCGGACTTTATATTTGCAATTATAATTGAAGAGTTTGGCTTGATAGGAGGCTTAGTTGTCATTTTGGTCTATTCCATGCTCTTATTGCGATTTATGATTATTGCCAGAAAAGCACCAAGTACATTTGGTGTATTGTTGGTAGTAGGTGTCGGACTTCCCATTATTATACAAGCTTTAGTAAATATGGCAGTGGCCGTACAGTTGTTTCCGGTTACTGGACAAACTCTACCCCTTATAAGCAGCGGGGGAAGTTCCATATGGATGGTTTGCTTGGCATTGGGAATGATATTAAGCGTAAGTGCAGCGAAGGAAGAAAAACCAGAAGAGGAAGAATTAATTGAAGAGCAAAATCCATTAGATATATTAAGTGAAACCATATAAAGTAATCATATCAGGCGGAGGAACCGGGGGGCATATTTACCCGGCAATTGCTATTGCAGATGAATTAAAATCTCGCAACGAGCAAACCGACATCCTATTTGTAGGTGCCGAAGACCGAATGGAAATGCAAAAAGTGCCAGAAGCAGGCTATCCTATAAAAGGGCTGTGGATTGCTGGGTTACAACGAAAATTAAGCATAGATAATCTAATGTTGCCGTTTAAACTACTAAAGAGTTTTAGCGATTGCAAAAGGATTTTAAAAGAGTTTAAACCAGATGTGGTAATAGGTACAGGTGGTTATGCGAGTGCACCATTGGTTAGAGTAGCGTCTAAAAGAGGTATTCCATGTGTAATTCAAGAGCAGAATAGTTACGCAGGGATTACAAATAAATTACTAAGTAAAAGAGCAGATAAAATCTGTGTTGCTTTTGATGGAATGGAAAAGTTTTTTCCGGAGTCCAAACTTATACATACTGGAAATCCAGTGCGAAAGGATATTATATCTATCAATACAAATCAAACGAAAGCCAAAGAGAGTTTTGGGTTAAAATCAGATAAAAAAACTTTGTTGATCCTTGGTGGAAGTTTAGGTGCAAAGAAGATTAATGAATTAGTAAAGGATAATTTAGATTTATTCGAGGAGCTGGGATTACAAGTTTTGTGGCAATGTGGTGCGTATTATATAGATACGTATAAGGGTCTGGAAAATGATGAGGTAAAAGTAACGGCATATATCTCTAATATGGCGATTGCTTATGCGGCAGCCGATGTTATTATTTCAAGAGCAGGCGCTTTAGCCATAGCAGAATTGTGTTTGGTTGGAAAGCCTAGCGTGTTTATTCCATCGCCAAATGTAGCCGAGGACCATCAAACAAAAAACGCACAAGCAATTGTGAATCATGATGCAGCTATGCTTGTTAAAGAACAAGAAATAGATAGTACATTTGTAAGTCGCTTTACAAGGTTGATGCAGAGTGATGAAAAGCAGAAGTTATTTTCAAATAATATAAAGAAGTTAGCCAAACCAAATGCTACAGAAGAAATTGTAGATGTAGTAGAAAAATTAATATCCGCATAATGTATAGAGAGTATTCAAAATATTATTTTGTTGGGATTGGGGGCATCGGAATGAGCGCCCTAGCTCGTTATGTGGTTATGCAAGGTAAAAAGGTTTATGGCTATGACGCAGTAGAAACCGATTTAACAATAAAGCTTAAGGAAGAAGGGGTGGAAGTTTTTTATAGTGATATGGTGGAAGACTTGCCTGAATTAAAAAGAACAGATACCCTGGTGGTTTATACACCAGCTATAAGCGAAAGAAACAGGCTGTTGACTCACTTTAAAAACAGGGGGTTTACTTGTATAAAGAGAGCTGCTTTTTTGGGTTTTATAACCAAACCTACGGTTTGCTTGGCAGTAGCTGGGACACATGGAAAAACCACTACAGCAAGTATATTAGCGCATTTGCTGATAGATTCAGGAAAATCGGTATCGGCGTTTCTAGGTGGAATAGCCGAAAACTATCAGTCGAATTTCATTTTTAGAGGTTCTGAAATGACGGTGGTAGAAGCAGACGAATACGATAGATCGTTCTTACAATTATCGCCAAGTATTGCTTGTATTAATAATACCGATGCCGATCACTTGGATGTGTATGAATCCCCAGAAGCACTGCAGGAGGCTTTTGAAGACTTTGCGAACTTGCTTCCAAACAGAAAGGATTTAGTACATCCGTCCAATTTAGAATTTGGTGGAACTAAGATAGCTATAGAATCTGCAGCAGACTATTACGCACAGAATATTAGAGTCGAAGATGGGGAGTATGTTTTTGACTTCCATACACCAGATAGAGTTATATCTGGATTTAAATTCGGTATGCCAGGAAATCATAACTTGATGAATGCGATTACCGCTTTGACTATGGCGCTTAAGGCTGGAGTGTCGGAAGAGTCTCTATTACACGCATTACCAAGGTTTGAGGGAGTAGATAGAAGATATTCTATTCGCTATAGATCGGAGAAGAAAGTTATTATAGAGGATTATGCACATCATCCTACAGAATTGCGAGCTTTATATGATGCAGCAAAAACCATGTACAAAAAAGAGAAAATCGCATTGGTTTTTCAGCCGCACCTATATTCCAGAACACGAGATTTTGGAGAAGCATTCGCAGAAAGTTTATCCTTATTTGATGAAGTAATTCTCTTGGATATTTATCCAGCTAGAGAAGCACCTATCGAGGGGATTAGCTCACAATGGATTTTGGATCAAATGAATATTGACAATAAAAAGTTAGTGACTAAAAAAGCTTTGTTCGATGAGATTAAAAACAGCACTGCCAAAGTTGTTCTGATGGCAGGTGCGGGTGATATAACCAAAGAAGTTCAGAGCATAGTAAAACGTATGGAAAATGAAAAGTAAATGGCACATACTTCGTATTTTCCTGATGTTAATATTAGCAGGCTCCTTGTTTAGTTTTAGTAATAAACGAAATCAAGAAAGGAAGTTAACCGATGTATTGGTATTGTTTACCAATCCTAAACAGCCTTTTATCCCTATGCAAACGATACAGGGTTTGCTGACTAATAACGCAGATACCTTGGATTTTTATATAGGAGATATAAAAATAAAAGAGCTAGAAGAAAAAATATTAGAACATCCTATGGTTGCAAATGCCGAAGTATATATGTCGATAGACGGTATTTTGGGGGCAGAGATAACGCAACGTACACCAGTAGGAAGATGTATAAATAAGGATGGTGTGATGTATATTGATGAATTAGGTGATTTTATGCCGCTTTCTACCAACCATAGTGCTCGTGTACCATTGGTCTATGGAGTTAGAGATAGCTTGACTCGTGTAGATATCATGCCACTGCTCTTAGCAATACGTGAGGATGAGTACATGAAGCAAAGCGTAGTTAGTGTGGTGCATAATAAGCCAGATGACATTCGTTTAGAGTTACGTCAAAAAAAACTCGATGTTATTATAGGAAGTCCTGAAAACTTGGAATATAAGTTTAGAAAATTGAAAGGATTTATAAAGTATACACAAGACAATAATACAATAGAAGATTATAAAGTAATCGACTTGAAATTTAACAATCAGGTCGTAGCTACAAAAAAATAAGAAATGGAAAACGATAAAATTGCTGTAGGGTTAGATATAGGAACTACCAAAATCGTAGCAATGGTAGGGAAGTTAAATGAGTATGGGAAACTGGAAGTGCTCGGAATTGGAAAAGCAAAAAGCTTAGGAGTACATCGCGGGGTGGTAAATAATATTACCCAGACCATTCAGTCTATACAACAAGCAATTCAAGAAGCTGAAGCAGCTTCGGGAATTGAAATAAATGATGTTATGGTAGGTATAGCTGGCCAACATATTCGAAGCTTACAACACAGTGATTACATAACCCGTACCGATAGCGAGGAGGTTATCAATGAAGAGGATATTGAGTCTTTATGTAATCAAGTACTCAAGTTGGTGATGTTGCCAGGCGAGGAAATCATTCATGTTCTTCCGCAAGAGTTTAAGGTGGATGGGCAAGGTGAGGTGTCGGAACCTATAGGAATGTACGGTGGCCGTTTGGAAGCGAATTTTCATGTTGTAGTAGGACAAGTAGCATCTATACGAAACGTAGGTCGCTGTGTTAAAAATGCAGGATTAAACTTAAGCTCTATTACTTTAGAGCCTTTAGCATCTGCGCAATCTGTTTTGAGTAAAGAAGAAAAAGAAGCAGGAGTTGTACTACTAGATATTGGAGGTGGAACTACAGACTTAGCAATTTTTAAAGATGGAATAATTCGTCATACCGCTGTAATCCCTTTCGGAGGTAATATGATTACAGAGGATATAAAAGAAGGTTGTGCTATTATTGAGAAGCAAGCAGAGCTTCTTAAAATCCGATTTGGATCGGCTTGGCCTGGTGAAAATAAAGACAACGAAATAGTATCTATTCCAGGGTTAAGAGGACGTGAGCCAAAGGAAATTACACTAAAAAACCTTTCCAAAATTATCCATGCACGTTTAACAGAAATAATAGAGTTGGTTTATTTGGAAATAAAAAACTATGGTCACGAGGAGCAAAAGAAAAAGCTTATTGCTGGAATAGTTATAACCGGTGGCGGTGCACAATTACGCCATTTAAAACAATTGGTAGAGTACATAACCGGAATGGATACTAGAATAGGTTATCCTAACGAGCATATGGCTGGCAACAGTAGCGAGGAAGTAACTAGTCCAGCTTTTGCAACTGTAGCAGGATTGGTTATGCATGGAATAAGAACCGCTCAAAAAGAAAAAGAAGAAGCCCTTGAAAGAGAAGAGGAGGAAGCTCTAGAAGCAGAACAAGAAGAGGTTCCAGCTATAGAAGAAGAGCAGACGATAGAAGATAGTAATGAAAAGGAAGTGATAGAGGAGAAGAAAAAAGAACAAAGCTCTGGGTCGATATTCGAGCGTTTTTTCGATCGATTCATGGAGTTTTTAGATAGAGCAGAATAAATTATAGAATATTATTAAAAATCAATATATATATGGACACCACAGATTTAAACAAGATTTCGTTCGACATGCCGAAAAATCAGTCGAACGTTATTAAAGTAATCGGCGTAGGTGGCGGTGGCGGTAATGCCATTAACCACATGTTTAGTCAAGGCATTAAAGGCGTAGACTTTGTGATTTGTAATACCGACTCACAAGCATTGGAAAACAGCCCAGTGCCAACACGTATTCAACTAGGAGTTTCTTTAACCGAGGGGCTTGGTGCAGGAGCCAATCCAACGATAGGTGAGGAAGCAGCATTAGAGAGTATGGAGGATATAAAAGCCATGCTAGATACCAATACGAAAATGGTTTTTATCACCGCTGGAATGGGAGGTGGAACCGGAACAGGTGCAGCACCAATCATCGCAAAGATGGCAAAAGAGCTCGATATTTTAACGGTAGGTATTGTTACTAGCCCTTTTCAATTTGAAGGTAAACAGCGAAACGAGCAAGCACAAGAAGGAATAGAAAAATTACGTGCTAGTGTAGATTCCCTGATTGTTATTAACAACAATAAATTACGTGAAGTTTACGGAAATTTAGGATTTAAAGCAGGTTTCTCTAAAGCCGATGAGGTATTATCTACAGCAGCAAGAGGAATAGCAGAAGTAATTACGCATCACTATACACAAAACATTGACTTGCGCGATGCAAAAACAGTATTGTCTGATAGTGGTACGGCAATAATGGGTAGTGCAAGTGCCTCTGGATCCAATCGTGCTCATGAAGCTATAAGTAAAGCACTAGATTCCCCATTGTTAAATGACAATAAAATTAAAGGATCGAAAAACGTATTGTTGTTAATTGTATCTGGAGCACAGGAGATAACCATTGATGAAATTGGTGAAATCAATGATTATATTCAAGCTGAAGCTGGACACAGTGCCAACATTATTATGGGAGTTGGTGAAGATGAATCCAAAGAAGATGCTATTACTATTACGGTAATTGCAACAGGGTTTGATGTAGAACAACAAAATCAAATTTCGAACACCGAAAACAAGAAAATTATCCACACTCTAGAAGAGGAACAAAAAGCAGTTCAGGAGCTTTCGCCTAAATCAGGGATGTCTGCTGTAGATTTGCCTTTAACTAGAAAACCGAAAAAAGAAAACACCAATCAGCCTATACGACATACATTATTTGATCAAGTAGAAAAGCCGAAACCAAGGTTTTTGGGTTATGTAGAGCTTACCGAAGAAATTAAAAATACGGAGGTAAACTATGAGGAAGTAGCCCCAAAAGGTACTGAAGATACCAATCCAACAAGCTTAGAAGACTTAGATGTGGATGACTTTATTATTGTAACACCAGAGCAAACACAAGAATCATCAGAGCCTGTAACAACCAATTCAAATGATGAGGAAGATGAGGGGAACGATGATATATTGATGTTTGATTTGGAAGCTCCAAAGACTTCGCAAGATAGTTCTACCTCAAAAAATATTGGGATATCAACACAATCAAAACCGGAAGTAAAAGACTCTGGTATAAAGCGTTATACTTTAGAGGATAATGAAGAAAAAGACGAAAGTCCTCGTGCTACTTATGTAGAGGAAGAAGAAACCGATCGATTCCTACAGTTTAAGACAATGAAAAAACCTGTTGTCGAGCCACAGGAAAAGGAGGAGGAAGGTGAAATGGATCCGATGAACGCACCGATTTCCAAAGTGTTACGTGCCCGAACCGAGGAGCGTAAGCGAAGCTTAAAAGCCTTTAATTATAAATTTAGAGATAACGCTTCTAGAATCGACAAAATAGAAAGTGAGCCTGCTTATAAGCGTCAAGGTATAGAGCTAACCGAAAATGAGGAAACAGGCCTTTCTAGAACAAGTATTAACACCTCTGGTGAAGAAGACGATATAGAGCTGCGCTCGAACAATTCATTTTTACATGATAATGTAGATTAGCACTATACGTTTTTAAAGAGTATAATTTATAACATTTCGCTAACTTCCATTTTACCAATTATACAGTGGTGTCCAAAATCCGTATAATTAGGTTGTAAGAAGATGGAGTTGGCGAATTGTTTATTTAAAGAATAGGTGTAAAATAATTGGTTGTTTGTGTAGAAGGAATATGGATAAACATTTTATACGAGAATTAGCGAAGCACTTTAAATTTGGTTATATTTGCAACCTAAAATAATAATATTATGTCTATTCTAAAAGAAACTACGCAAGCGATGAAAGATGCCATGAGGGCCAAAGATGCAGATACTTTAGCTGCGCTTAGAGCTATTCGGGCAGCCATAACCAATGAGCAAATGGAATTGGGGGTGGAAGAGTTAGACGAAAAAGATTCTATTAAGGTTTTACAGCGCTTAGCTAAGCAACGTAAAGATAGTGCTGCTATTTATAAGGAACAAGACAGAACAGATTTGGTGGAAACTGAATTGGCTCAGCTAAAAGTCATAGAAAGCTATTTGCCAGAGCAACTTTCGGAAGAGGAGGTTAGAAAAATCGTTCAAGAAGTAATAGACGAAGTTGGAGCAGAAGGAATGAAAGATATGGGAAGAGTTATGGGCGCTGCCAACGAGCGTTTAGCTGGACAAGCCGATGGTAAAACCATTGCAAGTATAACAAAAAGTATTTTGGCATAAACCACTATACAAGGCCACGTAGTTCAATTGGATAGAATATCAGATTTCGGCTCTGAGGGTTGGGGGTTCGAGTCCTCCCGTGGTCAC
>Ga0209487_1000400_pt1 | contig 39927 bp, 64 predicted proteins | sample Poulit2012_FD_187524 | JGI IMG/M metagenome (GOLD analysis project Ga0209487, IMG submission 187524) | Agricultural soil microbial communities from Georgia to study Nitrogen management - Poultry litter 2012 (SPAdes) (version 2) | ecosystem: Environmental > Terrestrial > Soil > Agricultural land...
TCCGTGCCGATATGTCAGAGTCCTCCAAATGCCCCCATTTTAGATGCGTTTTATGCAGGTTGCCCAAGAATCCCCATTATGGTAACGTGTAGACCAAAGGACAACAAACGCCCGTTCGGGCGAACAAGGAAAGGGCCAGAAGGGGGCGGTCTTGTAGTGCTGGTTGAACGTTATGTAGCCATTTGTAACGCCTGCGATTATCCTAGCGTATATCACATTCGCCCTAGGTTTTGTGGATACTGTGCCCGTCCGGTGGAATCTCCAACGACTCTAGCTCGCCAGGATCGAGGCTCCAGAATGTCCTTTCGCCACACAGCCCGCAGTATATCGCCTCGGGGGGATTGGGGTGCCGAGCCGAAGTGGTGCAGAAGTTATATAGAGGGAAGGCGCACATGAAGCAATAGCGCACACCCTCATCGAAACCTTTGGCCCCGCAGTTTGGGCACCGGGTCGCCTGCCCACCCTCGCGAACCTCAATGGTACCACTCCCAACCGCGAGGGGGCGATCCGGGTCCCAAAACTGCTCTTCACTGACACCGAACTCCTCCAAGATGCGCTTTAGCCTCCCTTCATCTATACCCGAAGCACCTGTCTCCCACCTGGAAACCTGTATTCTCGTGACACCAACCCTCTCCGCAAAATCCGTTTGATTCAGACCAGAGCACCGCCTAAGCTCGGCCATCCTCTTTGCAAATAGCCCTATATCCATAGTAAGACCACCTCCCTACCTCCCTGTAACAATGTAAGCCAAAAATGCTACATGCACAATACTCGCACAATGTTACAGTGTCGCCGCCAATTTGTAGCGTACGGGGAGGAGTGCGTTACAACCCCGCTAATATAAGTAGCATTGGATGCAACATGGTGTTGACATATGTTACATAGCATGTTACAATAGCTTTGGTTGGAGGTGACAACGTGGCCGAAAAAAACATGAAACATTGCAGGCAAGACGTAGTTTATGCAGTTGACCTCTCGAAACGCCGACACGAGGCGGGGCTCACCCAAGAGGGCCTTGGTGAATTGCTGGGCGTGGGCCGGCTCCAGGTGTACCGGTATGAAAATGGTCACCACAGCATCCCGTTCGAGAGGGCGCTGCGGTGTGCTAAGGAGTTCGGCGGGCTGAGAGTCAGCTTTGGCGACGGGGAATTCCTGCTTAGGCCAGAGGCCCATTCGGCATCAGATGGTGCCGAATGCGAGGTCGAAGAAGCTTCGGGGAACTGGACAAGCAATGCCGTCAACAGTGCCCAACAGGCCCGTGAATTGATGGAGTGGGCAGAGAAACTTGGGCAGCATCTACACGCCATCGATTCAGGAGAGGGTGCAGATGCCTACCTCATTAGAGGTTACAAGGAGGCAAGAGAGGCTGAGCTTGCCATTAGGGATTTGCTTAATGAGGGGGATAGGAGGCATCCACACCTGGTTCAGCACGGCATTGAAATGGCCCGCAGGGTAGCGGCTGCTCGCAGGTCGGGAGAGTGTCAGTTTGAGGTCATGGAGGGCTATATAGCCTCTCTTGGAACAAAACAACCAGCATAGGAGGCGGTTAGCGTGAGGCAGGCGGCAGCACCACGGATTATCTACACACCAGCACGGAACGCACGGTTCGTCGGCCAGGTCGACGCAGTGACGCTGGCAAAGCGCATGGACAGGCACCACAGGCTCCAGCTCAATCAGGATCAGGTGCTTTGGGAGGAGGCCCGCCGCATTGCCGATTACGGCGACATCGTTCGGCTGTGCGTGGACACGCTCCACGGCGCAGAGCTTTACCGGGTGCACGTGTACGGCACTACCCACGGCGGCTATCCGTCACTGGTTGTCACTGTAGCGGTACGCATCGACGGCGTGTGGAGCCTGATTGATAACCAGATTGTGGCGCGCGGCATCGGCATGGATCTGCTCTACGAGGTGTGTCGTGATGAGGTGGGCAGTGAGCTGGTCGGCATGGACCTGGACGGGCTAGAGCGGTCGCGGTTGCGTGACGAGTTGACGGAGAAGGCACTGCAGGATGTCATCGACTGCCACATCACGCCGGAGTTGGCGGCAGAACGGGCTGTGGATGATCTACTATACGAGGAGGTTTGCTGATATGCGGATCAGGTTGTCAGGCAAGGGAATGGAGGCACGGGTTCGGGACGGCGGGTTGCAGGTGACGGTTAGCGAGGACACGTTGTGTGAGGCGATCGAGAGAGCATACGGGCTACCGGAAGGTGCATGTCTGGAGAGCATCTTCGGCACCGAGGGACAGGAGATCATGCTCCAACTGGTGCGATACGCAGTCGTCGACGCCATCGACGAGCAATTGCGGGACGTTTCGATCAAGACGATTCGGCGCTACGAAAGAGCAAACGCCGCAGCGGGTGCGACCGCAACGGCGTAGAGAGCGGGAAATCCGCTCAGGGCATGTCTGACAGACCAGACTGGCTCCTCCATCATAGCAAATCGGGAGGAGCCCCACAAGGGGGATTTGAGGATGACATTGCAACTGGACACGGTACACACCGATTACCTCGATTACCTGGACGCTCAGATCGAGGACCAGGAAGAAAACAAGCCTTTCGAAATCGACTCCGACAACAAGGCCGAGTGGGCGCTTCGCAAGGTATCCGAAGCACAGCGACGCATGGCTGCACGGGAGGAATTTGTCGCCCGGGAGATCGACCGACTCAACGCATGGCGGGAAGCCGAAGACAAGCGAGACCAGGGCACCGTCGACTACATGGAAAGCTTGCTCTATGCCTACTACGAGACGCTACGGGCTACCGGGGCACTCGGACGACGCAAGGTGTACAAGCTGCCGTCGGGCGAGATCACCACACGCACTACACAGCCGAAATACAAGCGGGATGACAGTAAGCTACTGCAATATGCTCGGGAGATCGGCGAGGTACGTGTCAAAGAGGAGCCCGACTGGAGCGCCATTCGTGGCCGTATTAGGCCTGTAGCCGAGCATCCAGGTGCTGAGGTTGTGGACACGGAGACGGGCGAGATCATACCCGGCGTATTGGTGGAGCTTCCGGCAGGCGAGCGGTTTAGCGTGAAGGTGGTGGAGTAGATGGCATTCGTATTCCAGCGAGCAAGCAAGGCACAACGCAAGGCCCGGATAGGCCTCGTCGGACCTAGCGGCGCAGGCAAGACGTACACGGCTCTTACGATCGCCGAAGGCCTCGGTGGCCGAATCACCTTGATCGACACCGAGAACCGTAGCGCTAGTCTCTATGCGGATCGATTCACGTTCGACACGCTACAGCTCGACACGTTCGCACCGGCAACGTATGTCGCCGCAATCAAAGCCGCTGAGGACGCGGGGTACGACGTAATTATCGTTGACTCACTCTCTCACGCCTGGATGGGCAAGGGCGGCGCACTGGAGCAGGTAGATAAGGCCGCAGCTCGGAGTCGTAGCGGTAACACGTTCGCAGCATGGCGAGAGGTCACGCCAATGCATAATGAGCTGGTGGATGCTCTCATCCGCTGCAAAACCCACATCATCGTTACCATGCGAGCCAAAACAGAGTACGTCATCGAGCAAGTGACGCGTAATGGGCGCACAGTGAACGAACCTCGCAAGATCGGCACGGCACCTGTTCAGCGGGATGGTCTGGAGTATGAATTCGACATCGTCGCCGATATGGATTGGGAACATCGGCTTATCGTCAGCAAAACGCGCTTCGACGCATTGGCGGGCGAGGTCGTCACCAAGCCGACGCGGGAACTTGGTGAGAAAATTGCTGCATGGCTATCCGACGGAGAGCCGCCAGCGCCGGAGACCAAGGAATCGCCTGCATCAACACAACCTCGACCGCAAGAGCCGCCTAAGCCGCAGGCACAGCACAATGGTAACGGCCAATCGCAACAGCAAGACGGGGCGTGGCAAATGAGCACGGCGCAACGGCGGCGGTTGTTCGCTATCGCTAACGGTGCAGGGGTCGATGCAGACGGCGTACGGTCACTCGTCCAAAGCGTCAGCGGGCAGGAGAGCACGGCGGCGCTCACACGTGAGCAGTACGACACGATATGCGAGATGTTGCAGGCGCAGGGGCAGGCATCGGCCTAGCCCCTGTAACGGCAGACTGGCGGCCACCTGTCGTAAACAACGCCGCCACCAACGCCCGGCTCCGGCGGGCAGTAACGGCCACCCAAACAACAGTGGACAATCCAGCGGGCACCGGAGGCCCGCACATGGCGGCAGTGGTCAGCACAGAGTCCGTGCAACTCGGACAGCCGCCACCAGCCCCGTTACTCTACTGGACATGGGGTAACAAATCCAGGGGCAGGGATGACACCCATCCACGTTGCTAACGTACCGTCGCCAACGTACCGTCGCAAAGCCCAGCCGCGTGTAGTGACGGCTGGCAGGGGCCTATATGTAGCGTGCGCCCGGTGCGGGATGGCGCTCCTGCACCGGGCTACATAACCGGGAGGCGATCAGATTGGCAGACAAAAGGCGCAGACGCAACGGACATCGTGTAGGCAGGCGAGAGGCACACAGGACAACGCAGAGGCTTGAGCCACAGCGATCTACCGGCAGGCGCTACCTATCGGGCGTAGATGCACGGATAGCCGCCAGGGATGTGCTACGCAGTGGCGCTTAGGGCAATCCTGACAGCACCCTGCGGCGAGACGTGGCACGAGGAGCGGGTGCTCGCTGGCACGGTCATCGTACGCAGGCCCAGGCCGCTAGGTGACGTGTGCATCGGGTGCCGGCTACATGGCGTGATGGTACGTGACGGCGTGGAGCACTGTCCAGGCGATGTGTCGAGGCCGGGCGGGATCGAGCCGGGGCCACGGGGCCGCAGCAAGGTAGCAGGTGTGGACACGCAGGGGGAGCTTTTGTAGGGGGCATGGGGTGTGCTGATAACAGGCGGGCTTATCGTGGCGGCACTGATCGGTGTGGCTACTGCGGCGCTGATAGCCGAGCGGGAGCGCATCGTCAATGCGGTGTGTGAGCTGGAGGCGTTGCGGCGGGACATTGAGGCGATAGAGTGCCGGTGCAACGAGCGGCAGGTGAGGGAGTGGCTGGGATGAGGGGGGGACGGGGCATGAAAAGGTATGTGGTTGACGGTGTGATGACGTGGAGGGCTAGGGTCGAGGTTGAGGTCGAAGCAGAAAATGCAGAAGAGGCCGCTAGGATAGCCGACATGACCGATCTGATAGCCGAAGCGGCGCTTGAAGCCTTTCGAACGGGCACCATTGACGACGAGGACGTGGACATTTGGGATGTCAGACCGGTTCCTGAGGGCTAGTTTTTTCGCCAACGGCGACGTGGGCAGACTGGCCCAGGTTAGGGTATGCGGGGTTGGGATGATTTATTCGGGAGGTAGTGGGGCTTTGGGTGAGTTACGCTGCGCCGAGTGTGAAGTCGAATCTGCATCGCTTGCAATATGGGCGGGCGGTGCCATGCTTTGTGCTCACTGCTTGGCTCGGGCTGGTTTTGAAATAGAGGGCGATTACTTTTGGGACATAGTCGATGGCATGAACAGTCGGAGGAGATCGGAACGCAGGGACGCCGATCTGTACCGAAAGGCAAAGGTCCCGGATCGTCTTCGCAGGCAAGTGGTCGAAAGGGATGGTTTCAGGTGCAGGTATTGCGCTGTAACCGTCAACAGACCAAATCTGGACCACGTTTTACCTGAATCAAAGGGCGGAAAAACCGATCTCCAAAACCTTGTGGTTTCGTGCAAGGGGTGCAATTCGAAGAAGGGTACACGCGCACCGGATGAAGCAGGAATGACATTGTTGCCAATAGGTACAGCGGAGGGTTAGGCGTGTCAGGTGCCCCTAAATCAGAGTTTCTAAACGGCATGATCTCGGTGTTTGACCGGGACGACCTGGACAAACACGACAAATTAATCGCCGTGTATCTGATTCGGCGCGGTGCCATTTGGGGTAAAGCAAGTGTCTTCCAAGGGACCATTGCGAAGGAAACTGGGGTCAGTGTTGCAACCGTAAAGCGATCACTCAACCGGATGCAAGAAATAGGGTTTCTGAGGGTTGACGGATCGATCGGACAGCGAAGCAAATACACGCTCATTTTGGATGCTGACCTAGCTCACACAGAGCTGGGGGTAGCTCAGGCAGAGCCGCCAGAACAGGAGTTTGCCCAGCTCACACAGAGCGAGGGGGTAGCTCACACAGAGCTAGGGGTAGCTCAGGGGGAGCTAGGGGGTAGCTCACACAGAGCTACGGTACCTAAAGACAAAGCTAAATACAAAGTTAAAGACAAAGAGAAACAGAACGGCCAACCCGCGACACCCGACCTCTCATCTGCCCTTTCCGCACTCTCTGAACTTGACAGCGAATCCGATTCGGTGGAGGCGCTTGTTCGCATGTACAACATGCTCGACCCGCCAGACAGCAATAACTTCACAAGGTTCACATCAGCTCGCTACAGAGAAATGAATGCGGCGCTGAACGCCGGCGCCACGTATGAGCAGATTGCCGAAACAATTCGCGACATAGCGGCTACGTCCGAAGGGCCGTGGGAGGTTCGCAAGGAGGCTGTAAAACGTGCAAAAGGAGAGTTTCCAGGAACTCATAGCAAGGCGGAAGCGAGAGAAGCAGGAGGCTATCATCCGGGCAGTCGCTACAGCGGGTTCTTTAGCTAATCACTTTGAACCCGTGCTTCGCGAGTTGGGCGAAACCCAGGCACCCGAAGACACGCTGGAAGAGCACCTTGCAGAAGAGTTCGATGGGCTGGAAAAGGCGATGTTGGCAAAAGAGGTATGCCCTAGTTGCCCAGGGCTTGAACACTGCAAGTTTTCCTCTGGAGAGCGCCCTGTGGTCAAAGACGAATACGGCCTATGGAACTCAATGGGAGCCGTTTTTATTAGCCGGGAGTCCTGTCACCATGCGGAGCATAAGCGCCGCCTGGAGTCGGTGGAAGCGCAGTGGGACAACTCGGGAGTGCCCAAAAGGTTTAGGGGTTGCCGCTTCGGTGGGTTCGAGCGGGTGAGAGGCACAGAGCAGGCGTTTGAGTCCTCCAGGCGATACGCGGAAGACTTCGACCACGAAACAACCAAGGGGCTGTACTTCTTGGGCGACGTGGGTTCCGGAAAGACGCACCTTTCTATCAGCGTATTACGCCACATCATTGAGCAGGGGCATGTCGGAAAGTTCCTCATGGTCCCGCGTTGGCTGGATCGCATCAGGTCATCGTTCAACCGCAAGTATGACGACTCTCCAACAACGGATGAGGTGGCGAGAGAGTTCTTGCACAGGGGCTTGCTTGTCGTGGATGACATCGGATCAGAGAATCCTTCGGAGTGGGTTCGTGAGCAGATATTCTTGGGTGTCGATGGGCGGTACACACGTATGCTTCCGACAATCTTCACAAGCAACTTGTCGCCAGAGGAGCTTGAAAGTCGCTTGGGCAAGCGAACGGTTTCCAGAATCATTGAGATGTGTGACGGTGTACTTGTCAAGGCTGACGACTACCGAAAGCGAAGGCTAGGTGATTCAGCATGATGCGGTGTAAAGGGGAAGCACTTGACGCCACAGACGTTCGGATTGGCAAAAACAGGGGCGACTCCGATCAGCATTGCCGTACATGCAAGCACCGTCGCAACCTGACCAGCTATTGCACGGTTCTATTTGGCGTCGTTCATCCCGACGACCCCGCTTGCGGCGAATGGGAGTTGCACCCGATGTGGGGCGAGCCGGTGCCAGAGATGCGCCGCCGGGTTATGGGCCTGGTGGTGGACGAGGGCGTCAGCCAGCGTGCGGCGGCGCGGGTGTTGAGGGTGGCCCACGCTACGGTCAGGCATCACCTGGGCAGAGCGATCGCCGACGGCCTCATCGAGCGTGTGGGGTTGGGCGTTTACAGACGGAGGGGGAGCGCAGGATGACGAGACATATCGACGTGCTGGATCATGGCTATGTGCGGCTGGTTGACGTGATGGGGAGCGACCTAAGCGTGGTCAATGCGGCAAGGGTTTCGTTCGCCAAGGAGTCGGCTGAATTCGACGAGCAGGACGAGCGGCTGATCCGGTTCCTAGCCCGCGAGGGGCACACATCACCTTTTCGTCACGCAATGGCGACGTTTGAGGCCAAAGCGCCTCTCATGGTCGCTAGGCAGTGGTGGAAATACGTGGTCGGGTCAGATCACACGATGGAGTCGTGGAACGAGGCCAGCAGGCGCTATGTGACGATGGAACCCGAGCTCTACGTGCCAGAACGCTGGCGCAATGCACCGGAGAGTCGTAAGCAGGGCAGTGATGGTGCCATTGAGGACGACGAACTCAACAGCGAGGCGACGGCGATACTGCGGCGCATGATTGTCGCAGGCGTGGAGAGTTACGAAGCGCTAATGGCAGAGGGCATCGCACCGGAGCAGGCGCGGCTGTGCGTACCAGCATACGCCATGTATACGGCGTGGCGCTGGACGGCCTCCCTGCAGTCGGTGACCCACTTCCTGGCCCAGCGGTTAGCGGACGACTCGCAATGGGAGATACAGCAGTACGCCAGGGCGGTCTATAGGCTGATTGAACCGGAGTTTCCGGTGTCGATCCGAGCATTGGTCAAGGAGGCAGATGCATCATGACAGACGACGTGCGGCACCTGATTGCAGAGGCGGTGGCAGAGTGGAGCGAGGCTGAGGCGGTCGGCGTGAGGGTATGGAGTGCCAAACCCAACAGGTACTCCGCGTATGCAGTCAAGCCGCGGCGCGATGTGGAGCGGGAGGACAGGCCCACGGCGAGGATTCTGCGGGTGGACATACAGACGGGGCAAGTGGAGCATTACCGGGACATTTGGCAGCGGGATGAGAGGGGCGTGGGGGCGTGAGTCCAGAGAGGCTGGCAGATTTGCGGAGGATTGCAGAGGCGGCGACGCGGGGCCCGTGGGGATTGAACCCCATCAAGGCACAGGTCGACGAGATGAACACGCTGGAGCCGGTATGCGCGCTGCTTTGGCCTACAGAGCTACGCACCGAGGAGCAGACGATTGCAAACGGTGAGCACGTGGCCGCATTCGACCCACCGACAGTGCTGGCGCTACTCGACGAGATTGAGAAACTGCGGCAGGAGCTGGCGGTCTTGAAGCCAGTGTACGACGAGGCGAGGATGGGGTCATGCGGGGACTGCGATCAGGCAATGAGAGAGGCTCCCATGCGCGATGAGGATGAGGTGCTCGGACCCTGCGACGTGTGCGAGGAGATGTATGCGGCGGTCGAAAGGGCAGAGGCGTATTATTGGCGTCGGGACACGGAGAGGGGCGTGGGGGCGTGAGTAATACGTGCATGCGTTGTCAAGGCGTGGGGGTGGTTGCTCAGTGGGGTGGGCCGCAGGCTTGTCCTATGTGCAACGGGGGCGTGAGGGTATGCGTGCGGTGCGGTGTGGTGTCGTCAGCCAGGATATGCAGGGACTGTGAGGAGGCGGCTGAACAGGAGATCGCCGAACAGCAAGGGGCGATTTTGCAGCGTGAGCAAAGAGGGGTGTGTGGGGGCGTGAGTGAACGTGTGACGATTCGTTGCGTCTCGTGCTACGGGACAGGGAGTCTGGGGTACGTCACGCCATGCCTCGCTTGTGATGGGACGGGGCGAGTGGACAGGCCCCCGGATGGGCTGGCGTTGCAGGCAGTCGTTGAGTGGCCCGAGTTGGTGCCGGAGTACAAGACGGCGGGCAGTGCGGGCCTGGATTTGGCTGTCAAGGAAGCGGTCATTGTGCGGCCCGGCGAGGTGACGATGGTCGGCACTGGTGTGCGGGTGGCTATACCCGAGGGCTACGTTGGATTGGTTTACAGCCGATCGAGTGTGGCGAGCCAGGCGCGTGTAGTGCTGGCTAACAAGGTCGGCGTCATAGACAGCGACTACCGCGGCGAGATTATGTTGCCGCTTATGTACGAGGGGCTTGAAAAGTACACGATCATCGAAAAGGGCACACGTGTAGCGCAACTCATCGTGCAACCGATAGCACGTGTGCAGGTGCAGGTTGTGGACGAGCTACCGGCCACGGAGCGCGGGTCCGGGGGATTCGGGTCAACGGGGGAGGGTGCGTGATGCGGCTAAACGAGCTAACACCGGAGCAGATCGAGGAATGGCGCAAGGCCCGCATGGACGCAGGGCGGGCGCAATACGGCGATGCACATATGCAGAGGTATGGCCTGGTTGACGTGATGGAGGAGTTGCTGGATGCAATCAACATCATCGACCTAGCGGCAGAACGTATGGCGGCAGAGCCAGAGTGCGCCAGCAGTGTGAGGTCACTGCGTTTGTCGGTGCAGTTGCTCATCGGGTCGGTGCGGGATACGGACAAGCTTTTGCCCGACAGGCTGTGCAGCGATGAGCAGGGGGGCGAAAGAATTTGGTGGAGCGAGCAGGTGCGTTACAAGGTGTGCGATGAGTGCGGCGAAACACCTGCAAGGTGTGGGTGCGAGGAGGCTGGCGACGATGGCGATTAAGTCGGAGCTGTGGTATTTCGTCGTGTGCGACCGGTGCGGACAGCGGCACGGTGATGGCGTGTGGATCAGCGAGGACGATGCACGGGCGGCAGTACACAGCGATACGGACTGGCGAGTAGGCGAAGGGGACGTGTGCCTGGACTGCCGGATTGACGAGGCGAACGAGGAGGCGGGCGATGATGCAAATGATCGGCCCTAACGACCGGATGTGCCCCTCATGCGGGGCTGACACACTGCGTCATGATCCATACGGCACGGAGTACCTGGGTCCGCATACCGAGGAGATGTGCCTCCGAAGGCAACTCGCTAAGGCCAGGGAGGAAGTCGCCTTGTTGAGGAGGGAGTACGCCGTCAAACACGCCGAAAACGAAGAGCACAAGAGGATGCTGAGCAGCGCTTACGTCCGCATAGCGACACTGGAGGCCGAAGCCAATGAGTGAGCTTACATCGCAACTGCGCCACGTGCTAGGGCGGCACAACGATGATGCGGTACCGGTAGTGGTGTTGGTGCAGGGCCTGGTGGAGCGCGTGGCAGAGCACGAAAATGACCTTGCCGAAGCCGCAGGAGCATTGATGGTGCCAATGCCGGAGCCGGGAACCGATATGGCGCGGGTCATGAAGGCGAATGCGCTGATCCGCGGTGAGAGGGATGGGGCCAATAAGCGAACAACCGAGCTTGAAGGCAAGATCAAGCGCCAACGCGAGGCACTGAGTGCGCTAAACGAAGCCCAGGCCCGCATAACGTCGCAACTGGACCTGGAGGCCGCACGGCGAGCGGCAGAGATGGTGCAGACCCTGCAACATGAGCCTGGCAGGGCGGCGGTAGAACTGGCAGTTGCCAACAGGCGCATAGCCGAGCTGGAGGCCCTACTCGCCGACCACGGCCCCGAGGGACGAAACGTGACGAACGCTCAATATGTAGCATTGCGGGAGCGCTTGACCAAGCACGAAGCCGCTGCCGCCGCCGCTAGGGACGTGCTCCGCGACCTAGGGGGACGCAGTATACCGGCGAGGCTGCGGCACGTGCAGGCACTGCGTGATGCGATGATGGCGCTGGAGGGGGATGGCGATGAGTTGGCGTGAGTGGGTGGATGGCTTGGAATACCGCACCCGGACGGCTATCACGATGACAAAAGGTGCCGAGCATTCGAAGACAGAGGAACTAAGGCTCATCGAGGGCTACAAACTGATGTCCGAGACGTTGGAGCGTGTCGAATGGAGTGGTAGGAACAAATTTGAAGATTTTGTTTGCCCATCGTGCGGGGCGACCGAGGATAGCGGGGCTCATGAGGACGATTGCCCCCTCGGGCGGGCCCTGGACCACCTGCGGGGTGATGGGACGTGATCACGACCTACATGCGGGGCCACTTGATCTACTACGACGGCAAACAATGGCGTTACGCCGACACCAATGAGCCAGCAACTGACGACCGTGCTTGTTCGAAGTGCGACGAGGGTCCGACGCCGGAGGGATACGATGCTTGCCTGGGGCAAATACCGGGCGCTACGGCGGCATGTTGCGGTCATGGTGTGATGGAACCGTATGTGCAGATGCGAGGTGTTGGGCGTGACTAGCTTCGGCCTCTACCTGCTCCGCTGGCAACTGTCCACACCGATACTAGCCCTTTGCGTGGCACTCCTGCCCTGGGGGTCGGTGGCGAAGACGGCGATGGCGAACCTGATTGGCGGGGCGTTGTTTTACTACGTGGACAGGTGGATATTTCGGCGTAAGGGGGAGTCGGGGTGAGGGTATTAGGCATCGACGCAGGGTTTGCCGCTATGGGCCTCGTCGTGGCGCAAGACGGGCGGGTCATCCACTACGACACCTGCCGTACCGAGCGCACTGCCAAGAAACGCGGCATACGTGTAGCCGACGACGATGCGGAACGCTCGCAAGAGCTTGCCCGATTTTTGCATGACGCAATCGACGAGTGGAGGCCTGCCGGGGCCATTGTCGAGCTACCGACTGGCGGGGCGCAGGGCGCAAGGGCGAACCGGAGTATGGGCATGGCGACGGGAATTGTCGTGACGGTGCTGGAACTATCACGCCTACCTGCCGAGTGGGTGACGCCAGACGACGTTAAGCGGGCGGCTACGGGGCGCAGGAATGCATCTAAGGCCGATGTGCAGGCGGCGGTGCGGCGGCACTTCGAATGGGCAGATTGGCCCCGCTACAAGTGGCAGCAAGAGCACATGGCAGATGCGGCGGGCGCTATCATGGCCGCAGAGGGCGGCACGTTGTTGAGGGCGCTAGAGCGTGTAGCAGAGGAGGTGGCGGGGTGAGTCTAGGATGGGCGTTGTATCATGTGCTGCTTGTCATCGGTGCGTATTTTTTCGGCAAGGCGGCGGCTAATGAGTTGCGGGCTAGCAGGGGGCCGACGAGGCGCACCGGATCCAGCGGCGCAATTCGACTTGAGTCGGCGGGACACTCCGGCAACTGCCCGACATTTTACGTTGCTGAGGGTAACGCACACCCGTTTATGTACTGCCCGTATTGCGGCGTCTTTATGTGGCGAGAGGGTGTAGAGGCCGCAGAGGAGGTGGCGGGGTGAGGCGTGCATGGTCGGATGCGCGGTTGCGCTTTGTGCGGTGGCGGGCCAGGCGGCTGATTGCCAGGGACAGGTTCACAGATGCGGCCCGCCTGCTTGGACGGGAGTACGAGAGGCGTTGCGGCACTGTAGGTGGCCTGCTTGGGCGGGCGGCGGCAATGGATATGCAGATGCGGGCGTGGCTTAGTGAGTTGGCAAGCACCGATGAGGGGGTGGCGGGGTGATGTACGTGACGGGGAGCGTGTTGGCGGCAATTCTGGCCCTGAAGGGGCTACGCTCCGTTGATCGGTGGCTGATCCGGAAGACCGAGCACAGAGCGTGGCGGCACGCATGGAGGGATGCCATCGTATATGCCGCTGTGGCACTGTGGATAGTGTTTGCGTTGATTGGCATGAGGTAACAACCAGAGGAGGTGGCGGGGTGAATAAAACGGGCTGGGATCACCTCTCGACGCTCATGGTCGGCATTGCAGCCGGGGTACTTATGGGCGCGGGATTGGTTATCTGGATCATGGCATGAGGTAGCAACTAGGGGAGGGCTTTGTTTGGAGGCGATGGCGATGATCGAGCAGATGACTGACAAGGTACCGGATCACGTGCTTGAATTCGTGGAGAAGGAGCTGTACGACTACCCGATCAACCGCGAAACCGTGATGGAGTACCTACGTCGCCGTGGCGATGTGCTTGCCCAAGGGAGGCAGGCACCGGATGGGGATGGTCGGCGTGAGGGCGGGCCGCCGTCTGACCCGACCCACGCATCGGCGGTTCGCCTCCTGGCGCTGGAACGCAGTGCCGAAAGGGCTAGGTTCTACGTGGAGGCTATTGACTCGACGATGAGGGTGCTCAACGAGGAGGAACGGCGCATGGTAAAGCGGCGGTACTTCGACCGGGACATCACAAATGCAGGGCTGGCCCATGAGCTAAACATGAGTGAGCGGCAATTTTACCGCATGCGCTACGAGGTTGTACGCAAGTTCGCCATGAGGATGACGCTCATATAGGCATCTTGGCAGAGATCAGGCAGGAATCTGGCAGTTTTACGCCGTTATAGCGTGTTAGCATGGTATCAGCGGATGGTCTGGAGATTCCGGGGCCGTCCGTATACACCAATCCGGCTGCACTCCTGCCTCGCGCAGACCTCCTTGATGATGCGCCGCTCTGTACCCGCAGGGCGGCGCTTCGCCTTGCACATATGCTTATAATTTTCCCGGCAATGCGCGCCCCATACTCTACGAACGGCCGGAGGCCCTGGCAAACCGTTAAGCCCCAGGCTTAGTCCTGGCGGCGTGGTGCGTTGGGGCCTGTTCGCGCGCCATAACAACGCAAACGAGGTGACAGCATGGCACGACCGAGCAAGGGCACACCGATAGGCGACGCAGAGCGGCAACAGATCCTGGAGGCCCTACGTGGCGGCAAGTCGCGCTATGCTGTCGCCAAGGAGTTTCGCAGGGCACGTGAGACAGTCGCCAAGATCGCCCGCGAGGCGGGTATGACTGCCGACACGACGAGTACCGAGGCGGCGACTAGGGCGCGGTCGCGGTATGCGGCGGCGCAACGTGTGGAGCTAATTAACAAGTTTTTTGAGCGCATCGAACAGCGCATCGACAGCCTGCCAGATGATGCGGTGCAGGCGGCAAGGGCCATTCGTGACCTGTCAACGTCGCTAGGCATCGCCATCGACAAACGCAGGCTAGAGGACGGCGACTCCACCGGACGTGTTGACGTTAGCCCGTATCTGGATGCGCTCAAGGACTCCGCAGAGGATGTCTGGAGCGACGATACATGAGAGGGCCTGCGGCGTTTCGCTTCCAGCCGTTCAGCCGCAAACAAAAACAGGTGCTCACGTGGTGGTTGGAGCCGAGTCCATACCGGGACCATGACATGATTATTGCCGACGGTTCGATCCGTAGCGGCAAAACGATTGCCATGATCGACGGATTCATCACGTGGTCAATGGCGACGTTCGAGGGTGAGAGCTTCATCCTGGCGGGGCGCTCGATGGGTGCACTCAAACGCAACGTGCTTCGCCCCATGTTCCAGATCCTGACGGCTAAGGGAATTGAGTACCGATACCACCGCTCGGAGCACTACATCCAGATTGGCTCCAACACGTATTACTGCTTCGGGGCCAGCAACGAGGCGTCGCAGGACGTGCTGCAGGGCCTCACGGCCGCCGGGGCATACGCCGACGAAGCGGCACTGTTCCCCGAATCGTTCGTTGAGCAGATGATCGGACGTTGCTCGGTCGAGCGGTCGAAAGTGTGGCTCAACTGCAACCCGGAAGGGCCGTTTCACTACCTCAAAACGGATTACATCGACCAGGCGGACGATAAAAAGATTCTTCGCCTGCACTTTGACCTCGACGACAACCTGACGCTGTCGGAGGCCGTTAAAGAGCGATACCGACGCATGTTCAGCGGCGTGTTCTATCAGCGCTACGTTTTGGGCCAGTGGGTGCAGGCTGAGGGCGTCATATACGACATGTTCGACGCCGACAGGCACGTTGTGGACATCCTGCCGCGTATGCGCCGCCACTGGGTCGGCGTTGACTACGGCACCACGAACCCCACGGCGTTTGTGCTCGTTGGCGAGGGCATCGACGGTCGCCTGTACGTGTGCAACGAGTGGCGATGGGACAGCGCAGAGCGTGGCAGGCAGATGACCGACGCACAGTTGAGCGCAGAGTTCCGTCGCTGGATCGGCAACATTCAGCCCGAGCGCATCTTCGTGGACCCTTCGGCAGCATCGTTCTCCCTGCAACTATGGCAGGACGGCGTTAGGCGGGTCACTCATGCCGACAATGCCGTGTTAGACGGCATACGTGACGTTAGCTCGCTACTCGGCGCGGACATGCTCAAGATTCACCGCTCGTGCAAGGGGCTAATCAAAGAAAAAACGTCCTACTCGTGGGACCCGAAGGCACAGCAACGGGGCGAGGACAAGCCCCTCAAAGAGCACGACCACTCATGTGACGCAGAGCGGTACGTGATACACAGCATCCGCAACGTCTGGCGGCGTTGGGTACGACAGGAGGCGGCATAATTGGCATTACCGAATGACCCTAGCATGACATGGCCTCCCGGCGAGTGGGGGCCAGTGTACGACCTGTACCAAGAGCACGCGGCGTGGTATTCGGGCTCGCCCGAGCGCTTGTCTGACGTGTACTCTGCCCGCGCCTACACACCGACGCCGCGTGGCAGGTTTTGGGCGACCGACATACAAAAAGAGCGCCGCACGATGCTACATATCCCCGTGGCGGGCGATATAGCGGCAACGAGTGCGGATCTACTGTTCTCGGAGCCGCCGAAGTTCTTCATCCCCGAGGGCGATGCTGGCGAACGGGATGCAATCGAAGCGCAAGGGCGTTTAGAGGCGCTGGTTGACGAGGGTGGCCTGCTTAACCGGCTCGTGGAGGGCGCAGAGACTGCGGCGGCAATGGGCGGCGTGTTTATCGGCCCCGTGTGGGATGACTCCGTTGCCGACTACCCCATCCTGCGTGTCGTGCAGGCCGATGCAGCGGTGCCCGAGTTTCGCTGGGGCATTCTGCAGGCGGTCACACTATGGCGCGTTGTGGAGGATGACGGCGAGGTGGTTTGGCGGCACCTAGAGCGCCACGAACCCGGCGTCATCTTGCATGGCCTGTATGTGGGCGATGCGACGACCCTGGGCAGGCGTGTTGACCTCAACTCCCACGCCGAGACGCAGGGGTTGCAAGATTCGGTCGAGCTACCGCCTAGCATGGCAAACACGCTGGCGATCCGCTACGTGCCCAACATGCGCCCGAATCGGCGCTTTCGCGGGCAGGCAATAGGCCAGTCGGACTACAGCGGAGCCGAGGGCATGATGGACGCGCTAGACGAGGTGTGGACATCGTGGCTGCGCGACATTCGGCTCGGCAGGGCTAGGCTCATCGTGCCCGAGGAGTACCTGCAACGTAGCGGCGACGATTTTGCGTTCGACATTGACCAGGAGATCTGGTCGCCCCTCGATATGGCACCTACAGACGGACAGGGCATCACCGAGTCACAGTTTACCATCCGCACGGAGGAGCACGCCAAGACGGCGGCTGACCTGCTGGAACGCATTGTAGCGGCGGCGGGGTACAGCCCGCAATCTTTTGGCCTGCAGATCATGGGCAGGGCCGAATCGGGCGTGGCGCTACGGATTCGGGAGCGCAAGAGTCTGACGACGAAACAGAAAAAAGAACGATTCTGGTCGAGCAACCTGAACGACGTACTGGAACAAATGCTCATCATCGACCGGGAGGTGTTCGGCAGGCCGACGCCCCTCTATCGGCCGCGTGTGCAGTTTGAGGACAGCATCACGCCCGACCCGCGAGAGGTGGCGGAGTCCGTCGAGCTGGTGGCCCGGGCCAAGGCGGCCAGTGTTGAGACGCGGGTCCGCATGTTGCACCCGGACTGGTCACGCGAAGAAGTTGAGGCCGAGGTGGAAAGCATCCTGGCCGAAGAGGGAATGCGGGTGCCAGATATGTTCCAGGTCGGCATGCCGTGATGGGTGGTGATGTAGTTGCCCATATCGCCCGCAGACGGCGAACGTGAGGCGCAGGCCATTAGGCGCATCTACGCCGATGCAGAGCGCACCATCGTTGCCAAGGTGTCGAGGCGCATCGAACGCGGCATTGACCGCGAGGGATGGGCCGAGGCGAAGTTGGCAGAGTTACGGCATGTGCGGCGTGACGTAGAGCGTGAGATTCGCCAGTTAAGACACTCCGATGGCGAGGTTGAACGCATCATCACATCGGCCTATAAGAGCGGGTCGGATAGTGCCGTTGAAGATTTACGCAAGGCTGACTCCCCTGGCACCATCCGCACAGCGTGGACGGCGACGAACAGGCAGGCCGTGGAACGACTCGCACAGGCGACAGTCGGCAACCTCAACGCGGCACATTTTCGCATCCTGCGTGTTGCCGAGGACGCATACCGGCGCGTGATTGCAGAGGCATCCGTTCCGCAGGTGCTGACAGGCGTTATGACACGCAGGGAGGCCGCGCAACGGGCGTTGAACCGCTTTGCCGACCTCGGCATCACCGGCTATGTAGATCGGGCTGGCCGTTCGTGGGACATCGCCTCATACAGCGAGATGGCGACACGCACCGGGGCAGGCCAAGCTGCAGTGCAGGGGCACATCGACAGGCTTGTGGACAACGGCAAAGACCTGGTGATTGTGAGCGATTCGCCCGACGAATGCGATTTGTGCAGACCCTGGGAAGGCAGGGTCTTGTCGCTGACAGGCCAAACGCCGGGGCATCCGGCCGTTGATGAGGCTAGGGCGGCAGGCTTGTTCCATCCGAACTGCACTCACCGACTCGGGGCATTCATCCCCGGCTTAACGCGTCCTATGAGCCGTACGGCATCGCCAGAACGCTACGAAGACAGGCAAAGACAACGGCAGATAGAGCGCAAGATCCGCAAGTGGAAATTGCGTGAGGTTGCCGCCATAACGGACGACGACAAGAGATTTGCGAGGGCCAAGGTCGCAGAGTGGCAGGCAGAAATGCGCGGATTCATCGGCAGCACAGGGCGGATTAGGACTAGGGCTCGGGAGCAGGTGGGGAAAGCGAGGTGAGGTGTTCGCTGGCTATGCGGATCACTTTCGCCAGCCGCTTCGGATCGGGTGCAGTGCCCGGCTCGATAGGCACAGCACCGACAAGCTCGCCGTTTAGCACGTAGGCGAGCCATTCTTCGCCGTCCACGGTGAGGGTGAAGTGGTCGAGGTCAAGGCGCATTGTCGCCTCGATCGGTTTTCGTGGCCTGCCGAATTGGCCGCGGACGAGATTGCCCATAACTCCAGTTTATCACGTTAGCCACTCCGTAGGGGTGGTTTTTGCATGTCCGGGAGGTGCGGTGTTGATAAGGTATCGCAAAAAACCTGTTGTGATTGAGGCAATGCAGTTCACCGACGAGAACAAGGATCGCGTATTCAACTGGGTTTCGACAGGGAACCGATCAGCCGATTTTGACAACGCCGGGAACCCAGTTCTCAAAATACAGACCCTGGAGGGCGTCATGACGGCCAGCCTCGGCGATTACATCATCAAGGGCGTCAAGGGTGAGTTCTACCCCTGCAAACCCGACATTTTCGAGGCCACATATGAACCTGTAGAGGATTAGCCCTATGTCCAACACGCGTGACCGACGTTAAAAGCTGCGCGGACATGGCCGACGGGTCTTAAAAGCGGGAGGTAATCAGCATGGACATTGACCTCATTCCGATCAATCTGCAACTTTTCGCCGATGGCGGCGAGCCCGACGCCGGGGATAACACAGGCGGCACGCAAGAACCCGACACCGGGGGCGACGGTGGCGACGGTACACAAGACAACGGCAAGGCGTTTACGCAAGCGGACATCGACCGCATCCTGCAACAACGACTCGCCAGAGAGCGCAAGCAGTGGGAAACGCAGATGGAAGAGGAGCGCAAAAAGGCGCAGATGAGCGTCGAGGAGCGCCTGAAGGCCGAGAAAGAAGAGGCCGAAGCCAGAGCACAGGAGGCGCATAACACGGCGAATCAGCGCCTCATTAGCGCAGAAGCGAAAGTACAGGCCGTTGCGTTGGGCGTTAAGCCAGAGCGCGTAGAGTACGCCCTGCGACTCGCCGACCTGTCTGACGTGGACATGGACGATGACGGCAATCCCGACGCGGCGGCAATCAAAGCGGCACTCGATGTAGTGCTGAATGATCTGCCTGAGCTAAAGGGCACGACCAACCCAGGTCGCAGCGGCAGTGAGTTCCACGGTGGCGGCCAAGACGAGCGCAACCCGTGGGGCAAAGAGCACTTCAATCTCACCGAGCAGGGGCGCATCATGCGGGCTGACCCCGAACGGGCGAAGCGTTTGCAGGCGACCGCTCGGAAATGACAGGAGCGATTAGAAGATGGCAGTAACTCGTATTGCAGATGTAATCATTCCAGAGGTATTCGATCCGTATGTTATCCAGCGGTCGATGGAGCTTTCGGCCCTGTTTTCCTCCGGGATTGTGGAGAATACGTCGGATTTTGACGCACTGGCGAATTCCGGCGGCAAGCTGATCCACATGCCCTACTGGAACGACCTCGTGGGCGAGGCGCAGGTGTTGAGTGATTCGATCCCGCTTGACACCAAGAAAATCACGTCTAGCAAAGATGTGGCTCGGTTGCACGCACGCGGTGACGCATGGGCAGTCAACGACCTGGCACACCTGCTCGCAGGAGATGACCCGATGCGCGCCATCGGTGATCTAGTGGCGGCGTACTGGGCACGTGAGTTTCAGCGCGCCCTGCTTGCCGAACTTGAGGGTGTGTTTGCCTCCAGCACAATGGCAGACAACCTCCTTGACATCACGGGCGAGACGGGCGACGCGGCAACGATTAACGGCAACACGTTTATCGACGCGACGCAGTTGCTCGGTGACGCCAAGGGGCAGTTGACAGGTGTCCTCATGCACTCCGCGACCGAGGCGTATCTCGCAAAGCAACAACTCATTGAGTACGTGCAGGAGGCCGGGGAAAGCGACCGTGTGCCGATGTACATGGGCAAGCGCGTGGTGGTCGATGACGGCATCCCGTTCGACACCGCCTCCAGCGAAACGACCACCTACCTGTTCGGTCCCGGTGCGATCGGTTTCGGCAACGGTGATGGTCTGGGGGCAACACCTACCACGGAGGTTGACCGCGACTCGTTGGCAGGCGACGACATCCTGATCAACCGCCGAGTCTTCATCCTGCACCCGCGGGGTATCCGGTGGACCGAGGGGAGCGTTTCGGGCGACTTCCCGACGAACTCCGAGCTCGCAGATGGAGACAACTGGGAACGTGTGTACGAGCCCAAGGCGATTCGCGTCGTTGCATTTAAACACAAGGTGGCTGATCGCGAGGCCGGCGGAGTAGAGGGATAAGGACAGGGGGGCTTCGGCCCTCCTGCCCATTTTGATGAGAGGTGGTTACATGAGCCTCACAGGATTTAATCGCAGGCGTCGGCTTGCGGCACGTAGGGCGGCAGAGGCGCATCCCCGACAGACCGGGGCAATCACGAAGCAACCGAAGCGCAACGACAAAAAGCGCGGCGCATCGAAGGCAACGGGCAAAGGTGGAGATGCCTCGTGAGCCGCAACGGCATGTTGAAGTTTTTGGATGCAAACGGAAACCCGGTGTACGTATCGCCAGACAATCCGTTGCCTATTGCGGGAGGCGGTGCCGGAGGTGACGGCATGGAGTTTTTGAGTGGCACGAGTGACCCGACGCCAGACATCGGCGACGACGGAGATGTATTCCTGAACACGTCGAGCGGCGACCTGTTTAAACGAGAGGGCGGGTCATGGAGCCTGCTTATGAATCTCGTTGGGCCACAGGGGCCACAAGGCCCGCAAGGCCCGGAAGGCCCACAAGGGGCACAAGGGCCTGACGGATCTGATGGAGCAGATGGCAGAGGCGTTGCGGACATCACTTTCGACGGAGATACTAACGAATTGGTGTTTGCGATGACGGACACGACGGAGATTCGCATACCCTGGCCGTCTCCCTAAGCGAGGCGATTCCGTCGGGCAGGTTCGGGCGGGAGGCCTCAATGTGGTCATTGTACCGACGACAACCAGAGGATTCGGAATCCGCATTCTCAGCCGTGGTGGCGGCACCGGATCCATCCGTTTGTCAGGGGTGGCTAGCTCGCTGACGATTGTAGAAATTTAGGGAGGTGTAGCCGATGGCATACGCAACGGAGGCCGAGTTAGCGGCATACCTGGGCATTAGCGAAGACGACCTGCCCGACGAAAGTGAACGCCTATTGGATCGGGCCTCCGAGCTTATCGACGAGGCTACGCGGGGCCGTGCAACGGGCGAAGCGGCCAGCAAGGCAACGTGCGCCCAGGTCGAGTTCTGGTTAGAGGTTGACGAGGAGCACGACATCGAGGGACCTATCCAGGGCGTCATCATCGGCAGGTTGCAAATCCAGTACGGTGCAGGCCCGAACCGCATAGCACCCACCTACCTAGCACCAAGGGCACGGCGCTACCTGCGTAACGCTGGCCTGCTATATGCGGCGGTGGGCATGCAATGAGGATAAGGCGCTCCCTGCTACGCGAGAAGGCCACGGTTGAACGCTACATCGGCACCGGGTTCGGCGGTGTGGTTGAGTATGACCCGCCCACCGAGGAGAGGTGCCACATCGAACCGGGACAACGAGTTGTCACCGACCGAGCAGGGCAGGAGGTCGTCGCAGAAGCGACGGCCTTTTTTCTTCCCCACGTTGACCTGCCGCCACAAAGCCGCGTGACGTGGGCTGGCAGGCGGTTTGAGGTCATCGAGTCCCTGCCGCTACGTGCCCGCGGAAAGACGCACCATGTGGAGGCGTCGATGCGCTAGTGGTACGGCGACGACGCCTTGTGTGGCGAGGCCGAGAGGTCGAGCAGAACGTGCGAGATGCGGCGGCTGACGGGCTGTTTGACGCCGCTGAACACGTGCTAGAGGAAGCGAACCGGACGATCCCGCATGAAGAGGGCGTGATGATGCGGTCGGGGCAGACGGACGTTGACCGCACGGCGTTAGAGGCCACGGTCAGTTACGACACCCCATACGCTCGTTACCAGCATGAGGAATTGCACCTACGGCACGACCCTGGCAGGCGGGCCAAATGGCTCGAACTGACGATGGATGAGCGCGAGAGAGCCGTGCAGGAGTACGTTGCCGACAAGATTCGGCAGGCGTTAAGGGGGTGATGGGTTGGCGATTATCGGCCTTGTGCAATACCTGGACGAGCAGGGCGTCGTGACGATGAGCGGTCCTGACCGGGACGTTGATTTCGGCGCTATGCCAGACGGCGCGGGCGTACCGGACGAGATGATCGTGTTTACACCCTACGGCGGGCCAATGAGCGACCCCAAGCTCGGCTACGACACGCCGACATTCCAGGTCCGGGCGCGCGGGCCATCTACAGGCGACGCCATCACTCCACGTAGCAGGTGCAAGGCCATCTACAACGCCCTGCATGGGCTGACAAACGTGGAGCTGCCCGACGGCACGTGGGTGGTTAGTGTGTTTGGCCTGCAGTCCGAACCTGCGTGGCTAGAACGGGACGCGAATCAGCGCGTCCACTACGTCCAGAATTACCAGATGGAGATACGATCCATCACCGAGCACCGAGAATGAGGAGTGATTTTCAATGGCGTGCAAAAAAGTTCTCGCTAGCGGTTGGAAATTCGAGGTCGAGACGGAAACCGAGGATACGTTCGTCGAGATCAAGGGCATCAACAATTTTACACCCAACCCGACAGTGACCAACGCCGAGGGCACTGACTTTAACTCAAACGGGAGTGAGGAGCAAACGCCCGCACTTCGCGGCTTGACCGTCAACCTCACAGGATTTTACCTGGAGAACAAGGCGACGGGCGTCCGCGATCCCGGTCAAGAGCGCGTCGAAGAGCTTTCGTCGCAGGTTGGTTGCGAGGCGCTTGCACGATTCCGCATGACCTCCCCAGGCGGCACGACTTACACGTTCAACGCGGGTTATAACGCCACGATTGGCGGCGGCGGTAACGCGGATAACAGTGCATGGTCCGTAGAGGTCACGCGTAGCGGCGCAACGACTGTAGAGCCGGCAAACAACGGATAACAGGAGGCTAATCATGGCAGGTAACAAGCGTTTCATCGACTTTGACGCATACTGGGCAGAGACAACCAAAGAAGAGGAAGCGCCACAGATCAGGGTGTTTGGCGAGGTGTATACGCTACCGGCATCGCCGCCTGCGATGGCTATTTTGCGGATGGTGCGTAACGAGTCCGACCCCGATGCCGTGGTGCCTGCACAGGACATCCTCACGTCGGCAGAGAGCTATTTTGGTGCCGATGCGCTCAACACGTGGCTGGAGCAGGGCTTGACCATCAAACAGTTGCGTGACCTAATCGAACAAGTCATCGGCATGTACACCGAAAGCCTCGAAGAGGACGCCGACGCATCGGGCGAGGGAAACCCCCAGGCCGCCAAAAAAGCGGCTGGCTAGAGATATTCGAGAATTGGCCGCTGATTGAGGCGAGTTTCCAGGCCGAATACAGCATGGACCTAACGCAAGCGCTACCGGCGATGAGCTGGCGGCGTTTTTTTGTTCTGCTGTCCGGCCTGCCGCCTCACTCGGCCTATGTACAGTCAATGGCGCACAAGCAGCGTGAGGCCGAGCAGGTCATCAGCGACCCCGATGAGGCCGAGCGTTACGTTGCGTCGATGATGGGCTAGGAGGCATCGTATGTCCCTGCGAGTGGGTGAACTGCATGCCCTGCTTAGGGTGGACGACAGACAATTTCACGACGGGTTGCGCAAGGGCGAACGGGGCCTCCGTAGCCTGGACCAGCAGATAGACCGCACGACGAGGCGGCTGGATGCGTTTGGCACCAGCCTCAATCGTATAGGCCGCAGAATGACGGTAGCACTCACTGCCCCGCTAGCGGCGGCGGCAGTGGCGTCCGTCAAGCTTGGCTCCGACATGGCGGCTACGCACGACCTGCTCAACGACACTTTCCGCGAGGGTTCGGAGGCGGCGCGTGAGTTCGCGCACGAGATGGCCGAGGCAATGGGCCGCTCAAAACTGCAAATGGAAGGGTTTATGGCTACGACGCAAGGCCTGTTTGCGCCCCTGATGGAAAACCGGGAGCTTGCAGGCGAGATGTCCAAGGTTATATCAACTCTAGCGGTTGACCTCGCATCGTTTTACAACGTGGCTGACGATGATGCACTACGAGCACTGCAAACGGGTCTGCTAGGCAACACGGAACCCATGCGGAAGTTCGGCGTCATCATCAACGAGGCGACGCTGGAGCAAGAGGCGATGCGCCTAGGCCTTGGCCGCACCACGGCAGAGATGAGCGAGCAGGAAAAGGTTCTGCTTCGCCTGTCGCTTGTTCTAGGACAGACGACCGACTCCCACGGCGACGCCATTAGGACGATAGGCGAGTTCGACAACCAGCTCAAAGCCCTGCAAGCGGACATCGTGAACCTGTCTACCGAAATCGGCGGTATGTTGCTCCCCACGGCACGCGGCCTCGTAGGTTGGGCTAGACAGCTAACCGAGGGCCTGCAGGACCTAAGCCCGGAAACAAAGGAAACCCTGATCGGTTTTGTGCAGATTGTGGCCGTGGCAGGACCGCTGACCCTCGCCATATCCTCCATTGTCCGCGGCATAGCATCCACGGGCAGGGCGTTGCGGTTACTGACCAACATGTTGCGCTCGAACCCGTACATGGCCCTTGGTCTTTTGGTGGGCGGGCTTGCACTCTCGTTCGACGAGGTGCAAGCCTCCATTGACTCACTCCTGCGGCGGCTCGGCATGGGTGATTTTGTTGACACCATCACCGGCATTGAGTCCGCATTTGGCGAGCTAATCGACACCGTTAAGGGTGCAGAGTTCGCCCCAGGCGAATTCGACATAGACGCCTACGTCGAGAGTTTGGAAAAACAGCGTGACGACATCGCCGAACGGTTGCGCCAGGGACTATCCGAGCCACTCACAGAGGGCCTGGAAGGCGCGCTTGGCGATGCCTTTGAGGACGCAGGACCAACGTTGTTGGACGAATTGCAGGAGATGTTCGACGGCCTGCCCGATGCGATCGACAGGGCGGTAAACGTCGAGGTCATCAAGCGAGAAATGCAGGAAACCCTCGGCAGAATCCTGCCAGAGTTTGACGAAGAGGAGTTTCGACGCCGCACGAAACTTGACATGCTTGGCGAGATGGTCGAACGGGCGGTAGCAGAAGGTATCGACGACACGCGCCTATTCGGGCAGATGATCGAGCAGTTCGTCGCTAGCGGTTGGGTTATGCCCTCTGTTAGCAGTATGGTCGATGAGGCGCTGGAGGGCGTCAACCTGGAGGCGCGGTTCCGCAACCTCATTGGCGACCCGTTGCCAGCCGTTGAGCGTTTTGAAATGGGCGTCCGCGACCTTGGCCGTGCCTTGCGGGAGGTTTTGGAGGACGGATACGACCCCGGCTCATCCGTGGTGCAACGCCTAATCGCAGAAATCAACGTGTTTGAAGGCGCCCTTCGCAGGGCGCGAGTGAATGAGCTGGTTGCCGACTTTCAGGAGGCGCTAGCTGGCCCTGATGCATCACAACGGCGAATGATGTTCTGGGTCGATGACCTGGAGCTTGCACAACGCTCCCTGACGGAGATTGAGCACCTAACGCAATCGTTTATAGCCGACATGGAGGCATCCGAAGCCCCTGCAGGCGAGATACGAGAGCACGTGGAGGACGCACGCAGGGCGTGGATGGACCTGAACCACGAGGTCTTGCACCTTAGCCTGCAACAAGCCCGCGATGAGTTCGAACGCACGATGGGCATAGGGCAGCGGTTCGCCGAGATGATGGCGCAGGCAACAGGCGAGGCATTCGACCCGCTCGACTTCCAGATCGACGCATTGCAGGCCAAACTCGAAGCCCAGATTGACGCGGCCAAAGAGTTCGCCGCCGCATTCGAAAATGCGGATGTGTCACAGCTTGACCTGTTGGCGGGATTCGTTGACCCTGGAACGTTGCGACAGCTTGAGGAGCTATTGCAACAACGATTCGACAGGGATTTTAGGCAGACGATAACCGACATCCTCGCTGACCTGGACCGCGACATTGCCAACATGGACCTACTCGCTGACCTCGCATTCCTGCGGCATGAAGAATTCGACCGCGCTGAGAACGAGCTGCGACGGTTGGAGCGTGCAATCATCGACGCGAACCTTGCACTCATCACGGCTGGCGATGTGAGCGACGATGTGTTAAGCGCCATGCAGAGCGAACTTGACGACCTCATTGCCAAATACGATGAGTTGTCATCCAGCATCGACCGGACAGCGGACCGTGTTGGCGACATCCTGGGCGAGCTAGAACGTGACCTCACGGTACGCATGGGCGTCGAGCATCTCATAGCAAGTGCAACGGGGGCCGAGTTTGACCCCGTGGAGTATGAGCGTCGGGCCATCGAGCGGTCAATCAACCGTATTGTGGATGAGATGATGCGGGCCGGCGACAGCTTTGGCGATATACGTGACGAGATTGAGCCCCTCATTGATCGGTTGCGCTCCCTGGGCACCGAATCGGGCCTGTGGGAACGCCAGCTTGAATCAGCCATTGACCAGGCCGATGATTTTGCACAATGGCTCATGACCTCACTTGACCCGATGCGGCTAATGTTCGAGATCATGCAACGGGCGATACCGATTGCCGAGGTCGTGACAGCGGCGCTTGAGGTGCTGGAACCTGTAACCAGCGCACTCGCAGGCCCATTGCGAGCGTTCGGCATTGCACTCGGGACCATTGTTGAGCCGCTATTGGTGGCGCTGGAACCGGCATTACGACTCCTCGCAGAAATATCACTCATGCTGGCGATGGCGTTCGTGCGAGTGAGGCAGTGGGTGTTGCAGCTATTCCTGGCACTCGCCAGGGGCATTGACGCGATACCGTTTGTATCAGCTAAGACGGCCATTCGCAACCTCGAAAAGGCGATTGCAGAACAACAGGATCGCTACGATGACCTGCTCAAGGCGCAGGACCGGCTACGCAACGGCATGGACGAGGCCGCAGAAGCGGCGATGGGCTTCTCACGCAACATCCCGAGAATCTTCCGCGTCAACCTGGAGCGGTTCCGTGCCGCAGACATCACCGACCTGCGTAACATCCCGGCACTAGCCACGGGCGGTTTCGTGCCCCCTACTCCCGGCGGCCAGATTGTGCGGCTATCGGAAGCGGGCGAAGGCGAATACGTCATACCCGAATCCCGCATGGGAGCAGGTGGCGGCGTAACGGTCAACATGACGGTCAACGGGCCGCTCATGGGCACGTCAAAATCCGAGGTCAAACGGTGGGTACGCCGCGCCGTGGGCCAAGGCCAGCGGCAGGCACAATCAGCACTGTACGGGAGGTGATTGCATCGGCAACAGCTACGTTTGACGGCATCGACATACCGCGCATATTCGAGATGGACCGGGAACCTATCGTGATTGCCGACATCACCCGTACGGCTGGCGGCAAGGAGCGCATGGACGTTGTGGCGGTTAAGGGGCGGTGGTCATTTCGCACTCGCCCCATACCCGCCACATCTGCCGCGGTGCTATGGAACCACCTGGGCGACGTGTTGTGGCGATACGGCGACTACTGGTGTGACGAGTTTGGCGACCCATCGAACACGGTGCGGGCACGCATGGAGCTACGCGAGTCACGGTCATACAGGCTGCCGACGCACCGCGAATTAACGCTCACGGTGATCGAACAGTGAGGTGGTGGTAGTGAGCAGCAAACCAGCAAAAGTACTGGCCCGCGGCTGGCGGTTTGAGGTACAGCAGGACGCGGGCTATTTCCTGCCTATCATGGGCGTCAACAGTTTTACGCCGAACCGGACGATCATCATAGCCGATGCAACAGATTTCAACAGCCCGCCGGGCACAGAGGAGCACAGCCCTGCAATTCGCGGCCTAACCGTCAGCATCCAGGGCTACCGCCTGGAGGGTGTGGACGGTGAACGTGACCCAGGGCAGGCACGGGTCGAACAACTCGACACCGTTGTTGACTGCGATGCGCTGACACGGTTTCGGATGTGGTCGCCCGCGGGCCGTGGCTATGAGTTTGACGCCTCGTACAACGTCACACCTAGCGGCGGGGGCACCACCGATAACACGGCGTGGAGCGTCGAGGTGACAAAGACGGGGCCTGTCGGTTGCGTGACGACGTTTTTGGACGGCGGCCTCGTAGTGGATGGCAACATGCCGCTCGACGGTAGCATGGCCGTTGACGGCAACGCCAATCCGCTAGATTTTTTCGCAGACCTGCTCGGCACAGCAATAGGGGAGTGTGGATGATGTGAGCACGTTTAACAACCTAGACCAAATTTTACACACGTCCGAGCGTGCCCGACCGGTTGACGTTGGCACCGATGGACGGGTGCCGGTACGGCTATACGGGCCAGACGGACAACCGCTTTTTACGGAGCAGAACCCGGCGCATGTGACACTAACGGGCCAAAGTGCGTTAGTTAGGATAGGCGAGACTGAGCATCCGGTCGCATATGCAATAGACCCCGAGGGGCGGGCGGTACCGGGATACTACAATGCGGCTCCCCACGGTTATGACGAGGCCAACGACGAGTACCGTATACGCGGGTTCGTCGATTTTGAACGGCCGCGAACAGACACCATCACGGACACTCTGTTAGATGCCGTCACTATCCCCCCTGGGGGGAGGTCCGAACGTACTGTGGTAGGGGTTACAAACGAAGCTGAGATATGGTTCCTCGTTAATATTGATCAGCAACCATGGTCCCTGAGAGCCAACCCACCATATGCGGACCTAGTGAGCGCTGAGACTATATATCCAGTATTGGACAATGTTCCTGCGGCGAGGGTAAATATGGGTCAGCCCATGGCTGGTCTATATGTGGGATTGCGTCACGTATCCAGCTTGGGTGATCTAGCACCGGAGTCGGCGGTGGAGGCTAGAGCACTGGCATTACGTCCGGCCCGAGGCCTTGCCTTCGAGCTGCGTAATGACTCGCAAAACCCAGCGACAGCCACGGTACGAGTATTGAGGGTGATGGCAAAATGACGTGGGTTGCCCCCGACTTCCGTACCCGCCACCCGTTACACGTTGTGACACTGGACGACTTTCGCCCTACTGATTACAGTAGGGCGTACCCTTATCTTCGCAGCAAGGGCGTGGCAGGGACCTCATACATCATCACCGACCGTGCCAGAGACACCAACTGGCATAACGTGCGGGAAATGTATCGAGGTGGCTGGGATTGTCAGTGCCATACCTACTCGCACGAGTATCTGTGGGACATGACGGAGGCTCAGTTGCGTGAGCAGATGCAACTGGCTAACACTGTTTTTGAGGAGGAACGTCTTCCTGCGCCCGAGCATATCGCATATCCATTTGGGGCTTACAATGCTCTAGTGCAAGAAATTATTGGCGAGTACCGACTCACACAGCGCAGAGTGCCGACCTTGCCACCTGTAGACGCGGTGGCGACGTACGACTCCCTGGAGTATGACGCCATTGAGGCTGTCAACGGAGACCTGGCATCACAGCAGGACCTAGAGGCTACAAAGATGGCGATTGACAAGGCGGCAGCCACGAACGGCATCGTGGTCACTATGACGCACAGTTTGGTTGATGCTATCACTGACTCATCACAATGCCTATTTTCGCTGTTTCAGGCCATGGTTGAGTACTCTCTGAGCCGAGGTGTCAGGGTGGTATCGGTGGCCCAGATGTATAACACTGTGGCGTTTCATCGTCTCATCTATGGAGGTGTACAACAGTGACAGAGAACCGAAAAGACGAAATCATCACTCGGCTGTTGTCGATCGCCAATGCGTTCGAGCCAGGTGAGGAGGAACCTGAGCTAACCATGTTCGGCCTGATTCATCGGTATAACGCGGAGTACGATAACCCCGAACTTATCGGAGGCCCATGGGTACGTGAGAACGTGCCAGAGTTGGCCGATCTACCATAAATGCGCACGTTAGTGGCACTTTGACAGCGACCGAACGTTGCGATACGATGGAGTTAATCAGGAGCCGCTACAGGAGGCGGCGCTAGGGCTGGGGATCGTTCCCCGGCCCTTTCTTTTTAGCCGTCCCTCGCGGGCGGCTTTTTGTTTGGAGGTGATGCATTGCCCACCATCGCAGACCATCGCATCATACATGCACAATTGCTCATTTCCCGCCCTGGCGGTGCGTGGGAGGACGTGTCAGACCACCTCATCAGCGCATCGTGCGAGCTTGGCAACGTGGACGCAGTAGGCACCGAGGCATCAGGCGTAGACGGCGTGGTGCGTACCCTGGAGTTTGCGCTCGCCAACGATGGCGTGGCAGGCGAACCGGACCGCGGGTCGTTCTCGCCACGCGACCAGGACAGCCCGTGGAACCAGTGGGGGGCCGAGTATAGCCCCCTGCTATGGCCTGGGCGTGAGGTCATCCTGCGTGTCGGCGTAGAGGCTGACCAGGAGAGCGGATCGACGACTGTTATCGGCGAGCAGGTTGCCGTTGCTGACGGTTCGGAGGTCGCCTTTTCGCTGGACAGGTCACCCGTCGTGCCGTCATCGGTCAGGGTGTATGTGGATAACACGGAGGTGCCTCGCAGTGCGTATGTGGCCGACGACGACGGCACGGTTGTCTTTGACGCCCCACCGCCACCCCTCGCCACCATCACGGCAACGTACACGTGGTTACGCACCGAGTTTCGCGGCGTTTTGGGCCAGCGCATCCGCACGGACGGCGGCACAGTGTCCTGTGAGGCCAGCGACCTAGCAAGGCGACTGCAGTACACGTACATTCACGAGCCTGCCGCATACGGCTCCGAAGCGGGTGTGCCGGTTGAGCTGGTTATGCAGCAGATCATCGACGACCACATGGGCGATGATGCGCCGCTGTTGCATGTTGCGGAGCCGACGGGCGCAGTCGTATCGTCAGTGCCCGAGCCGTGGGTCGTCGAGTACATGAGCGTGTGGGACGCAATCCAGACGGCAGCGACACAGATTGGTTGGTTCCTCGGCTATCGCTACAGCGAGGCGCACAACGATTTTGTGCTCACGCTGATGGAGCCGCCGGTAGACAAGGGCATCCCCACGGCAGATTACCACCTCACGTGGACGAGCGACATCATCACGGAGGATCTTGACATTGTTGACGAGCATATACGCAACCTCGTCACGGTTTACTACCGGGATTTCGAGGGCAACCGTCTTGCCGTCACGGTGCCCGACGAGGACTCCCGCGCAGAGTTCGGCACCCGATCCATGACGATTGAGGAGCCCAACGCCGACCTTATACGCACAGAAACGGCGGCCAATCGCCTAGCTAATGCAGCACTGGACAGCCTAGCCCAACTATACGCCGAGACGCATCTGGACCTGCCGTATTTGCCAGGGCTTGACGTGTTCGACGGCATTGTGGTGACAAACCCCCGTGTAAGCAGTACCGACGATTTTTTCGCTTGCCAAAGCGTGCGTTTTGACCTGGACTGGAGCACCGACGTGCCCCGGTTCCGGTCGGAGGCCATTGCCGCCGGTCGTGTGGTCAGGGGCAGGCAACGCTACCTCGACAAAGAGACTCGCCCGGGCAGCCCCGGCAGACCCATCGACCGCGAGGACTTGCAACATCTCGACGAGATTAAATACGTCCCCTATGAAATCAATCACGTCAACGAGATGACAACACGATTCGACACGATCGGGGCATTCCTGCGCGACGCAGACGACACGGAAAATCTCTATGCCGCTCGAATCGCATTCGGAACAGCGAGCGACGGCGATTTTATCCCGCTGGGGTGGGACCACGAACCAAAAGTGATAGCGGCCCCGTTTTCGGCCATGACCTACATCGAGGCAAACAAGGACGTGGATCAGAAGATGGTGACCACGGTAACCAATGTCAGCCCCGAGGGGTTTACGGTCAACGTCAGGACGATGGCACTAGGAGCCGAGCAGGACCACGCTGTCGGCCAGCGTCTGGGCAGCCCGAATCAGCAGTGGACCTCCAGCTCATCGGCCCCCGGTGTGCAGGAGATTGAGCTAAACCTGCGGCTCGAGAAAAATGCGGACATGTTCGCACGGGCATCGTGCGTCATCACCCAAACCTATCGCATCGAGTATCGAGAGGAGAACGAAACCGAATGGTCGCTATTCGGCGAGTTCAGCGACCGGGCAGGGCTCGTAAACACGAATTACCTCGTCCGCAGGGTCATTTACAATCGCCGCAATCGAACCCATATCCTCACGCTACCTGCGGGGTCATACCGCATACGGGTGACGTTTGTGTCGCGCTCCATCAGCAACAGGGTGAGCACGATCTACGGCTGGGACGCATTCATGGACGTGCAATCCTGGGGCTACAAAACGGATGAGTTGTTGACTGGCGGCGATGTGTTATGGTTTGCCGTCGAGGGCGGCGCAGAGGACACGGGCGCGGAGGATGATAACTGATGGCTAGCCTGCTGATATGGGACGATCGTACAGGTGCGATCATGGCCTGCAAAATACCGCCTGTTGGCAGTGCACCCAGGCCCACGGTGCAAAACAGTTTCCCGCACCAGCCGAGTCTGTGGCCGCATTTGCAGTCGGCGTGGATACCCCAAAGCCTCACGACTCGCGAGGCGCGACTGACTCTGCGCATCATTGACGGCGTACCGGTGGCAAAGCCCCGCCTCTCGGTAGGCTGGGAACCAGTACCGGGGTCGCAGGAGGGCACGCTCACAGTGGCCGCAACCGGGCTACAGCCCGGCGAATCACTGGATGATCTACAGGTCGTACTGGAGAGCACGGGCATGGAACCCGCTGAATTCGCTGCGGATCCCGGCGCTACCGTTATCGAGCTACCGGCACCGGGGCGTTATCGCCTGCGGGTCACAGATGATCGTGTACAGCCTGTGACGCCTGTCGAGGTGGTGATCCAGTGAGGGCAGAGCGCAACGGCACGCGCATAAGGATCGTTCCGAGCAGCGCCGACGAGCAAGAGTTAAGGCGCAGGGCTTGGGTCGAAACGGGGCCAGATGCGTTCGAGGAGTTGTTACGTGCAACCCGAGAGCGTGGCGTACAGGTGCCCGAAACGGCGTACGAGAGGCGCAAACGCTCACTCATGAGGCGCAAGTAGACGCCGATATTGCACCGCCTACAGGCGGTTTTTTGTTGCCCAAAAGGGTTAAGGCCCCCGGCTAGGCCGGGAGCCGCCTCCGTGTTATAGCACCGCTAAGCACCGCACGGAGGTAGACGCGCGGTTCGGCGTTGGGCCGCGTAATCCTTCAAACACCGCTGAAATGGACGTGAAACGATGACTGACATCCCAGAGCGCGTGACGCGACTAGAGGCGCAGATGTCCGAGGTGAGGACAGACGTGGGCGAAATCAAACGCCAGCTAACCAAGACGGCTACAAAACAAGACCTGGAGAACCTCAAGGCGTTTTTCGCAGACCGTGACGCCGCGGCAGGTGACCGGATGTGGTGGATCACCAAAGCGCTTGTCTTGCTATTCGGTGCCGCTGTCCTGGCGGCGTTCGGGATTGAGAAAATCCCGCAACTGTGGAGGTGAGGGCATGAGCATCGACAAAACCGCACACTTCGTAGTCTCGGCGGCAATCGTGATGGTTGCCGCTTTGTGGTTTTCGCTGTCGCCTGCACATGCCGCCCTATTAGCCGTCGCCTGTGGTGCTGCCAAAGAGGCGTGGGACTCAAAACGTCCCGGAAACCGCTGGTCATGGGGCGATATGGGCGCAAATGCGCTCGGAGTGCTGGCGGCACTCGTTGTGTTATCTGGGAGGTGATCGACATGGCAAGACCTATTTGCATCGACCCCGGCCACGGCGGGCACGACCCCGGCGCTATTGGCCCGACTGGCCTGCGAGAGTCGGAGGTCGTCTTAGACGTAGCAAACCGCATCGTTAGCCTGCTGGACGAGCGCGGGCACTCTGTGCTGATGACGCGTGAGCGTGATTCGTTTGTGGGCCTGCGTGAGCGGGCTAAAGTGGCGAACCATGCATCATCCCGCATTTTCGTCAGCCTGCACTGCAACGCATTTACAGACCCCGACGCCAACGGGCTAGAGGTGTGGCACTGGGATGGTAGCAGGCTAGGCGAGATGCTGGCGGGTCACATACAGTCCCGGCTAGTAGATGCCCTAGGCTGGCGTGACCGGGGCGTGAAACCGACGCACGTGTTCCAGGTGCTCAACCATACGCGGATGCCCGCTGTACTCGTTGAGTTGGGCTTCTTAAGCAGCCCCGACGAAGAGGCGCAATTAAGCTCTGACAGTGTGCGGCAGACGATTGCAGATGAGATTGTGAGGGCTATAGAGGATTACATTGAGGAGGCCGAAAGCGAATGATGAATCAACGAACGAAGGTCGGCGTCATGGCTATCATGGCGCTTTTTGTTGTTGCACTGGTGGCTGTGCCTGCACTCGCGGCAGATGAGGGCGGCGGTGGGCCCTGGGACGATGTCGTCGTGACGTTTGGTGCCGTTGCTCTAGCGTGGACAAGCGTGCAGATGGGCGTTATCCGTGTCCTGCGCGGCGTGTCCATCGGTGGCAAACCTCTATTGGCTACTGACGGTGCCGTGTGGCTGGCTAACGGCATTATAGGCGTCGTTGGTCTGGTCATCGCCGCTACGCAATCCGGTGAACCGCTACTTGCATCCGTAATGCAGGCTCTGCTTGCGTTTTTTGCGGCTAGCGGCCAGCACGAGCTCTTGAGCAAAACGGGAAAGTCGCCCTCGTTGCCGGACTCACCCGAGCCGCAGAGCGGGCAGGGCTAAAGGAGCGACCCGCCTGGCACCGCGTAGGCGGCGAGTGGGTATGGGGCACCACCGCCAGCATCATGCAGGCTGAGCGGGCCGCAGATGAGGCCGTGGCGTCCATGCGTGAGCGTGTAGACGCATTGGCCGCAGAGCGGCGGGCGGTGTCTATGGAGAGAGTGCGGCAGGAGTTTCGTCGCGGCAACGGGTAGACAGTATATGCGCCCGCCATCATTTGTCTTGCATCCTCGCCCTCGCGGGCGCTAGCAAGCCCCGGCGTCATTGCCGGGGCTTTTGCTTAACCCTCAACCTGTGCTAGGGTGCAACGGTAGGTATTGTGTGTTATTGTGGATGTGGCGAACCGCACCGTTGGCAGACGGGGAGTGTAGCTCAACCGGGTGAGCGTCCGTCCAGTGCACGAGGCTGCCACCTCAATGCACAAGGGCGGGAGGATGCGGGTTCGAGTCCCGCCACTCCAGCAGCTTGCCCTTAAATAGACTTAACATTTTTTCGCCGCTTTTGTCAATCTCTTTACATCGCTTAGTAGTGTGGGAAAGGCCCCCGATGATGGGGGCCTGTGTCATATTAACCCTCTTCACCACTGCCAACGATAATCTCAAACACCGCACCGTTTTCATCAGCCGCAAACTGGGCATCAACGAACAGACACTCCCGGCCATCGATGTGCGTCTGCCAACCACGTGCCAGGTTTATCAGATCGGGTATGTCACTCGGGTAAAATTCTCCTAATGCGACACCCTTACCACCCTCTGCTCTACGAACAACAACTGTAATCATTTGTCGCCCTCCTCATATCTCAACCGTTGCCCCCGGTAGCGGGGGGCCTGTGTCTACTCCTCAACCTGCGCCAGGTAGTAGGTCGTCATGCCGCCGGACTCTACGGACACGACATGCGTGTACGGCTCCCAGCCCGCCAGGTCGCTTTCCACGGCCACCGCCTCGGCCTCCAGCTCGATCAGCGCATCCTCGTCAAGTTCGCCGAGCCCGTTGTCCTGGATGCGGTTGAGCCTCGTGTCGTACTCGACCTGTTTTGCCTGCGTGATTCGCAATTTCGCCATTCATGCCCAGCTCCTTTCTTAGTGCCCTCTCCACGATCCGACCCATCGTTTCGCCTGTTTCCGCGGCCCGCACTCGCAAGGTCCGTTGTACATCCTCGCTGACTCCTCGTACGCTCAATATCTCCAAGTGACAACCTCCTCTGAGGCCGGGATTGTGGCTCCCGGCGGGCCTTGTGCGAACTAGAGGTTGTGGTGCTTGATTGCCTCCAGCAACGCCTTGTGCGTCCAACCCTGCTCCGATTCTTGGTTGCGGAGTGCCGTCCAGTCAACCCGCCCGCTACCCGCAGCGCCAAACTTGCCCGCCCGGACCATGTCGTTCCAGGCCTTGCGCCGCTCGGCAGTTACCTCCGGTGTCCACTCGGCCAAGAATGCGGCCCGCCCCTCGGCCTGGACCTTTGCCCGCAGTTCTGCAAGCTCGTCCATTAGCCTCTTACGCTCGGCCCTTGCCCCACTTTCGTCTTGATACCCCTCGACGATTGCATTGCTCAGGTAGTCGATCTGGCGCGAAAGCTCTGTCATTTGCTCCGTAGTCGTTTTGGGACGGCGGGCTTCCTTTGCCTCGGCCTCAAGCTCTTTGCTCCGTAGGTCGAACACCTTCCGCATGTCGCCGCCCTCTCCCCAAGCCCGCTCGCTGTCGCTAACAAAGTGCCTCGTCATCCCAATCGCCTCCGTGTTTGTTTTTGTGCTCCCTCAACCTTCAACCTTATTATAGCGTACACATGTATACATGTCAACAACAAAATGGAATTATCTTTGACGGTTCCCGCACAGGCGTATATAATAGATGTAGGCGGGTGCGCTAACACCCGCCGGGGAATAATGCCCTCATGCCTCATGCCTGTTATTTGAGCCCTAGCCCTCTCGGCTGGGGCTTTTTTCTTTTACCCAAAATGCGAACACGCGTACCGACTCACGTAAATATGTATTTCCGTGCTTTTATTTGTGGGGCACCGAATCGCCCGAATCCCCGGCCTCCAGCGGGTTACGGGGCTTTTGGGCGCGCAAAGAGGCCCCTGCTGGCGGCGTTTATGCACAAGGCAGGGTGTTTATACAGCGAATATTCACGGTGGGGGATTGAAGGATTTTGCCACATTGAGCAGAAATGGGAATGCAAGAAGCCACCCTCGCGGGTGGCCTCTCAAATAAAATAACGCCTAGTGAGCAGCTTGGAATGAAGACTTTGGCGGGTCGATTTCCAAACCGCTCTGTCGCCTCGGTGTGAGGCCTTATACTATCTAATATTATACCACACCAAGCGCGACTCCTTCTAGGCCGAAGGAGTTTTTTCAATGTCAAAGCCAACCGTCTATTTAGACAAGGGACGACAGACTGAAGCAATCCGCTATATACAAAGGGTTAAGAGGGTTTCCCGAGAGGGGGTCGTCGTGCTAAAGAACGCCACTCTAGCCGACCGCCTTAATTGTAGCGAGTCAACTGCCCGCAGGACGATCAAGGAATTGGTCGATGCAGGGCACCTAATCAAAGTGCAGGTTCCGAAACCCGGCGGCGGGTTTCTAAATGCCTACGATGTTGATACAAACATCATCTACCGCACGTCCTCTTTTCTAAGGCGAGTTCGTAAACAAGTTGAACATGCGTCAACGATGCGTAAAGCCAATGGTGATGCGGGTTCCGGGTGTCGCTGCGGCGGGGGAAGTAAAGGCTTTAAATCTAAGAACAATAATAAATACAAGCGCAAGCGCAATCGGTCTGTGGATAATGGGGATTTGCAAGCCCTCATGTCCGTAGCCAGAGCCGCAGGCGTTGACGATAGCCAGCGTGGATACCTAGGTATAGCCGCACGTAGGTACGGCGTCAAGGAGGCTTGGGAAGCCTTGGTGATCGCATTTGAGCGCGGTTACAGAGTGCGTGATCTGGTGCGCGTTACATGGGGCATCCTCAAACGCTGGCACAACAAGGAGGCGATAGCGACGTGATCATCACAGTTGCAAATCAAAAGGGAGGCGTGGGCAAAACGACGACCGTTGTCTCGTTAGCCTACAATCTGCATCGCATGGGCAAGCGCGTGTGCGTGATTGACCTCGATCCGCAGGCCAACACGACGATGACGCTAGGCATGACACCGGACCAGGTGCTCGAACGCCCTAATGTGTACAAATTTTTCGCAGGCGAATCGGAGTTGCTACCCACCGAAACCGAGTCGGGCATATGGCTGGTGCCCTCACATATCGGTTTAGCACACACTGAGCGGGCACTGTACGCGGAGGTCAACCGCGAACAACGCCTAGCGGCACAAATCGGCCTGTATGACGCCGAGTTTGACGTCACCCTAATAGACAGCCCACCTTCGCTCGGCGTGCTCACCTACAACGCCCTGGCGGCGTGTGACACGGTAATCGCACCAGTGCAGGCAGAACCGTTTGCACTCGACGGCATCACAATGCTACTCGACACGCTGGCGGCGGTACGGGACTACGGCCTCAATAGCCGTTGCAGGTTAGGCGGTGCCGTGCTGACTCTCGTTGACCGCAGGCGCAACGTGGACGCACGCACAGGCGACATCATACGCGAGGCACTGGGCGACGCAGTGTTCGCCTCCTCTATCCCCCGCGACGTGCGTATGGTGGAGATGACGGAGCGTGGCGACCTGTCGCTACTCGACGGGGCATCTAATGCGGCGGTAGCCTATAGGGATCTGGCAGAGGAGGTGGCTGACAGATGGCTGGCGGCAAGAGTCTAGGGGATCAGCGCATGAGTGACCTGTTACGAGCTACGCAGCGCAACCAGTCCGAGACTCGGCCACAGCTTGTTAACTCACGAGATGGCAAGTTAACAAGCCAACAAGATGACGAGACAACAAGCGAGCAAGTTAATTCGTTGGCTAGTTTGTTAACTAACGAATTTGAGGGTTGGTTGGCTAGAGAGTCAAAGGGTGAGCGTTTTAGTGTGGGGGCGCGGATATATAAGCGTCTGTGGCACATTGTGAACCTCTACTGCGTGGAGGAGGGCATAACACGTCAGGAGTTTTTGGAGGAGGCCATCATCAACGAGATGCGTCGGCGGCTAAGATGAGGCAAACAAAAAGCCCCGCTTCGGCGGGGCTTGTCCCTCACAAACTCACACGCTCGACGGTAAAATTGTCGGTCTCTCGGTACTGCAAGCTGCCCTCGTCCCGGGTTAGGACTCTCACCCGGCGCAACCGGGAATAGCCCGTAGAGCCTGTTTTGACTTCGAACGTCGCCGTGTCCGACCATCCTGCACTGACGGTAAAAGGCTCCGTTTCGCCAAAATACTCCGGTTGCCCGTTCGGCGTTGTCGCATAGCCGGTAAACACGAGTTTGAAAACGCCGGGGCCGCCCTTGTTCTCAAGGTCCAGGGTGATTCGCTCATGATGCATCGGCGCGTTAAGGCTCACCTCATAGCCCGTAGCCACGACCGCAGCAGGGCCCGGCCCTGTTGGCGTTTGCGAGCCTGGAGTTATGCCCCCACACCCGGCGAAAATCAGGCCCAACAGCACAACAATCACACCAGCCCGAATCCTCATATAGCCCACCTCCGCGACATCCATTCCGTGCCGATATGTCAGAGTCCTCCAAATGCCCCCATTTTAGATGCGTTTTATGCAGGTTGCCCAAGAATCCCCATTATGGTAACGTGTAGACCAAAGGACAACAAACGCCCGTTCGGGCGAACAA
>Ga0209487_1000401_pt1 | contig 39920 bp, 36 predicted proteins | sample Poulit2012_FD_187524 | JGI IMG/M metagenome (GOLD analysis project Ga0209487, IMG submission 187524) | Agricultural soil microbial communities from Georgia to study Nitrogen management - Poultry litter 2012 (SPAdes) (version 2) | ecosystem: Environmental > Terrestrial > Soil > Agricultural land...
ATGAACAAAAAAACATTACACGATATTGATGTAAAAGGTAAAAAGGTCTTTTGTCGAGTGGATTTTAACGTGCCAATGGCAAATGGAGAGGTAACAGACGATACACGCATTAAAGCCGCAATCCCAACGATTAAGTACTTATCAGATAATGGCGCAATCGTTATTTTAGCAAGCCATTTAGGTAGACCAAAAGGCGAAGCTGTTGATGAATTAAGATTAGATCCTGTTGCTAAACGATTAAGCGATCTTATAGGAAAGTCAGTTTTAAAAACAGATTCTGTATATGGAAAAGAAGTTGACAAAGCGATAGCTCAAATGAGTGAAGGAGATCTACTACTTATCGAAAACGTTCGTTTTGAAGCGGGCGAAACAAAAAATGATCCAAAACTTGCACAAGAGTTTGCTGATTTGGCTGACCTTTATGTGAACGATGCATTTGGTGCAGCACACAGAGCACATGCTTCTACAACAGGAGTTGCTGAGAAGCTTCCAGCTGCAGCTGGTTTCTTATTGGAAAAAGAAATCGAAGTACTTGGTAAAGCTTTAGAAAATCCGGAGCGTCCATTTACAGCAATTATTGGCGGTGCGAAAGTAAAAGATAAGATTGATGTGATTGATAATTTTTTGGATAAAGTGGATAATTTAATCATTGGTGGCGGTTTAGCTTATACCTTTATTAAAGCACAAGGTTATGAAATCGGAAAATCATTATTAGAAGAAGATAAGATTGATTTAGCGAAGGAATTCATGAAAAAAGCTGAAGATAAAGGTGTAAATTTCATGTTACCAGTGGACACTATTGTAGCAGATGATTTCTCTGAGACCGCGGATACTAAGATTGTGCCAATCGATCAAATTCCTGCTGATTGGGAAGCGTTAGATATTGGAATAAAAACACGGGAAAATTATGCTAAAGTAATTTCAGATTCTAAGTTAGTTATTTGGAATGGCCCAATGGGTGTGTTCGAAATGAATCCATTTGCAGGTGGAACAAAAGAAGTTGCTCGTGCATTGTCTGAAACGGAAGGATATACTATTATTGGTGGAGGAGATTCAGCAGCAGCTGTGGAACAATTTGGTTATGCGGAAGAAATGGATCATGTTTCAACTGGTGGTGGAGCTTCTTTAGAATTTATGGAAGGTAAAGTTCTTCCAGGTGTAAATGCCTTAGATGGTAAGTAAGCCATCGTTTAGAGCAAAGGAACATATTTTTAATCGGTTATAAATTCAGTAGAGGTGAAGATGATGCGTAAAAAAGTTATTGCTGGAAACTGGAAAATGAATAAATTAAAAGCTGATGCAGATCAATTTATGGAACAAGTTGTTGGGAAAGTACCATCAGATGAGCAAGTTGAAGCCATTGTTTGTGCACCATACCTTTATCTACCTTCCCTTGTCGAAAAAGCTAAAGGGTCAGAGGTTAAAGTAGGTGCTCAGAATATGCACTTTGAAGAAGAAGGTGCTTATACAGGTGAAATCAGTCCTGTTATGTTGAAAGATATAGGTGTAACACATGTCATTTTAGGACATTCAGAACGCCGAGAATATTTTGCTGAAACAGACGAAACAGTTAATAAGAAAGCAAAAGCTGCGTTTCAACATGAACTTACTCCGATTGTTTGTGTAGGTGAAACACTTGAGCAGAGAGAAGCTAATGAAACTAAGTCACATGTTGAGTCACAAGTAAAAAAAGCATTAGAAGGATTAACTGAAGATCAAGTGGTAGAAACGATTATTGCGTATGAGCCAATTTGGGCAATTGGTACTGGCAAAACAGCTTCAAGTGAAGATGCAAATGAAGTGTGTACTCATATTCGTCAAGTCATTAAGTCAACTGTATCTGAAAAGGCTGCCGAGCAAGTTGTGATCCAATATGGTGGTAGTGTGAAACCTGCCAATATAGATGAATTGCTAGGACAATCAGATATTGACGGTGCTCTTGTCGGAGGTGCCAGTCTTGAATCTGACTCCTTCCTACAGCTTGTGGAGGCTGGTGTAAAATGAATGATAGACAACTAGCAGCTTTAATTATTTTAGATGGATTTGGTATTCGCGACGAACAATCGGGAAATGCGGTTAAGCAAGCGAAAAAGCCAAATTTTGATCGTTACTGGAATACGTTTCCGCATAATCAATTAAAAGCAAGTGGTAATGCGGTCGGTCTCCCAGAAGGACAAATGGGTAACTCAGAAGTTGGCCATTTGAATATTGGAGCGGGGCGGATCGTATATCAAAGCTTAACTCGAGTCAATCTTTCCATAGAAAAAGGAGAATTTTATGATAAAGAAGTTTTCCTGAAATCTATGAGAAAAGCGAAAGAAAAAGGTAAAGCTCTTCACTTGTTTGGTCTTTTATCAGATGGTGGTGTTCATAGCCACATTAATCATTTATTCGCTTTACTTAAATTAGCTAAAATGGAAAATCTCGAAAAAGTATATGTCCATGCATTTTTAGATGGTCGTGATGTCGGTCCTCAAACAGCTCAAAATTATTTAACGCAAACCGAAGACAAAATGAAGGAGCTTGGTGTAGGTGAAATAGCCACTATCTCTGGACGCTATTATTCCATGGATCGTGACAAGCGTTGGGACCGCGTCAAAAAAGCATATGACGCCATGGTATACGGTGAAGGTCCGTCTTACGAGACACCGGAAAACCTGATTGACGACTCATATAAAAATGGTATTTTTGATGAATTCGTTATTCCTTCAGTATTAAAAGATGCAAATGGTGAGCCTGTCGGTAAAGTAGAAGACGGCGATTCAATCATCTTTTATAATTTCAGACCAGACCGAGCCATCCAGATTTCACGTACTTTTGCAAATGAAGATTTCGATGAATTTGATCGTGGCAGTCATCCACCAAAGGATTTAGATTTTGTCATGTTAACCGATTTTAGTGAAACGGTTGATGGTTATGTAGCCTATGAGCCGACCAATTTAGATGATACAATTGGCGAAGTTTTATCGAAAAATGATATGAAGCAATTAAGAATAGCGGAAACTGAAAAATATCCACATGTCACCTTTTTTATGAGTGGCGGCCGGGAAAAAGAATTTCCTGGTGAAAAGCGTATTTTAATTAATTCGCCAAAAGTCGCAACTTATGATTTACAACCTGAAATGAGTGCATATGAGGTGACAGATGCGCTAATAAATGAACTTGATACTGGGGATATTAATGCTATCATCTTAAATTTTGCCAATCCAGATATGGTAGGTCACTCAGGAAAACTACAACCGACAATTGACGCTATTGAAGCAGTTGATGAGTGTCTTGGTAAAGTTGTGGATAAAATTCAAGAACTAGGCGGTCACGCCATCATTACGGCAGACCATGGAAATTCCGATGAAGTAGTCACATTAGATGGACAACCTATGACCACTCACACAACAAATCCAGTTCCGGTTATAGTGACGAAAAAAGGGGTAGAGCTTAGAAATGGAGGTATTTTAGCCGATTTGTCTCCAACGCTACTTGACCTTTTAGGTGTTGATAAACCCGAGGCGATGACTGGAACATCTATTATAAAAAAATAAACGACTAAGGAGAGATTGTTATGCCATATATTACTGATATTTATGCGAGAGAGGTTCTTGATTCACGTGGAAATCCAACAGTAGAAGTAGAAGTTTTCACTGAGTCAGGTGCTTTTGGTTCTTCTATCGTTCCAAGTGGAGCGTCAACTGGTGAACATGAAGCTGTTGAATTAAGAGACGGTGATAAAGATCGTTATCTAGGTAAAGGAGTTCAAAAAGCAGTTGACAATGTGAACGACGTCATTGCACCAGAGCTTATCGGTCTGGATGTTACGCGGCAAAATATTATTGACAGTATGATGATTGAACTTGATGGTACACCTAATAAAGGAAAGTTAGGGGCGAACGCTATTTTAGGCGTTTCTATGGCCGCAGCACATGCCGCAGCCGCTTATTTAGAACAGCCTTTATATAATTACTTAGGAGGATTCAACGGGAAAACTCTACCGACTCCAATGATGAATATTTTAAATGGTGGAGATCATGCTGATAATAACGTGGATATTCAGGAATTTATGATATTACCAGTTGCTGCACCGACATTTAAAGAAGCACTTCGTACGGGCGCAGAGGTGTTCCATTCATTGAAAAAAGTATTAAAAGATAAAGGGCTTAATACTGCAGTAGGAGATGAAGGTGGATTTGCCCCTGACTTGAAATCCAATGAAGAAGCTTTCCAAACAATTGTCGAAGCGATTGAAGCTGCTGGCTACAAACCAGGTGAAGAAATTAAACTTGCCATGGACGTTGCTTCTTCCGAGTTTTATGAGGACGGAAAATATAACTTGAAAGGTGAGGGAGTCGTCCGTAATTCTGAAGAAATGGTCGATTGGTTTGAAGATATGGTGAATAAATACCCGATCATTTCAATTGAGGATGGACTTGACCAAAATGACTGGGAAGGCCACAGACTACTAACAGAACGTTTAGGTAAAAAAGTACAACTTGTTGGAGACGACTTATTTGTAACGAATACAGAAAAGCTAGCTCGAGGCATAGAAGAAGGTGTCAGTAACTCAATCTTAATTAAAGTTAACCAAATCGGTACTTTAACTGAAACCTTTGATGCCATTGAAATGGCCAAGCGTGCAGGTTATACAAATGTTATTTCACATCGCTCCGGTGAAACGGAAGATGCAACGATAGCAGATATTGCTGTTGCTACAAATGCTGGGCAAATTAAAACAGGTGCACCATCCAGAACAGACCGTATCGCTAAATACAATCAGCTTTTACGCATTGAAGATGAGTTATCCGGTATGGGTCAATATGCAGGCTTGTCAGCATTTTACAATTTAGATAAGTAATATTAATAATGACTCAATTAAGGGACAGAGGCAGTTGCTTCTGTCTTTTTTTGTGTGAATTAATGTTTCTTTTTAGGTATTTAGATGCGATTCTTAACGTGTCAGAAAATTTAAGTATAGGACAAAATGAGAAGAGAATAGAATAGATTAGCTATATATCATTTTTTTATTTAAATGTAAGTAATTGGGAAGAACGCTCTGTAAAATTATCGGAGGGATGTTTGTTGGGGCAAAAAGTGTTAGTATTTGGGGATATCGGGATAGACGATACAATGGCAATTATTTACGGTTATTTTAATGATGATATTGATATTGTAGGTATTGTCGCTGATTACGGAAATGTGACCAAGGAGAAGGCAGTTGCTAATGTACAATACGTCAAAAGTTTACTTGAAAGTGAGAAAACAGAGCAAGTTGCTATTATAGGTGGAGCTGAATTATCTATGACAGGTGAACCACTACAATCATTTCCAGAGATTCATGGGGAATATGGATTAGGTCCAATCATTCCGCCAGAGGAGTATTTAAATGGTGATGTACTTGAAAATTTCTTTGAAGTTGTTAAACTAATCTACGATAATGATGACTTAATCATAGTCAATATAGGTCGACTTACTTCACTTGCGACATTGTTCCTTTTATATCCACAATTAATGCAAAAAATTAAAGCGTATTATATGATGGGAGGTGCTTTTTGGGTTCCCGGTAATATTACTGCCGTTTCAGAAGCTAATTTTTATGGAGACCCCGTAGCAGCCAAAATTGTTTTATCTATGGCCGATAACGTGTCAATTATTCCTCTTAACGTTACAGAGCATGCTATTGTAACTCCGGAAATGATAAATTATATCGATGAGGTTCAAGAACTTAATTTAGTTAAGCCTATATTTGATTACTATTACTCATTTTACAAAAAAAGAAATCCAAGCCTTAAAGGGGCGCCACTTCATGATGTCCTTACATTAATGGCACCATTCTATGATAACTTGCTTACATATACCGAGTTGCCGGTTCAAATAATCCAATCCTTAAGTGGTATTGATAGAGGACAAAGTATTGCAGATATAAGACCCTTTGTTGAATTGGAAAATGGTTTAGACGAACCAGGGAAAAAATACCGAATTGCTTTTCAATTGCATTATGAAGAATACTTCATTAATTTTATGACTAACATGACTGGCCAACGTTTTGGTTGACACCTTTCTAATAATATCTGATATTAATAAGCAGATGATTAAAAAAGGTGGATCCTATGACGATATTACAGACGATTAGAGAGCGACGCTCTATTCATAATTTTAAACAGATTAATATTAAAAATGAGATTTTAAAAGAAATTTTCACTTATGGATCCTACGCTCCAACTCACCATATGAAAGAGCCTTGGAATCTAAAGATTTATCAAGACGATGGAAAGAGAGCATTTGTGGAAGCCATAATAAATAGTTATCAACGCAGTGGGATGATTAAAAACGATGAAACACCACAGACGCAAAAAACAATTGCATCCATTAGCCAGTTTTTACTAGATATACCCCATCATGCCTTAATTTACTTTGAAAAAGAAGATAATCTTCTTAGATATGAAGAACTTTATGCCTCTGTCTGCGCGTTTATTCAAAATGCTCAGTTAGCTGCATGGGAATATGGGGTCGGCATGCTGTGGACTATTACTCCATATATGCATGATCCTGAGTTTGTAAAAGAGATTGGCCTAGATGCCAACAAAATGAAAATAGCAGCTGTCATGCAGATGGGCTATCCAGCAGACATACCTAAATATAAAGAAAGAGTTCCTATCGAAGAAAAGATAGAGTTTGTATCAGAATTGGAGCAGCAATAATATCTAACACAATTGTCCGATCAAAGTTATAGTCTTGAACTTTAGCTCATCAATTCAAACAAAATAAGTACTGAGTAGTAGATATAAACTGTGCGGTAATTCTTTCTAGCACTCTCAAACTGAAATTGGTAAGTGTTAGTCCCTCGCTACGGAAATACACTTCGCTTTCCAGGGGCGGCTGGTGAGCCTCCGAATGCTAACGCATTTCGGGGTCTCACCGATGCCTCTGGGACTGCGCGTGAATGCTCGCCCTACCGAAAACCATAGCTCCCCTAGGAGTCTCCGTATATTTCCTCCGCTGGCATCAGTGTACTATCATTGTGCAGAAAAAATCTTATAATAACATTAAACAACTTTAATAGTCTGGGTGAGCGCAGGGCGGTGACTCCTCGAAAATATAAATCAATTTTCTTCGTGCGATGTAAGCTGCCGAAGTCTTTCTTGTCCTGCGGGAACAGCAAATGTTTTTCGATGGGGCGAACGGTAGTGCAGTCCCACGAGTCTGAAGACCCCGCAGAGTGGTTTTCTCGAGGAGGCTGAAGTAGGAAGAATGAACTGCAATTCTTCCCAGCCCGCGGAAAGCATCCGCCCGGAGCGATCTCAGACGGTGGTAATTAAGCTTGTTTTGAAAGCAGCCCATTAGTTACTGCGCAGTTTATGTATTATGTGAATTTTAATTATTATGAAATAAAAAACGCTTCTAGCCAAAGGTAATTTTGACTAGGAGCGTTTTGGTTTTATTTTGTTAATTTATTGATATACTCTATAACTTCATCTGCTGTGGACATGGCTAGGAACTTGTCCTTGTTTGCTGCTATATCTTTTTTAGAAAGGCCTAATATCTGCGTGCGTGCAGGTAGTATGGAAGTTGCACTCATACTGAATTCGTCGAGACCAAGTCCAAGTAAAAGAGGAATGGCAATTGGATCTCCAGCCATTTCACCACACATACCTGCCCATTTACCTTCACTATGAGCTGCCTCAATAACATTATTCACTAAATTCAAGATAGCAGGATGATATGGTTGATACAAGTAAGATACGCGCTCATTCATTCGGTCAGCTGCCATTGTGTATTGAATTAAATCGTTTGTACCAATACTGAAGAAATCAACTTCTTTGGCAAATTGTTTAGCTAGGACTGCTGTTGAAGGGATCTCAACCATGATTCCCACTTCAATTGAGTCTGAAATCTCTACACCGTCTTTAGTTAGCGATTCCTTTTCATCAAGTAATATGCTTTTAGCTTGTCTAAATTCTTCAAGAGTCGCAATCATTGGGAACATGATTTTTAAATTACCAAACGCACTTGCCCGGAGCAATGCGCGTAATTGAGGACGGAAAACATCTTCGTTCTCTAAACAGAAGCGAATCGCTCTGAAACCTAAGAACGGATTCATTTCTTTCGGTAAGTCCAAATAGCTTAATTCTTTGTCTCCACCGACATCCAATGTTCTTACAACAACTGGTTTACCATCCATTTGTTCAAGTACTGATTTATAGGCTTCAAATTGTTCTTCCTCAGAAGGCATTTCACTTTTACCCATGTATAGGAATTCGGTACGATATAGACCAACAGCTTCTCCACCGTTGTTTAAAACACCTTCAACATCTTCAGGTGTTCCGATATTTCCACCCAATTCGACTTGCTCACCGTCTTGAGATAACGTCGGTTCATCCTTTAATTTAGCCCATTCCTCTTTTTGCTTTTCGAAAGTAGCTTGTTTATCTTTATAAACTTTAATGTCTTCTTCACTAGGATTGATTAACACGGCACCTTCTAAACCATCAACTATAACGATGTCGTCTTGATTTACTTTTTGTGTGGCTTCCTTTGATCCTACAATTGCAGGAATCTCAAGTGAACGTGCCATGATAGCAGAGTGTGAAGTACGACCACCAATATCAGTGGCAAATCCTTTTACAAACTGTCTATTCAACTGAGCAGTATCGGATGGTGTAAGGTCATTTGCAATTACGATAACTTCTTCATCAATGAGGGCGGGATTTGGAAAGTTAACCCCGATCAAATGGGCCATCACGCGCTCAGTGACATCTTTAATATCGGCCGCACGTTCTTTCATATAGTCGTTGTCCATGTTTTTAAATATATCGATAAACATTTTAGCTGTTTCGTCTAAGGCTACTTCAGCGTTGACTTGTTCATTTGTTATTTTATCTTTAATCGGATTTATCAATTCAGGATCTTCAAGCACAAGCAAATGCGCAGAAAAGATTTCAGCATATTCATCTCCAAGCTCTTTCTTGGTATGGTCTCGAATTTTATCTAGTTCTGTTTTTGATACAGCTAATGCATCGTCGAGACGTTTTATTTCTCCCTCACTATTTTCAATGGATTTTTTTTCATATGTTAAGTCAGGCGTTTCCAAATGATAAGCTTTCGCAATTGCTATTCCAGAGGAAGCAGCTATGCCATGAATACTTTCCATACTTTCACAACCTTTCATTAATATCTGTCTTTTCTATTTTATACTTTATCCTAGTTTGGTTTCAAGCAAACTTCCCTAATGCAATAAATTCTTCATAATGCAAACGTTTTATTGTTAAAAACTTACATAACGCTAGTCTAATCGGTCATTTATCCACTTATGAATGACTTGGAAAACCTCCTGTCGATTAATTTCATTTAATATTTCATGACGTCCATTTGCAAAAAGCAAGGTAATTATATCGTCTATACCAGCCTTTTCTAATAAGTGTGCTGTTTTAAAAACACCACTTCCGAATTGTCCAACTGGATCAGCATCACCGCCAATTAACAGAATTGGTAAATCTATTCGGATGGAATCATTTAATTTTGGATTATGAACCTTAATTAGTCCTGACATTAAGTCATAAAAAAATCGACCTGTGGGAACGAATCCAGTATAAGGATCGGAAATATAATTCTGGATGACAGTCTCATCCCTTGTTAACCAATCAAAAGCTGACTTTTTATGTTTGATAGCTCTATTATTATTTCCAATTGTAAGGTAGTTCATTAAATTTGATTTCTCTTTTGGAGGCCGAGTGCTCGCTAAAGCTCGTCCCATTTTTGCTAATACAGGAGGATAATAACCGGTCCCCGACAGAATCAGCCCGTCAATCATATGACTGTAGTTTTGAATATATCTACGTGCTAAAAAGGACCCCATACTATGGCCAAGTAAAAAATGAGGCACATTAGGGTGTTCCTTTTTAATGTACTTTGATATATACATTAAATCGTTCGTAGTTTTTTCAAAACCGTCCGTTTCAGCAAAGTAACCAAATAAACCTTGTAGTTCTCCTGTTTTGCCGTGACCTCTATGATCATTCCCAACAACAATCATTCCTTTTGAAACTAAAAAGTCAGCAAATTCGTTATATCGATTAATATGTTCAACCATACCGTGTGATAGTTGAACAATTGCTTTTGGCTGTATATGTGGATTAGACCATTTTTTCATATATATGTTTGTGTGATCTTGTGTTTCTAACCATATTTCTTCCATCATGATAATCCCTCCAATAACAGAATATCAGTTTGTTATATTATAGAATCATTATTTACAAATAGCCAATCTAATGATAAAAAAGCTTGCTATCCTATTCAACGTTATGATAAAGTAAATATATGTAGTTGTCCGTAAGTAGGGGGTGCGTGTTAAAATGGCAGGCGGTATAGTAAGTGTTTTATTAGTCATTAATTCAATCGCAATGATTGTACTAATTTTATTACAATCTGGAAAAAGTGAAGGCCTCTCTGGTGCAATTTCAGGGGGAGCTGAACAGTTATTCGGGAAACAAAAAGCACGAGGAATTGACTTGTTTCTCCACCGTGCGACAGTCGTAACAGGAACATTGTTTTTTGTTTTAGCGTTTTTAACAGCCTATATTTTATAATGATACGAAGCCCTTATCATATTAAATGATAGGGGTTTTTTAGTATAATAAACGGGAATATTAAAATAATAGTTAAAAAGTTACATACGGAAAAGTGAAGGAGATTTCTATGAAGATTAAACAACCAGAACCATTTACATTTGAAGCGGGCTCAAGAGCAGTTTTATTACTACACGGGTTTACAGGCCATTCTGCAGACGTGCGTATGTTAGGACGCTACTTAGAGAAAAAAGGTTATACAAGTCATGCGCCGATTTATCGAGGGCATGGTCGTCCTCCTGAAGAACTTATAAAAACGACACCAGACATGTGGTGGGAAGATGTACAGAATGCTCACCAACACCTTAAAGACCTAGGTTATAATGAAATTGCTGTAGCGGGTTTATCCCTTGGAGGGGTGTTAAGTTTGAAACTGGCTTACAGCACGAAAGTAAAAGCAGTCATTCCCATGTGCACTCCAATGTTTTTTGATAATGAAACACAATTAACAGCAGGATTTAAAGCATTTTCGAAAGAATATAAACAACTCAGAGGTCAAAATGATGTCTCTATTTCTGAAGAAGTTGATTCAATAATGAACGAGTCAAATAATTTATTTCACCAAATAGCTGACTTGATTAAAGATGTTAATGAAAATGTGGATATGATCTACGCTCCCACGTTTGTGGTACAAGCTCGACAAGATGAAATGATTAATACAGATAGTGCTTCATTCATTTACGAACACGTTGAGTCACCGGTTAAAGATATGAAATGGTATGAAGATTCAGGTCATATCATCACAATGGATAAAGAGAAAGATCAATTACATGAAGATGTCTATAACTTTTTAGAGTCATTAGATTGGGAAGTATGACGTTAAACAATAAGCTAATACTATAAATGAAAGAAGGTGTCAAGTATGAGCAATAATTTGAAAGAGAGACTTTTAAATTACTTTGATGAAAATAGAACGGGACCACAATCAGTGCAGGAATTAGAAGGTGAGTTACAGATAGGGGATTCTGTTGAGTTCAAAGAATTAGTCATCGCTTTAAATGAATTGGAAGAAGCCGGACAACTCGTTCGTACTCGTAAAAATAGATTTGGTCTACCTGAAAAGATGAATCTCGTTCGTGGCCGAATCCAGATGAACAAAAAAGGATTTGCCTTTCTTATTCCTGATGATGAAGAACATCCCGATGTTTACATCCATCATTCAGATCTCGAATCAGCAATGAATGATGACAAAGTTTTAGTTAGACTTGAAAAACAAGGTGAGGATGGTCACCGCCCAGAAGGAACAGTTATACGAATTTTAGAACGTGTGATTACGGAAGTCGTTGGTACATTTGAAAATAATAAAGCATTTGGCTTTGTTATTCCTGACGATAAACGAATACCAAATGATATTTTCATACCGAAAGATAAAATGAATGGGGCTGTGAGTGGCCATAAAGTGATTGCCAGTATCACAAAGTATCCAGAGAAGCGTATGAGCGCTGAGGGTGAAATCACCAAAATATTAGGCCATAAAAATGATCCAGGTATTGATATTTTATCAATTATTTATAAGCATGGTATCAAAATGGACTTTCCTGAGGAAGTGCTTGAGCAGGCTGGAAATACTCCTGAACAAATTTCAGATAAGGACATGGAAGGTCGCCGTGATCTGCGCTCAGAAATCATCGTGACTATAGACGGTGCCGATGCGAAAGATTTGGATGATGCTGTTTCTGTGAAAAAGTTAGGCAATGGCAATTATAAACTCGGCGTTTATATAGCTGATGTTAGCTACTACATCGAAAAAAACTCACCCATGGATAAAGAAGCGTTTGAACGTGGGACAAGTGTTTATCTAGTGGATAGGGTTATCCCAATGATTCCACATCGTCTGTCTAATGGAATTTGTTCACTTAATCCACAAGTCGATAGATTGACCTTAAGTTGTGAAATGGAGATTGATTCGACTGGGAAAGTTGTCAATCATGACATTTTTCCGGCAGTCATTAACACAACTGAAAGAATGACATATAATGCTGTAAATAAGATTCTCGTCGATCAAGATGAAGACGTTAGAAGCGAGTATAAATCTTTAGTTCCGATGTTTGAACAAATGGAAAGATTAGCGAGTATTCTTCGTGGAAAAAGAATGGGACGCGGTGCGATTGACTTTGATTTTAAAGAAGCACAAGTCCTCGTTGATGACGAAGGGAAAGCTAAAGATGTCGTACTACGTGAACGTTCTGTTGGTGAACGATTAATTGAAGAATTTATGTTAGCAGCGAATGAAACAGTAGCTGAACATTTTCACTGGCTTGATGTTCCGTTTATTCATCGTATACATGAAGACCCAAATCAAGATAAATTACAACATTTCTTCGAATTCCTAGCAGGACTTGGGTATTCTGTGAAAGGGAAGGCAAATGAAATCCACCCACAAGCCCTACAAAAAGTGCTTGACGAGGTTCACGGAGAAGCTGAGGAAATGATTGTTTCAAAACTTATGTTAAGGTCAATGAAACAAGCGAAATATGATCCGAAAAGCATTGGGCATTTTGGATTAGCGACTCAGTTTTATACACATTTTACGTCACCCATTAGAAGGTATCCTGATTTAACGGTTCACCGATTAATCCGTAATTATTTGATTAATAAAAAGATGGATCAAAAGACAGTTGATAAATGGAAAGAAGAGTTGCCGGAACTTGCCAGACATTCCTCTGAAACAGAGCGTACAGCTGTGGATGCAGAGCGGGACGTCGATGACATGAAGAAAGCTGAATATATGTTAGATAAAATTGGTAAAGAATATACTGGCGTAATTAGCTCAGTCACAAGCTTTGGCATGTTCGTTGAATTAGAAAACACTGTTGAAGGATTGGTGCATGTTAGCTATCTGACAGATGATTATTATCATTTTGACGAAAGAAGTTATGCGCTGATTGGAGAAAGAACAGGAAATGTTTATAGAATCGGTCAAGAGGTAAAAGTAAAAGTAATCAATGTAAATATGGATGAACATGTGGTTGATTTTGAGATGATTACACCAGGAGAAAAAGAAGAGTCATCAAATAATAAAAAACGACCAAAAAAACGTAAGCGAAAATAATTCTTAGTTTTTTGATAGCTTAAACGTTTCGGGGAGGGGGGACGCTCAAATCCCCCGGCTTCGCTGTTCTCAATATTCGATTTTGTGAGTGGACCGAAACAAGTTGCCTTGGGTAAAATTAATTGTTGACAGTTAAATGTATGTCGCTTATACTAAAAAATATACAAGAGCAAACTCGGTTAGGAAATCATTTTAAATAGTGAAGTTTTAAAAAATAAATATGTAGATTTTACTTTTTTTTATATTCGTTTTGCCCTAAGTAAACATTTGTTGACTTAGCTAAATAAACGCTAGGAGGGAAAAATACTGTGACAAACCAAATATCTGTTAAAGACATGAGTGTCTCATATTATGGTAAAGAAGTTTTAAAAGATGTCGATTTTACATTTGATGACGGAAGCTTAATAGGGATTTTAGGACCGAATGGTGCTGGGAAATCGACATTAGTTAAAGCTGTTCTTGGGCTCATCCCAATGAACTCAGGTGAAGTTAGATTTGGCAATCAACCTGTTAGTAATGTTCGAAAAAGAATTTCATATGTTCCTCAACGATCTAATATCGACTGGGATTTTCCGATAGTCGTTAAAGATACAGTGTTGTTAGGCACATATCCGAAATTAGGATTATTTCGTAGACCTAAAAAAGAAGATAAAGAATGGGCGATGGAATGTCTGAAAAAAGTCGGCATGCAAGATTTCGCTAAAAATCAAATAGGCGAATTATCAGGTGGTCAGCAACAACGAGTGTTCTTAGCACGAGCTTTGGCTCAAAAAGCAGATTATTTCTTTTTAGATGAACCTTTTGTAGGGATTGATGTTTCCAGTGAGGAAGTCATCATCAATATTCTTAAAGACCTCAGAGATGCTGGTAAAACTATTTTTGTTGTCCACCATGATTTAATGAAGGTAAAGGATTATTTTAATGACATTATCATTATAAACAAAGAGTTATACGGCGCAGGTCCAGTAACAGATGTCTTTAATGATGATATTATGGGAAAAGCTTATAACTCTAATTTTTCAGTTTTAAGTAGTCTGGGGGTTGGTGTTTAAATGGACTTCATTCAAGATTTAATGAATTATGAATTTCTTCAAAAAGCATTCATCACCTCAGTCGTTGTAGGAATTATCTGTGGAGTCATTGGAAGCTTCATCATCCTACGAGGTATGGCCTTGATGGGAGATGCCATATCACATGCTATACTCCCAGGCGTAGCGATTTCTTATATGTTAGGTATTAATTATTTCTATGGTGCTGTGGTGATAGGTGTATTAACCGCGCTTGGAATCGGAGTGATTGACCAACACAGTCGGGTTAAAAGTGACTCATCTATAGGGATTGTGTTTTCAGCTATGTTTGCCTTAGGTATTATCTTAATTACCATTGCACAAAGTGCGACAGATCTGACACAAATTTTATTTGGAAACGTATTATCTGTCCGGGACACTGATATGTGGATGACAATTATCGTGGGAATTATTGTACTTCTCGCAGTTATTTTCTTTTATAAAGAATTACTCGTTTCTAGTTTTGATGAAACAATGGCTCAAGCTTATGGTTTGAGAACACGTTTGATTCATTACGGTATTATGGTTTTGTTGACACTTGTGACGGTGGCATCATTACAAACGGTTGGTGTCATTTTAGTCGTAGCTATGTTAATAACACCTGCTTCAACGGCTTATTTATTAACAAACCGATTATCAGTTATGGTTGTTCTTGCTTCATTTTTTGGAGCCTTATCATCGATTGTAGGATTGTATATCAGCTTTCAACACAATATGCCTTCTGGACCGGTCATCGCTCTAGCTGCAACAGGATTATTTGTCATTGCTTTCTTATTTTCTCCAAAGCAAGGCGTTGTATGGCGCATGTTAAAGAGTAATAATCGAAATATGGCTTAAGGGTAGTAAAAGGCAATGATTTAAAAAATAAGGTAACCGTGATTAATCAGTGCCTAAAATATAAAGTATATATCAAGAAGGAGAATTTGGGGATATGAAGAATATGAAAAAAAGTATCTTAGGGGTTTTAATGGCAGGCATGTTAATGTTAGTATTAGCTGCTTGCGGAGGTAATGATAATGCGGAGGATGATACAAATAAAGACGATGACAATGGGGATGAACCATTGCATGTCGTGACATCTTTCACGATTATTTCAGACATGGCTGAACAAATCGGAGGTGACATTGTTGACGTTCATAACTTAGTGCCAACCGGAACAGATCCGCATGAATATGAGCCACTTCCAGATGACATTAAAAAAGCGACCGATGCCGATGTGTTATTTTATAATGGTTTGAATCTAGAGGGAGGAAAAAACGGTTGGTTCTTTAAAATGGTTGATTCTGTTGGCCAAGATGAGGATAGTGTATTTAGTTTAACGGAACAAGTGGAACCAATGTATATAGGTGGAGAAGAAGGAACGGACGAAGAGATTAATCCACATTCATTTATTGATCCTGATGTAGGTATCATGATGGCTGAAGACATGCGCGACGCATTTATAAAGGTTGATCCAGACAACGAAGATCATTATAAAGAATCAGCAGGAGAATATATTGATCGATTAGAAGAAATAGTAGACGAATATGAAGAAAGAATTAATGAGATACCTGAAGAAAAGCGCATCCTTGTTACGAGTGAACGTGCGTTTCAATATATGGCAGATCGTTTTGAATTGGAAGAAGGATACATTTGGGAAATTGACACCGAGGAAAATGGCTCGCCGGAACAAATAAAAACATTGGTCAATTACTTAACTGATCACGATGTGCCAATGCTATTTGTTGAGTCAAACGTTGATGAACGTCCAATGGAAACAGTTTCTAATGAATCAGGAATTCCGATTTTCGAAAAGCCAATTTACTCAGATGAAATTGGTGAAAAAGGATCAAAAGTCGATACTTACATTAAGTATTTAAATTATAATATTGATGTTATTTCGGAAGGATTGAATCAGTAAGGTATAAAGATTAACTTTGGTAAAACTCACCTCGTATTACTTTAGGTAATACGAGGTGAGTTATGTACTAGCATTTTTTAAATAAATTCTCCATATATATTTCAGGTGACATTGATTCATGCAGCCTTATCATAGGTTTTCACTAAATGAAGTTTCATTTTAGATGAAAATTTGATAAACTATTCTTGTAATGAGTAGGAGGAACAATTATGGCAAAAGGACGAGGAAAAGTACTAGCACAAAATCGAAAAGCGTCTCATGATTATTTTATTGAAGAAACATATGAAGCAGGGATTGTATTAAAAGGAACAGAAATTAAATCAATTCGTGCTGGTAGGGTCAATATGAACGATGCACACGCGAGAATCATGGGTGGGGAAGCTATGTTAATTAATATGCATATTGCTCATTATGAACAAGGGAACCGCTATAACCATGAGCCAACACGTTCCCGTAAATTGTTACTTCATCGCAGTGAAATTGATAAATTAATTGGCTTAACCCAGCAACAAGGTTACGCCCTAATCCCATTAAAATTATATATTAAAAATGGTTTTGCAAAAGTTTTAATTGGGCTCGGAAAAGGGAAAAAGAAATATGATAAACGTGAAGATTTAAAACAAAAACAGATGAAACGTGATATTGATCGCGCCATGAAAGATCACATGCGTTAAAAGTTGGGTAAGTAGCTGAAAAGCCTGGCTAAACTTGACTTTTGCAACAGATGTGGTACAATAATAATTGTCGTGAGTTGAGAAATACTCACAAACAGCTCAAATATCCTGAGCGTTTCTTATATTTAGGGGACGTTACGGATTCGACAGGGGTAGGTTGAGCTTAGGTTGCACGTCGAGGTTACGGCTCGTAAAACGTTACAAGCCTATAACTGGCAAAACTAATTATCAACCAGCTTTAGCTGCTGCATAAGTAGTAGCATAAAGCAGATCCTTCCTGCTATCGCCCGTGTGGCAGATTGAAGGGTCTCAAATTAAGCGGGCTATACGTTGATCCACCGCCTGAGGATAAACGTTGAAACCAATCAGGATAGCTCTCCTAAAGCCTGTTGGTAGGCCAAAGGATGAGTGAATGATAATATACCAACTACGCGTGTAGAAGCCTTAGTGGCAATACCTCTGGACGAGGGTTCGACTCCCTCCGTCTCCACCAATACATATGTTGGTGGTTTTTTTGTGTTTTTGTGACGTAAAGCATAAAATTTCCGTTTGGAAGCTTTATGCTTTATTTTTTTTTAGGAAATTTTATGCTTGATTCTTCAACTTTCATAGCTAATATATTACGAATTCATCATTTATATCGACAATTAAATTTCAAAGTGAAATTGTAAATCACTTTGCACTTATTATTGTGGTTCAATTCATTATGGACACAAAAAATATTTATTGGTAATTTTCAATGTTGTGGTATAAATGAAAGGTTTGAAGAATCAATGTAGGATTTTATATTACGTTTCTTCTAAATGAGAAAAATAGATAGTTTTCATTTAAAAGGATATCATCAAACATTTTTAGTAAAGAAAAGTGTATTTGATAAATTTAAAAATTGATCCGCTTTAAGGGGAGGGATTGCATAAAAAAATGAGGAAGTATCCACTCCCTCATTTTTTATGTCTGAAATACAAGTTGCACTAACATATTTAATTATTTCCAAAAATATATAATTTATTCAAAGAAGGCGATTTAAAAATTCAATTTAGCTGTTTTCAATCATCATCGTATTGATACTTGTGCATCGGCATAATTAATCCATCTGGCGCTGTTCGTAAACATTATTGTTGGAAACTCTCTAATTAATAAATGGTGAGAAGTGAGCTATTTATTTAGTCTTCATAGAAGGAATCGGTATCGTATCTGTTACGATTTCCGATTCCTTTTGTGTCCTCACCTAAATGCCTTTTCCTTTAGTGTAAAGTCGGTATCCACTGTTATTGTTGAAATAAAGTTTGATAATTTAAAATGAGGTTCGATAATTTATAAAAGGGTTTGATACAATTACATTGATCTATGGATTGAGACAATCCAACAAACGGACCTGATTGTTATATAAAATAAAGGTTATCCTAGATTATGTAGGATAACTTTTATTTTTACCCTTTTTTCTTGTGAAAAGTAATGCTTGCGAAACTATGGCAAGTACAGGTAATTCAATTAACGGCCCAATAACTAAAGCCAAAGCAATAAGAGGTTGATCAGGGAATGCTGTCACAGCTATAGCCAAAGACACTGGTGAATTCCTAGCAATAATCGTCATATTTAAGCTAACCGTATCTTCATAAGAAAACTTTAAAAATCTTCCAACAAAGCGTCCTACTACATAGTTAATAACAAAAAATGATAAAACTGGAATAATTAAAATGTAAATAACTTCTAGTTTTACAAGTAAGTAAGAACCTTGGGAAGCAAACATTGCCATAATAGCTAATGATAAAAAGAAAATTTGGGCATTGCCGAAAAAGGGAATAATCTTATTGTTTAAAACAGATTTTTTTCTTAATAAGAGTCGTGTAAGATGAGCAAGTATAAATGGAATAACTAATACAATTACTATACTTTCTATAAGTGTTGACATGGGTATCGATTCAATAGTTCCAGCAAATATTAACAAATATACTGGTAAAAGTACGACTTGCAAAATTAAATTAATCGGCAAAACAGATGTTGAAAGAGACACATTTCCTTTTGCTATACCAGTAAACGTTAGATACCAATCTGTACAAGGTGTTACCATAAGCATGATAAAACCAATCCATAAAGCAGGATAATCAGATAAGAAAACAGAACCTAAACCCCAAGCTAATATTGGTGTCCAGATAAAATTAATGATCGTACTGGACCCTAGAAATTTAATATTTGAAAAAGCCTTCTTTAATTGTTGTAATGGAATTGTTAAAAACAATCCGTATAGCATTAACAATAGAAATGGTGTAATAAGATTTTCGGCATATTGTTCAATGATGTTTACCTGTCCTAATAAGAGACCTAAACTAACAGCAAATAATATAATAAAGGTTTGTAGTTTATCTAATACCCCCATAAAAAATTCAATCCTTCTTAAAACTATGTAATCCAATTACTAGTAAGTATAGTATAATTACATTTCTATTGCATTCTTTTCATTCCGCAATCGCCCAATTGTGGAAGATTAGCACTGGAAAATGATCAATCTTTTTTTCAAAACAGGTTCTTTAAATTAACGTAAAAAAGCAAGTTTCTGGGTTGTTTTTAATCAAACTTTATTTTAAAGCCACAGTTATATAGCTTAGCCCCTGCCAAAAATTTGGTTTCCATGTTAAAAAGTTCTTATCTCTGCTAAATAGTTGTACATTGAGATAAGAGCATAGGGAAAACAGAGGGCATTATTCAATTTGAATTCAATAGCTTTTTAATCATAGATCAAATGTTTATTTTAACTAAATTTCAATATTAAATTTAGGCTGGTTCCAGTTTGGTATTATAATAAGTTGAATTTATGATTTAAAGTATTTTTACTCAATATACTTGCATGATTGACAATCATTGGTATCATCCTTTTCTATGAGTAATTAAAGTAAAAAGGGCCTCTAAACGAAGCCCTTTTGCAATAGTTGCGAGTTTTGACCTTCCTTATTAAGCCTCTTTCCGTTGCTTATTAGTGTTCTCCTTTGAAGATCCGCAACAGCTGTTGTTTTCAGTTTGTTTGACTTCTTCGATTTCAATGCTGCAGCAATTGGGTTTAGAGAACAACTTTTTAAGACCAGACTTTTTTTCTGCCATGAATATCACCTCCTTAAAAGGGTGATTTGATGATGCAAGCGCAACAACTATTTTCTTTTTAAACCTAAATAATTAAATTAACAATAAGACCTGTACCTATAGCCACTATTAAAATAGCTGAAATAAATGCAACTAAAAATTTCTTCTTAAATAGTTTAGACAACATAACTACTTCTGGGATACTTGCACCTGCACCACCAATAACTAAAGCAATTACAGTACCCATTGACATACCTTTTGAAACAAGTGCTTCTGCAATAGGTAACATTGTTTCAGGACGAATATACATTGGAATACCAATGACCGAAGCAATCATTATAGAGAAAATTCCGTCACCACTTGCATATTTTGTAATAAACTCTGCTGGAACAAATCCATAAATAAATGCACCAATAAAGACCCCTATAAATAAGTAAGGAAGCATTGGATAAAGAAATGCCCATGCATCATTTAAAGCTTGCTTAACTCTAGACCCTTGTTTATTACTGAAAAAGCCATCACCTTTAACAGTTACACCTTTATACGTCCCTGCTAAATTAAGTTTTGAAAATATAAGCCCCGTTAAAATACTAAAAATACTTAGCACGATAAAATATACTAGCGCAATTTCCCAACCTAACAATGCCCAAAGCATGAAAATCATAACCGGATTCATTAATGGTGAAGCAATTAAAAAACTCATTGAAGGTCCAAATGGTACTTTGGAATTTAATAATCCTGCTAGTATGGGTATTGTTGAACAGGAGCAAAATGGTGTAATTGCACCAAACAATGTACCTAATAAATAATTAACAGCTTTGTTTGGGCGACTTAAAATTTTTTTAATTTTTTCCTCTGATATTACTTGTTGAATTAAACTCACAATAAAGCTCACTACAATAAATAAAGCAAGTAATTCAAAAAATAGCATGAAAAAGGTTTTTATAAATTCTAAAATTGAATCTGTCATAAATATAACTCCTTTACATTTTATGTATCAACTTTTTTTGATATATAAATCAAAAAAAGTTGATTTATATAATAAATAACTAAGATACCCGTTAGAAAATTTTACAACAAGTATCTTCAGATAAGACAAACTGTATTTGTTCTTCATTAATTTTATAATAATTCCATGTACCATGTTTTTCTGGAATCAGAATATTAACATTTACTAATTTTTTTAAGTGATAAGATAGTTTTGATTGCTTTAACTCTAATTTTTCTTCTAAATCACAGACACACAAAGATTTATTTGGACTTTTACTAATTTCATTTATAATTTTTAATCTTATTTTATCAGCTAATGCATTAAACATATTTTCATAAAAATCAAGTGCCTCATCTTCACCTAATTCATTTACCTTTTTAATTAATTCCATTATTTCACCTCCAACTAATACATCAATTTTTTTTGATTTATTAACAGTATATTATCCATAAAATTAAATTGCAACCTTTTTAATCAAATTTATTTGATGAATTCCCCCTTAACTCCCTTTTAACACGATGTTCCGCATGAGAGTTGTTCGAAAAGAACTATAAAATTGACTTTGTTTTCAACACTAGGATTTTAGAAAAGCCTGCTGGATTACAAGAACGGTGGAAAAAAGTTAGAAAAACGCATCAAATCAAGTATTTAAATTATTAATATATGCGTATAAGAATTTTAATCTAAAGAATAGTAGTAGGAGTAAAATAAAATGATTTCTTAAAATTTCATGTTTCTGTGTATTAATCCATTGAATATATAAGCAAATAGTTATATACTAATTCCATAATAAATAATAAAAAGGGGGATTTAAATGCTGCAAATATCTTTTGAAATAGACAAAGCTGCGAACATTTTAAAACTGCTTGGTGACAAGACACGTCTAACGATGATGAAATTAATGGATAATCACGCTTGTTGTGTATGTGAATTTGTAGAAATATTTCAGTTCAGTCAACCAGCTGTTAGTCAACACTTGCGTAAGCTTAAAGATTTAGGACTGGTAGTGGAAGAAAGGAAAGGACAATGGATTTTCTACTCAGTAAATAAAAATAATGAGTATTATTCATTTATTCAACCAATTCTTGATCAACTTCCGAGTCAGGACTATAAAATAAAAGAACTAGAAGAAAAAGGTACACGAATTAATTGTTGTTAATATTGGAGGTATTATTTTGTCAACAACGCTTATACTCGCAATACTCATATTTGTAGCAACCCTCGTCCTAGTCATTTGGCAACCAAAAGGTTTAAATATTGGTTGGTCTGCAATGGGAGGAGCAGTTTTAGCTCTAATTGTAGGAGTCGTAGGGTTTAGTGATGTAATCGAAGTAACACAAATCGTTTGGAACGCCACATTGGCATTCGTAGCAATCATTCTTATTTCTTTAATTTTGGATGAAATTGGATTATTCGAATGGGCTGCCTTACATATGGCCCGTTTTGCAAAGGGTAATGGAATAAAAATGTTTGTCTATATCAGTATATTAGGTGCGATTGTTGCTGCCTTGTTTGCGAATGATGGTGCAGCGTTAATTCTTACACCAATCGTACTTGCTATGGTACGTAATTTAAATTTCAAAGAAAAAATGATTTTTCCGTTTATCATGGCGAGTGGTTTTATCGCTGATACAACATCATTACCATTCATTGTCAGTAACTTAGTAAATATTGTGTCTGCAGACTTCTTTGGTATCGGATTTGTTGAATATGCTTCACGAATGATTATTCCAAATTTATTTTCATTAGTTGCAACGATTTCAGTGTTACTGATTTACTTTAGAAAAAGTATTCCAAGGTCGTATGATGTTTCTAAATTAACCGAACCTAGAAATGCTATTAAAGATCATAAAATGTTTCGTCTATCATGGAATGTCCTTGGCTTATTAGTAATTGGATACTTTACTAGTGAATTTATCAATATACCTGTTTCTATTATTGCAGGAACCATTGCTATCTTCTTTATTATTATGGGTAGACAAAGTTCCGCAGTAAATACAAAAAACGCTATTAAGGGAGCGCCGTGGGATATTGTGTTCTTTTCCATCGGAATGTATGTCGTGGTATATGGATTAGGAAATGCGGGACTCACCACTGCTCTAGCAAGTGTCATTCAAATGGTTGCCGAAGAAGGCTTATTTATTGCTACCGTTGGAATGGGGTTCATTGCTGCTTTTCTATCATCCATTATGAATAATATGCCAACGGTAATGATTGATGCTTTAGCAATCGCAGAAACAAATACATCGGGTGTGTTAAGGGAAGCACTTATTTATGCGAATGTTGTCGGATCAGACTTGGGTCCAAAAATAACACCAATTGGTTCTTTAGCAACATTAGTATGGCTTCATGTTCTTTCACAAAAAGGAATTAAGATTTCTTGGGGAACGTATTTCAAGACTGGTATTATTCTAACGCTACCAATCTTATTTATCACGTTACTAGGTCTATATTTAACATTAACTATATTTTAATAAAGGAGTATTTATATGGGTAAAAAAACAATTTATTTCTTATGCACAGGTAACTCTTGCAGAAGTCAAATGGCAGAAGGCTGGGCAAAAAAGTATCTTGGAGATGAATGGGAAGTTCGAAGTGCAGGCATTGAAGCACATGGATTAAATCCCAATGCCGTAAAAGCCATGAAGGAAGTTGGTATTGATATAACAGATCAAAAATCGAAAACTATTGACCCAGAATTTTTAAATAACGCAACAATGGCTGTCACCTTATGTGGTGATGCAAAGGATAGTTGTCCAATGACGCCTGCTCATGTAAAAAGAGAACATTGGGGATTTGATGATCCAGCTAAATCAGAAGGTACGGAAGAGGAAGTATGGCAAGTATTTCAGCGTGTTCGGGACGAAATTGGTGAACGAATTAAACGATTTGCAGAAACCGAAGAATGACTGGTAGATAAGCCGTGAGAATATACTCAAGGCTTATCTATCTGATACCATATAAGTATATAGTTATATATTAATGGACTGGAGGTATTACCTATGAAAAAAGTAGAAATCTTTGACCCAGCTATGTGCTGTTCAACAGGAGTTTGTGGACCTAGTGTCGATCCAAACCTAACAAGAGTAGCTTCTGCAGTTTATTCAATGGAACAAAAAGGCGTGGACATCAAGCGATTTAATTTAGCAAATGACCCTGCAGCTTTTGCAGATAATAAAACGGTAAATCAGGTTCTTCAAGAAAAAGGAGCAGATGCACTTCCAGTAATACTTTTAGATGGGGAAGTAGTTAAAGTCGGTGAATATCCAACCAATGAGGAATTTGCGGAATGGTTGGAAGTAAGTGCGGAGGAATTGACTCAGAAACCTTGTGTACGTGTTTCAGTAAAACTCGATTAAAGGAGCATCTTAAAATGTATACACGTTATAATCCGAAACAGCATGTCGAAACACCTTATCTATTTTTTACTGGCAAAGGTGGGGTTGGAAAAACGTCCGTAGCATGTGCAACAGCAGTAGCACTTGCTGATCAAGGAAAAAAGGTTTTGTTAGTCAGTACGGATCCTGCTTCTAATTTGCAGGATGTATTTGAAATCGAGTTATCTCGTGAGCCTGTTGGAATTCCAAGTGTAAAAAACTTATTTGCGAGTAATATTGATCCAGAAGAAGCAGCCAGAGTATATCGTGAGAAAACGGTTGGACCATATCGGGATAAACTTCCAGAATCGGTAGTCAATCAGATGGAGGAACAGCTTTCTGGAGCATGTACAGTAGAAATTGCCACATTTGATGAATTCTCTCATTTATTAGCTGATGATAGAATTTTTACTCAATATGATCATGTATTGTTTGACACTGCTCCAACAGGTCATACGCTTCGTTTATTATCCCTACCTACAGCATGGTCAGGTTATTTGGAGGAAGCAACACATGGTGCTTCCTGCTTGGGTCCATTGTCAGGACTTGATGATAAGAAGGATATGTACCAAAAAGCAGTTGAATCCCTTTCTGATGGTGAAAAAACAACACTAATCTTAGTTGCAAGACCAGAGGAATCCACACTGATTGAAGCTAACCGTGCATCATCAGAGCTTGGAGAGATTGGCATCAAAAAACAAATGCTTATCATAAATGGACTATTGCAGTCTTATGACCAAAATGATGAGGTATCTACTGCGTTTTACGAAGGGCAGCAAGAAGCATTAACGAAAACACCAGAGGAACTGAAAAAAATTCAAACCTATTCATTGCCTTTTGTATCGTATTCCCTAATTGGTATGGATCGTCTTCGACAAATTGTTAGCGATGAACCTTTAGTTGAATTCAAGGAGACTAGTGAGGATACGGAACTTGCACCACTTTCTGAACTAAAGGATGTAATTGATGATTTTTCATCTAAAAATACTCGTGTTATTTTTACAATGGGTAAAGGTGGAGTTGGAAAAACATCAGTCGCTGCAGCAATCGCAGTTGGATTGACGGAAAAAGGGCATAAAGTTCATTTAACAACAACTGACCCAGCAGCACATCTGGAATATATGTTCCAAAACGGTACTGTTAATGAGAATTTATCCATCAGCAGTATTAACCCAGAAGTAGAAGTAGAAGCTTACAAAAAAGAAGTAATTACTAATGCTGGTGAATTGAATGATGACGAACTTGCCTTCTTACAGGAAGACCTTGAGTCTCCATGTACGGAAGAGATTGCGGTGTTCCGTGCTTTTGCCGATGTAGTAGAAAGGTCTGAACAAGAAATTGTTGTTATCGATACTGCACCAACCGGGCATACGTTGCTTTTACTTGATTCATCGGAGGCTTATCACAAGGAAATGAGCCGTTCTACAGGTGAAATTCCAGAAAGTGTGAAAAAGTTATTGCCAAGACTGCGTAACCCAGAAGAGACAGGGGTAGTCGTTGTTACATTGACAGAAGCAACTCCTGTTTTTGAGGCAACACGCTTGCAGGATGACTTAAAGCGAGCAGAGTTAACTCCAAAATGGTGGGTCATCAATCGAAGTTTATATGCAACAGGAACAACAGATAAAGTATTAAAAGCACGTGCAGCATCGGAAAAGCAATGGATTAAGAAAGTACAAGAAGAATTAGCTGATAATAGTGCGTTAATCCCTTGGATGAAGGAAGTAAAAATAGGCTATGACCAATTGAAGAAATTTGTTCAACTTTAAAAAATAAGGGGAGGAATTATAATGAATATCACAGAAAAGGCTAAAAATAAATTACAGGTTATTTTTCAAGAAAAGGGTGCAGAAGGTATTCGCTTCTATTGAATGGGGGCGGGATGTTGTGGTCCGCAATTAGGTATTTCTCTAGATGCGCCTGAAGAAAACGATATTGTGGAAGAAATTGATGGAATTAAAGTAGCCATTGATAAGGTTGTTAAAGATACTGTAGAAGGATTAACATTAGATGACGATGAAACACCAAACGGATCGCAATTTGTGTTACTAGGAATGGATCAGTGCTGCTAAGAATAAACATCAAGATAAGATCTGGAGGATTATAAACATATGAAGATAATTATTATTGGTTCAGTTGCAGCTGGTACATCTGTTGCTGCAAAGGCACGCAGAAACGATGAAAATGCAGAAATCACGTTATATAATGCAGACTATGATATCTCTTATTCCATTTGTGGAATTCCCTACTTTTTAGGGGGAGAAGTCGATGAGTTAGAGACATTAACACCGAGAAGTGCTGCATGGTTTAAAAAACGTTACAATGTGGACATTCATACACGTCATGAAGTTATAGGGATAGATACAGATAAGAAATCAGTCACGGTTAAAAATTTAGATACCAGTGAGACGAAACAGGACAATTATGATACATTGGTCTTTGCGACTGGTGCTACTCCAACCACCCCACCAATTAAAGGGGGAGACATGAAACACGTCTTTCATGTCCGCAATATCCAAAACACAGCAACAATAAATTCGTTTATGGTTTCTAATAATCCGAAAAAGGTGACTATCATCGGTGCTGGTTTCATCGGACTTGAAATGGCAGAACAGTTGACTCATAAAGGATTAGAAGTAACGATTGTACAGCGTAGCAATCAGATTATGCCGCATTTGGATAAAGATATGGCATCCCGTGTAGAAGAACATATCCGAGATAACGGAGTAAACTTGTTATTAAACGAAGAAGCAACTGTGATTACAGAGAATGCTGTGCAAACAAAAAGTGGCAATGTCATTGATTCTGACATAGTTATTTTAGCAACTGGTGTGAGACCTAATACCAAACTGGCAAAAGAAATTGGTGTCGAATTGGGTGCATCTGGAGCAATAAAAGTAAATCCGAAAATGCAAACCAATCTGTCTGATATTTATGCTGTTGGGGACGTAGCAGAAAGCTTTTCAATTATAACAGGAAAACCTATTTATCGTCCGTTAGGCTCTACAGCCAATAAAATGGGACGTATAGCTGGAGATGTAATTACTGGAGGTGATTTGGAACACCGCGGTATTTTAGGTACAGGAATTTTAAGGGTGTTTGACTTAGCGGTAGGCTATACCGGTTTAAGTGAAAAAGGGGCTAAGACAGAAGGGTTTGATATTGAAGTATTACACAATATTAAGCCTTCGAGAGCAGAGTACCTTGGTGGAAAAGAATTAATAATCAAGGCGATTGCAGATAGAAAAACAAGCCAAATTTTAGGTGTGCAAATCGTAGGAGAAGATGGAGTCGATAAGCGAATCGATGTATTCGTAACGGCTATCTCCTTTAAAGCAAAAGCTGAAGACTTATTCCATTTGGATTTAGCATACGCACCACCATTCAGTACAACTAAAGATCCCGTTATGTACACTGGGATGGCTTTACAAAATGCGATAGATAAGAAAAATAAACTGATTACCCCACAAGAATTAACGGATAGAATCGATAGCGGAGAAAGGTTCCAGATTATTGATGCAAGAGCAACGAAACAGTATGAGGTATCGAAAGTGGATGGAGCAGTAAATATTCCATTGGCAAAGTTGCGTGATGAAGCGAAGAATTTGGATCCTAATATCCCTACCGTAACGTATTGTAATAAAGGTGTTACAGGAAATGCTGCCCAGAATGTGTTAAAAAATATGGGTTTTAAAGAGGTATTTAATCTTTCTGGCGGGAATAAGAATTATCAGAGTTTTAAACGAAAGTTATAAAGAAAAACTATTAGGAGTAAAGATGTTTAGTGTCTTTTAATGATAGCAAGTTAGTTGTAACAGAAAAATTTAATCATATACTTGACCGTGTACTAAGGTACACGGTTTATTATGTTTCTAGGGGTGAATTATTTGAGTTACCGAATCAGTGTATTTGCAGAAAAATGTGGTGTAAATAAAGAGACAATTAGATATTACGAACAAAAAGGATTATTGCAAGAGCCTTTCCGAACGAATGCTAGGTATAGGATTTATTCAGATGTCAATGTTAAGCGTGTAAAATTTATCAAAAGACTCCAAGACCTTGGGTTTACATTAAATGAAATTTATAAATTACTTGGCGTTGTTGATAATGATGAGGTTCGCTGCCGAAATATGTTCGAATTTGTATCGCAAAAGGAGAAAGCGGTTCGAAAACAGATTGAAGATTTAAAGCGAATCGAATCTATGCTACTGGATTTAAAAAGAAGATGCCCAGATCAAAAAGAATTACATCATTGTCCTATTATCGAATCACTAATTGTTGATTAGGGATAAGTATTACTGAATTATTTATAGAACTTAGGAGGAATAATTATGAAAAAATATCGGCTTAATATCGAGGGGATGAGCTGTTCAGGATGTGAGCAGCATATTAATATTGCATTAACTAGTATTGGTGCTAAAAACATTGAAACTAGTTTTCGATGTGGTGTATCTGTTTTTGAATTACCAAATGACGTTAATGTAGATAAAGTAAAAATGGTAATTACGCAAGCAAAATACCAACCTAAAGATATAGAAGAAATTTCATTACAAAAAAATGTAGAGTTAGATCATCAGGCTGGTTATGATTTACTAATTATTGGCTCAGGTGGGGCTGCTTTTTCCGCTGCCATTAAAGCTATCGAATATGGTGCAAAGGTTGGTATGATTGAACGTGGAATAGTTGGTGGAACTTGTGTAAATATTGGTTGTGTTCCATCAAAAACGCTTCTTAAAGCAGGAGAAATCAATCGCTTGGCTAAAACAAATCCATTTGCAGGACTACAAACATCTTCCGATAAAGTAGAATTAAATTCATTAATGGAACAAAAGGATGAATTAGTTAGTGGTCTTCGCAAACAAAAGTATATTGATTTAATCGAAGAATATGGAATTGATTTGATTGTGGGTCAAGCGAAGTTTGTTGATGAAAATACAGTTGAAGTAAATGGGAAAAATTTTTCATCAAAACGATTCCTAATCGCAACAGGTGCGTCTCCTTTTGTACCGCCTATTTCTGGTCTTGAAGAAGTGGATTATTTGACAAGTACATCGTTACTTGAGCTAAAAGAGGTTCCTAAACGTTTAACGGTTGTCGGTTCTGGATTCATTGGTTTGGAGCTTGGGCAAATGTTTCATAATTTGGGTTCTGAAGTAACACTTATACAAAGAGGCGAACGAATATTAAAAGGCTATGAACCAGAGATTTCAGAAGTTGCGGAAAAAGCACTAAGTGAACAAGGGATATATTTTGTAAAAGGTGCGGTTTTAGAACGAGTTGAACAAAAAGGAGAAATAAAAAAAGTTTATGTCACTGTAGATGGAAAACAAAATGTTATAGAAAGTGAACAACTTTTTATTGCTGCAGGAAGACAACCCAATACCAAAGAATTAAACTTAAAAGCTGCCGGTGTCAATGTTGGGTCTTGTAATGAGATAAAAATAAATGAATATGCCCAAACAAATAATAAAAATATCTATGCTGCTGGAGATGTCACATTGGGTCCTCAATTCGTTTATGTAGCTGCTTATGAAGGGAAAACTGTTGCTGATAATGCTATTGGCAGTTTGAATCGTAAACTAAATTTAGAGGTAGTACCTAGCGTTGTATTTACATATCCTTCAATCGCTACGGTTGGTTTAACGGAGGAACAGGCAAAAGAAAAAGGATATGAAGTAAAAATATCCGTATTACCTTTAGATTCTGTCCCTAGAGCAATCGTAAATAGAGAAACTACTGGTGTAATTAAATTAGTAGCAGAAGAAAAATCATTAAAGGTATTAGGAATTCATATCGTGGCAGAAAATGCAGGAGATGTAATCTATGCTGGAACATTAGCCGTAAAATTTGGATTAACTATTGAAGATTTAACAGAGAGCCTAGCTCCGTATTTAACAATGTCAGAAGGATTAAAATTGGCTGCTCTTTCAATTGATAAAGATGTTTCCAAATTATCTTGTTGTGCAGGATAAAAATAATATAATATACCTAAAACGAGTATTTATCTAAGTTGTAAAAATAACTTTTGACCCCTATAGTATTTGTTAGATATTAACAAAAATCAGTTTTAAATTAGTAATGAAAATTAAAGTGATAGTCTCTCACTATTCTAAGGTATTAGCTCATGAAGTAAACACCTTTCCTCTTACTTTAGGCGTCTTTTTAAACAAAGACGCTTTTCCTTTTTATAAAATTTCCCATGCGCAACTCTTTAGGTTATTACATACTAACAATTGCCAATTCTAATAAGATTTCTATAGACCCACACGAAATTGCCTTGATACAATGTTCAGGCAGTTAATGGAGGGGAATTACTATGGATGAACAAAAATATAAGAATCTAAAAATGGGTGAGTAAAAAAGGACTTATCCATTAATGGACAAGTCCTTAAATCGCAAAAATTATTCTACTGGTGATAATTCACCTTCTGTTACCCATTTATGGTTTTTCACTTCTTCCCCTAAGTAAGTAGATATAAAATCAACCATATGTACGGTTGTTTCTTCTGCTGAATCAATTACTGCTGAGGCTCCGTCCATCCCTTCCATATGATCTGTATTTAAGGTCACTTCGGATTCCCGGTTCAAATGAATTTTCTCCCGCTCCTTCAATTTCTTCGTGTATAACCCATTTATGATCTTCTATCGCTTCCCCATCAGTTGTTTGGGTATAGGAAACAGTATAAACTGTTGTATCATATGCTCCAACAATTGTTGCCTCTGCACCATTCATCCCAGTCATATGATCAGATTCAATTATAGCTTGGCTACCAACTTCATACGTTTTATTTTCAGCTTCTTCTAAACCTTCTGGAACTTCACCAGAACTAGAATGGCTCATACCAGAATAATCCATTCCATCCATATCTTCGTCAGGTTCTTCCATATCCATTTCATCATCATTATTGGATTCCATTTTCATATTTTTTTCCGTATTAAATTCATTTTCTGTGTTTTCTTCCTCATTTGTACCTGCACAAGCAGATAAGATAAACACAGTGAAAAATAGTAATCATAAATTTTTATTAAAAATCCTCTTAATTATATTGTTTATCGCTTTTATTTTAACAGTAAAATTTGTAAATTGGATTAAACTTATTTAGCAATCAAATGCTTTTCTGTAAAGGGTAAAGCACCTATATTAAGCCTCTTATTCAAACAATCATTTGACTAATTGGTTACATAGTCTTAAAATAAAAGCGTTCAAAAGTGTGTTTGAATATGGGGAGTTCACAAAATTGGTTTAAGAAGTGAGAGAATACAACTTATATTTTAGAATGGAGGGATTACTATAATGACAACGATTATATCTGCAGTTATCTCTTACATAGCGACAAGTATTGATTACATTGTAATTTTAGTTGTTTTATTTGCGCAAATGAAAAAGAAAAATGGCTCGGTTAGAGATATAGTATTAGGTCAGTATTTAGGATTTACCATCCTTATAGGAGTTAGCCTTTTGGCAGCTTTTGGTCTTGCTTTAATTCCGCAGCAATGGATAGGATTACTTGGTTTAGTTCCAATACTTATCGGTCTGAAGGTTTTGTTTGAAAAGGAAGACGATGAAGACGATGATGACGAAGAAAATGAAGAAATTTTAGAATCTACCAATCGATTCAGCAGTCTTATACTTAGCGTAGCAGTCATTATGTTAGCTGCCGGTGGAGATAATTTAGGTGTCTACATTCCTTATTTTACTACTTTAAACACATTTGAATTAGTCGTTACGATTGTAATTTATTATGTTGCTGCGGCAGTGTTGTTATATCTATGCCGCCGTATATCAGCTGTAAAAGGTGTATCCGAAACAGTAGAAAAATACGAGAAAATTATTGTTCCAATTGTTTTTGTGATTTTAGGAATTATGATTATGTCTGAAAATGGAACTTTTAGTATGATATTAAATTGGTTTAATTAATTAAGAAAATGGCTATAAACACTTTTAATTAGTTATTAACTAAAGGCGAATTACGTTAAATTGTCGAAAATATTTTTTAAAATTTAATCAAATAATTGTTTGACTATTTGTTTATAGAAGAATATATTATAAATATAATCATCATTCAAATATTTATTTGAATATATAAGGGGGATAATATGACAAAAGATATTTGTGAAGTGACGTGTATCAATCAAGAGAAGGTAACCAGAGCTAAAAATAACCTTACTGAACAAAATCCTATGGACGTAGCTAAAGTTTTTAAGGCTCTGTCAGACGATACTAGGGTTAAGATTGCCTATGCTTTGTCTTTAGAAGACGAGTTATGTGTCTGCGATGTGGCGAACATTGTAGGATCTACTACTGCTACAGCATCTCATCATTTAAGATTGTTAAAAAATTTAGGATTAGCCAAATACCGCAAAGAAGGAAAATTAGTATTTTATTCATTAGATGATGAGCATGTAAAGAAGCTTATAAATTTAGCCTTCGAACACCAGAAGGAGGTTGTCGAAGTTGAGTGAGTCAGTAAAGTCATTAGAGGATAAAAATGTATATCGCGTAGATGGATTTTCATGTGCGAACTGTGCAGGTAAATTTGAAAAAAATGTTAAGCAACTTCCGGGAGTTCAAGATGCGAAAGTGAATTTTGGAGCATCTAAAATTTCTGTTCAAGGTAATGCAACAATTGAGGAGTTAGAAAAAGCTGGCGCTTTTGAGAATTTAAAAGTAGCCCTGGAAAAGCCAAAACGTGAACCAAAAATAGTTGAAAATGTATATCGTGTAGAGGGGTTTTCATGCGCAAATTGTGCAGGTAAATTTGAAAAAAATGTTATACAACTTCCGGGAGTTCAAGATGCAAAAGTAAATTTTGGGGCATCTAAAATTTCTGTTCAAGGTAATGCAACAATCGAGGAATTGGAAAAAGCTGGTGCATTTGAGAATCTAAAAGTGTCACCAGAAAAACCAGTAAGGCAAGCTACACAAGAAACTAAAGAGGTTAGAGAGGTTGAAAAAGAAGAAAAAGTGCCATTTCATAAAAAGCATAGCACTTTATTATTTGCTTCTCTATTGATTGTCTTTGGCTACCTTTCCCAGTTTGTGAATGGGGAAGAGAATCTTGTAACTTCATTATTATTCGTATCATCCATTGTAATCGGAGGATTCTCACTCTTTAAAGTTGGTTTTCAGAACTTGTTACACTTTGATTTTGACATGAAAACGCTCATGACAGTGGCTGTTATAGGTGCTGCTATCATTGGAGAATGGGGTGAAGCATCTATTGTCGTAATTCTCTTTGCAATTAGTGAAGCACTTGAACGGTTCTCTATGGATAGAGCAAGGCAATCGATTCGTTCTTTGATGGACATTGCCCCGAAAGAGGCGCTTGTTAGACGGAATGGACAGGAATTGATGATACACGTTGATGACATTGCTGTTGGTGACATAATGATTGTAAAACCCGGCCAAAAGATAGCTATGGATGGTTTGGTTGTAAGCGGAAATTCTGCTGTCAATCAGGCTGCTATTACTGGTGAATCAGTCCCGGTTGAAAAAACAATTGATGATGAAGTTTTTGCAGGGGCGATAAATGAAGAAGGATTACTTGAAGTAAAAATAACCAAACTCGTAGAAGATACTACTATTTCAAAAATTATTCATCTTGTTGAGGAAGCACAAGGCGAACGCGCCCCGTCTCAAGCATTTGTCGATAAATTTGCGAAGTATTACACGCCGATTATCATGGTCATTGCAGCATTAGTAGCTATCGTTCCTCCTTTATTCTTTGGTGGAAGTTGGGAAACGTGGGTTTATCAAGGTTTAGCTGTGTTAGTTGTGGGTTGCCCTTGTGCATTGGTAATTTCCACTCCGATTTCTATCGTTTCAGCAATCGGAAATGCAGCCAAAAAAGGTGTACTTGTAAAAGGTGGAGTATATTTAGAAGAAATGGGAGCCTTAAAGGCTATTGCGTTTGACAAAACAGGTACATTGACCAAAGGGGTTCCAGTAGTAACTGATTTTAAGGTATTAAACAATAAAACGAATGAAAAAGAATTATTTTCTATTATTACTGCGTTAGAGTATCGTTCTCAACATCCCCTTGCTTCGGCAATTATGAAGAAAGCGGAAGAATCAAACATTTCCTATTCCGATGTAGTGGTTGATGACTTCTCTTCTATTACAGGAAAAGGAATTAAGGGTATTATAAATGGAATGATCTACTATGTTGGAAGTCCAAAACTATTTAAAGATTTATTAGGGTCAGGTTTCAATAAAAAAATAGATGAAAATGTTACGGAACTTCAAAACCAAGGTAAAACAGTGATGGTTGTAGGAACTGAAAATGAATTACTTGCTGTCATTGCAGTAGCTGATGAAGTTCGTGAATCAAGTAAGGAAGTCATTCAAAAATTACATCAACTTGGCATCGAAAATACGATTATGCTTACAGGTGATAACAAAGCCACCGCAAATGCCATCGGCGGTCATGTCGGGGTATCGGACTTTCAGGCAGAACTAATGCCACAGGACAAATTAGACTATATTAAACAACTAAGATCCAAGTATGGTAACGTTGCTATGGTAGGGGATGGTGTCAATGACGCCCCTGCACTGGCGGCTTCCACCGTTGGAATTGCAATGGGTGGTGCTGGTACTGATACAGCACTGGAAACGGCAGATGTTGCCCTAATGGGAGACGATTTAACAAAACTACCGTTCACTGTAAAATTAAGCCGTAAAGCTTTAAAAATAATCAAGTCTAATATTGCCTTTGCGCTAGGTATTAAATTAATTGCCTTACTATTAGTGATACCGGGTTGGTTAACGCTTTGGATTGCTATTGCTTCTGATATGGGGGCAACTCTACTTGTAGCGTTAAATGGTTTAAGGCTTATGAGAGTTAAAGAATAAAGTAAAAAGGGGATTTCCAGTAGATGGGAAACCCCTTTCTAAAGAGTAATCTATTGCGTCTTTGGGTCAATATATAGAGGGAAATTAGATTTGGTTATATATATGAGTTTAGTAACACTAGTGTGGTTCAAACACAATACCAATAGGCAAAGATTTACTATTCTACTATGAATTGAATAGTTTAATAATAATTAAGCACATAGTATACCGCTAGGAGGTGATGAAATGTACAATACGATTGTTATTGGTGCTGGACAAGCCGGACTCGCAATAGGTTATTACCTAAAGCAGTTTAATCATTCCTTCCTCATATTAGATAAAAGTCAAGAAGCAGGGGAAGTATGGGATAAGAGATATGATTCCTTAGTTTTATTTACTCCAAGAGCATACAGTGCGCTACCGGGGCTAGATCTCAAAGGGGATCCTCAAGACTTTCCCACAAAGGATGAAATCTCACAATATCTAAAAGTCTATGCGGAATCTTTTAACCTACCAATTAAATATAAAACTAACGTGACGGATGTTCAAAGAAAGAATAATATTTATTATATTTCTACTGAGTCTACGGAGAATATGGAATATAAAGCTGAAAATATCATAATAGCTACTGGTCCCTTTCAGAAACCAAAAATTCCTGACCTTGCGAATAAATTATCAAAGGATATTGTTCAGTTACATTCATCTGAATATCAAAACCCATCTCAGTTAAAAGAAGGTAAGGTTTTAGTTGTGGGCGGTGGAAATAGTGGAGCGCAAATAGCTCTGGAACTTTCACAGGAAATGAAAACTTTTCTATCTACCAGTCAACATTTAACGTTTCTACCAATGAAAATTAGAAATAAAAGTATATTTTGGTGGTTTGATAAGTTTGGTGTTCTAAAAGCAACTTCCAATTCACTCTTTGGTAAACTAATTCAAAAAAGAGGGGACCCAATCTTTGGTCTCGAATTGAAGTATGCGATTCGAAATGGTGACGTTGCTATTAAAGAAAGAACAATTGGTGGTAAGGAAAATAAAGTTATATTCCAAGACAACACTTTTCTAGATGTAGATAACATAATTTGGGCTACTGGTTTTAAACCTGATTATTCATGGTTAAATGTATCAGGTGTATTAGGTGGGAAAGGAAAACCTATACATAATAGAGGTATTACCAATATGGAAGGTTTATATTTTCTCGGTTTACCTTGGCTATATAGACGGGGTTCTGCTCTCTTGCAGGGTGTCGGGTATGATGCAGAGTATTTAGTGAAACATATTCAGAACAATAATGAGCGGTAGTCAAAGAAAAGGCCAACGTAGAAAATAGTATGACTTATACTGAATTACTTTTATATGGAAAGTATAATTTCAACTTAATTGGAGATCATATGTATAAATCTTTATTAGTTGTCTTATGAATTTCAACAAATTTGCACATACATAAATGTGCAAACAAGCAAAAAGGTCAGCACTAAATACAGTGTTGGCTTTTTGCTTCTTTTCTAGGACTGTAATCTATTAACGTCATAAGAATTCGAATAGCAATAATCCAGAGTATAAATTATTTTAATTTAATCCCTGTCCCACTGTTGGCGACAGTCAGGACACTCCCATTTTGTTACTCTGTCTTCTTCTATACTAGAAATGCCGATTTTCCTTGTGAAATGAGTTGAATTACCGTAGTGCTTGCGTAACTCTTTTGGGATAGGTTCACCCTGCAAGTTTGAATTGCAGAAGGGACAATATTCAATACTATTATCCATTTTCTCATCCTTTTAATAATATTGAGGAAGAAGAAATGCCAAGGATTTCTTCTTCCTAGACTTACAAGTAGCAATAACAACATCAACAGTATACCACTTATTTATGGGAATAATAACTGTCTATGGTATTTGGTGAATAACCACCAAAATAGCTTATCAGAGGTAATTATATTACCATTTTCAATCATATACTTTAAAAACTCTTCCCATCTATTTATTAAACAACTGTATCACATCTTCAACAACATCTTTGTTGTAATTTTTGTCTAACAAGCGTTCAATAACTGCTTCCAACGTTTGTCTCTGATATATTTTTGTTAGTGCTTTTAGTATGTTTTCTGTATCGATTGTTCCGAATTTATCTAAATGAACTTTCATCAAAGAAGCTTCACCGTCTGGTAAAACAAGAATATCTTCCACTTCTTTAATAGAATACCCTATACCAAACAAAATTTCCGCTACTCGTCTCTTTTCTATTGAGCTGACAATATAATTTAACCAGTAAAGCTGATTTTCCCTTAACGTCGTTATTTGTTGAAATTCCTCAAAAGAACCATGCTCAAAAATGTATTCAATATCCATCTTATACACTCCTTGTTCATTTCATTATGAAGCAAAACAAGACCTAATATACACACTTCAAACATTATTGACTATGTTAATGGGCCGACTATTCAATGGGAGTGAGACAATTGATGTTTACAGACGAGTAAATCATTTGTAGAGAATAACCGCTGAACCGTTAAACCCCGTTAATTAAAAAATGATGTGGTAGTTGTTTACTACCACATCATTTTTTCTTCCATTTTCCTTAAACGTTCATCAATCATATCAACTTTTTGCTTAATTTGTTGTGTCATCTTCATGTGTTCCATCATCATTTGTTTCATTTCATCCATCCCCATCATGGGCATACCAGCTTCTGTTCTTCCTGTATAATTCGGATAATAATAGTATGGATATTGATAATTCAATTTTGCACACTCCTGTTCCTGTAATACAATAATATCTAATATTTTATATATGCCTTTAACATAAATACGTGAATGTCACCTTCAAAAAAATGATCCGATTGTCGTATTTTGTACTCCTCCTCGGTATCGATTTCTCTTTGGGAATATCGCTGTCTAAGTACTTCAACTGCCTTGTCAGTTTGGCTTGATTTATTTCTTGATGATAGCTTTCGTATTATTAATACGATTAACCAAATAATTAAACCCCAGAACACTAACATAAAATACCACCAAACATCATCATTGAGAAGCTAAAAAGAGTATTTGAGCATTGCCAAAAAGGGGAATAATTTTGTTGTTTAAAACAGATTTTTTTCTTAATAAGAATCGTGTAAGATGAGCAATTATAAATGGGACAACTAATACAATAACTATATAGTTCCAGCACAAATATTAACAAACACACTGGCAAAAGTACGACTTGCAAAATTAAATTAATCGGCAAAACGGATGTTGAAAGAGACACATTTCCTTTTGCTATGCCAGTAAACGCTAGATATCAATCTGTACAAGGTGTCACTATAAGCATGATAAACCAATCCATAAAGCAGGATAATCAGATAAGAAAATGGAACCCAAACCCCAAGCTAATATTGGTGTCCAGATAAAATTAACCTATTTCCGATCCTTATATGTTTGGGTTACTTTTATGCGAAATTTATACCGCCATTTCATACGTAAATTAAATGCCAAATACATCATTTAGCATTTAATTAGAATAGTGATATATATAGTAATAAAAGTTAATAATATAAAACATTATAAGATACATTAGTCTCTTAAAGTAACTTTAAGACACCCTTACTTGGCAAGGGATTGAAGAGTTTATATGACAATAAATTTCAAGGATACTAGAAATCAAATATCTATAATATAAAATTAATTAATGTAAATATGATTTTTGTCTTTAAATATAGATGTTTTAACAGATACTATAAAAATTTCCTGAAGTAATTGGCCATTATTCTTTAAAAAATAGCTTTATTGAGAAACAATACAATACAGAAACAAGAGAATCGTCCTATACTTTTTTATTAAAAGGTATTGTTTGAAAAATGGTCATGCCAAATAACCCTTCTCCATTAGGGCAGAAAGGCAGAATTTATATTTTATATTTAAAAAAAATAATTATTAGGCAATCCCCGCATTTTGGACCTTAAAAAAACAGCAATAATAATTTTAAAGAAGGATCCGATATTACTCGGTAATTGCTACGTAAGGATTGTAAAGTAATTTTTCCCTTCTTTCTCTTTTGTAGTTACTGTCCCGTTTGATTTCAGAGATAGTACGTTCTTTTTGACTTAATTGCCTTTGGATAGCAAGATAAAATACTTTATTTCTATCATTACCATGAGCTTCGGCCTCATTTTTATAGATTTTTTCTATTTTCTCTTTAAATTCATACCAAGTCTTATCTACTTGTGTGAATTGGTAATAAATTAAGCTATATACTGCTTCTAATTCACGATCTAATATGATAAGGTTGTCGTTATATGATTCTTCTATAATGTAGGATATAAATGGTTTACTTTCTTTAATAGCATGTTTTAAATTTAAGGAT
>Ga0209487_1000402_pt1 | contig 39784 bp, 36 predicted proteins | sample Poulit2012_FD_187524 | JGI IMG/M metagenome (GOLD analysis project Ga0209487, IMG submission 187524) | Agricultural soil microbial communities from Georgia to study Nitrogen management - Poultry litter 2012 (SPAdes) (version 2) | ecosystem: Environmental > Terrestrial > Soil > Agricultural land...
AAATAGAACAAACAAAACCAAAGGATTTTACAGACAGCCAACACGAAATTGCTCACATTATAAAAGCATTGGGACATCCTGCCCGAGTGGCTATCATAGAATATTTATTATCAGTTGACACTTGTATCTGCGGAGATATTGTTGATGTACTTCCTTTAGCACAGCCAACTGTTTCAAGGCATTTAAAAGAACTTAAAAATGCAAAACTAATTAAGGGAACCATTGAAGGTAACACGATTTGCTATTGCATTGACGAAAATACTATTGAAGAACTGCAAAAATATTTTACAAATATTTCGGCAAAACTTACCCTAAAAAACAAAAATTGTTGCTAACATAAAATAATACCAAAATGAAACTATCACAAGTAAAAGCACTTTTACCAACTTTAGAAAATGTAACATTCAAATTGGAAAACGGCTCTTTTGTTCCAGAACATTTTCACGTTACCGAAGTCGGAATGATTACAAAAAACTTCATTGATTGTGGAGGCGTAATTCGGACTGAAAAAACCGTAAATTTTCAATTATGGAATGCCGATGATTTTGAACATCGTCTAAAACCCAAAAAACTTTTAAACATCATCAAACTTTCCGAAGAAAAGTTAGGCATTGAAGATGCAGAAGTTGAAGTAGAATATCAGGGGGAAACCATAGGAAAGTACGATTTGGCATTTGACGGTACGAACTTCATTTTACAGAATAAAACAACCGCTTGTTTAGCTGAAGATGCTTGTGGTATTCCGTCCGAGAAAGTAAAGAAGAATTTATCCGAACTATCTGTAAATCAAAATGCTTCTTGTACACCAGGTGGTGGATGCTGTTAAAAGTATAAGCGTATGCAACCAAAACTAAAATTTCTCGACCGCTATCTGACCCTATGGATTTTCCTTGCAATGGCGGTAGGTGTGGGATTGGGTTATTTATTTCCAGATATTTCCAATGTAACGAACTCCCTTTCTGTTGGTACAACCAATGTGCCGTTGGCTATCGGATTGATATTGATGATGTATCCACCTTTGGCAAAAGTAGATTACAGCTTGTTACCTAAAGCTCTAAAAGACAAAAAAGTAATTGCCATTTCCTTGATATTAAATTGGGTTATCGGGACCGTTTTGATGTTTGGTTTAGCCGTTCTGTTTTTACGAAACGAACCCGAATATATGTCGGGATTAATTTTAATTGGTCTGGCAAGGTGTATCGCAATGGTTATTGTGTGGAGCGATTTAGCAAAAGCAAACAGAGAATACACGGCATTATTGGTCGCCCTAAACAGTATCTTTCAGATATTGACTTACAGTTTTTTCGTTTGGCTTTTCATCAACATATTGCCCAATAAATTAGGGATTGCTAATTTCAATGTAAGTGTTTCAATGAAAGAAGTTACACAAAGTGTTTTGATATATTTAGGCATTCCTTTTTTTGCTGGTTTCGTGAGCCGTTATTATTTGGTGAAATCGAAAGGTATTGAATGGTATAATAGAAAGTTTGTTCCAAAAATATCGCCTATTACATTGTATGCTTTACTGTTTACCATTGTGCTGATGTTCAGTTTAAAAGGCGACAAAATATTGGAGTTGCCTTTAGATGTCATAAAAATAGCGATACCATTAATCATTTATTTTGTACTCATGTTTTTCGTGAGTTTTTTCATTAGTAAATTTCTAAAAGTCCCTTATGATAAAAATGCATCTATTGCATTTACAGCTACTGGCAACAACTTTGAATTGGCAATTGCGGTCGCCATTGCGGTATTTGGCATACACTCGCCTCAAGCATTTGTGGGTGTAATCGGACCTTTAGTTGAAGTTCCTGTTTTGATATTATTAGTCAGAGCAAGTCTATTTTTAAAACGAAAATATTATAAACAATGACAAAGAAAATTTTAGTGCTTTGCACAGGAAACAGTTGCAGAAGTCAGATAGCTGAAGGTTATTTACGACATTTTGCGAACGGAAATGCAGAAGTTTACAGTGCAGGTGTCGAAACACACGGAGTAAACCCAAAAGCCATTGCAATAATGCAAGAAGACGGAATTGATATTTCAAATCATACTTCAAACAACATGGATGAATATTACGACATTGATTTTGATTTTGTCATTACAGTTTGCGACAATGCCAAAGAACGTTGTCCGTTTTTTCCAACTAAAGCAAAAAAGTTTCATCACAACTTCTCAGACCCATCAAAAGCAACAGGAACAGACGAAGAAATTAATGAACAGTTCAGACAAGTCAGGCAGCAAATTAAAGAATACTGCGAACGATTTATAGCGGAAAATCTAAAGGGAAACCAATAAGGGCAGCACCTAACAATGGTAACTGTTGTACAACCCTTATTTTCACAAACTAATTTTCCGCAATCTTTTTCGCTGCTTCTATACTTTGGTGTTAATCGTCAACCGCCAATTGACCTGCGTAATTTAATTGGCGTGGTTTACCGGGTTTAGTAGAGATTTTGGCATCCGGGTCGGTTGGAGAATAGTGCGTGTGGTTACTCAGGTATTTGGGGCGAATTTCCTCCCCATCTTCATCCAAACGAATACTTTTAACATTCCCAGGCATCTTTTTGTAAGCTTCTTTTTTCCAATCGTGATGACGTTCTACGAGTTTCTTTCTGGTTGATGTTACCTTAAACTCGCTATTTTCTTCCAGTTCGTTTACATAAGCAGAAGCATCTTCCAAAACTTCCTTTTCCACCAGGGTGTCCATACTCGCATTGGCTTTGATAAACGCACTGTCCACGCATTGACGCTTGCCTCTGACCATGCCTTTTTGGACGCACATAGACAAAACTTTTTGAAACAAACTCAAAAATACTTCTTCGCCGAAAAGTTGTCGGGTTCTGGAAATGGTGGAGCGTAAGTTCAATTAGTATCTGGCACGAGTTTCTCTTGTTTTATTCCATTTAGGGAATTGACAAACAATGCAAGTGCTCAATTTAACGCCAAAAGAAAAACAACGTCAATAGAACACAAAAAGACAATGGTTGTTAACGTTTTCGCACTTTACCTTTTGACACACTTATATTGAATTGATTAAAGAAAAGCAAATCGGAAAGAGCAATAATAGTTAGGTCAACATTACATTCAATGTACGAGAATCTATTTCGATAAGTTCAGACGAAACGAAAAATCCAATAATCCTAAAATCAAAATTAGATTACAAAAAACAGAATTGGAAAAAAGTCGACCAGAATCCATGGATTTAAAACAAACAGATAACAAACAGCCCGAACCGATAACAAACGGTTTGAACGCAAGGCGGGTAAAGTGCTTCGATTGAATATTTTTGGTAAGAAAAAAGTATTATCTTCGTATCAACATTTGTCGGTAAAATCCGCCCTGCGTCAAGCCACCAAACCGTTGACTGCAACCGTAACAAGACCGTGCTAACATCAACAGTCCCGATAAAACGGACATACATTTTCGCTGTAAACCGACAAGACAAAACTTGCTTGGCTAACACACAAGCTGACACGAAAGGGTTTGAAATTTTTCCACCGCACATTTTAAAAAATAATTTTAACCACCCGCCACCCAAAGTTTGCAAAAGAGCCAATTTCCACTAAAAACGACAGTAAGAATTTAAATTGTAACTTTGCATTCGTGAAAATTTTAATAATAGAAGACAATCAAAGAGTAGCCGAACTGATACAGAGAGGTTTGGAAGAACAGGGCTTTGCCCTTACTTTGGCGTATGACGGTCTTTCGGGCAAGAAATTAGCATTGCAAAATGATTATGACTTAATCATTACCGACATCATTTTGCCGAAAATTGACGGGCTTGACCTATGCAAACAAATCAGAGAAAGCAAACCAGACACACCGATTATTATGCTTACGGCATTGGGAACAACAGACGATAAAGTAGAAGGTTTTGACGCAGGAGCGGACGACTACCTTGTAAAGCCTTTTGAAATGCGTGAATTGTTGGTTCGTATTCGTGCCTTGCTGAAACGAAATAACAAAACGGCAAATAATACAGGTAACATTTTAAAGTATGCCGACCTTGAAATGAATTTGCATACAAAAATTGTAAAGCGAAAAGGAACAGAAATAAACCTTTCACCAAAGGAATTTAATCTTTTGGCGTATATGCTCCAAAACTCTGAACGGGTTTTATCAAGAGTAGAAATTGCCGAAAAAGTGTGGGATACGCATTTTGATACAGGCACTAATTTCATTGACGTTTACATCAGTTATTTACGTAAAAAAATTGACAAGGATTTTGACAAAAAACTTATTCATACCAAATCGGGAATGGGGTTTATTTTGAAGAATGATGAGTTATAAATTATGAGTTATGAGTGAGAGAAAGTCCATACTAAAAGATAAATCTTTTTTGTTCGCTTTGCGGATGGTGAAGCTGTATCAATTTCTATGTGAAAATAAAAGGGAGTTTGTTATGAGTAAGCAATTATTACGAAGTGCGACTTCTGTTGGAGCAAACATTCGTGAGGCTCAAAATGCAGAGAGCAATATGGACTTTATCCATAAACTTGCTATAGCCCAAAAAGAGTGTGATGAAACACTATATTGGTTAGAGCTTCTTTACAAAGCAGATTATATTTCTGAAGCTGAATTTACATCTGTTTATTCAGATGCAAACGAAATACTTAAAATGCTGCGAAGTGCCATTCTTACCACAAAAAACAAATCCAAACTTAAATAACTCATCACTTATCATTCATAACTTATAACTAAAAAACGTGAAAACAAGAACACGGCTAACGATATTATATACACTCATTACCGCTACTATTTTATTAGCGTTTGCAGTCGTTATTTATTACACCGCAAAAGAAAATCGGGAAAAGGAATTTTATACGCTTCTTAAAAAAGAAGCTATTACAAAAGCCAATTTGTTTTTAAATGCAAGCGTTGAAAAACAAACCTTGCAGGACATTTACCACAACAACCGAAAAATTTTAAATGAAGTTGAAGTAGCTATTTATGATACAGCATTTACCTTGTTGTATCACGATGCCGTTGATATTGATTTTGTGAAGGAAACCAAACAAATGATAGACGAGATTAACCAAAAAGGGGAAATCAATTTTTATCAGGAAGATTGGCAGGTTATCGGTTTGCGATATAAATTTCAGGGCAAAAATTTCATTGTTACCGCTACTGCCATAGACCAATACGGCTATAATAAATTAGACAGCTTATTTAAAACCATCGTTATTGTTTTCATTATTTCCATTTTGGTTATCTACATAGCAGGGCGTTTCTTTTCAAAAAAAGCATTTCAACCCGTAAAGGAAATGACAGATAAAGCCGCCAACATTTCCGCTACAAACCTTGATTTGCGTTTGCCAAGCAATGGTAACAAAGACGAACTTTCAGAGTTGGCAAATACATTCAACGAAATGCTGAACCGATTGGAAAACTCTTTTGATGCTCAAAAACATTTTGTTTCCAATATTTCCCACGAACTACGGACACCGCTTGCAGCCATTATTACCGAATTGGAATTATCAGCCAACAAAGAAAAAAACGCAGAAGAATATAAAACCGCTATCAACAACGCTTTAAACGATGCCAAAAAATTAGCTCGCCTTTCAAACAGTTTGTTGGATTTGGCAAAAGCAAGTTATGACCCTGCCGAAATTTCATTTAAGCCAATCCGTATTGATGAAATTTTGTTAGATGCAAGGCAGCAGGTACAAAAGGTAAACCCCGATTACAAAATTGATATTCACTTTGAAAATGATTTTGAAAACGACAATCAAATTTCAGTAAACGGCAATGAATATTTGTTGAAAGTAGCTTTTGTAAACCTGTTTGAAAACGGCTGCAAATTTTCAGATAACAAGCAAAGTAATGTTTCTTTATTTTTTGAAAACGAAAAAATAAAACTTCGTTTTACAGACAAAGGCATTGGTATTTCGGAAGATGATTTAAAAAATATCTTCGTTCCGTTTTATCGTGGCGACAATAAAAATTTTACAGACGGTAACGGTATTGGGCTTTCACTTACACAAAAGATTATTGCATTACACAAAGGCATTATTTCCGTTTCATCAAAACGAAACGAAGGCACTACCTTTTTTGTGGAATTACTACACATCTAATTGCTTCTAATAAAATTCTAATATTTTTCTATTGCTTCTCTAACGGCTCTTTTTAAAGGATAGACAGACTTTTGCACCGAACTAAAAAAGGTGCAATGGTATTTCATTTCAAACATAACGTTTTTATTCTTTTCTTTTTGTCGCTTTGCTTCACAGCAACAGCACAAAGGAACTTTACATTACAACAAGCCTTGCAAACAGCAAGGGCAAACAACCCTGTTTTAAAAACAGAACAATTTAACATCGGAGTAGCACAGACAGACGTTACCACCGCAAAGCTGTTTATCAACCCGACATTCAATTTTAATTATATGAATGTTGCTGCAAAAAGCTACGCAGAGCCTAATTCAAATTTATACAGTGCCATAAACAACCAATACGCATTTCAGTTTGGCAAATCCTTTCAGGTAGCAGGGCAACGCAGATATAGCATTGAAACGGCAAATAAAAATGTAGCATTTTTAGAAAAAAATTACACCGAAACCGAACGCAATCTTTTTTCGGAAGTAGCCGCAAAATGGTTGGAAGTATGGACAGCACAAAAGCAGTTGGATATACTGACAACTGCAAAAAACAATATAGATAGCTTGGTTATCAGCGAGCAAATCCGTTACAAAAATCAGGTTATTACGCAAACTGATTTATTACGCACAGAACTATTGTCAAAGCAATACACCATTCAATACAAAACAGCTTTTCAGGAACTCATTAACCAACAAAAAGAATTGCAGTTTTTGTTGGGAGTTAAAGACAGCATAAGCATTGACACGGAAGATCATTTTTTGTTTAGTATTCCGCACGACATAGATAGCTTACTAACACAATCACTGCAAAACAGAAGCGATATACTTACGGCAAAATCATTCATTGACTTTTCAAACAGCAATATAAAGCTGCAAAAGTCGCTTGCCTTTCCGCAACCCGAATTAGGTTTTTTTTACAATCCGCAAAATGCCGTTCCTTATTGGGGTATTTATGCTGTTATTGATTTGCCTTTTTTCAACCGCAATCAGGGCGAAATAAAAAAATCGCATTTGCTGAAACAGCAAGCCGAACAACACCTTTTCACGATACAAAAACAACTGCAAACCGAAATAACAAATGCTTATGCAAGCTATCAGTTGCAACAGCAGAACGTTCAGAATTTCCAAACCATTTTAGAACAATCACAAACCATTTTAGACAATGTAAAATATGCCTACCTGAAAGGTGGCACAACCATTATAGATTTTTTGGAAGCACAACGCAGTTGGTTAGAAACACAGCAACAATATTATGAAGCATTGCAGCAATACCGCCAAAGCAACATTCAACTGCTTTATGCCACAGGTTTAATCAATCAATTAGCAAAATGATGAAAAATTTAATCTACATCTTAACCACGCTTATTTTGCTTGCTTCGTGCGGGGGAAAAGAAAACAAACAGGCAGAAAAAAACACTACGCCAACGGTAAGCAACAACGGGCAAACCATTTCTTTTCCCGATACTGAAAGCATTGCATTTTTCAAAACGGAAAAAGTAAACAGCAATAACATTACCGCTGAAATTACCGCACCTGCAAAAATTGCAGCTACCATTTTGGTATCGGGCGAAGGAGCAAATCAAAACATTGTGTTGTTTGAAAATACAGAATTAGCAAGCAGTTACACACAGTTAATACAACGTCAAATCAACATTAGCCAAATTCAAAACATCAATATCAAACAAAAGCAAATTGAATTGGAACGCACAAAAGATTTGCATTTGCACGGAGCAGCCACAGGGCAGGATTTATTAAATGCCCAAACCGAGTTAAGTATGGAACAAACCAATTTAGCCAATGAAAAAGCGGCATTGATAGAACACGAAACAAACCTGCTTTCGGCAGGTTTTAGCCCAAATGTATTGCGAAAGGCAAAAGCAGGAACAGCGTATTTAATTTGTGATATTCCCGAAAATCAAATCAGTAAAATAAAAGAAGGGAATGTTTGCAATGTTTTATTCTCTGCTTTTCCCGAAGAAAAATTTACAGGCAAAATTGATGCTGTTGCCGATATGGTGGACAATGCAACACGAATGGTAAAAGTCCGCATTAGCGTAAACAATTCGTCAAGCAAACTGAAAGCGGGAATGTTTGCCAATGTTTCTTTCGGTATCAACGAAGGGAATTTTATCAGTATCGGCAAAAATTCTTTGGTAACGGTTCAAGGCAAACATTATGTTTTTCAAAAAATAAACGACAACACTTTTGAACGCAAAGAAATTCAGGCAGGACAGCAAATAGGCGAAAAAATTATTGTGTTTAGCGGATTGGATAACGGAAATGAAATTGCCGTTGAAGGCGTTATGCAATTAAAAGGATTATCATTCGGCTACTAAAAAATAAAGCAATGTTACAAGCACAAATTTACATTGACAAAGACGAATTGAAAGGTATGCAACCGCTTCATCAATTCATTATGCAATTACTGATTGTAAACGGAATTGCAGGGGCAACCGCATTTGTCGGGCATTCGGGATTTGGCGTACATCATCGCCTTAAACAGCCTACACAGCAATTTTCATTTGACGAAACGCCTATGCTTATCACATTTATTGACGAGTATAAATAAGTAAAAGAATATTGACCGAATTGCGGAAACATTACCTGGGCGCATTTATAGTAATACACGAATTGGAAAAATAGTAAACAATGATTAAAAATCTGCTCATATTCTCACTAAAAAACCGTTGGCTTGTAGTTGCGTTAAGTTTTGCACTAATGGCAATCGGCTATTACTGCTTCACACATTTAAAAATAGAAGCCTATCCCGACATTGCCGACACCAATGTAATTGTAATTGCTCAATATCAGGGCAGAGCAGCCGAAGAAGTGGAGCAGCAAGTTACCGTACCGATTGAAAGAGCCTTGCAGAATACGCCCAATGTTTTAGACCGAAGAAGCCGAACCATTTTTGGTTTGGGCGTGATACAGCTAACATTCAAAGACGGAACAGACGATTATTTTGCACGACAGCAAGTAATGGAACGATTGGCAACGGTGGAACTGCCAGATGACGTGGAAATTGAATTAGCACCGCTTTCCACAGCCGTAGGCGAAATTTTCCGCTATGTAGTAGAAGCTCCGCCAACGTTTACGCCTATGGAGTTGCGTGATTTGCAGGATTGGGTTATTATTCCCTATCTCTTGCAAACTTCGGGTGTTGCCGAAGTCGCTACTTTTGGCGGAGCATTGAAACAGTTTCATATTGTCACTTCACCCGATCTGCTTCGTAAATACAACCTTACTCTTTCCGAAGTTGAAAACGCAGTAATCACAAACAACCAAAATACAGGCGGAAATATTTTAGAACGAGGCGGACAGAGTTTTGCCATTCGGGGGTTAGGATTGATAAAAGATGAAAAAGACATTGAAAATATTGTATTAAAATCGGAAAACGGGGTACCTATTTTTATCCATAATGTGGCAAGTGTGGAACTAACACCACCACCGCCAAGCGGAGTTTTGGGCTATACTGTTGCTGATGATAGTATAAACGTAAACAACGGAGTAGAAGGAATTGTTTTGCTTCGCAGATACGAAAACCCAAGCGAAGTTTTGACAGAACTCAAACAACGCATTGCCGATTTGCAGGAACACGAATTGCCCGAAGGCGTTACTATCCGCACACTTTATGACCGCAGTTTTTTAATTGATCATTCATTACACACCGTTGGAAAAACATTGTTTGAAGGCGTTAGCATTGTCATCATTATTCTGATTTTCTTTTTGGGAAGTGTACGAAGTGCGTTAGTCGTTGCTCTCACAATTCCGTTTTCGTTGTTGTTTGCATTTATCCTTATGCGGTTTACGGACATACCTGCTAACCTGCTTTCTTTGGGAGCTATTGATTTTGGTATCATTGTGGATGGAGCTTGCGTAATGACGGAACACCTGATACGCAGATACCGAACCGCCACACCTGAACAAAAACGGGAAGGAATTTTAAAAATCACACTGCTTTCCGCACAGGAAGTAGGCAGGGAAATATTTTTTTCCGTTACCATTATCGTTTTGGCGTATATGCCTATTCTTTTAATGACAAGAGTGGAAGGCAAATTGTTTTCGCCTATGGCTTTAACACTTGCTTTTGCGGTTATCGGCTCAATGATTGCTGCATTAACCTTTATTCCTGTTCTTATTTCCTTTGCTTACAACAAAGCAATTACAACCCCACAAAAACCAATGAAGGAACGGAAAAATGTAATTATTTCCTTTATTGAAAAAATGTATGCAAAAGCACTGAACAAAACCCTGAAACATTACAAAAAAACCGTGCTGATTGGGTTTACACTTGTCCTTATACTTACTTCATTCGGCTTGAAGTTGGGAACGGAATTTTTGCCCGAATTAGACGAAGGTTCTATTTTTCTTCGGGGCAATTTTCCCGCAGGAATTACCATACAGGAAAACGCCAAGTATGCACCAAAAATAAGGGGCATTATTTCCAAATATCCGCAAGTAGCTTACGTCATTACCCAAACAGGTAGAAACGATGACGGCACAGACCCGTTTCCTGCCAACAGAAACGAAATTTTAATTGGGCTGAAAGATTATCATTTGTGGAGTGATACCATTTCAAAAAAGGTATTGGTCAAACGTATGCTGAACGATTTGGAAAGAGAATTGCCAAGCGTAAAATTTTCATCAGGGCAACCAATCATTGACCAAGTAATGGAAATCGTTACGGGCAGTGCTGCCGACCTTGCCGTTTCTGTCGTGGGCGATGATTTGGTAATGATGAGGAGCAAAGCAGACAGCATTGCGAACATTGTAAAATCAATGCAGGGAAGCGAAGGCGTAAACATTGAGCAGGAAGGAACACAGGAACAATTAGCCATTAAAATAAACCGTGAACAGGCAGCCCGTTACGGTATCAATGTTTCGGATATTCAAAATATGATTGAAGCAGCCATAGGCGGTAAATCAATTTCTGTTTTGTATGACGGCACAAAACGTTACGATATTGTTATTCGTTATTTGCCACAATTCCGCAACAACATTGACGAAATAAAAAAACTGTTAGTGCCCTCGGTAAACGGTGGTTTAATTCCTATGGAACAACTTGCCGACATCAATTTTGTAGAAGGGCAAACCAATATTTACCGTTACAACAACAAGCGAATGATAACGGTGAGAACCAATATAAGAGGCATAGACCAAGGCGGTTTTGTGAAAGAACTCCAAAAACGCATTGAAAATGAAATTCACATTCCGAAAGGGTATGAAATTATTTACGGTGGACAATACGAAAATTTGGAACGTGCGTCTAACAGATTGTTGATTATTGTACCATTAACTATTTTGGCAATTATCGTAATGCTGTTTATACTATACAAAAGGTTTTCAGACGTGGCTATAACATTAACCTGTATATTGTTTGCCATTCCGGGCGGTATATTGGCTTTGCTGCTAAGAGGTATGCATTTCAATATCTCTGCGGGTGTCGGTTTTGTTTCACTTTCGGGCATAGCGGTAATGACAGGTATTCTTATCATCAATGGTATTCATTTGAATTTAAAGAAAAATGAACCTTTGTATGATGCTGTCTTACATTCTTCTACTGAACAGTTTAAAGTGCGGCTGATGGTTATTTTGCTTGCGATGTTGGGTCTTGTTCCTGCAGCACTGTCGAGCGGTATCGGTTCTGATGTGCAGCGGCCATTAGCCACCGTTATCATTGGCGGACTAACCACTACCTTGCTTTTTGCACCGCTATTGATACCCCTTTTATATTGGTGGGTGAATAAAAACGAAAACAATGATAAGAAATCACAATAAGCCAACAGACAAAGACAAGCACATTTGCATTTTTGCAACCGCACAAAGCCAACAAAAAATGCAAAAGAGCTTGCTCCATTTCGCTTAAAAAAGAGCATTACGATTGAAAATTTGACAAGGGCTATTGCACAGGTTCTGAATTTGAAACAGCCGACAAATTAGAAGTTGATGTACTCGTAGCTGTTCCTGATTTACCATCCTCTTCTATGGCTCCCGACCATGCTTACAACATCTCTAAATTTATCTATAATGAAAAGGAAGATACGTACACCTGTCCAGCAGGAAATACACTAGAATCGAACGGGAAATGGTATGAAAAGCATCGAAATCGTAAGGGAAGAAAAGACCAAGAACCCATCAAAATGAAACAATATAAAACGAATGCTTGTAAGACTTGTCCTGTCTATGATTCATGTACTCGAGCCAAAAACAAGAGAGGAAGAGTGATTGAAAGGCTAATTTACGCCCATCTGCTTGAAAAAAACAAGCAACGGATAAAAGAGAATTACGAGATTTATCAACAACGACAAGCTATTGTTGAACATCCATTTGGAATTATAAAAAGACAGTGGGGATTTGATCATATCATGACCAAAAAAACCAAAAAACGAGCATCTGCCGATGTGGGTTTAATATACATTGCATTTAATCTCCGCCGAATTTTCAATATTTTAAACCAAAATGACCTCAAAAAGTACCTAAGCATACTTGCCTTTAATTTTTCTGATCTGACAAGTGATTTTAAGGCCTTTTGGCACACTTTATTTTTCATTTTAGGGGAACCTGTTTTTATAAATAGAGTACTTAAAATAGCTTAAAACGAAAATATAATGAGTAAGTTTAAGCAGTAATTAGAAAAAACGAAGGTTTTTAGACGGACTGACGTTAGCGGTAATTTCAAATGAAAATCTCAACTGAAAATATTTCAAAAATAAATCTAATAGATATTTTATCTGATGGAATATCTGAATGCTTAATTGTTGAAAATGAATTAAATTCACTTACATTTAGAACTGATTATACTTTTTATAAGTTTATCAAAAATAATTTAGCGAAAATTTCATCCTTTTTCCCAGAATTAGATAATATTCCATCTCAATTGAGTTTGTTTGAAAAAATAAAATCTGAAATTCTCATTTATTTTTCATCAGGCTTTTATACTATTGAAATAACAGAATTGAATATTAGTAATGTTGAAATTCTAAATGACGAGAAGATTACTGAAAACTCTATTTATACAGAAAATGATATCTTATTTTTTACTAAATCCAAAAATGAGATTAGTGCACAAATTATAAATGGATACAAAAGAAAAATTTTAGAATCTAAAACAAAACCAATAATTATAATTGCTGGAACAGAATATTTCGAAAATTTTGATCCTCAAAGGATTGAAGAATATGGTTCTGATTATACAAAATTTATTATAAACGGGCATCACAAACTGTTAGCTTATAAAGAATTGAGAATTAACCCAAGAATTGTATCTATTGTAAAACTTAATGATTTGAATGAAAGAAGAGAAAACTTCCTTGATGAATATTCAATAATACTGAATAAAAACGAATTAAATGAATATAAAAAAAGTTTATAGTTTAAGAAACTACCGCTAACAAAGCCTTGGCGCAATGCGGGGTTAAGTCCAAGTTGAACTTTCGCTCAATTCAAGCCCGCACTGACGCCAAGCCTCGAAACGTTAGCGGCAAGCAATAAAATTCAGACTTTAAAATAAGTTAAGATGAAAAAAGAACTACCTAAATTATACGTAATCTTACTATCAATTATTTTATTTATAATATCATATTTTGGGTTTTCTAAAATTTCAGATTTACTTTTACCCAAAGTTGAAAATGTAGATTTTTACACAACAAATTTAAGAGATTCTTTTTTACAAAATCTATATTATTCCTTAATTATAGGAATCACACCAATCTTTATATATGGTACTTGGGTTATTTCTAAAATAAAAAATGTAACTAATAGATATCTAAGCATAATTTTAGTCTTTATGACTATGTTAACTTTTATTTTATTGAGAATGGAAGTTTTAAAATTAAAATTTAAGAACTTACCTATTTTGGAGTCTGAAACTGGAGAAATAATCACACATACATTTAACATTAAAAATTTAAATTATGAGTATTTTCTATTGATTGGATTAATATCTGGATGTATTTTATGTTATCTAATTTTTAAAAGTAAAGTAAAAAAAATAATAAATAATTAGCTGGAATTAAATGCCAGCGTACAACAATGGTAACCGTTGCACAACCCTTGATTTTCCACCACCAATCCTCAAAAATGAAAAAAATTGGCATTCATAGAAGCGATTTAAGCGATGCTTATTTTTCAGTTTCGATGCAAAATCCAGAAATTCGGATGGCTTAAAAACGAGCTTTTGAAGTCGTAAAAAAGTGTTTTTAGAAAAGTCTGTATTTTCCCTTGTTGTAGGGAAACAACTTGGGCTAAAACACTCGGTTTTTTCACCACAAAACGCAGGTATTTCTTCATTAGAGTATCCCATCCGTCCTTCATGCATTGATGAGCGATAAGACTTCCCGTAATACCACAATCGACGATCAAAATGTCCGTTTTTAAATCTTCGTAAACCGAAGGATAAGAATGCTTCAATCCATTTTTTAAAAGGAAAAAAGGCTCATTTGATTTTTATTCATACGCTGTAAGATGAAATCCTTAGATACGTCAATTTCTTACATTTCAATCATTTGAATTTTCCAGAAAATGCTAAATTTTGATGTGTTTTTTTGGGCGTGCCCGTCCTAACGGCCGGTCGGGCTTTCACGACTAGTCCTCGCTCCGTTTCACTACGCTGTGGGCTAGTTCGCTCTATCCCTCACGCGAATCATTCTAACATTTATTTCCCCTAAAAACCACAATAAACTATATTTTTGTTACTCATTTTTAAATGTTATTTTGCACCTGATGTTGAAATGCAACAATTACAAATAATGCTTCATTCAATTCAGATTTCGAAATGTTAAAGTCAATACTACTCGTCGGTTTAGGTGGTGGAATGGGAAGTATCCTACGCTATTTGATAAGCATATGGACGGTAAAATATAACTTTGGAGTTTTTCCAATGGCAACATTCACAGTCAATGTATTGGGCTGTTTGTTGATTGGGTTATTCATGGGGATTTTCACACAAAATTTTCAATTCAATCAAAACTTGAAACTTTTATTTGTCACAGGTTTTTGTGGAGGATATACCACCTTCTCAGCTTTTGCAATTGAAAATTTCACTTTAATTCAAAACCAAAATTATACAACCGCATTGTTTTATATTTTAGCAAGTGTTGTCGTAGGGATTTTGGCTGTGGTAATGGGGTTTTTAATTATGAAATTCATTTAGAAAATGTTCAAATAGAAGTATTTAATATAAAATTTCCCTAATTATAAATTTAATAATGATTTCGTCTAAACCTCTTATTTGTTAAAATAAGATTTAAAAGCTAATTTGTGTGAGAATAAGAAAAAGTATATAATGAAACTTTTTAGTTTAGATAAAACAAATAAACTCGAAACAATTAAAGAATTTCCTTTTAGACTTGAAAAAGAAATTCAAAATATAACAGAACGAAATATAACAACTATTTTTAACCTTGACTTTGTACGTTCAGAGTTTTCAATTAATAATTTTCGGTTAGATACATTGGCTTTTGATAAAGAAACTTCAAGTTTTGTGATTATAGAATATAAGCGAGATAAAAATTTTAGCGTTATAGATCAAGGTTATGCGTATTTATCATTGATGCTTAACAATAAAGCTGATTTCATTCTTGAATATAATGAGAATAAGAAAAATACCTTAAAGCGAAGTGATGTTGATTGGTCACAATCTCGTGTGGTTTTTGTTTCTCCAAATTTTACAACTTATCAAAAAGAGGCAATTAATTTTAAAGATCTGCCTATTGAATTATGGGAAGTCAAAAGATACAATAATCAGACGCTAAGTTATCATCAAATTCAAACTTCGGGTGCTCAAGAAAGTGTGAAAACCATCAGTAGAGAGGATACAACTATAGAAAAAGTTTCAAAAGAAATCAAAGTTTATACAGAACAAGAGCATATAGATAAAGGCTCAGAAGAAATAAAAGAATTGTATGAACAACTAAAATCAGCAATTTTAAATCTTGGAGATTTAGAGCTAAAACCAAAAAAACTATACATAGCTTTTGTTGCTTCAACCAATGTTGTTGATGTACATATACAACGAAGTCAACTAAAAATTTGGATAAATTTATTAAAAGGTGAGTTAAATGATTCCAAGGGAATTTGCAGAGATGTTTCTTCCACGGGGCATTGGGGAAATGGCGATTATGAAATTGCTATAAATACCGACGAAGATTTAGAATACATCATGAGTTTGATTAAACAGTCATTGAGAAAAAATAAAAAGTAAAAAAAAATACTTATAAATTTAGTTCAAAATATTTTGAGCAATTCACTCCATAAAAAAAAGCTACCAAACTTTGGCAGCTTTTTTTAGTTTATATTAAACCATTACTTTTTGATAATCTTTTTGGTGATTGTTCCTTCATCTGATTTGATGTGTACCAAATAAACTCCAGTTGGTAAATGATTGACATTGATTGATTCGTTGGAATTGAAAGAATTTAATTTGTTGAAATGAACCACATTGCCCATTGCATCAAAAATTCTAATTTGAACATTGTTCAAATCTTTATTCCACTGAATATTCAAAACATCTTTTACTGGATTTGGATAAATTGATATTTTATCCTCTAAGTTAACTTCATCAACACCTAAATTAGACTCAACTCCATTGATCACCAAAGCAAAAACTTGTTGACCATTTACTAAATCTCCTTTATGAGTAACTTTGAAGGTATATTCCGCTCCTGCTGTTGGATTTTCTATGAAAACTTGCTCAACATTATCAACGGTATTGTCTTCTTGAGTCGCAGCTTCCGCAGGATTTTCTGGATCGAGTTTCCAAGGGAAATAAGTCGCTCCTCCTTCTGTGATTCTAAAGTCTAAATCGTTCACCAACATAGGTGTTCTATCGTTTAAAAGCACAACTGGGCTTGGCGTTCCCGCTGGATCTAACCATGCGATTGTTGCTTTTATAGGTTCATCGCCTAAAGCTTTAAAAGTGATTTCATATTCACTGTTGTTGTTTAGGGTTTCTATAGTTGTATAGCTATCGTTGTTAGAATTAATAATGGTTTCAGCAGCTTTCATTGAGTTGATCAATCCATATCCAAATCGATAATCTGGTCCAAGATCAGTTCCCGATTCGTTGGCAGTGTTGATCAACAAAGCTTTCATCATATCAGATCTCAAATATCCACCATCAAATTCGTTTTTGATTTGTTGCAACAAAACCCCAACTCCAGCTGCAGCCGGTGTTGAAAATGAAGTTCCATTCCAATTGGTGTATGCATTGTCGCTATTGTTGGTTGGCGCATCTACCGCTTGCCCAATTGCAACTAAATCTGGTTTGATTCGACCATCATCCGTTGGGCCAAATCCACTGAAGTTTGTCATTCTTACATCATTTGGATGATCATATCTCTGATTTCCAGGAATAGGTCTCACCGCTCCTACAAGTATGATGTTTTTACCCATAGATCCTGAGAAAGTTAAACAGTCATAACCTCCGTTCGCTATACAGTCGTCTGGTCTTTCAACGCCTGAGAATTGTTGCCAACTTCCATTCGGTGCAAATGCGTAATGAGTTACAATTTCACCTGGACCTTCTCCACGGTTATTTCCTGATGATTTGAAAATACTGTGTTGTGGTGCATTGAAAGCAATATTATCATAAGCTGCATCAGTGTTTGTGTACATTCCAAACAATGCAGATTCAGTTTCCGATAAATGTGGATAACCGTACCAATACCAGCTTCCATTGCTTGAATTAAAACTCCAACCTGTCAACGACCCATAAGAGTGGTTTGAAATCATATAATCTTGATTTTCATCCAAAGCTGATTGATTGGACATTTCAGCAGTCGTGCTGCCTGAAGTGAAATTCAATGCTTTTAATAATGCATCAGGAGCAATTCCTTTGGCCGATTCTTTGGCACCTCTCGAAACGATAACTCCTCCAACGCCAGTTGCGTGAGCTGAATTTGTTCCTGTAGTCTCAACATTTATAGCTCTGTCATCAAACTCAGTATGAGTCGTTCTTACCTTACCGCCATCCCAAATATAAACGGTCATTCCATCTCCTGTAACAGCAGCTCCAGTAACTGTCCCATCATGTATGAAATCAGTATCCATAGATTTGATCTGAGTCATACTATTTACAGAATAGATGACTGGAGTACCATTTTCAAATCCTTGGAAACCACTTTCTTCAGGGAGTTTGTGCTCTTTTAGTAGCTGTGCCGCTCTAGCTTTGTCTTGTTGATACTTCGCTGCATTTGTTATTTCTATTTTCTGCAGTTCTTCTTTATTTACTTTCTCTTGCGAAAAAGCAAATGTGCTTACCAAAATAGCACTTAGTAAAATTTTATTTCTCATAAATACCCTTTATTTAAACTTTATGAATATCAAATATAGAAATTTTCGCCAGAAATTGGCCATAATTAATTGTAACAGTTTTGTTTTGAATTTTTTCTATGGTTCCAATGCTGTTGCTGTCTTTCATTTTTACTCGATCACCAACTTTTAATTTTTCTATTGATTTTTTAACTTCCTTTTCTTTTTTCTCTTTGATTTCTTCTTGAACTTTTTCTATATTTTCTTTATTTTTCTTCAATTCACTTTGAACTTTTCTTTGGGTGATTTTTTTCTTCTTTTCTTCAATTTTATTGAGTTTTGTTTTCTTTGAATTTTCGATTTCTACCCATTTCAAAAAGTTGTTGATCAATTTTTTCTTATTCTTTGTTTTTAAATATTCATCCGCCCATTCGTTCACCCTTTTTCCAGTTCTTAAATCTTTCAATTCGTTGTCATACAATTGTTGGAATTCAACCAACTTTTCTTGGATTTTCTCTTGTGTTTGTTCCAACTCTTTATTTTGTTCAACTGAACTTTGTTGCAACTCTTTGACTTGATCTTTTGTTTTCTGAATTTCAAATTTTTCTTGTTGTAATTTAAGTATGGTTTTGTCCAAACGAACTTTGTCCTTTTCAACCTTTTTCTTTGCTCGATTGATCAATCGATAGGGAATTTTGTTTTTTTCTGCTACTTCAAACGTAAATGAACTTCCCGCTTGACCGAGTTCTAATTTATAAAGTGGACTCAATGTTTTTTCGTCAAATAACATACTTGCATTGATGGCATGTGGCAATTCCTCTGCGGCGACTTTTATGTTTGAATAATGTGTGGTGAAAATTCCATAAGCATTTCTCTCATAAAATTCTTCAAAAAATACTTCAGCCAATGCACCTCCCAATTCTGGATCCGAACCCGTTCCAAATTCATCGACCAATAAAAGGGTGTTCTCATCGACATTTCGAATGAAAAACGACATTTGTTTCAAACGATAACTGTAAGTGCTCAATTGATTGTCAATGGACTGGTTATCACCTATATCAGTGAAAATCTTATTGAAAAATCCAATTTCAGATTTTGGATGTACCGGAATTAAAATTCCACTTTGAATCATGAGTTGATTTAAACCTATGGTTTTCAGCGTGATGCTTTTTCCACCTGCATTGGGTCCAGAAATGATGATGATTCGTTGTTCATCATTCATCGATAAGGTTTGAGGAATGGTTTCTAATTTTTTTTCTGAATTCTTTAAATATAGTATCGGATGATAAGCATCGATTAAATTTAATTTTTTCTGTGGTTTTATGTGGGGTAAAACAGCATTTATTTTTTGTGCAAAACGAGCTTTGGCTTGAGTGAAATCTAAATATTCAAGTAGAACTTCATAAGTTTCCAAAGTTTCTTTGTGCACAGCAATAATTGCGGTAAGATTTCTTAGAATTTTGATGATTTCTTTGGCTTCTTCGTCGATCAATTCTTCTAATTCGCGATTGGATTGATAGACACTTTGAGGTTCAATAAATGAAATCGAACCAGTTTTTGAAGTTCCTAAAAGTCTTCCTTTGACTCTTTTTCTCACTCCTGAATTGACAGCCAAAACTCTTTTGTTGTCAACTACAGTTTCTTTGATATCATCGAGATATTCTGAATTTTGTGCAATTGCTTTTTTGAATAAATCAGCAATTTTCACTGTTATATTTTTAATTTTCCTTCGAATTTCTGCCAATTCGTTACTCGCTGAATTTTTGATTTCTCCATGTTTGTTAAAAACATTATCGATTTCCTTAACGATTTCATTTTCATAAATGATTTTGGAAACAATTCTCTGTAATTCTGGAAAATATTCTTCGAATTTAGCAAAGAACTTTGTGATTTCTTTGATTTGAAGAGCATTGGATTTGATTTGAAAAAATTGCTCGACATCTAAATAGTAATTTTCAATGTTCAATCGCGGAAGAAAATCACTCATATAATAGAATTCAGAAAAGGGAATTCTATTTTCTCTTTCGAAACTCGAAAGGTATTCATTGGTTGTTTTTAAATCTTTGGTCAACAATTCATGGTCTTCATAAGGCTGAAGTTCACGAATCAGTTGAGCGGTTTTTTCATTGAATGAAAAAGTCGCAATGTTTTCCAAAATTTCTGGAAATTCTAAATCTTCTAAAGTCTGTCTTGATAACTGCATTGCTACAAAAATAATCTATATTTGACAACTTAAAATAATATTATGAAAGTAAACAAAGAAAACTCTTGGAATGAGATATTGGAGGATGAATTTGCGAAGGGATATTTCATGAATTTGTTGGAGTTTGTCGATGCTGAATATGAAAAATATACAGTTTATCCACCCAAAGAATTGATATTTGCTGCATTTGAAATCACTCATTTTGATGATGTTAAGGTTGTGATTTTGGGACAAGATCCTTATCATGGTCCAAATCAAGCCGATGGACTTTGTTTTTCAGTAATGGAAGGTGTGAAAAAACCACCGAGTTTAGTGAATATTTTCAAAGAATTGAATGATGATTTAGGAGTTCCAATTCCTAAAAGTGGAAATTTGATGCGATGGGCAGAACAAGGTGTTTTGATGTTGAATTCAACTCTGACTGTTAGAGAAGGTGAACCTGGAAAACATCAAAATAGAGGTTGGGAAAAGTTCACGGATGCAGTGATTCAAAAATTGTCAGATCATAAAGATAATTTGGTTTTTATACTTTGGGGAAGTTATGCTCAAAAGAAAGGTAGAATCATCGATGCATCGAGACATCGAGTGCTGAAAGCAGTTCATCCATCACCACGTTCGGTTTATAGAGGATTTTATGGAAGTAAACCATTTTCTAAAACCAATAAATTTTTGAAATCAATAGGAGAGAAGCCTATCGAATGGTAATGAGCCTTGATTGATGATTTCGATTGATGAAAGAGTTTATTGATGAGAAATTTGCAATAAATTTAAATGAGAGGATAAGACTTGGTTTATTCGTTCATTAATCTATTTATTCTTATTTTTGGTTTCCATAAAACATTAAAATATTAATATGAAATCATTTATTTCTTACGATTCGCAATCGGATTTTTCTATTTATAACATTCCTTTTGGAGTTGCAGTTTTTGAGGATGATGAAATTGCCTGTGTAACTCGAGTGGGTGATACTGTTATCAATCTTGCAGTATTGTTCGACAAAGGATATTTTGATCAATTTGATTTAGAGGAGAATGTATTTGAGGCATTTGCTTTGAACGACTTCATTTCATTGGGTAAGGCTTATACAGTTCCGATGCGTGAACATTTACAAAAGTTGTTGTTAGAGGGATCAGAGCTTTCCAAAGACAAGGAAACTTTAGAATTAGCATTGTATCCAATTGATCAAGCTTATATGCAATTGCCAGTTCACATTCCTAATTATACAGATTTTTATAGTAGTATAGAGCATGCGACCAATGTGGGTAAAATGTTCCGTGATCCAGACAATGCACTTTTGCCGAACTGGAAACACATACCTGTAGGTTATCATGGTAGAGCGTCTTCTATTGTAGTTTCGGGTACTCCTTTATATCGACCAAAAGGTCAAACCAAAGCAAACGATGCTGATTTACCGACTTTTGGACCGAGCAAAAGATTGGATTTTGAATTAGAAATGGCATTTATTACGAATTCTTTCACGGATTTAGGTGAAAGTATTTCAACAGCTGAAGCTGAAGATCATATTTTTGGTTTGGTATTGTTCAACGATTGGAGTGCAAGAGATATTCAGCGATGGGAATATGTTCCATTAGGGCCATTTTTGGCGAAGAATTTCGGATCATCAATTTCTCCATGGATTGTAACTTTAGAAGCTTTGGAAGATTTTAGAGTTGAAGGACCAAAACAAGAACCTGAAGTTTTACCTTATTTACAATATGAAGGAAAGAAGAATTTCGATATTCAATTGCAAACCATACTTCAACCAGAAGGTGGAGAAGAGAATGTGATTTGTAATTCAAACTTCAAATATATGTATTGGAACATGGCTCAACAGTTGGCTCATCATACAGTCAATGGTTGTAATTTGGAAGTAGGAGATATGTATGCAAGTGGAACCATTAGTGGGAAATCTGAGGATTCTTATGGATCTATGTTGGAACTTACTTGGTCAGGGTCAAAACCAATAAAATTATCAGATGGTTCAGAGCGTACTTTTATTGAAGATAACGATACTATCATTATGAGAGGTTGGTGTGAAAAGGATGGTAAGAGAGTAGGATTTGGAGAGGTAAGTGGAAAGATTTTACCAGCTTTGGATTAATTATTTAATCAAAATAGAATTACATACAAAAGAAGCCGTCTCAATTGAAACGGCTTCTTATTTTATTTATAAATAACTGAATTATTTAACTTCTTCGAAATCTACATCTTCAACTTCGCTATCGCCTGAGGTTGAGTCAGAACCTGCATTTGCATTTGGAGTTGGACCAGCTTGTCCTCCTTCGTTCATTGCAGCGTACAATTCTTGAGAAGCAGCATTCCAAGCTTCGTTAAGCTTTTCAGTTGCAGGGTCGATTTGAGCAACTTCTTGTGAAGCATGAGCAGTTTTCAATTCTTCTAAAGCAGTTTCAATTGCACCTTTTTTATCGGCAGGAATTTTATCGCCGTATTCTTTCAATTGTTTTTCTGTTTGGAAGATCAATGCATCAGCAGCGTTGATTTTATCAATTTTTTCTTTCGCTTCAGCATCTCTTGCAGCATTTTCTTGTGCTTCTTTCTTCATTCTTTCGATGTCTTCTTCGCTCAAACCAGAAGAAGCTTCGATTTTGATCGATTGTTCTTTACCAGTTCCTTTGTCTTTTGCAGAAACATTTAAGATACCGTTGGCATCAATGTCAAATGTAACTTCAATTTGAGGTACACCTCTCGGAGCTGGAGGAATGTCAGTCAAATCAAATCGACCAATTTCCTTGTTATCGTTGAACATCGAACGTTCACCTTGTCCAACTCTTAAAGTAACTGCTGGTTGATTGTCTGCAGCAGTAGAGAAAATCTCTGATTTTTTCGTTGGAATGGTAGTGTTTGCTTCGATCAATTTAGTAAATACCCCACCTAAAGTTTCAATTCCGAGCGATAATGGAGTAACGTCCAATAACAATACGTCTTTTACATCTCCTGTCAGAACTCCACCTTGGATAGCTGCACCGATAGCAACAACTTCGTCTGGGTTAACACCTTTTGAAGGAACTTTTCCAAAGAATTTTTCAACTTCTTCTTGAATTTTTGGGATTCGAGTTGATCCTCCTACTAAAATTACTTCATCGATATCAGAAGCAGATAATCCAGCATCTTTCAAAGCATCTTTACAAGGCTCCATTGAACGACGAACCAAATCATCGGATAATTGTTCGAATTTAGCTCTGGTCAAAGTTTTTACCAAGTGCTCTGGACCTGCTTGAGTAGCGGTAATATATGGTAAGTTGATTTCTGTTTGTGATGAAGCAGATAATTCTATTTTAGCTTTTTCAGCAGCTTCTTTCAAACGTTGAAGAGCCATTGGGTCTTTTCTTAAATCAACTCCTTTTTCATTTTTAAATTCATCAGCCAACCAAGTAATAATCACGTTGTCGAAATCATCACCTCCTAAGTGAGTGTCTCCATTGGTCGATAAAACTTCAAAAACTCCATCACCAAGTTCCAAGATTGAAATATCAAATGTACCACCTCCTAAGTCATAAACTGCAATTTTTTTGTCTTCAGTTGCTTTGTCTAATCCATAAGCCAAAGCAGCAGCAGTTGGTTCGTTGATAATTCTTTCAACTGTTAAACCAGCGATTTCACCAGCTTCTTTGGTAGCTTGACGTTGAGCGTCGTTGAAGTATGCCGGAACAGTAATTACTGCACGTGTAACTTCTTGCCCCAAATAATCTTCAGCAGTTTTTTTCATTTTCTGAAGAATCATAGCTGAAATCTCTTGTGGCGTATAGTTTCTTCCATCGATTTCTACTCTTGGTGTATCATTTTCACCTTTTACAATATTGTAAGGAATGTGATTGATTTCTTGAGCATCTTGGGAAAATTTAGTTCCCATAAATCTTTTGATAGAGAAAATTGTTTTTTTAGGATTTGTAACAGCCTGTCTCTTGGCCGAATCTCCAACTTTTCTCTCACCACCTTCTACGAATGCAACGATCGAAGGTGTAGTTCTTTTTCCTTCTGCGTTTGGAATAACAGTCGGATCACTTCCTTCCATTACAGAAACGCAAGAGTTTGTTGTACCTAAGTCAATTCCTATTATTTTACTCATTTCTATTTGTTGTTTTTTTAATATTTAAAATCAGTTCATTTTGACTTACAATAGTCAATCATTATGCCAAGGACCTTAAAAAGAATTTTGGCAGAATTAAATGACAGTTTGTCAGAAGTGTTTTGCCAATTTAAATATGTATTGAAACTCAAGGCAAATTTTGACAGTTGTGACGCATTATCAATCGGCTTTAAAATAGAGTTTCGATTTTTCTTGAGATTCGATAAAATCAATGTTTACTTGAGACTTTACTTTGTCGGTCAATAAAATTCCGTCCAAGTGATCGCGTTCGTGTTGAAATATTACAGCTGTAAAACCTTCGATGATTTCATCGATGATATTTCCATTCAAATCATAATATTGAACAGCTATGATATAATTTCTAAATACATTTCCTCTTTCATCAAATGATAAATCGCCTTCAGGACCCAATTGCATAATTTCGGATTCCCATGTAATTATTGGATTGATGAAAACTTCAAATGGATTTTCATCTTTATCAAATCTCTGTACAACCATGATTCTTCTATTGATACCGACTTGTGGCGCAGCTATTCCAACGCCCAAATGTTCAGGGTTTTGTACGGTTTCTAACATTCTTTTGGCCAATAGTTGAGTCAATGGATGTGTGGGTGAAATATCGATGGAAGTCGATTTTAGAATTATGGAATCTTCAGCTGAAGATAAATTGAATACTCTCATCAAATCGTTTTCATTTCCACTTTGAATCAAATTTATTTCATAAGAAGTAAATTCTTCAAATTGTTGAGATAGGAGTGGAGCAAGATTGATGAGCAATAATGCAATTATTAAAAAGTAACGCATATTAGTTTCTATATTTTAAATTCAAAGATTGAAGAATTGCCCAAGTTTCTGCGTCCATAATTCCATCATATCTCTCTGGTCGGAAATGGTATTGAAAAGCAGTGATTACTTTTTTGGTTTGTTCGTCCCATTCACCAGTTTTCTCTATTTCATATCCATATTTATTCAAATCATTTTGAACCGATAATATAAAAGAGAATTCTTGGGTTTCTGCATAAGGAAATTGTCGATAAAACATATCGAAATGTACATTTTCGTACCAAGCACCTATGCCGTGTTCATCATACAGTCTTTTCCAAGGAAATTTAGGACCTGGATCGTGTTTTCTTTGTGGAGCTATGTCCGAATGCGCTAAAATGTTGACTGGTTCAATTTGATAACGCTCGATTAGATCTTTGGTCAAAGCAACAATTTTGTTGTATTGATATTCAGAGAAATTTTCAAAAACTCTGAATGTTTCGCCACTTTCAGTGGTAGTCGCCGTATATCCAGGATTCACGATTTCAATTCCAATGGATGAGAAGTTAAGGTTGTTGATGCCTTTCCAATAACTTAATCCGGAATGCCAAGCCCGTTTAGTTTCGTCGACCAAAACATAAATGGAATCCGAATAATCATCAGGAATCAAATAATGAGAACTCACTTGTTGTTGAGTAAGTACTCTTAAAGAAGTTTCGTTGTCGAGTGCTGTATAATGATAGATGATGAATCGAACCCTTTCATCATGTCCGATGGCGGGATAATAGTTAGTGGACATTTTATATTTGTCCAACTTAGCCATTCGCGTCGATTCTAATTTATCGGTTTGTTTATTGATGACGATAGTATCACGAATGACTTCACGTATAACTTTTGGTGGTTGCGAGGCGCATGAAGCTAACAAAATGAGGGCTAATGCGCTTATTAGTTGATTAATTTTCAAATTAATATTTTTTATAGTTTGTTGAGACAAAAATAGTTAAAAGGATTTGAAGAAAAAATTAAAAAAATAATCATCTAAATGTTTGTGTATACCAAATGTTGAATATATATTTGCATCCGATTTCACAGTACAACGTGTGAGATGAGGCAGAGGAGAGGTGCCAGAGTGGTAATGGAGCAGATTGCTAATCTGTCATCGGGTAACCGATGCCAGGGTTCGAATCCCTGTCTCTCCGCAACTTGAAATACTCGGGGTGTAGCGTAGTCCGGTCATCGCGCCTGGTTTGGGACCAGGAGGTCGCAGGTTCGAATCCTGCCACCCCGACTTAAAATCTCAAATTTTCAAGTAACAATTAAATTTGTGAAACAGATTTGAGATTTTTTTTTTGACAAGGTCGCGTAGCTCAGCTGGATAGAGCATCTGCCTTCTAAGCAGACGGTCACAGGTTCGAATCCTGTCGCGATCACTCTGAAAGTCAGTTAGTTGCAGAAAGTCGATTAACTGACTTTTTTCTTTTGTAATACTTTTGTTTGCAATAATACCTCTTAAAAGCTGAAATTAGTCTTGATTTTTAGTTCATTTGAATTTCAATCTCCTGATTTCAACCAAAATTAAATTTCACTAAAAACCATTTCAGAATAACGTTAAACTTTTATTAAAAGGAATATATATCATAAATAAATTGATAAGAATATCATTTGCTAACGTATATATTTGTTTCAAATGAATTAAACAACACACTTATTTATGATTCCACAAAAAGTTCATTCATTTCACATACCTGTTATGGGAATCGGTTTTACCATTGACACTCCCTTGAAAGTGGCGCCTTTTGGTATAGATTCAGTAATTTCTATAGTCGATGATATCATCATTGAACAAATGCGCGAATACTATTACAATTCACTGAATTTAGAATATGAGCCCATCTCCAATTATGCTGAAAATTATAGGGCGAGAAGAATTACAGATTATTTGAATTTGATCAATCGATTGGTCGATGAAAAGTTTCAAGCCGTCAAAAATCAAGCATTTGAAGAAGGATCGGATATTTATAAATATTTTGAGATTTTATCAGATGATTCGCCTTTGAAAATTAAATTTCAACAAATGTTGGACGAAACTGATGAAGCCAAAAAAACTCTTTTGCAAGAGGAATTGAGAGATTCGATGGTTTGTGGTGTAATCAATGTCAACATTATGACCAAAGTGGATACGGTAAATTATGACCGCAAAGGAAATCCTTTGGATGAAATTTACAATGATGCGATGGCTGGTTTGAGAGGTTATGCTTTGAGTGATTTAACCAATTCTTCAGTGGTTTTAAGCGCTGGATTAAATCCTAAATTGTTTGCTTATTTTGAACAATTCGATGATTTCTTTCCGGATGAAAATGGAGTTTTGAAAAAGAAAGTTATCCTAAAAGTAAGTGATTATCGCTCCGCTTTGATTCAAGGTAAAATGTTGGCCAAAAGAGGAATTTGGGTATCTGAAGTTACAGTTGAATCAGGTTTGAATTGTGGTGGACATGCTTTTGCGACCGATGGAAAATTGTTGGGAACCATTTTAGAGGAGTTTAAAAATAATAAGCAGGAATTGGTCGATGAGTTGTTTGCAATTTGTAATGAAGCCATCGAAAATTCAGGTAGAAAACCTTTCGATAAAATACCTGAAATGAAAATCAATGTTCAGGGAGGAATCGGAACTTATGAAGAAAGTAAATTCCTACTGGAATACTATCAATTGGATTCAGTAGGTTGGGGAAGTCCTTTCTTGTTGGTGCCTGAGGCGACGAATGTCGATGAAGAAACTTTGCAACAATTGGCAAATGCGAAAAAAGAAGATTATTATTTAAGTACAGCTTCACCTTTAGGCGTTCCATTGAATAACTTTAGAAATTCATCTGCAGAGCGATTGTTGAAAGAAAGAATTGAAAAAAATAGACCTGGAAGTCCTTGTAAAAAGAAGTTTTTGACTTTTGATAATGAATTTACAGAGCAAAGTATTTGTACAGCATCGAGACAATATCAAAATTTGAAACTTAAGCAGTTGGAGGAAACTGTAACCGATCCAATTGAATTTGAAAAAGCTTCAAAGAAAATTTTAGAAAAAGAATGTTTGTGTGAAGGTTTAGCGATTACCTCTTTGTTGGTCAATAATGCTGCAAAACCTAAACAACTCAAAGCTGTTTCTATTTGTCCAGGTCCGAATTTGGCATATTTTTCAGGAACTTTCACTATGAAACAAATGGTTGATCATATTTATGGAAGATTAAATGTTTTGAATCAATTGAATAGAGAACATATGTTTGTGAATGAGTTGGAAATGTATGTCGATCATTTGAAAGGTGAAATAGATAAGAGTTTAACTCAATTGACTAAAAGACAAACTCGATATTTTGAAAACTTCAAATCATCTTTGTTGGAAGGTGTAGATTATTATAAAGGAATTTTCGATAAAATGAAATCTGAAACTGAGGATTATCGACAAAAGAGTTTGAAGAAATTAGAGAATTGGGAGATATTAATTGACAAAATCCAAATCCCTCAATTGGTAGAAACTGCTCAACAATAAATTAATAGAAAATAAATTAAAAAAGAAACCGTCTTATCATTGAATAGAGACGGCTTCTTTCTATATAAGGATTGCTTAGATACTTTCTTCTTTTTGTCCCATAAGCATTAGGAAAGCTTTCAAAAATTCGTCTATATCTCCATCTAAAACCGATTGAACATCGCTTGTTTCGTATCCAGTTCTTACATCTTTTACCATTTGGTAAGGATGCATTACATAGTTTCGAATCTGAGAACCCCATTCGATTTTCTTTTTGTTGGCTTCAATCTCACTTCTTGCTTCTTGGCGTTTTTCGAGTTCGATTTTATAAAGTTCAGATTTCAACATTTGCATTGCTCTTTCTCTGTTTGCGAGCTGTGATCTACCTTCCTGACAAACTACAACTATTCCCGTAGGTTTGTGCGTCAACTGAACTTTGGTTTCAACTTTGTTGACGTGCTGTCCACCAGCTCCTCCAGAACGTGAAGTTTGTAATTCAATATCGCTTGGATTGATTTCAATTTCAATTGAATCATCTACCAAAGGATATACATAAACCGAAACGAAACTCGTGTGACGTTTTGCACTACTATCAAAGGGTGAAATTCTAACCAATCGATGAACTCCATTTTCACCTTTTAAATAACCAAAGGCATATTCACCATCGATTTCCAAAGTCACGGTTTTTACACCAGCGACATCACCTTCTTGATAGTTGAGTTCTTTCACTTTGTAGCCATTGTGCTCAGCCCACATCATATACATACGGAGCAACATACTTGCAAAATCACAACTTTCAGTTCCACCAGCACCTGCGGTAATTTGTAATACAGCGTTCAAATCGTCACCTTCTTCAGATAACATATTTTTGAACTCTATATCTTCGAGCAGTTTCAAGGTAAGCTCATATTGTCGATTGACATCTTCTTCGCTTCCTTCACCCATTTCGTTGAATTCCGCAAGAACTTTAAAGTCGTTATATGCCTCAACTATATTGTTATATTCTTCTACCCACTTCTTTTTAGAACGAAGAGATTTCATATGTTCTTCAGCTTCTTTAGGATTGTCCCAAAAACCAGGAGAAGCCGCTTTTTCTTCATCGTTTAAAATCTCTATTTCCTTTTTTTCTATTTCTAAATAAGTGTGTAAGTCTTTGATTCTTTGACCTAAATCTTTATCGTTATCTATATTTGACATAGCTGCAAAGATAGGGTATATCTATTAAAAATCTAAACTAATTTTATATTTCCATTCAACGAATTTGAAGAAATTATAGAGTTTAAATTCGAAATTCAATCCGTATTCAATGTTAGGATCATAAGAAATATAAGAAGTGTAAATGTTTGGATTGTATCTCAAAGGATTGTTGTGCCTTAAATTCCATTCGATCACATAAAATTGATTTTTGGATCGATAAAAACTCTCCGAATAGTGATTCATCGGCTGAGCGATAGTTTTTAAGTAAATTTCATAATCAGGATCAGAAACAATTAAGTCGTATTCCTCTTCATCTTGTTCAAATGTTATGTTTTGAGCGATGTTCGAACTTTGATTTTGTGTAGAACAACTCAATATTATAAAGATAAAACCTAATATGTAAATGAAATTTTTCAAGCTATCTTATTTTTGTATAAATTTAAGGAAAAATAAATAAAAAATGCTTAAATTATATCACAATCCACGTTGTAGTAAAAGTAGAGAAGCGAAGCAATTGCTTGATGAAAAGGGATTGAAATATGAAACAATTGAATACATCAAAAATCCAATTTCAATAGCTGAACTTCAAGAAATTGTTCGAAAACTCTCGATTGAACCTATAGAATTGGTTCGTCAGAAAGAAGCAATTTGGAAAGAGAATTATAAAGGAAAGGATTTGTCCGATGATGAAATTTTAGAAGCTATGATTGAGCATCCGCGTTTAATGGAGCGCCCGATTGTAGTTCATAATGAAAAAGCAATTGTTGGACGTCCTGCAAGTTTAATTTTAGATATTTTATAAAATTTTGTCGATATCTTTGATGAATTGACTGACTTAATAATATGGAAGACAAAAAAGTTTTAGATACTGCTGAACTGGAGAATCAAGAGATCACTCGTCGATACAAGAAAATGCTCCAAAATACTTATCAAACTTTGACCAAAGAGGATAAAAAGTTGATAAGAAAAGCATTGGATTTGGCCGTAGTTGCACACAAAGACCAAAGAAGAAAATCAGGTGAACCTTTTATATTTCATCCACTTGAGGTTGCAAATATAGTTGCCAATGAAATCGGTTTAGGTGCTACGAGTATTGCTGCTGCATTGATGCATGATGTGGTGGAGGATACGAATTATACTTTGGAAGATATCAATGAGATTTTCGGTGAAAAAATTGCTCGTATCATCGATGGTTTGACTAAAATTTCCATATTAAACAAACAAGAAGTTTCCATTCAATCAGAGAATTACAAAAAATTACTTCTCACACTTTCAGAAGATGTAAGAGTGATTTTGATCAAAATTGCTGACCGTTTGCACAATATGCGAACGCTGGAATCTATGAGAGAGGACAAGCAGATCAAAATTGCTTCTGAAACTATATTTATTTATGCTCCTTTGGCGCATCGAATGGGACTTTACAACATAAAATCTGAATTGGATGATTTGAGTTTGAAGTACACCAAGCCTGAGGAATATTATGAAGTTGAGAAAAAACTTCAAGAAACCAAAGAAGAAAGAGAGGAATACATAGACGATTTTTCGAATTTACTGACCGAGCGTTTGGAGGAAGAAGGAATAGAATTCGAAATCAAAGGTCGTTCAAAATCGGTTTATTCTATTCATAAAAAAATGCGTTCACAGCAAATTAATTTCGAAGAAGTTTATGATAAATTTGCTGTTAGAATCATTTATAGATCAGATGTAAGAAATGAGAAATTCTTGGCTTGGAAGATTTATTCGATAGTAACCGATATATTTCGTCCGAATCCAAAGCGTTTAAGAGATTGGATTTCTCAACCGAAATCAACTGGTTATGAAGCTTTGCACATCACCGTGATGGGACCGATGGCACGATGGGTGGAAGTTCAAATTCGTTCGGAGCGAATGGATGAATTGGCCGAAAGAGGAGTGGCAGCTCATTATAAATACAAAGAAAATTATCAAGTAGAAGATTCTAAAGTTGACGAATGGATCAGTCAGGTGCGAGAAATGTTGGAGAACAACGAAACTCAAGATGCGGCTGAATTCATAGATAACTTTACATTTAACTTGTATGCCAAGGAAATTTATGTTTTCTCGCCCAAAGGTGATTTGTATTCTCTTCCGAAAGGTGCTTCATCCTTGGATTTTGCGTACGCGATTCATAGTAATATTGGTAATACTTGTTTAGGTGCAAAGGTAAACGGTAAATTATATCCGCTCAGTCATCAATTAGAAAGTGGAGATCAAGTTGAAATTTTGACTTCACCGAATCAAAGACCGAAAGCTGATTGGCTGGATTTTGTAGTTACAAGTAGAGCGCGTTCTAAAATCAAAGCATCATTAAATGCTGAGAAAAGAAAATTATCCATTGAAGGCAAAGAAATTCTCAAACGAAAATTACGTCATTTAAAAGTCGATTTGAATGAGTCAACTGTCAATGCAATGCAGAATTTCTTTAAATTAAAAAATAGTCAAGATTTATTCTTTAAAGTTGCTAATGGTGAAATAGAAAACCGTGATTTAAGGAAATTTGCTGAAAGTAGATCTGGAATTACTGGATTTATCAATCGTTTCAGACCCAAACCTAAAGTTGGAGTTCAAACCGTTAAAGAGGAAGTTAAATATGATTCCTTGGTATTTGGTCCTGATGAAGAGCGTTTGGATTATGAATTGGCTTCATGTTGTAATCCGATTGCAGGTGATAAAGTATTTGGATTTGTTACGGTTTCAAAAGGAATTAGAGTTCACAAACGAGATTGTCCAAATGCAGTTGCACTTCAAGCCAACCAAGCTTATCGAATCATTCGAGCCAAATGGATAGATTCTACTTCTCAAATTTATAGAGCGATTATCGATATTCATGGAATTGATAGATTGGGATTGATAAACGACGTGACAAAAATTATATCTGATAACTTACATGTTCACATCAGAAGTTTAAATATCTCAGAAGAAGACGGTATCTTTGAAGGGAAAATTTCAGTTTCAGTTAAAAATAAAAGTCAATTGGATAAGATAATTGAGGAATTGAAACAAGTCGATGGAATTAAAAAAGTAAGTAGAACTTACGCAAATTAATAAGTATGAAGATTAAAACATTCGTTTTCTATATCATTGGATTTTTTATTTTCTGTGGAGTAGGATTTTATAAAAACTACGTCGTTGGATTTTTAGTGGGGCTGGTTTTATATGTGGTATTATTGGTTTTGATTGGAGCTTTCTTTGGTTTTACAAGTGTAGATCCCATCGAAAAATCAATTTATGAAAGACGTAAAAAAGAGTGATACTTAGAATTTTTTCTTAAAAGTCATTCTTCTTTTATGAGTTTCTGGATTGTAATCTTTCCACAAAGCTTGAACACTTTGATTTTCGATCAATTCGGGATTGGTTTCTAAATATTTGATATTATTTTCAACAAAAGTTCTGTACATTTCTCTGAAAATGATGGAAGTAATTCCTTTTCGTTGATAACTTGGATGAACACCGATTAAAACAAATTCGGCCGTGTCGTTTTTCCTTTGGGCTTGCAATAGATGATACCATCCAAAAGGCAACAATTTTCCTTTGGCTTTTTGAAGTGCTTTTGCAAACGAGGGCATCACTATGGCAAATGAAATTAACTTTCCTTCATTGTCTTCAATCACATTGATATAATCTGGCGAAAGGATTTGCGAATATTTATTGGCATAAAATTCTTTTTGCTTATCAGTAATTGGTACAAAACTCTCCAATTCATTGTGCGATTCTTCCAATAAATCAAAAACAGGTTTAATGTATCGCTTCAGATCTGCTTTTGTTTTCAATTGTATCAATTTCAGTTGATACCTTTCAGTTACTAAATCTGCGAACTTGAAAATTTTATCAGGAATCGATTCAGGCATGTGAATAAACATTTCTAACCATTCCTTTTCTTTTTCAAAACCGAGTTGTTTTAAATGTTTTGGATAATAATCGTAATTGTATTGCCCAATCACAGTTGCTATTCTATCGAATCCATAGGTAAGCATCCCAACTTTTTCTAAGTTAGTAGCGCCCATTGGACCTTCCATAAATTCCAATTGATTTTCCTTGCCGATTTTCTCTAAAGTTTCGAACAAAGCACGACTGACTTCTATATCATCAATCACATCAAAATAGCCAAACCTAAGTTTTTTTATTTGTTGTTCATTGACTTCATAATGATTGATAATTGCAGCAATTCGACCTGCGATTTTACCATTTTTATAAGCCAAAAAATATCTGGCATCAGCAGACTGATACGCCGGATTGGTAGCTGTATTCAAAGCTGTAATTTCATCTGAGATGAGAGAGGGAACAAAATAAGGATTACCTTTGTATAAGTCCATTTGGAACTTAACAAAATCCTTGAGTTCTTTTTTGGTATGTATTTCTTTTACTTGAATTTCCATATAGTGCGCAAATATAATCTAAACTATGGATTAATTTCAAACCCCTTGTCTAAATACATTTCTTGACCAAATTTTTCTAAATTCTTTGAATCTTTGAACCATTTAAATTGCGATAAACCAATGCTGGGTTGAGTTCTGAATGCACTGCTTGAAACTATTTGTGATAAAGTTTGTGCCAACAAAGGTTCTTCCACATTGCCAAGTTCTGGCAAGTCTTCTAAATATTGAATTTCACTTATGCTTTGATCGGGTTCAATTCCACTGTAAGGCGAAGGTTGATCCAATGAATTTTTGTATTCGAAAACGATGGGTTGTAAAGCCCAAGTGTGGGTAGGATTTGCGCCATCACTATTGGTATAATAAGAATTTGGATTGTCATACAAAGTGATAGAACCTACGGTTTTTCCGACAGTTTTTCCACCTATAACTTGTACTGAAATATATGGTTTCAGACAGCTAATGATCATTTCGCTCGCTGAAGCTGTACTTGTACTCGTGATGATATAAAGTCGGTTCAATTGCAATTGATTCAATAAAAATTCTCCATTTTGATTCAAATCATTATCAAAAGATTTTCCTTGTTTGACAAAATTGTAAGTTGAATTGTTGTTGGATGCTTTTGAATTAAAGAAAAGTTTAGTGAAACTCTGATCTTCGAATTGACCCGTGATCATGCTTGCTAAATAAGTAGCGGTTTGAACCGAACCACCTCCATTGTATCTCAAATCTAAAATTAAATCAGTAATTCCCTGATTTTTCAATTCACCAATCGCATTGTTGAGTTCAACATTGAAATTGGCTCTGAAATTATTGTACACCAAATAACCAACTTTTTGTGAACCATATTCAAAAACTTTTGTGAGATATACTGGATTTTCTTGAACTTCTATTTTATTCAATTGAACTTCTATATTGAGTGGATGCAATTGTCCGTTTTCGAGATAAGCCATTCCAAATGTAGCTTGTTCGTTGTTTAACAAATCAATATAATTCGATGTGTTGATTTGAGAACCATTGATTCTGTTGAAAATATCGCCTCTTTTTAAACCTGCCAAATCCGCCGGAGAATTCGGAATTACATATTGAACATATCCGAAAATTTGCTGATTGTCATATAAAACCAAGCCATATTTCATCCCAAAACTTTTATTGATTCCAGCGAATTGTTGATCTAATTCTTGGTAATTTTCAACGATCCATGAAAATCGATCCACTGTTCCATAATTGTATAATAAGTTGAAAAATAAATTATCGGTTGATTGAGACGAAATAAATTGCTGATAAGCTTCGTCCGTTTGAAAGGCATCATCGGCTAAATTTGGAACGTTTTCTTGCCAATAATACCATAAGTTCATAGATTTCCATACAAAATCATTGACCGAAATTGATGGTGCTGGTTTGTCATCGTCAGAATTACATGAAGTTAATCCAAAACATATGGAAAAGATTAAGACAAGAATTGATAAATTAGTTTTCATTGTTAATTAAAATTGTAAATTTAAAGATATGAAAATTATCTACTTTATAAGTTTTATTGCTGTACTCAATTTTTTTTCGGCTTGTAATTTATTCATTCAAAATCAAACACCGGAAATATTGACAGCTGAATATAAGTTAAAGTCATACAATGACACTGAAAGAGGTTTCGAAGTTTTTTTAGTCATTAAAAACATCAGGCCGGAACATAAAATTAAATCAATTGTTCTTAAAAAACACCGTTTCGATGGAATAAACACACATGAGATGATGAAAAATCAAGTGTTTATCGATGAGTTTTTAATATTAAATTCAAGCATGATTCAAAATTTCGAGCCACCGATGGCTGACAAAAGGAATGATGGAATAATTTTTGATATAGAGGGTGAGGAACATTATATAGAAATAGATTTTAAATTAAATAATTAGAAATAAACTATGGATCCAATTTATTTGATAGTCGTAGGAGTACCTATGTTGCTGAGTATGTTTGTTAGTTCTCAGTTAAAAAATAAATTCCGTCATTATTCAAAAGTACATTTAGCCAATGGTATGAGTGGAAAGGAGATTGCAGAAAAAATGTTGGCAGACAACGGAATACATGATGTGAAAGTGATTTCAACCCCAGGTCAGTTGACCGATCATTATAATCCAATAAACAAAACAGTAAATTTATCTGAAGTAGTTTATCATGAACGAAATGCTGCTGCAGCTGCAGTTGCTGCTCACGAGTGTGGTCATGCGGTTCAGCATGCAAAAGGTTATTCTTGGTTACAGATGCGTTCCAAAATGGTTCCTGTTGTAAGTATTTCGAGTAATTTGTTGCAATGGGTATTGATGGGAGGTTTGATTTTGTATGCAACTTCACAGATTTCAATAGTTTTATGGATAGGAATTGCATTGTTTGCAGTGACTACTTTATTTGCTTTTGTAACTTTGCCAGTTGAATATGACGCGAGTAATCGTGCTTTGGCATGGTTGAAGGAAAGAAATATGGTGATGCCTAACGAATATGACGGCGCAAAAGATGCGTTGAAGTGGGCTGCGAGAACTTATTTGGTGGCAGCTATAGGTTCGTTGGCACAATTGCTTTATTTCGTGATGATTGCAATGAGAAGAGATTGATAATTGAACTCAATAAAAAATCAATGAAACCTCGCAATTGATTAGAGTTGTGAGGTTTTTTTAATCAATGATTCTATAAAATCTATGATTTTAATTGATGTAAGAGTCTTTTAAGTTGTACTAATGTTGATTTGTTGTGCAAAACTGTTTTTTTATAAGTCTTGATATCGGCAACAAATACGTAAATTCGTGATGTGGAAGAACAATTTTTTAATAATAATGAGTTAATTGATCGCTTTGAACAAATGCTTGAAGATCGAGAAGTTTTATTTTTCGATGCAGAAGAATATTGCGAAATTATTTCTTACTATTTTGATGTGGGCGATCTGACTTATGCTAAGAAAGCGATAGAATATGCAGCGGAAATGTATCCTAATAATACTGAAATTGAAATAAAAAAATTAGAGTATTTGATCGGGATAGAAAATTTACAAGCAGCTTCCTTTTTGATCAAAGATTTAAAGGATGTCGCTCAAAATGATATGGATTATTTGATCTGTGTGGCGCGTTTTTGGTCGATGAAGGATCAGCCGAAACGAGCGATAAAATTCTATGAAAAAGCTTTAGAATTCGAAGAAGATCAAGAATATTTATACAATTGTATTGGAAATGAATACATAAATCTAAACGAAATTTCGAAGGCTTTACTAAGCTTTAAAAAAGCTTTGGAATTGGATTTGGACGATGATTTTGCATTTTTCTCATGCTTACAATGTTTTGAGGATTTGCATTTGACCAAAGAAGCCATTGATTTCTTGTTGCAATACATTGATTTGAGACCGTATTCGGAAGATGCTTGGTCACAATTAGGTCTTTTATATACTCAAATCAAAGACTATGACAATGCACATAGAGCTTTTGATTATGCAACTATCATCAATCCAAACAGCATCATGGCTTACACTCAAAAAGCCAATAGTTTAGAGAAATTAGAGGATTATGAAAGAGCCATCGAAGTTTATGAAGAAACCTTAAGTTTAGATGATTCAGCTGCATTTACTTATATGAAAATCGGAAAATGCTATCTGAAATTAGGCAAACCTTTCAAAGCTTTGAAGGCTTTCCATCAATCCATACATGAAGATCCGCAATTGGATCAAGCTTGGGTGGAAACCTCCGATTTATATGAGGATATCGGCAACTACGAAGAAGCGCTTTATTATCTGAATCGTGCATTGGAATTAGATCCTTTGAACATCGATTATTGGAAAAGAAGAGCTTATTTACATATTCAATTGGTGAAATTCGAAGAATCCGTTTTGGATTATTATCGATTGGTTGAATTAGAACCGAATAATTTCTACAATTGGTTGGGATTGAGTGAGGTTTTGATCACTATAGGCGATTATTCGAAAGCGATTGAAAGTGTAGAAAAAGGTTTGAATCACTTCAATCGAGCAGAACTTTATTACCAATTGAGCAATTGTTATTTCCTTTTGGGCAATGAAGTGAAAGGAATAGCCAATTTTGAGAAAGCACGTGAATTGGATCCTTCGCTCCAAGTTGAAATGTTCAAAAAGTATCCAATTCTTGAAAATAAAGCCAATTCTGGTGTATCAAAATCTGAAATTGAGAAGAAACAATAAATTCATTGGATGTGGTTTTTGATTTTTTCAATTTAATTTAAAGAAAAGATTGATGAACTATATGATCGTCGGAGATATTCATGGTTGTTATTATACCTTAGATACCATTCTTAATCAACATTGGAACAAAGATTCAGAACAATTAATTATTCTGGGAGATTTGGTCAATAAAGGAAAACATTCGATGAAAGTTCTTCAGTATTTGTTCAATCTGCAAAAAGAATTTCACGATAAAGTATTGATTTTAAAAGGAAACAATGAAGTTTTGTTTTTGGATAAATACAAAGCTGCCTATGAAGACAAAGGTTTGAAGAAATTTGAGAAACGTGGATTGAATAAAAAAGAAACTTTGAATTGGTTAGAAAATCTACCTCATTTTTGGGAAAATGAAAATTTCTTTGTTTCACATGCTGGGGTTTCAAAAAAATCGAATTATCCAATTGAAGATTTAGAAGATTATGATCTATTGTTCAATAGAAAAGCTTTGAAAAACATAGGAAAACCTCAGTTTTTAGGACATATCATTGTCGATAAACCCACTTTTGACAAAAAGGCAAATGCTTGGTATTTAGACACTGGCGCTGGATATGGAAATTTTCTATCCGCAGTAAAAGTTGAACCCAATGCAAATATAAAAGAGTTCATTTCAATAAAAGTTGATAAAAGAGATATTTCTAATTAATCTCCGTATTAACTTTCAATTTTTCCTTTAGAAAATATCCAGTATATGAATTTTCTTCTTCAGCGATTTGCTCGGGTGTTCCTTTAGCAACTATATTTCCACCTTTTTTACCTCCATCCGGACCTATATCAATTACCCAATCAGCCGATTTTATAATATCGATATGATGTTCGATAACAAAAACTGTATGACCAATTTCTATCAATGACTGAAATGCTTTTAATAATTTTTTTACGTCATGAAAATGCAAACCAGTCGATGGTTCGTCAAAAATAAATAAAGTGTGTTTTTGAGTGTTTCCTTTGTTTAAAAATGAAGCCAATTTTATTCTTTGTGCTTCTCCACCCGACAAAGTATTTGATGATTGTCCCAATTTGACATATCC
>Ga0209487_1000403_pt1 | contig 39730 bp, 31 predicted proteins | sample Poulit2012_FD_187524 | JGI IMG/M metagenome (GOLD analysis project Ga0209487, IMG submission 187524) | Agricultural soil microbial communities from Georgia to study Nitrogen management - Poultry litter 2012 (SPAdes) (version 2) | ecosystem: Environmental > Terrestrial > Soil > Agricultural land...
AGGATCAATCGTTTCTTCGCTTCTCGCCGACAAACTAAATAGAAGTGCAGCTACCCCTGCTACAAGATAATAATGCGCAATCAGCCTTTGATTTCGCAAAAATTGCTCCCTCATCAGCCATCCTCCTCGTATATTATATTTAGGCCCTTTCATTCGGATTCAGATATCCCTACCGCTTTTTAAAAACATAGTTTAATAATTTGGACATCCTGAGATATTCCTAGATAATAAACTTAGAATCATTTGGGACAATTCTTTTCCCCTTTGTGGCTCGACCATATATAAAGACTGTTTGCCAGTGTACGTGCGGAACTTCCTACTCGCAGGCTGTGCACCCTGTACCTCGCACCTAGACGTTAGTAGCTTTAGGGTGGATTTCGAATCAGGGATAGTACTCATAGACGAGGTTGCTGATCGGCGTTCACACTAGGGAGATCCCAGGGCGTACAAGATACAAATACCAAAGATCTAATTTGAATGGAGGCTATTCCCCCATGTTTTTTGTTGGATTAGATGTTAGTTTTTTGATATGAAGGCTTGTTATGCTAGATGGTGAAGGTAGTAGACTGCAGTCCTTCACAGTTTCAAATGATTAACCAGGTGCCACTCTATTACGAGATTCTATTCTAGAATGTGCGCAAGGCCATACGATTGATTATACACACCGAAAAGAAGTGTGATCTATGGAGGTATAAAATTGCTTCTAACTTCCTTTTCTTACCTCCAGTAACTTACATTTTTTACTGAGTCTAGTTTGTGATGCCCTTTTTTATATTTATCTTGATATATTACCGTAGGTCTTTGTTCATCTATATTATATAGGAAAATGATAGATTGCACCAAAAAACCAGTGTAAATAGATGAATATCCATTTACACTGGTTTTTGATTATTTATTACCTTTTCCTGGATTCCCCTTCTATCATCACTCTCTACCTCCGCCACCTTCTTTGTTAATACCCGCACAAATTCGCGCGCTTATAAACTTATTGTATTATTTGTAAATTAGTAATAATAACATCGTATTTTGCCACCAATAATAAATACCCGATTATTCTTTAAGAGAAGGGTAATCATAATTGAATTTCTTTACGTTTACTGGAAGATGGTATTTTTAGTTCTCCACGGTATTTTGCTACAGTTCTGCGTGAAATGGTAATACCCTTTTTTGTGTTTAAATAATCAGCTATTTTTTGATCCGAAAACGGTTTGTATTTATCTTCCTTCTTTATATAATTCTCCAACAGGATTTTCACTTTAGTTTGTGACATTGATTTACCATCCACTGTATTTAATTTGGATGTGAAAAACAGTCGAAAATCAAAAGCACCTTTTGGCGTTTGAATCACCTTGTTCATCGTAGCGCGACTCACAGTAGATTCATGCATCTCAATCTCCTCAGCGATTTCCTTTAATGTAAGTGGCTTAAGTGATGAAAACCCATTTAAAAAGAAATCTTGCTGCTTTTGTAAAACAGCATGTGTGATTTTTAAAATTGTATTTCGCCGCTGTTCAAGACTGCTTATTAGCCATTGATAACTTTTATACTTATCATCCGCATATTTAGAAGCATCCATTTTTTTATGAAGGCGATCGGAATATTTATTGTTATAACGGATTTCAGGTAAATAGCCATCATTCAAAGATACTTCAAACTTTCCGTCTAACTTCTTCACGATAATATCGGGATTTAAATATTCCACAGTTTCACTTGAAAGTATCGCACATGGTTTTGGATCAAGCGAGAGTATTAAGTCATAGGCTTCTTTTATTTTTGATAAAGATACCTCTAAAACATTGGCGATATCATGCCATTTTTTATTTGCTAATTGATCTAAATAGCCATTTATGATCCGTATTGCAGTATCTTCTTCCGGGCAATAATAATGAATTTGTAATAATAAACATTCCTTTAAATCTCTGGCTCCTACGCCAATTGGATCTAATTGCTGAAGTACTTTTATTCCACGTAGTACCTCATCTTCCCCAAGTTCAAGCTGGGTCGCTATTTCGGGCGTACTCAAAGGTAGATACCCATTTTTATCTAAGTTTAATATCAGATAATGAATGGTACGCTGTTCCCGTTCGCTGATATCCAGCCATTGTAATTGTTCAATTAAATGTTGACTCATACACTTTTCATCAGCAGCTATAAAATTTAAAGGATCTTCAATGGAGTCATTTGTTTTCGCCACTTGGCTGCTTTTACCACGATATGACATATGATTATCTTCTCTGTCTACTAATTCTATTAATGGATTATCTAACTCCTGTTCATTTATAAATTGATATAATTCATAGGTGGAATACTGTAACAATGCAATTGCTTGCCTTAAATCTGCTGTCATGACTAGATTTATAGTTTGTCTTTGTTGAAGTTGCATTTCCATTATATTTCCCCCTTCAATAAAGACGCACCTCTATTGTATGCGCTTCCAATTTACTGTAATACAAAATAAGTAAATAATCGAGGTGTTTGTTTAACACTTCTAATTAAAAAGGCGCGATTTCCCATGTTCCCTGTCTAAGATAGACCCTGTGGTTACAGTGATTGTCGCGCCGTCCTACGGTAATTTCGCGCGGTTATAGTGGTTGTCGCGCAATAATTTCCCTACTTTAAACAAAATTGGCCATCCCTATCAGGGACAGCCATTCACATCTTATTTTAAATTAACCAAGACGCTTTTCACTTCAGTATAATTCGCCAAACCGTATTCTCCGCCCATTTCGCGACCGATTCCGGATTGTTTATACCCACCAAACGGCATTGTTTCCAGTTCCAGGCCAAAATCGTTGATCCAGACTGTACCCGCTTTTAGTTTTCCAGAAATATAGTGGCCTTTTCTAATATTTTCCGTCCAAATGCTTGCCGCTAAGCCATATTCACTAGCATTCGCTCGTTTAATCACTTCTTCCACCGTATCAAAAACGAAAACCGCCATGACTGGTCCGAAAATTTCCTCGTGCGCTATAGTCATATCATCTTCTACATCGGCAAATATAGTCGGTTGTACGAAGAAACCTTTATCAAACGCTTTGTTTCCGCCTGCAACTAATCGTGCACCTTCAGCTTTCCCTTTTTCAATATAATCAAGAACTGTTTTTTGCTGTTTTACGGAGACAAGTGGACCCATTTCTGTGCTCGGATCCATTCCCGGCCCTACCTTCAAAGCGTTCGCACGTTCTGCCAATGCATCTACGACACTATCATAGTGATTACGATGAACAAATACTCGGGTACATGCACTACAGTTCTGTCCATGGTTATACATCGTACCGGTAAATGATCCTTCAATCGCTTCTTCGATGTTTGCATCTTCCAGGATAATGCTCGGTGATTTTCCACCTAGCTCAAGCGTAATGCCTTTTATCTGATCTGCTGCTTTTTCCATTACCCCTTTACCGACAGCCGTTGAACCTGTAAAAGCGATTTTATCTACGTCTTTGTGTGTGATGATCGCTTCTCCCGCAATACGACCAGCACCGGGAACAACGTTGACAACACCGTCAGGGAATCCTGCTTCTTTGAACAACCTTGCCGCGTATAAAAGAGAAAGTGGCGTTTCACTCGCTGGCTTGATCACAACCGTACAGCCGACAGCAAGTGCAGATCCAAGCTTCCAGGCAGCCATCGCCAACGGGAAGTTCCATGGGATAATCTGTCCGACAACACCAACAGGTTCATGAACGATATAATTCAGATAATCTGGTGATACGTTAACTGTTTGCCCGGTGATTTTTGTTGCCCAACCGGCATAGTACCGGAAGTGTTGAACCGTTCCGTCAACATCATCTGCAAGAGCAATTGCGTATGGCTTCCCATTATCTAGTGATTCCAGTTGTGCAAGCTCTTCGCGGTTCTCTTCTAATAGATCAGCGAATTTGTAGATCAGATGTGAGCGTTCAGCCGCCTCCATCTTGGTCCATTCACCTTCATCGAATGCTCTTCTTGCGGCTGCCACTGCGACATCGATATCTTCTGACTGTGCTTCACTCACCTCAGTAATCACATCTTCTGTGGCCGGATTGATGACATCAAACGTTTTTTTTCCTTTTGCAGGAATACATTCACCGTTTATATATAGCCCTTTCGTCCCTTTTAAAAATGCTTTCACCTTAGGTTTCAATTTGTTTTGTGAAGTAATCATCAATAAGCCCCTCCTTTATTGTTCGACAACTTGCAGATTATTCATGATTTCCTGCAGTTTCGCATCCTCTTCCTTGGTCAACGGAAGTCTTGGTTTACGTGACGGACCACCAGACAAGTGTTGTATATCCATAGCACGCTTGACTATTTGTACAAACTTTCCTGACCCCTCAATAAAATTACAAAGTGGGAGCACCCTATCATATAACTCCCAGGCCTTTTCGATATCATTTGCTTTGACGCTATTGTACAAATCGGTGACAAGTCCTGGTGCAATGTTTCCAGCAACAGAAATCCACCCTGTTGCACCTACTAAAAATGATTCCAGTGCTAAATCATCCGCACCGCAGAATGTTTTAAAAAATCCCTTCCCCTGTCTTGTAACATCACGAACTTTACCGATGTCTCCGCTTGATTCTTTAATATGTGTGATATTTTCCACATCACGAGCCACTTTTAAAATGGTTTCTGTTCCAATATTGATACCGGAAGTAAATGGGTTGTTATAGATCATTACTGGAAAACTTACAGACTCAGCAACTGCTTTAAAATGCTCATAGATTTCTTCATCTTTCGGATGTGCATAATACGAGTTGATTAGCAGTGATGCATCTGCACCAGCAGCTTCCGCTTGTTTTGTAAATGAAATCGCATCGACCGTTGTTTCCGCAGCAGTTCCAACAACCAACGGGATTCTGCCATCTACTTGCTCCACCGCTACTTCTGTTACTTTAAAACGCTCTTCCTTCGTTAAACTTACAAATTCCCCTGTACTGCCATTTACAACAATCCCTGCAACATTTTCATTGATAAAATGCTCGACATTCTGTTTTAAACCTTCCCAATTAATTTCCCCATCCTGATGCATTGGTGTGATTAATACTGGAAATGAGCCTTCTAATTCCTTCATAGTAAATTCCTCCCTATTTAGTAATTTATTAGTTTACGTTTTCTTTCATTTCCGGGACACTTTTCACATCTTTATCTTGTGGCTTTGTGTACCAGATAAATGTATTGGTAAATCCATACATAATGGATATTGCAACAACTAAGAAGTTAAACCAGAGAAATGGTAAATAGGCCATAGTGGATACTCCAAGTGTGGCGGCCATGAATACGCCACCATCAGACCATGGGACCATTGGTGTTGTTACCGTTCCACCTGCTTCCGTATTTCTTGATAGAACCCTACGATCAATGTTCAGTCGATCATAGTTTTCCTCAGTAATTTTACTGGCTGTAATGAGTGAAACGTAGGCCGCGCCACCAAAAAAATTACCAAAGAAGCCTGCAAGTATGGTAGTCAATGTTGTCTTCCCCGCATCGTTCGCCCATGTCAGCATTTTGATACAGATTACCCTTAAAATGCCTATTTTCTCCATCAATCCACCTACACCAAGTGCAAATAGGATCAACACAATTACATCAAGCATGAAAACAATACCACCACGATTCAGCAAATTATCTATAAACGCAACCCCAGATTCGATGGCGTTACCAGAATATAGACTATTAACTGCATCCAGTAATGCTACATCCTGAAAAAGGAATGCCCATATAGATCCCAATAGTGCACCAAATAAAATAACTGGTATGGATGGATTTTTTAGTGCAAGTAAAATAATTACCATAACAGCAGGTATCAACATATACCAATCAATATTGAAAAAGTTGTTTAGCGAAACCATTGTCTCTTCCGCTTGGCCTACACTTCCACTGCTATCATGAAAGAAAAAACCAGTTATTAAAAATAAAGTTCCCGCTATTAGAAAAGCTGGTGTACTGACGTATAGCATCGATTTTATATGTTCGATTAAATTAACCTTTGATAATGATGCAGTCATCACAGTTGTATCTGACAACGGTGAAAGTTTATCACCTACATAACAACCGGAAATAACTGCCCCGGCCACGAGTGGAACTGGAAAACCGAAACTTATTCCAATTCCCATCATCGCTATACCCGCAGTACCCGCTGATCCAAACGAGGTTCCAGTAGCAATGGAGGTAATGGCACAAATGATGAAAGTAGTTAATAAGAATATATTTGGGTTAATAATCGATAATCCATAATAGATGATAGTAGGAACTATCCCTCCTGCTATCCAAGTACCTATCAGTGCCCCAACAGAAATCAGTATGAGCACTGCTTCCAGCCCATCCGTTATACCTTTCAATATTCCTTGTTGCATTTCCAAATAGGTATAACCGATTCGAAGGCCAACCAGCATAATCATAAACCAGATTGTTAACAGTGCCAGTTGAATGGGGATCCCGAATTGCACCACGAACAGGAACATAATTAATACGAATCCAACCAGTACGAATAATACTTCTGGTAATGTCGGTAACCTTTTATCTGTACTCATCTATCACCCTCCTTTTGAAATCGTGATCCAGTAAACACTTTTATTTTAATGAATGAATCGAAAATAACCCCCCTTGTATTATTTTAAGAGAAATCCATTTTTCAGTGGATCGGTTTGATCATAAATAAATTGATGCATACCCGTTGTAAAGGCCCGGGCCTCAATAGAAAAACGATTCTTTGTGGCAGGTATCACCTTAGCAATCAGAACACTTTCAAAGATACTTCGGTTCGCAAGTTGAGCCTGTGGATTGGATGTATTTAATTGCGCCATAAGAAGTGCCAGCGTACTATCCATACCAGGTGAACGTAAGAGGCATCCATCTTTTTCAAAAGTGACGGAGCGAAATTCATTTGTTGAAACCCCTGTTGGTTCAGCAATAATAATCCCGTCAAACCGAACACCGCTTGAAGTTAATGCTTCTGTCGTTTCTCTTCCCCACCTATTAATGGAAGACAAATCCCTAAGGGTAATTGCTGGGATGGTGTTAGGTAAAGCATAGACCAAGTAGTTGCGGTAACCATCCACTTCAACTAAACTGTATGCTGGTTCTTTCTTCACCACACGGCATTCCTTACTCTCAAAATAGACGGAAGTAACCGCTTGATTATTAAAACTTGCCCTGACTGTGAAAATTCCATGAAGCGTTTCAATCCGATAAATATTATCTCGCTTTTCCACCAGATTACCTGTCTCAAGTAATGCAGTTATCGTCGCAGGCAAGCCTCCATATTTGAACTGAACCTCGCTGTCATGATTAAAGAATAACAGTCCGTAATCTGCCGTATTCGATGGAATAACGATACAGCCATTTATGCCGCGGTGACCCCTTGGCTCATTTAGTAAAAGCTCTTTTTCATTTTGATACGCACTTTGCAATAAGTGATGGTTTGATTTAATGTCTTTTTTATTCAAAATAATCGACGAATGCATGACAATCCGAAATGCTTCACCTGCCACATGAGTATCGATGGTAGAAAACACCTTTTCCACGTTCATTTAAACACCCTCTTTCGAATAACTCTCCATTGGTGGAATAAGTAGATACCCTTCCCTTAGCGGATCTTCTTCATTGTAGAAAAATCGATGCAAGCCCATGATCCAGGCAGATCCTGTGACTTCTGAGAGTACGGCGTCATAGTCCTTTACCATTGTCGTTTCAAGCACACTGGCTTTAAACATGGAACCAACGATACTTTCATGGACAAAAATCTCATCGACTCCAATTTCTCCCTTACTGAACATTGTTGCCAGTTTTGCTGAAGTACCCGTCCCGCACGGCGAACGATCTATCCCCCCTGGTGGAACGATAACTGTATTTTTAACATCTGCATCCGGATGATCCGGATCCGTGAAAAACTCGATATGTGTCACTCCATTTATAAATGGGTATTCTGGATGGATAACATTTTCAGATGCGTTAATTGCATTACGAATGGTAATTGCTTGATCAATGATAATTGAGGCGTTCTTGGTATTCAGATCCAAACCAATCATCCTTGCATCAATAATCCCATAAAAGTTACCACCATATGCGATGTCACATGGCACTGTCCCTATTTCTTCAATATCAATTTCGACGGTTTTCAGCAAAAATGAGGGCACATTAGAAAAAGTAACCTCCACCGCTTTTCCATTAGTAACTTTAACTTTAACTTCCACCAAACCAGCTGGTGTATCCAAATTCAGATTGGTAAATGGTTCACTTATTTCAATTAATCCCACCTCAACAAGTGCAGTGCAAAAGCCAATTGTGTCATGTCCGCACATTGGCAGGTATCCACCAGTCTCTATATAAATTACACCAACATCTGCGTCCGGATGACAGGGATCAACAAGTAGAGCCCCAGACATGACGTCATGTCCTCTTGGTTCATTCATTAGAAACTTACGTATCCAGTCATAATGTTCTTGCATATAAAGCATTTTTTCCGACATCGTATTTCCCTTTAAGGGTGGGAGTCCACTGATTACAGTTCTTGTAGGATTTCCTCCTGTATGGGTATCTATTGTTGAAAATAATCGTTGAAAGTTCATTTAGCTGCTCACCCTTTCTTTAAATCGGTCATATCGAAGTGGTTCTATTGGAATACATGTCTCCTTTCCAGATAGCATCTCTTCCATTACTTTACCTGTAACCGCAGCCAAACTGATGCCATCACCTTCATGTCCTGCTGCCACATAAAACCCCGGAAGTTCATCAACGTGTGAAATGATTGGCAGATGATCTTCTGTCCAGGGACGTAATCCCGCATATGTCCTGACCACGGTCATGTCGGCTATCTTTGGATAAAAACGCATCGCCCTTTTTGCGATATAGTTTGTAACTTCTTGGTTTACCTTTGTATTAAATCCATTAAACTCTCTACTACTTCCTATTAAAAAATTTTGGCTTTCAGTTGGTTCGAACACTAAAGCTATACCATATTTTTCGGTTAGCGGATCGACTTTCCTTTCGCCACCAAACTTTGAAATAAGATAACCAAATTCCATTACTTTCCTTAAACCAACAGGTTGTTGTCTGGAAGCGACGATCAGCTGACCTTTTCTTGGTTTGATCGGAATTTTAACTTCGACCATCTCTCCAATGATAGGAGCCCAAACACCACAAGCGTTAACAACTTTATTGGCTGTAAAGGTTTCATTATTCGTTTCAATGACAAATTGGTTAGCCCGATTCTTATAAAGATTCTTCACTTCCGTATTAGTATGTATTTTTGCACCTAATTGCTTGGCACTGTAAAATAAGGAGTACGTTAACATATATGGATTTACTGTAGAATCTGTTTTACACTCTAAACCACCGAAAAGGTCATCAGCGAAATACTTGGATTCATTACGTAAATCCTGTCGATTCAGCATCTTGAATTCAAGACCCGCACCTTGTTGCTGCTGTACCCAATTTCGGGCGGCCTCCATTTCTTCATCATTTTCACAAATCAAAATGCTTCCAGGATTACGATACTCAAATGGGATTTCTAATTCTTTATTTAATTCATGTACTAATTGCTGGCTTTTCAATGATATTTGACTATCAAAGCCTGGATCCTTATCAATCGCCAGAATATTCCCATCACATCTGGAAGAAGTACCATTCACTAATTCCCTTTTTTCAAGAACTGTCACATCTAAGCCTTCCTTAGAGCTGTAATAGGCAATTGCAGCTCCAATAATTCCACCACCAATTACGACAACATCCTGATGTAATGCGTTACTCACTATATCCCTCCTACCACTTTGATGCCTACACTTAGTGTTGCAATTTCCATGCCAAGTCTAAATATAGAGATTAGTTTGAAAATAGATTGCGTTCGTGCTTCATATGTGTCAAAGTTATTTAAAGTTGTAAAAGTTTTTATACACTATGGAGGGTGATAAAATGGTTCTTTTTCAATCAGAGGTTAAACAGTTCATGCGTACCGATTTTATTCTACTTCATGAAAGTAAAATCAGAGAGGGGGAATTGCATTCAATTATAAACTCGGAATCCCCTAAGAAGCTTTTTTTAAACCGTAAAGAAAAATACTTCGCTGTACATCTAAGTGATAACACAGATCAACTGATTTACTCACCATGTAAATCAGTATCTTTACAGGTGGAGATAAAGGAAATGATTGACCTTTTTGAAGTAGGCGATACATTGCTGGTTCATGATCAGGGAAATTTCATTGGTTATATAAATACCATGAATATCTCAAAACAACTGATAACCGCCAATCAGGAAATGCAAGCCTATTTCCAAACCGTTTTGGAAACCATAGATGCATCCTGTACTGTTATTGATTCAGATGAAAACGTTTTAATCTGGACAGATGGGGCTGCCAAAATATTTTCAGTTGCAAAGAATGAAATAATCGGAAAGCCGATCACTGCATTTTTCAGTCCTGAAAGACTTGAACTCTTAAAGACATTAAAAGATGGGAGCTCTGTCCGTCACAGCCAGCATAAAGCAAGGGAAGATTTGGTTGTTTTGATAAATTCAGAACCTGTTTATTTGGAAGACAAAATCATTGGAGCAGTTGTATCGGAAACAGACATTACAAGTCAGATCAGACTAAATAATGAGTTATATAATGCCACGGAAAAAGTCTTCCATTTAGAAAAAGAGGTAAATAAACTAACCCCTACAGATGATCCATTTGCACCTATTAGAGGGGGAAGCTCAGCTTTAAAGAAAACCATTCATATGACAAGAAAAGCTGCAACAACGGAGACAAATATATTAATTCATGGAGAAAGCGGCGTTGGAAAGGAACTATTTGCAAAAGCAGTCCATCTTATTCGTGAAGGACAAAATGGACCGTTTGTGGCAATTAACTGTGGCGCGATACCTTCCGCCTTATTTGAAAGTGAAATATTTGGGTATGAAAAAGGCGCATTTTCCGGTGCAGATCAAAAAGGTAAAAAAGGGAAAGTAGAGTTGGCAAAGGATGGCACGTTATTTTTGGACGAAATTGGCGAAATGCCATTGGAAATGCAAGTGAAAATACTTCGATTATTACAGGAGAAAAGGTTTTATCCTGTTGGAGGTACGAAAGAAATTGAGGTTGATTTCAGAGTTGTAGCAGCAACGAATCGTAATCTCAAGCAACTTGTAAAAGAAGGTAAGTTCAGGGAAGATCTATATTATCGATTAAATGTAGTCAGCCTTGAAATCCCCCCATTACGAAAAAGACCAGAAGATATCGTTGAATTGACACATTATTTTTTATATGAAATTTCCATTAAATATAACCGGCCCATTCACGGTATATCGCAGAAAGTGATGCAAGCACTACTCCAACACGATTGGCCTGGAAATATTAGAGAGTTGAAAAATATTGTAGAACGGTTAGTGGTGTTCTCGGAAGAAGGAGAAATAAAAACAGAGGATTTGCCATTTGAAGTCGATGGGATGTCGCTTTCAAATGGCAGAAAAAACGGCTATCCATCCCTATTTAATGAGGAGGATAACCGATCTTTGAATGAACGACTTCAAGAGTTTGAAAAGAAGATCATTACAAAAGAATTAGAAAAAGAAAATGGAAACAAATTATCCTGTGCAAAGAACCTTCAAATAACACGGGCCACTCTTTATAATCGGATGAATAAGTTAGGCATGAAAATTTAGGGAATCACTTTGGCTTCATTCTTGCATGCTATTAATGTATTACAACTATGATGAGGTGATTCAATTGCAGGAAAATGACATGATTATTTGTAGATGTGAAGAAGTATCCTATCGTGAACTGGTCGAAACAGCTGCTAAATATAATTGTGTGGCGAGGGAATTAAAGCTACGGACTAGAGCCGGTATGGGATATTGTGGTGGAAGATCATGCCGCAGTATGATAGATAAATTTTCGTATGCACCACTTAATACGAAAAATCAAACAAGCATTTCTTTAAAATACCAGCCACCGGTACGACCGATCAGTTTTTCCAATTTAGGGGGCATGGATTAATGAATAAACGAATTTTAGATCATCCGATATTTGGAAAACTGGAGGAAAGGAAGCAAGTCCCCTTTACATTTAATAATAAGGTATATCAGGGTTTGGAAAATGAACCTATCGCGGCAGCATTGTTAGCCCACGGAGTAAGGACCCTACGTTTTCATGAAGAAAGCGGCTCACCACGCGCCATTTACTGCAACATCGGTCATTGTTATGAATGTAGGGTAAACGTAGATGGCAAACAGGGTAAACGGGCATGTCTGACCCCGATAAAAGAAGGTATGATCATAGAAAGTGGCCGTCAACTATGTACTTCCGTGAAAGATTGGAGGCCGAAAGATGAATAAGGTTATCATTATCGGCTCTGGTCCTGCAGGCTTAACCGCAGCAGTCACTTGTGCGGAAAAAGGACTGGACGTAGTAGTCATTGATGAGTACATGCGTGCTGGTGGAAGATTGTTGGGACAGCTTTATGAACAACCTGATGGAACATGGTGGAACGGGATTACGGAGTCAGACCGACTCCATCAGCAAGCCATCGATCTTGGGGTGCAATTCTGTTTAAATACACCTGTATACAATATAGAAAGAACGGGAGATTCATGGATTATTTATACCGAAAATGAAACATTTAAAACCGCTAATTTGTTATTAGCCACAGGTGCCGCGGAATCGCCTGTTCCCGTACCAGGCTGGACACTCCCCGGTGTCATGTCTGTTGGCGCCGCCCAGGTTATGACAAATGTGCACCGGGTCAAACCGGGAGAACGTGGCGTTATTATCGGCATTAATGTTCTCTCAGCGGCAATTGCGATGGAGTTGCAACTGGCTGGCGTCGAGGTTGCATCGCTTACTTTACCGAGGATGAATCAGGTTACCCATGAAGCTGCACATCCAAAGATGGTAATGGATTCCCTCCTTCATGTATCACATATAGCCCCTTCTCAGTTTGTAAAATGGGGAAGTAAATTAATGAAAGGTGATTTCATGAAAGGATTAGGAGTTGGCTTCTATCCTAAAAAGGGCGTGAAAATATGGGATATCCCAATTCAGTTAAGAAAAACTGTTATCAAAATTTATGGGGAAGGTCAGGTAGAAGGTGTAACGATGGCAACTGTTAGCCCCAATGGTGAAATAGTTGCAGATAGTGAAGAGAACATGAGAGCAGATTTCGTCTGTATCGCTGGCGGACTTTATCCATTGGCTGAATTAGCATCTCTTGCTGGATGTCCATTTTATTTAGTCGAAGAACTTGGTGGCTACGTCCCATTACATAATGAACGAATGGAGACAACGTTAGAAGGACTCTATATAGCCGGAAATATTACCGGAATTGAAGGTGCGAAGGTTGCTGCTGCGCAGGGGCGAACAGCGGGACTGGCGGTCGCTATGAAATCGAGAGTCAGAGGTTTAGAGAAAGAGATTCAGGAATCTATCAAGGCAATTGAAGCAACAAGAGATGATGCTTATATTCAGTTTCATCCTGAGGTGAAAAAGGGGAGAAAGATGGTTCGGGAACAGTGGAATAGTTATCGGACTACTAGTATGGAATTAAAAAGGACGTAAAGCTAACTTTTAAAATCTGGGAGGTAGTGAAATGAAACTTAGTACAAAAAGAGAAAATATTATTGATGATTACCACGGTGTACAGGTAGCTGATCCATATCGATGGTTAGAAGACCCTGATTCATTAGAAACAAAGAAATGGACCGATGAACAAAATGAAAGAACAAATCAATATTTAGAGAATTACCACGGGAGGGAAATTATCAAAGATAACATAACAAAAATGATGAATTATCCTAAATACTCATTGCCAACGAAAGAAGGGAAATACTATTATTTCCACAAAAATAATGGATTGCAAAACCAAGCCGTTTTTTATCGTTCTAAATCATTAGAGAACAAGGAACTGGAAACTGTGATTGATCCAAATACTTTCAGCGAGAATGGTACAGCTGCAATAACAAATATTACCTTTAATCAAAATAGTACCATGCTGGCTTATGCAATCTCCTACAATGGAAGTGATTGGCAAAATATTAAAATTAAAAACTTGGTAACAGGGGAAGATTACCCGGAAACTTTGAAATGGTGCAAATTCAGTAACATCGCATGGAGTAAGGATCACAGTGGTTTCTTTTATACTCGTTATCCAAACGCAAACTTTGTTCTTACAGGTGACGAAAGTAACTATAATAAAGTATATTGGCATCGGATTGGATCCCCGCAGGAAGCCGACGAATTAATATACGAAGATTTGGATCATAAGGAATTGTCGTTTTCTCCAGAAATATCCGATGATAACCGTTACCTAATTTTAAAAATATATAGCGGAACAGAACCAAAAAGCAAAATTTATTATCGGGATTTTAAAAGTACAAAACCTTTTATTTCACTCCTAAATGATGGGGAAGACTATTATTCATTTTTAGGGAATGATGATGATGTTTTTTACATTTTCACTAACAATGATGCACCTAAGGGCAGAATCATTTCTGTAGATGTTAATCTTCCCGAGAAGGAAAATTGGCAAGTGATCATCCCTGAAAGTGATGATACAATTTCAGGGATGAAAATTATAAACAATAAATTTGTAGTGGCATCTATGCATAATGCGCACGATCAGTTAAAGATATATGACAAAAAAGGATCTTTACAAAAGGAATTGCCACTTCCAAAGTTTATTACAATTACAGGAATAGAAGGTAAAAAGGATGATTCCGAAATGTTTATTAGTTATACATCATACCTTTATCCATCTAAAATAATGCAATATAAATTTGAGGATGATCAAATAGATATTATTCTGGAGTCTAGCTCTCATTTGGAAACGACTCCATTTGAAACGAAGCAGATCTTTTATACTTCCAAAGATGGTACAAAAATCCCGATGTTTGTTACATATAAAAAGGGATTAGAGCTAACAGGTGATAACCCCGTACTTCTTTATGGCTATGGTGGATACAATATTAGTCTGACCCCAACCTTCTCACCAGCACAGACGATGTGGATGGAGGCGGGAGGTGTCTATGCAGTAGCCAATTTACGTGGTGGAGGAGAATTTGGTGAAGAATGGCATTTAGATGGAATACTGGGGAAGAAGCAAAACGTATTCGATGATTTTATTTCTGCAGCAGAGTGGTTAATTAAAAGTAAATATACACACCCGAAAAAACTAGCTATTATGGGGGGGAGCAATGGCGGTCTGCTAGTTGGGACTTGTATTAATCAACGGCCTGATCTATTCGGTGCTGCCCTCTGTCTCGTTCCTGTTACAGATATGCTCAGATTCCACCGTTTTACAGTCGGACGTTTTTGGATCACGGAATTTGGAAACGCGGAGGAAAACCCAGATCATTTTCAATTTATGTATAAATATTCGCCCTTGCACAATGTTAAACCTGGTGTAAAATATCCACCGACACTAATTACCACCGCTGATACAGATGATCGAGTAGTTCCTCTTCATGCTAAAAAATTTGCCGCCACCTTGCAAGAAGCACAGACCGAAGATACCCCCATCTTATTAAGGGTAGAAAGAAACGCTGGTCACGGTCTTGGAAAGCCAACCTCAAAGATCATTGAGGAGCAAACTGATCTATATTCATTTTTGTTTAAGGAACTGGACTTGAATTTCTAATTAGCGCACTAAAAAAAGAATGCCTCATCATTATTAGGCATTCTTTTTTTATACTGATAGAATTGTTAGCTTTTTAAGGAAACCAGTATAAGCGAAACTAATAATTTCTCCATTAAATCTTGGCGATAAGCAAATATTTCTAACGTTTCCCTTCTCTTTTCTTACATTATTTCTCGATCGTTTTTGGATCGAATGCATCCCTCAGACCGTCCCCTATAAAATTAAATGCCAAGACGGTTAACAGAATCATAAAACCCGGAAGCAACGGATACCACCAGTCGTTCATCATAATCGCAAGATTTTGACCATCTTGAAGCATATTTCCCCAGCTTGGTGTCGGAGGCTGTATACCAAGACCTAAGTAACTAAGTGCCGATTCAGCCAGTATAACTCCACCTATTCCCAGTGTGGCTGCAACGATGATCGGGCCTAGTGCATTAGGCAGTATATGATGAAATATGATTCTTGTACTCCTTAATCCCATTGTTTTGGCTGCTAAGACAAATTCCCTTGTTCTTAGAGATAGAAATTCCCCGCGTACTAGTCTAGCTGTTCCTGTCCAGCCAAACAAAGCGAAAATAAGGACTAGCGTGAAGATGCTTGGTTGAAAGAGCGTGACTAAGGTTATTAAAAGGAATAGGCTAGGGAAGGAAATAACAACATCTACAAACCTCATTAATAGAGCATCAATCTTACCACCATAATAGCCAGCTACAGCACCGACTACTGTTCCAATAAATATAGATCCAGCAACTGAAACAAAGCCCACCAATAATGATACGCGTGCACCATATAATAAACGACTAAACATATCCCGTCCTAATGTGTCAGTTCCTAACAGGTGTTCACCACCAGGGAAGGCAAGTTTATTCAATAAGAATTGCTCGCTGGGATCGTACTTTGTTATCCAAGGTGCTAGTAATGTTGCACAGATAAGAATAATCAAAAAGCAAGCTCCGGCAACGGCAAGTTTATTTTGCATAAACTTTCTAGTAATTATTTTGTTAAGTGTATCTTGCTTTATCATCATAGTCGGATTCGTTTCCTGAAGGTTACTGCCATTCTCTTTAACCGTCTTTTTATGTAGACCCAATTTTTTCTCCCCCTTAATACTCAATTCTTGGATCGAATATAGCATATAAAATATCTGCAATTAAATTACCTATCACTACTAAAGTGGCCGCAATAACCGTGACAGCCATAATAACTGGATAATCGCGTTGAAAAGCCGCTTCCATGAATAACATTCCAATTCCAGGCCAGGCAAAGATACTTTCAATGATGACTGATCCACCAATAAAGGATGGTAACATGAGGCCAAAAATTGTTATAATCGGAATTAAACCATTACGCACTCCATGCCTGTAAATTACTTTTGTTTGTTTAAACCCTTTCGCTCTCGCTGTACGTATATAATCCTGTCTAAGAACTTCTATCATACTTGAACGCGTATAACGTGTTAAACCAGCCATATCCGCAGTAGCCAGTACTAAGGCGGGAAGAATTAAGTGATGAAGTCTATCCCATATACTAAACGATGATTCTAAAGTAGCCACACCTCCAGTTGGAAACCAACCTAATTGCACTGAAAAAAACATGATCAAAACTAGTCCTATCCAAAAGTTTGGAGTAGCGATTCCTAGAAAAGAAACAAAAGTCACCGAGTAATCAAGCGGCGTATTTGGCTTGCTTGCAGACCAAATACCAAATGGAATAGAAATCACCATAGCAATAATTGTCGAAACAACCATTAGTAACAACGTGTTTGGGAGTCGAGCAATAATAAGTTCGCTTACTTCTACTCCTTGGCGAATAAGCGAACTGCCAAAATCACCATGTAACATATTCCCCATCCACTTTAAATACTGAATATGTATAGGTTCATTTAAACCATACTTCTCCATATAAGCCACCAGATCTTCGCTCCTTATTCGCGGATCAATTAGAAGGGAAGTAGGATCCCCCGGAGCCAATTGCATGATCAAAAATGCCAAAATTGTTATGCCTAATAATAATGGTACAGTCATTAATAACCGTCTTATAATATATGAAACCATGCTTTCCCCTCCTTACCCATAGGGTAGTCTGGTAAAAGGTGGGGAATTTCTGTTCCCCACCTTCTCATTGCATCTGTTTAGTCTTTTTCAAAATGCCATTCATAAATTTTGTAATAACTGTTTGCAGCACTGTATTCAGGTCCCATCAAATTGGTTGAATGAGCAAGATGACCATCCGGATAGTAAAGAAATGTTACAGGTTGATCTTCTGCCACTAATGCATCCGCTTCACCAATAATTTCCGCTCTTTCTTCTTGCTCTAATATTTTTGTGTTTTTGTCAAGAAGTTCATCAACTTCTTGATTGGAATAAGCGCTATAGTTTAGCCCACTTTCAATTTCTTTCGAATGCCAAAAGTATGATGGATCTGGGTCACTTCCGATGGACATCCCGGACACTTGAGCGTCAAAGTTCCAATTTGGTGGACCGGTATCTTCTACAAATGCACTCCATTCCATAACCTCAATATCCACTTCAATACCAATTTCTTTATATTGCTGTTGGGCAACTACAGCAATCTTTTCCCGTGATTCACCTTGGCTGGTCTTTATTGTAAAGGAAAACTTTTCGCCATTCTTTTCCAAAATTCCGTCATCGCCCATTTCCCAACCAGCTTCCGAAAGCAGTTTCTGGACTTGTTCCGGGTTATATTCAAATTTCGGAACATCCGGATTGAATGCCCAGTTAGCAGGGCTACCTGGACCATGTGCCACTTGCCCTTGTCCATTTGTAACCGACTCCAAAATTTCTTCCTTGTCAAGTGCATGTGTTAAAGCATGACGAACCTTTTTATCCTGAAACAAAGGATTCCTTAGGTTCCAAATAATATATTCCCATGAATTGGATGTTCCGGATTGTAACGTTACAATCCCATCTTCCTCCATCTTTTGAGCGACTTCAATATTTTCTGGTGAAACAGACGTGTAATTAATATCACCTGCTTGCAACTGGGCCATTAATGAGTTAGCGTCTGGGACAATTTTAGTTGTTAAGGTATCCACCTTAGGACGTCCAAAATGATAATCATCAAAAGCTTCCAGCCTAATATGTTGTCCCTCCGCCCATTCGTCAAACTTAAATGGCCCAGTACCTATAGGTGACTTTGTATTAAATTCATTTTCATCCAATTCAGATATCGGCACATCCTCTAAAATATGTTGTGGAAGAATACCAGATTGCATCGCAATAGGAAGGAACGGAGCAGATGGTGCAGTTAATTGAAATTCCACTGTATAGTCATCAATTTTTTTCACCTCTTTGATATCTTCATATGTGTAGCCCCGCGGACCATTATAATCTTCACTCAACGGAATATTGTATGTAAATACAACATCATCTGCAGTGAAATCCTCTCCATCATGCCACTTTACATCTTCACGCAGATAAAACGTCCACGTCTTTCCTCCTTCAGAAAACTCCCAGTCCTTTGCTAAGTCTCCCTCGGGATTAAATTCTCCGTCCACCGTCACCAAACCACTGTATATGAACCCTTCAATTGTCATACTTGACGTATCAGTCGAGTAAAACGGGTTAAACAGTGTTGGCCCGGATGTTGTGCCAATAATTAGGTTTCCACCTTGATCAGAATCTTCAGGAGTGCTCTCATCTGTTCCTTCAGCCTTACTTTCGTTTGAATCATTCACATCATCAGGTACGCAAGCGACTACAAATATTGCGAGTATCGAAACCATTAGTATCAAGAAAAAATGCAATTTTATCTTCATAAATTACTCTCCCCTTATTATGAATAGTTAAAAATAGTTCCCACCGTACACATAGCTTGTGAATTCCCCTTACATAACCTCCTTTTTAAGGTCCTATTCTTAATAAAGATGACATGCAACTTGATGTCCAGGCCTCGCTTCCTTAAAGACAGGTGTCTTCTCTTTGCAGATACCCATTGCCAACGGACATCGCGTATGGAATACACATCCAGTTGGTTGATTTGAAGAACTGGGTAAGTCACCAGTCAGTACAATTCTTTCTCTTTTGAATGTACCCTTTTTCCTAATTACTGGGACAGCTGATAATAAAGCTTGGGTATACGGATGCAGTGGCTCATCATAGAGTGCTTCCTTATCTGCCAATTCCATCATTTTCCCTAAATACATTACAGCTACCCGATCACATATATGTCTTACAACACTTAAATCATGTGAGATAAAAATATAAGTCAGGTTGAATTTTTCCTGTAAATCTTTCATTAAGTTAATAATTTGCGCCTGTATAGATACGTCAAGCGAAGAAACTGCCTCGTCCGCTATAATAAGTTCCGGCTCCAGGGATAAGGTTCTTGCAATAACTATCCTTTGTCGCTGCCCCCCCGAAAACTCATGGGGATACCTATTTATATAAGAAGCGCTCAAACCTACTATTTCTAAAAGTTCCTTCACCCTATCAGTCCGCTCTTTCGTGTTGTGATATAGATTATGAGCATGTAACGGTTCAATTAAAGTCTTCTTTAACGTTTTCCTAGGATTTAATGATGCAAATGGATCTTGAAAGATCATTTGAATATCCTTGCGAATAATTTTTCGAAGCTTTCTCTCAGGAATAGCAGTTATATCGTTCCCTTTATAGATAATCTTCCCCCCAGTAGGCTCGTACAGTCTAATAATTGTCCTTCCGGCTGTTGATTTTCCACAACCAGATTCCCCAACAATACCTACCGTTTCTCCCCTTTTCACCTTTAAACTTAATCCGTCAACCGCTTTTGTGTAGCCTACATTTCTTTGTAAAACACCATCTTTTATTGGAAAGTGTTTTTTAAGGTTGGTTATTTCTAACAGATTATTATGTTCATTTTCCGAAGCTCTTTTATCACTTTCCTGTAATGTTAAAGACATATCTACACCTCCTTATCTTCGTATATAAAGCAACGAACTGAACGTGAGTGATCAATTTGTTGAAGTGAAGGTTGTTCAGAAAAGCAGCGATCAAAAGCCTTGCTGCAACGTGAAGCAAAACGACAATAATTAGGTAATTCTTCTGGCACAGGAACACTTCCGGGAATTGAATTTAATCGCTCAATCTTTCCATCTAAACTAGGAACCGAATCAATCAATCCCTTTGTATAAGGATGAAGTGGGTCATCAAAAAGTTCATCAATTGGGGACTCTTCCATAACTTGCCCCCCATATATCACTACTACTCTTTCCGCCAATTCAGATACCACACCAAGGTCGTGCGTAATTAAAAGAATAGATGTTTCAAATTGTTCGTTTAATTCTTTCATAAGTTCTAACACCTGTGCTTGAATCGTGACATCCAGGGCAGTCGTGGGTTCATCCGCAATAAGTAGTTTTGGGTTACAGATCATGGCCATCGCTATCATCACCCTTTGCCTCATGCCACCCGATAATCGGTGTGGATAATTATTCATAACTTCTTCTGGATTTGAAAATCCAACTAGATTCAAAAAGTCAATGGATTTTATTACAGCTTGATTGAGTTTTAATTTCTGATGATACATCAACACTTCTGTAAGCTGATCCCCTATTTTCATTACTGGATTAAGAGAATTCATAGGGTCTTGGAAGATCATGGAGATTTCTTTTCCCCTGATTTCACACATTTTCTTTTCGGTTAATCCCAATAAATCCACACCATCAAGCTTAATTTCGCCAGCTACAATTTTCCCATTTGGTGATGGAACCAATCCCATTATAGAAAGGGAAGTAATGCTTTTCCCACATCCGGACTCTCCAACCAAAGCGACTGTTTCACCTTTATTAATCTTTAAATCTATTCCATCCACTACAAGAATTTTCTGTTTTTTATTGAAAAAGGCAGTTTTCAGATTTCTCACATCTAATAAAATTGTCACACAAACCACCACCAATTTTTAATTTATTCTTATTACTACCTTTAATTATGCAATAACCATACCAATAGGTACGTACAGTTCAATTACTATTATAGATAATCAAGATGTATATAAAGTTAGACATTCAGATTGTATATGTCTAACTTTTAGGAATTCATCGTTGGATATATTGGATAAGCACTTAATTAACACTAAATAATAATTAATTCTTTAGTGGAAGGCGTCAACACTTCACACCCATTCTCAGTTACTAATAATACGTCCTCTACCCTTGCACCACCGAGATTAGGGACATATATCCCAGGTTCTATCGTAATTGTCATCCCAGATTGTAGGACTTTTTCAGACTGAACAGAAAACAATGGTTTTTCATGAACTTCTAGGCCAATCCCATGGCCTGTGCCCGTTCCCGAATATTTATTATATCCAGATTCAATGAGAATATCGCGCATTAATTTATCGACTTCCTGGTCTTTTAAGCCTGCCTTCATATTTTCAGTACAGTGTTGAAAGGAAGTTAATGCCACTTTCTGAATTTCCCTTAATTGTTCTGATGGTTCTCCCAGTGCAACTGTACGTGAAATATCGGCCCAATATCCTTTATAGTTGGCACCAAAATCAATGGTTACCATATCCCCACTTTCCATTACTTTTTCACTAGCCCTCCCATGGGGCAACGAGGATCTTAAACCCGATGCAACAATTGGACTAAACATCGTAGTCGTCCCACTGTTTTCTTTTATAAAACGTTCTAATTCATCAGAGACAGCCATTTCTGTCATACCCGGTTGTATAAACTTCAGAATATGTAAATAGGCATAGTCTGTTATTTCTGAAGCCACTTTTATTTTCTTAAGTTCCTCCTTGGATTTAATCATTCGCAGATCCTCTACCACATCATACGTAGGAACCATTATTGAGGTTAATAACTGTTTAACTTTATGATACAATCCATAACTTAAATGCTGTTGTTCAAATCCCAATCTGACAATTCCCATCTCATTTACCTGTTTTGCCACTTCATAGAATATTCCTTCCTTATGCCCTGTATGATCAGCATGCAGAATAACATCACATTCTGTTTGGCTTTTTGCCTGGTCATAATAACGGTAATCCGTTATTATTTTTGTTTCCATACGTGTAATCAGAATAACGCCATTGCTTCCGGTAAAGCCGGAAAGATATCTTCTGTTCCAGTCCCCCGTTATCATCATCCCATCTATTTTCAACGAATCAAATTGCTTAATAAGTTCTTTCATATTTTTCAAGACCAGCACACCCTATCCTTTAGACTTGTTAAGCTAAAAGTAATGAGACAATGGTGGAATTAGCTATTAGCAATATTCCACCAGCCAACAAATAGTAGGCAACAATAAAGTTGTCGGAAGCGTGGGTTTTAGCCCCAATAGATGTATCCTTTCCTGAAACATACATTTGCAGTTTAGACGAGTGATTAATAAAAATGCTGAAACTATGAATCAGCGTTTTAAATACGTCCTTCCTTAGCAGTAACATTGTACCTCCAAATAAGAAACAAACTAGGCCCATTTGGAATAAATTATCCCAAAACATAATGGAACGGACTGTAAATGATAATACGATTAGTGCCAGGAAAAGTAATATGGTGAGCGTTGGCTTCTTTCTCTTCCAAAACATAGACATTCCCCCTATTTAAAGGTCAGGTTGTAAGCAGATAATCAGCAATATGACCTTTTTTGTATTGTTGATATTCTTCTTCTGTACACGATACCCAATGACCATCTTTAACTTCACGCAATTCGGTCAAACTAAGGTCTTCATCCCATTCTTCATGGCTATCATTTTGACGCTCCCTTTCAGCCTGGGGATCCGGAACAGGAATGGCAAAAAGGAGTGACTTTGTATAGGGATGAATAGGATTTATAAATAACTCGTCACTTTCAGCTATTTCAACTATTTTCCCTTGAAACATGACACCTATTCTGTCACTAATATGCTTTACCATGGAAAGATCGTGCGCTATAAATAAATAGGTTAGCCCTTTCTCCCTTTGCAACTTTTTCATCAGGTTGATAATCTGTGCTTGTATGGACACATCAAGTGCTGATATTGGCTCGTCCGCAACTATAAACTCCGGTTCTACAGCAAGTGCTCTTGCTATGCCTATACGTTGTCTCTGTCCCCCACTGAATTCATGGGGGTATCTGTTGGCATGTTCCTGATTTAAACCTACTGTCTCTAGTAGATCTTTCACCTTATTCAAGCGTTCATTTCTACTATTATATAATCCATGTATGTCCATTCCTTCCGCAATAATGTCTCCTACTGTCCATCTTGGATTTAAGGAGGAATAGGGATCCTGGAAAATCATTTGCATTTGTTTATGAAGACTGTTTTCTTCCTTTTTGAGTATATTTGTTCCTTTAAATAATATTTCACCTTTCGTTGCATGGTATAGGCGGACCAAGGACCTTCCTGTAGTTGACTTTCCACATCCGGATTCACCAACAAGCCCGAAAGTTTCCCCTTTGTAAATATCAAAGGTAAGCCCATCGACAGCCTTAACAACACTCTTCCTTCCCATTTTAAAATGCTGGGTAAGATCTGTAATTTCCAGTAACTTTTCAATTTTACTTTCCCTTGTAACCAATTGTTTTTTCATATAAAATTCAGGCTTTTTATTGCTCGTTGATCTAGCTTTTTTCCCAGCTTTTTCATGTAACAACCAAGTCGCAGCAAAATGGGTTTCTGACACTTTAAATAATGGCGGTTCATACATAAAGTCTATTTTCAAAGCATGTTCATTACGCTGGGAAAATGCATCCCCTTCTGGGGGATATAATAGATTGGGTGGCGCTCCAGGAATAGTAGCCAACTTTTCCTGGTGGTTTTTTAAGTTAGGCATTGCTTTTAATAAACCTTTTGTATAGGGGTGTTTGGGATTATAAAAAACTTCATCCGTTTTCCCTATTTCTACGATCCTACCAGCATACATAACGGCAACCCGGTCTGCTATATTTGCCACCACACCTAAATCATGCGTAATAAATATAATCGAGGTTCCCTTTTCTTTCTGTATACTTTTAAGCAAGTCTATTACCTGCTTCTGAATTGTTACATCTAATGCAGTGGTCGGTTCATCAGCTATTAATATTTCCGGATTAGAAGCTAACGCCATGGCAATGACAACTCTTTGTTGCATACCTCCAGAAAACTGATGCGGATATTGCATAATTCTATCTTCAGGATTTTTAATTCCTACCAATCCTAATAATTCAATTGCTTTCTTTTTAGCTTCTCGTCCCGAAATATGTTGATGGGCCATAATGCCCTCCGTTATTTGCTTTTTAATCGTCATGGTTGGATTTAAGGATGTCATCGGATCCTGAAAGATAATGGATAGAGCGGAACCACGTAATTTCCTTAATTCATTCTTTGGAAGTTTTATTATATTACGATCTTCATACCAGATTTCGCCTTTTGTAATTTTCCCCGGAGGTTGTGGAACTAATCCCACCAGACTTTTGGACATCACGGATTTGCCAGAACCTGATTCTCCTACGATGGCCAGCGTCTCCCCTTTATACAGGTCAAAAGAAGCTCCGCGTACCGCTTTCACTTCACCTGCATAAGTATCGAAGGAAACATTTAGATTATTCACCGAAAGTACCTTTTTCATATACATCACCTTATTTCCTCATTTTCGGATCAAAAGCATCTCGTAATCCATCACCCAATAAATTGAAACTAATCATAATTAAACTGATAATGACGGAAGAATACAATAACATATGCGGATAAATTTTTATTAACTTAAATCCATCGTTTACGATTGTTCCCAGAGAAGCAAGAGGGGGTTGTAGCCCTAACCCAATGAAACTTAAAAATGCTTCCGTAAAAATAGCAGTTGGTATCGTAAACATAGTGGTAATAATAATTGGGCCAAATGAATTAGGGATGAGGTGTCCCCATAACAACCGTTTATCTTTTGCCCCTAACGTTCTGGATGCCAACACAAATTCCTGCCCCTTTAATTTTAGAATCTGTCCCCTGATTATCCGGGCCATATTCACCCATCCGGTTATAACCATAGCCAGTGTGATGGACACAATTCCAGGCTGTAATACCAGTATTAACAAAATGATGACGATTAAATTGGGAACCCCAATTAATATTTCAATAATACGCTGCATTACATTATCTATCCTGCCACCGTAATATGCGGAGATACTGCCATAGGCAACACCAATCAATAAATCCAGTGAAGCAGCTAAAAATGCAATATACAAAGATATTCTTGTCCCTTGCCAAATTCTTGTCCAAAGATCTCTTCCAAGATCATCCGTACCAAACCAGAAATAGGTGTCAATTCCTTTCGTTTCATATTGATTTTCGCCACGAATATCCACTCCATCAAAACCAAGATACGAGATATGTTCCAGTACAGGAATCTTTGGTGGCAGATTTGTTCGGCCAAGATTTTGTTCGTCAAATCCATGAGAATTCATGAATGGACCAAAGAGTGCCAACAGTATAATAATCATAATAAAGGTTAACCCTACAAGCGCTCCTTTGTTTTTCCGTAAGCGTAGCCATGAATCTTTCCAATAGTTATTTGGTGGCTGCACACTCTGTTTTGCTTCTTTATCATGTTGTTCTGCTTCTTCAAATAATTCATCAGTTAATTGATGTTTTGGTATATTAATCTTTCGCACCTCCTGAAAGCCGGATCCTAGGATCAATTACACCATACAGAAGATCCACGATAAATATTACGGCAATAAATAAAATACTGAAAAACAAGGTTACACCCATAATAACTGGGTAATCATTTGTTAGTATTGATTCGACAAATTGCTCCCCAAGACCAGGTATACTGAATATTTTTTCTACCACTAATGTCCCAGTCATTAAAGATACTGTTAGCGGCCCCAAAATTGTAATAATCGGGATCATAGCATTGCGTATACCATGCTTTAATACAACAGAAATCTCGCGGATTCCCTTTGCACGAGCAGTTGAAATATAATCCTGACTAAGGACATCAAGCATTTCCGTTCGCATAAACCGAGCAATTGTCGCTACAACAAACGCTGCTAACGATATTGTTGGCAGAATGGAATATTCAAACCCTTCCCAAAAAGCGACCGGCAACCACTGCAGGCGTACACCTACCCAATATTGAAGGAGTCCGGCTAATACGAAGTTTGGTATGGAAAGTCCAAGAACAGCAATAACCATCGATCCAAAGTCAACAAATGTATTGTGCTTAAGTGCAGCAATTATACCGAGCAAAAGTCCGATCAAGGTTCCCACAATTAATGATTGCGCTCCAAGTATTGCAGATACTCCTATTCTCTCGCCAATAATATTTGCAACGGGTCTGCCATCGTATTGAAATGAAACACCAAAGTCACCCTTTAAAATATTACCTAAATATTTAAAGTACTGAATAGAAATCGGTTCGTCCAAATCGTATCGTTCATACAATATCTCTTTCTGTGTTGTTGATAATTGCTCATCATTAAACGGGGATCCCGGAAGTGTTTGCATTAAGTAAAAAGTAAATGTAACGATCAATAGAAATGTTAGAATCATATATCCAATTCTGCTTAATATGTATTTCTTCATATAAACTATCCCCTCTGATTATGACATTCATTACAAAATGGAAATGGTCCTCCTATTAGAATCAATAGGAGATATATGACCACCCAATAATTTAAAATACCTCCAAGTTTTATTCCTCTATTGACACCCATTTATAAGTAATCGTATTATTTGTATGAGAAACAAATTCTTTTACAAAGGGCTTAATTAATCTAGCGGAACTAGACTGATACATTGGGGATATTGCCGCTTCCTCGTCGATAAGAATTCGTTCTGCTTCTTGCATATCTGAGAAACGTTGGCCGATATCAGAAAAGTCTTTTCGTGCCTTTTTAATTAGCTGATCAAATTCTTTATTTTCAAAGTCCTGCCAATTATAAGGACCATCTGAAAGAAAAATGGATAACCAATCGATTGGATCATTTACATCCAGTCTCCAGCCGGAGTATGATATATCATAATCCTGATTTCCTTCCAACGCGATTTTTTGTTTATTAGGCTGTTGATTTATCGTTATTGTTAATCCTGAAAGATTCTCTTCCAATTGACTTTTTATATGTTCAGATACGGGTTTCCTTTGTCCGTCATCATAACTTAAGAGTTCTAATGTAATCTCTTTTTCTCCTAGTTCTTCAAGCCCCTTCTTCCAATGTTCCTGGGCTTTTTCTATGCTTCCTTTATTTAAGTCACCAAAACGTTCCCTGAAATCGTCCTCTTCTGGTGATTTGGCAATATTGGCTGGTACAAGGTAGTCAGCTGGCAGGGATCCATCTTTTAAAATGGATTTAGTGGCTCCTTCCTTATCCCATCCCATATCTATCGCCTTTCGAATATTTACATTACTTAAATATTCACTTTTTTGGTTAAATCGCAGAAAATACACTTCCGATTGCAGGGAAGTATTATATTCTTCATCATCCTCGTAAACATCGACAAATTCTGATGATAAACTTGCAACATCAATGGAATCTGTTTCATATAAATTCACCATCGTAGAAGTGTCATCAACTACTTTATATTCTATACGATCTACATTCCCACTTTCTTTGTCCCAATATTCAACGTTTTCGTCCATAACCCATCCAGCACCATGATCCCAAGTTTTAAGAGAAAATGGTCCATTATAAATCATATTTTCCGGTTCTAAAGCGTATTTATCTTCTTGTAATTCAACAAATTCTTCATTTTGTGGATATAATACCGGATTTGTAAGTATTTCTAAAAAGTATGGAACCGTATCATCCAGTATCACTTCCAGTGTGTAATCGTCCATTGCTTGAACGCCCAGTTTATCTACTTCTCCATATAACTCATCTTCCGGATCCTGAATTCCTTTAGCATTTTTTATCGGCTCCATCAAATAAGCATGGGGGGAGAAAGTATCAGGATGGAGCGCTTTCTTCCAGGCGTACACAAAATCAGCAGCAGTGACCGGTTCCCCATTACTCCATTTCGCATCTTCTTGTAAATAGAATGTATACTCTTTCCCGTCTTCACTCACTTCAAAGTCCTTTGCCATACCATTGGCTGGCTCATCACTGGCATCTAATCTATAAAGACCCTCAAAGAGATTCTGGATGATTGTTTGTGATAATCCATCCATGGATCCAGTTGTATCCAATGTCGGTATATCCCCAGATGTCGCTATGTGAAGCACTTTAGAATCTTCTTTATTCCTCTCACCTTCCACCTTCTTTGAATTTTTTTCCGCTCCACCCCAATTACAACCAATGAGCAAGCTGAAACAAAGAGTGATAACGCTCAAACGGATAATCTTTTTAAAAGCCAACTTAAACCCCTCCTTTAAATGTAAATAGTGGATATTCAAATACTTAATATTATAAAAGTAGTGTTAGGAAACCTGGGTTTTCGCCAAATCTTATTCGCGTTTATACTGATATCCTATAAAGAAGGTCTTCATTCAATGGGACTTTTCTTCTCCCCCACTGAATAGTAGGTAAACCAATCGGGCTTGTACAGGCAGAAAAACTGCGATAAATGGTATACTTCTCCATCCGCGTTAAACAGTAACAACTTATATTTGGGACACTATATGGAACTTGCATACATACCAAGCCGCCCAGCTATTTCTGTTCTAGAAATTATACACTTTTCAAAAGGTGTCAAAATAGCTTGAAAAACATCGTATTTTTCTAACCGTTCTATTTTAAAAATGAATTATCCCCCCCCACCTGCATATCACAATGGCCTTTCAGGGCTTCCTCGATGTCTTACAGATGTTATAAATGTTCGTTATCCCCGCTTCACTTTATAGTAATAAGCAAGTTTCATGCCAATATCAAAACATTGCACACGGCTGGAATATTTCCTATCATACAATCCCTTCCGGCATATCATCCCGTGAATCTATTAAAAATTGATGAAAACCAGTAATACAGTCAATGCCAGTTGCCTCGGTGATAACAGCATCATATTTGTCCACTTTCGTATGCATAATAATTTCGCTTTTAAATATGCCTCCTTTTATACTTTCATGAACAAATATATCCCCCTTTTCTCACTTTATCCCGCTTAAATAACATTGCCATCCTTGCGCTTGTGCCTGTCCCATAGGAGGAACGGTCTACCTGTTTATCTGAAAAATCAAACCGTATATTTTTAAAATCATCTTGAATGTTTAATTTCCTCAATACTATCTTTATATCTTTCCCCAATCCCGCAAACCTGTTGAACACGTATTACTTGTAAAATCAAAATTAGGCGATCAAGCAAGGGGTAAAAGACACCTTCAAATGCAATATCAACGTAGAAGTCCATACTTCCTGCTTGGTACCCCAGTGGCTTATTCATTAGCATTTTTCAGATCGGATCCAGTTTTTTTCATTGTTAGTAGCAACTACCGCACTTTCACTTTGGGAGCTTGCTATTTTAATGGCGAGAGGATGTCACTGGCATGAAACTTGCATCATACTTAAATGAAATTAAATTATGGGGCGAGGCACAGAATTATCAACACAGATTACATAAACCACAAAATTAAAATATGAAAAAGTATTGATGTGGCAATGGTTACACAAACCGAAAATGAACTTTTTATAACATCAAGATGAAAATAGTTAATGCCTCCAGCTCCATCATTTAATTTTTTCTAAAAAAATAGGAGGTTTTACTTATGGTAGTACCGTACACGCACGAACCTTTTACAGATTTTTCAGTAGAGGAAAATAAATTCAAAATGTTAGATGCACTGAAGGAAATCGGGAAAGGTTTAGGGAAGGAATATCCACTTATTGTCGGTGGTAAACGCATTACAACAGAAGATAAAATAGTTTCTGTTAACCCCGCAAATAAAGAGGAGATTATTGGATATGTATCCAAGTCAAATAAAAAAATAGCAGAGAAGGCTATGGCTGTTGCAGATGGGGTATTTGAACCATGGAGAAAGTCGGACCCGAAATTACGTGCAGATATCCTATTCCGTTCTGCTGCCATTGTTCGTCGTCGTAAATTTGAATTTACAGCACATCTGATAAAAGAAGGCGGAAAGCCCTGGAAGGAAGCGGATGCCGATACTGCAGAGGCGATAGACTTCTTTGAATATTATGGTCGCCAAATGCTGAAATTGAAAGATGGCGCTAAAATAAATAGCCGTCCGATTGAATATAACCAATTTAATTATATTCCTTTAGGGGTGGGACTTGTCATCTCTCCTTGGAACTTTCTGTTCGCCATTATGGCCGGAACTACTGCAGCAGCAATGGTTACTGGTAATACGGTATTGCTTAAACCAGCTAGTACAACACCCGTTATTGCTTACAAGCTGATGGAAGTGCTTGAAGAGGCGGGCATGCCTGCTGGCGTTGTGAATTATATTCCGGGACCAGGCAGCGAAGTTGGTGACTATTTAGTTGATCACCCACGTACTCGGTTCGTAAGCTTTACTGGTTCACGCGATGTTGGTACACGTATATTCGAACGTGCAGGAAAAGTACAAAAAGGCCAAAAATGGCTGAAACGCACCATCATTGAAATGGGTGGTAAAGACACCATCGTTGTTGATCGTGAAGCAGATTTAGAATTAGCTGCGCAATCCATTGTACAATCAGCATTTGGCTTCTCAGGTCAAAAATGTTCGGCCTGTTCTCGTGCAATCATTCATGAGGATGTATATGACCAAGTAAAAAATAGGGTTGCTGAACTAACAAAGGAATTATCTATAGGAGACCCGTATGATAATTCGCACTTTATGGGGCCCGTCATTGATCAGGCTGCCTACGATAAAATTATGAGCTATGTTGAGATTGGGAAAGAGGAAGGGGAATTGCTTGTTGGTGGCGACGGCGATGATCGTAAAGGTTGGTTCGTTAATCCTACTGTTTTTGCAGATCTTGATCCAAACGCACGAATTATGCAGGAAGAAATCTTCGGCCCTGTCGTTGCACTGGCTAAAGCAAGAGATTTTGATGAAGCCATTGATATTGCCAACAATACAGATTATGGCCTGACCGGCGCCGTGATAACAAATAATCGTGCACACCTGGAGAAAGCACGTGAAGATTTCCACGTAGGAAACCTGTATTTCAATCGTGGTTGTACAGCTGCAATAGTTGGTTATCAACCGTTTGGAGGATTTAATATGTCTGGTACAGATTCAAAAGCAGGTGGACCGGATTACCTAATCCACCATATGCAAGGTAAAACAACGTCGGAAATGTTCTAAATCTTAATGGGGAGAGAATTTAAATGAATCGTATTTCCAGGGACTTTTTCCTTTTTCTTTCTAAAAACAAATTGCTAAATGATGGAGCTAAACGATGGGGATTCCGTTTAGGCGCTTCGAAAGTAGTTGCTGGAACTGATATAAACAGTGCTATAAAGACAATACAATCCCTAAATAATGATGGATTAAAATGTACTGTTGACCATTTGGGTGAATTTGTAACACAAAAAGAAGAAGCATTAGAAGCCAAAAATAACTGCATCAATACATTACATGCTATTGCTCAAAATCAGGTTGACTGCCATCTTTCGATCAAATTAACTCAACTTGGCCTTGATATCGATAAATCCTTTTGTTTAAATAACGTTTACGAAATCCTATATGAGGCCTATAAACATAATATCTTTATTAATATTGATATGGAAGATTATGCGCATTATCAGCCTACACTTGATCTTTTAAAGATATTGCGGAAAGAGTTCAATAATGTTGGCACAGTAATTCAATCTTATTTATATAGAGCGGAAAAGGATTTGGACGAATTGACAGACATTCCCTTACGAATTGTTAAAGGGGCATACAAAGAAACCCCGGATGTAGCTATGCAAAGCAAAAATGAAATTGATGAAAACTTTCTAAAACTGATTAAGATGCATTTGTCCAGCGGCAGTTTTACCTCGATCGCAACACATGACCATCATATCATAGAACAGATAACTGCTTTTGTTGAAATAAATAGGATCCCAAAGGAAACTTTTGAATATCAAATGTTATATGGTTTTAGAACTGATCTTCAATTAAAGCTTGCTGAAGAAGGTTATAATCTTTGTACATATGTTCCTTTTGGCAATGATTGGTATGGTTACTTTATGCGAAGATTAGCGGAAAGACCGCAGAATTTGAATTTTGTTGTTAAGGGGATTTTTTCAAAGTAAAAGTTCAAGACAAAGTAAATCTTCATTTGCTGGGGGCAGTTTCTCCCACACCTAAGGTTTTCAGCTTTACTTCATTTTCGAGGCGGGGTTTTTACCGCCTGCCAAACTACGATAATGTGTTACCTAATATTAAATCAAAATGAAGGCTGTTGAGGGATCCTCTGACAGCCTTCATTAATCACTTACTACTATTCGATTTCAATTGTATATCCGCCGGTTGTCCCACTGTGTTTATATACCACTAAATAATACTTTCCAGGATAAGCATAGTAATTACCAATTAACTTATCTCCATCCTGTTGTCCATACGTAAGATAATTATCTAGATCTGTTTCATGGTGTAATACCCAAGACATCCCAAGATCATCTTCATTTGTAACAGTAATTTGCATTTCTTGGGCTGTTTGCACATCAATCTCAAATATATCCTTCTCATCATTTTCAGTACCTAAGCTTCCACGTAATAGGTTATTGAAATCGAGTTTATTTGCGGTTTCGAAAGAATTATTTGGCTCCGTTTCTACCTTTTCATTACTTTGAGCTGTAATATACACAGAATCAGATGCCATTGCAGTTGCCCCTTCGTCATCAGTTACCGTTAATTTTACAGTATATGTTCCTTCTTCTTTATACTGGTAAGATGGATTTTCCTCTGTACTTGTTTGACCATTACCAAACTCCCATTTATAGGAGACGATTTCGCCGTCTTCATCCATCGAACCGTCACTTGTAAAGGAAATTGCTTCATTTACGTTTCCATTATAAGGTCCATTTATGACAGCAGTTGGCGCTTTATTACCTGTGCCGTCATCATCCTCTGTATTGATTCCGTGAAAGACAATGTCGTATTCAAACTGTCCCACTTCATTAACGCGGTGATTAGTGAAGTAAGCTGTTAATGTTTTATAACCGCTCCACCCTTTCTCATCCATCTGCTTCAGTAAGTCATTTACAGATTGGTCCATTGTTGCCCAATCATCAAGTTCACCAGCTGATGTATGTCCAGTATAAGTTCCTTGTAGTGTAAATGCATTAAAGAATTGTGATGTATCCTTGTTCAACGTAACATCCCTGAGATTTATTTCTTCCATAATATCTGCCTTTATATCTGAAATTTTCTTTGGTGCATGCACTGCCAGATAGTCATCAGAAACTTTTGGAACCGTATAGTCGTCCTGGTTATCAATCAGCATTTGCATATATTCCTGGAACTCTGAATTCAAGGTCATATCCTCACTTAACTCTAAACGATAAGCATCATAACCTGGTATATCGTTATCTCTAATTAAATCATGTATTCTGTCAAATATATCAAATCTTTGATTATACATATAAGATTGTAAGGCATAAGCGTATTTATAGAACTCAAAACTTCCATATGTGGAATATAATACTTCTGCTGCCGTAAAACGATTTTCCGGATCCGTAGCTAGGCCACCGATCATACTCTTTCTTGGTACAACACTGTTTGTTCTTGTTGCCCCCGCAAAAAACTCAGCATTCCCCTCTTCAAACCAGGTTAATCGATCATTTTGATATATATCCCCTACACCCCATGGACCAGGAACTTCATACCTCCCCTGCAAATAGTGTGTAGATTCATGACGGAACAATTCTTCCAAACTATAAATACTTTCTTCCGGTGTCCGCTCATATGTGAAAAATGTACCCGTTCCTTCTATATAAATACCACCGTTATTTGTTTCATATCCATACAATTGACGGTTAAATTCATATTCAGCGGGGCTGTTATATATAACAACGGTTAACACATCGTCCGCATTACCGGTTTCAAGCGGTTGATCACTGCCAATCATTCGGAAAAATTGTGCTTCTACTTCTTTTTCAGCCCAGTATAACCGTTTAACTTTTTCTTCAGTTACTCTATCACCAGTTTTAAAAATGATAGAGCCATCATCGAATGTATATGTTTTTGGTAAATACTTGGCCTTGCCATCTTCACGTATTTGATCCAAATCTACAGTGTTTCCGATTGCATCTATTCCACCGTAATTTATGGCAATTTGTCCCGCAGCTTCAAAGTATTGTGCACTCAAATATGGATAGATATTCATAGCCTCAGTTGCAACCTCTAATCCTATTGAAGGTGTGCTATGAAACACGCCTAGTCTTCCAGTGTAATAAATGCCATTGTTAATGAGCCAGCTGTTTTGTTCTGTAACCGTGCCCAGCAAGGCAAAACGCTTCAACTCATCAATAAAGCCATCAATGTTTCCATGCCACATTGTATCTTCAGGCAACGTTCCCGTGTCATATAAATAAGTCGTTAAATCATAATCAATCCCTTGCATTAGGGAATAGACAGCATTACCTTTCACATGATCATCAATATACTCCTCAATATTATCATTGTATTGCTTTAATATTGGGATTGCGAGTGCTACTGTTTCTGCATCACTTGAACCGTTTCCAATTAAACTACCATACGCGGAAACAACTTTGTTTTGTTCGTCTGTTCCTAGTTTAAAATTAGAGTTCTTGGCAATTTTCTTTAATGCGGGTAAAAGTTTGTCATGGTAGGAACGTTCATTTAATTCTTTCAATTCATCGTTATAAAATCCTAAATAAAATCCTGCACGGATCACCTCTACTAGTGTATCAATACCTTTTGAATCATCTTTTGTATAACTTTCTCCCTTTAATTCCAATCCATCAATGAGAGCCTGCATGCGCGCCTCATTACGATAAAAATCATAATTACCATCATTAAATTCAAATAAATCTGATATTTGATACCACTCGATTACGGATAGAAGATCAATTAGCTCCTGATAATTTAATTGATTTAAATCCGCCATGGTATATGCTTGAAGATCAGCTTGTTTTATTAATTCCCTCTGTTGATTTACCTGTTCCTCTGCAGTAAATGGCTGTTGTGACATATCACTTAAATTCATTCTTTCCTCAAATGAGTCACTTTCCTGAATACCGGTTGAATGCACGACTTCCCCTAAGAATTGGTGTGCACCATTCGGTTCCATTTCCAGTTCAGCTTTTTGTGATGGTGGGGATTTGTTGCCCCCATCTGCAAATGTTGTTTGCAATTGCAGACCCCCAAAGATAATTACTATCATACTTACCAATGCTACTATCCGCTTTAAATGGCTCCACATCGTAAATCTCCTCCTCTTTTCCTTAGACCCTAATTTAGTCACCATGTATGATACTTGTATCCAAAGATGTCTAAAAAGCAACTAACAGAAAATGGCGGTTCATTTAAATATTAGCGCCTAGGTATTTTTCCAGCTTGTAAAATTGATACTTTAGGTCTCCCTATTAGGAAATTGTTTATTGACTTAATATCTTAATGAATTTCATAATACCGGTTTAGTGCAACATCTCTACAACATATAGTTTCGTTGATCCGTTCTTAACTACATACTGTATCGATGTTGCCGATTTTGGCAATTATGAAATTCATTCATCTACCTCCTTTACTTAAGTTAGCAATATTTATTGCAAGACGTGTGCCAACATCCTATAATATACAAAATTTGATGATATCAGAAATAAGAGTGATATATCACATTAATGTGTATAAAAAGTTTAAATCGATGACACTGGACTGTAAAAAAATGTTGTATAATTCACAATGGTCCGAATTATTCAAAAAAACAAAGCTATAGATACCGTTAGTCCAAAATAATATGGAATTTATCTATCGAAATTAGCAAACCCATCCGAAAAGGGAAGCAAAAACCAGATCATGCATAGCACACTCGGTTTCCTACTACTTCCCTATTTTGGCAATATCCTCTTCCTTTAATTCCTCCCTCCCTTATCTTTTCAAATGGATTTCTTCCCCACCAGTTAAATTCGTAAACACAACTGGTGCAATAATCGACGTGGCATTCTCTCGATATAATCCAAATCTGCTTTTAATAACGATTATCCTGCTTTAACAGCATCTCCTTCATTAATAAGGGGTCCACTTATAACTTCTCAGTATTAATTCCCAGGTGGATTAAAATTCCTTTACCGCCTTCAGATAGAATTCTTATCGCGTGTTTCGTGGGGAATACATTCATAATCTTTCCGTTCACCGGTGAAACGACTAAGTCATCTTTAGGAATAATGACAAATCCATCGCCCATCATATTTCCAGCAAACACTTCATCCGAAACTTCAGTAATTGGTACAAGTGAATGCGGGCCAAATGGATAACATCCTGTTATGAATACTTTCAACATAACGCAACATTTGTCATTGATCGTTTCCATCCGCTTCATGATGTACAACGGATATTGCGGGTTCACTCCCGGTATCCATCTGTGCGGAAAAAGTTAGCCGCCTATGACATGAGATGATAGAATAACAATTAAAAAACTTAATTTCACAATTGTCCCTGTATCCAGAAACGCTTGAAGATTATCGTGAAAAACTAAAGAAAAAAGGGATCGATATAACAGGTTTTCATCCTATGGAAAGTGGAGAAGGAACAATAGGTATTTTTTCAAAAATGGGTTAAAAATGGCGGAGTTGGTGTTAAGAAGGCATTACAAAACGTAGTGGTTTCGGCATTAAAAGGATTAAGAGGATTTTAACGATCAGTAATCATGTCTTTTAGGAATGGGTTATTGTTACAAGTCTTTTAAAAAAGGTTTATGATAAAGATAATAATCAAATTATCCGTTGCCCATGGAAAGCAAGTGTGTGCCGAAAGCGGTAGCATGAACAAGTGAATTAATAAAAACTATACAAAAGGGCGACTTTTTAACCTTTTAAATAAGCATCCACAAATACTTGATTCAATCAATTTGCTTACTATTTTACTTTTCCCCAAAGCAAATATGTTATTATATATACAAGATGAATCGAATGGAGGCATGTTTTTATGAACAATGAATACCAGAATCGATTAACAGCACTACAAAACTACTTAATAGAAAAAAACATCGAAGTAGCTATGATTACAACGCCGGCGAACATATTTTATTACACGGGATTCAATTGCGAACCACATGAACGTTTTATGGCATTAATAGTAGATAATCGCACAAAGGAATTCCATTTATTTGTTCCTGCATTGGATGAAGAAATAGCTGCTAATGATTCTTGCATCAGTAGCATTATTTCGATTTCAGATGAAGAAGATCCGTTTTCCAAGTTGAAAAATAAGTTAGGTACAAACATAACGCGTTATGGAATCGAGATGAAATCCGTAAGTGTATTTCAATACAATGATTTACAATCGAGCTTTCCTGAGGCAACTTATCAAGATGTCCAGCCATTCATTAACCTGCAGCGAATGAAAAAGTCCAAGACGGAAGTAGCATACGTTAGAAAAGCGATTGAAATTATTGAAAAGGTATTAGCAGAAGGAATCAAAAAAGTAAGAGTAGGCATGCGTGAAACAGAATTTACCGCTGAATTAGAATATCTAATGCGAATATTCGGTGCAGATGGTCCTTCCTTTTCAACGATCGTGCTCTCTGGTGAAAAATCAGCATTGCCACACGGAACACCAGGAGATCGTAAATTTAAAAAAGGAGACTTCCTATTAATAGACTTTGGCGTAATTAAAGACGGATATTGCTCAGATATTACAAGAACATTTATTATTGGAGAGGCTACTGAAAAGCAGAAGGAAATATATGATATCGTTCTGCAGTCTAATAATGCAGGAATCCGTGCTATAAAATCGGGCGTGCCCGTTAAAACATTCGATATAATGGCGAGAAATGTAATTAGCGAGAAAGGCTATGGCGACTATTTCAACAATCGTGTTGGACATGGACTTGGTATCGAAGTTCATGAAGAACCATCTATTCATGAAAATAATGACCAGATCGCCGAAGAAGGATTGTTATTCACAATCGAACCAGGGGTATATATTCCTGGTTATGGTGGAGTACGAATTGAAGATGACGTTTATATTAATGAGAAGGGCAAGGTGGAAATTTTAACTTCCTTCCCAACGGAACTGCAAATTTTATAAAGTAAATTTCATCCAATGGAATTCACAACAAAACCCATTAAGTCTAAAATCCTAATGGGTTTTCAGAAATTTCCCATCTGTCCAGTTACATTTTATATTTTTTAAATAAACGCCCAGACTAGGGCAACTAACCCCATTACAGTCCGTTAAACTAAAGAAGTGATATTGTTGCGGGAACGAATGTCGCGTTTTGTTAATTCCTATAGGTTTATTTTGCAGGACCTTTCCGCTAATCATTAATGCCTTTTTTAGGGGTTCAGGGTATTTATCCGTTGACCCAGTTTCGATCACTCCCCTATTAGCCTTTGCAGGTATATCCCGTAGTGCGCAACCATATACGTCCCATTTTTTCACTCATGATTCTTCTTTCATTAATCGTTGGGATTGTCCAATTTCTTATGGGTTATATAAAAAGCGGGTCATTTTTCGAGTATCTACCCCGGCAATATTAAGTTTTCTATTCCATTCGTCTTAAAAGACGTTATTTGTTCCTGTTTTCATCTTGATTTCTTTAGGATAATTCAGCTAATTCTTACTCGAAAGCAACTGCTGGCTGTTGATAATTTAGAATCCTTCTTGGAAAGTTGTTGAGTGTTGATAAATACATTCTATTGAATCGCTCGAGTAAATTTCCTTTTGGAATATAGTGCCTTAAAAACCCATTATGTCGATCATGAAAATCCTTTTATACGACGTATATGATCTAGCGACTTCTCGATTGGAATGGTATAGCTGGTTACGGTAATTATGAAATTCATTCGGTTAACTTGATTATACAACTATCCCCCTTAATGCTATGCTAAAAATTATAACATACCATAAAAAGTCTACTTTTATAAATCAGCTCGATGAATCAGACGAAATGGTCGTTTGAATATGAAGCATGGAATCATTTAATGAATTTCTGAGTAATTCAATGACAACGGAAGAATATCATCAGTTTTTTCAATTCATTGGATAAGTATAACGAATTTCGGAGTCAGTCCTCGCTCACGTTATCACTTTAGCGTAGTGGGGGACTGACCCCATGTTTTTTTCACGTTTCCAATCTAACTTTATGCAATATACACCATTGTTTTAACTTTTTGGC
>Ga0209487_1000404_pt1 | contig 39682 bp, 30 predicted proteins | sample Poulit2012_FD_187524 | JGI IMG/M metagenome (GOLD analysis project Ga0209487, IMG submission 187524) | Agricultural soil microbial communities from Georgia to study Nitrogen management - Poultry litter 2012 (SPAdes) (version 2) | ecosystem: Environmental > Terrestrial > Soil > Agricultural land...
TCGGTCCGGCCCTGCACGGTGAGCAGATAGTCGGTCTCGTCGGTGCCGGTCACCCGGACGGTGACCGGTGCGGGGAACCAGTCCCCCTCCCCGCTGCTGCCCAGTGGTAAGACGCTGGCAGTGGGCACCTCCTCGTCCGGTCCCGGCTCCAGACCCGGTTCGTCGGTGATGGTGACCGTGGCCTGCACGTGCTCGGCGGCCTGTCCCTGTGCGGTACCGGTCACGGTCAACGTGCCCGGCCGCTCGGTGGCGTCATCCGGAACGTCCTCCCAGCGAACCGGTACCCACAGCGGGCCCGCATCGTCGAAGGGCATCCGCACGGCCGGTGGCAGATCGGGCTCCTCACCTACGGCCGTCTCCACCACAACCTCAGGGAGCTCCTCCGCAGGGACCGCGTAGACCTCCCATTCGGAGACTGCGACGGCGTGGTAGTAGGGGCCGGTGGTTTGGCCGGTGAACGTGGCGCGCAGCGCTGTGGTGGTCACTGCGTCGAAGGTGACGGTGTGCCAGGTGTCGGTGTCCGTCGGGTAGTCGGCGCCGCGAACCGGGTGCCAGGTGCCGTCGGCGTCGACGTACTCCAGCTGCCAGGAGGTCGGTGCGAGGATCCCGTCGCCGTCCTCGTCCAGCTCGATGCCGACGCTGTCGGTCCGTACCGGGGTGTCCCAGGTGTACATCACCCAGTCGGAGGCCACGGTGGAGGTGTTACTTCGGTAGTTTCCCCACTGGTCCGGCGGCAGCATCGCTGTCTCGGCACGGCCGTCGTTCAGCGCACCCACACGCATCGGCGGGGTCTCGGTGTAGGAGGCGGACGGCTGCGCGGACCGGGCGAGGTTGTCGGTGAGCACCAGATCCGGATCCTCGGCCCAGGTCTGCTCCACCGGGAGGATCTCGGGCCCGTCCCAGGTGACCTCGTCGATAGCGACGGACCTGCGGAAATGACCTCCGCCTTCGGAGTCCTTCGTGTGGTAGGTGAGGTACCAGGAGTCACCGAGCTCGACCAGCGACGGATGCACTGTCGTCGCCGAGGTACCACCCAGCACGATGTCCTGGAAGGTCCACGGGCCGGCCGGATCCTCGGCGGTCGCATACGCCACGCACGCCTGATAGTTCGACGGCGTGCAGTCGCTACCAGGCACCTTCCAGTCGTAGAGCATGTAGTAGGTGCCGTCCCGTCGCAGCACCCACGGGGCCTCGTAGAAGCCATCCGGCCCGTCCAGCTCCACAATCTCGCCAGCCAGGGCGGTCATCGTGGCATCGAGCGGAGCCATCCGCGCTACGCCCCACGAGCCCCAGTACAGGTAGGCGGAACCGTCGGTGTCGACGAACACGTGCGGGTCGATCACCTCCTCACCGGTGGTGGCTTCGCCGAACACGTCGCGCCAGTCCACCAAGGGGGCGCCGATGGCGTCCGACCAGGGCCCGACCGGGGTGTCCGCGACCGCCACGCCGATCGCCATCCGGTTCGGCAGCGTCTGGTCGACAGACTCCACCGGTGCGTAGAAGTAGAACCGGCCGTCCTCACCGGCGACCACCTGACCCGCGTATGCGGCGTTGCCGGTGGCCCAGTCGAACACCTCGCCCGGGCGCAAGTTCTCCTCGTACAGGTCCCAGCTCTCGCCTTCGGGGTCGGTACTGGCCAGCACACCGTATTCGTGCATCTCGAACCCGGCCTGCTGCGGCTCAGCTTCGTCATGGCCGCCGTAGATGTACAGGGTGTCGTCCACCACCAGCGGTGCGGCATCAGCCAGGTAGTAGGAGCCGTCCGCCACGATCGGGTTCCCGGCAGAAGTGATGGTGCGGGTCGGTTCCGGGTCGTTCCTCGCCCCGTCGCTCCCGCCGCCCGTACCGGTGTCAGCGACCACCGGCAGCGTACCGGTGGCGGCCAGCGCCACCCCGGCGACCAGCGTGCTGATCGCCGGGGTGCTGCGGCTGCCCATCAGCTGCAGGCCAGCTCGTCGTAGTCGACCTCGGCGGACACACTCTCACCGTCGGCGGTGCTGCCAGAGATGGTGACCGTCCCTGCTGCCAGGTCCGCCTCGCCGGTGTCGAGCACCACGGACGTCGTCTCCTCCGGTTGCAGGTCCTCGATCGCCTGTTCATCGTGCTCGCTGGCCACGGTGAGGTCGACGGCGGAGCCTGCCTCGTCGTTGCTGACCTGGACGTAGATCTTCGCCTCGTCCAGCACGCACCGACCTGTGGCCGTGGCGCTCACGGCCAGGCCCTCATCCGGCTCCTCACCGTCGTCCGCCTCGAGCACCAGCACGTGGGCGAGAGCCTCGTTCGTCCCGGGCCCATCCACAGTGCCGGTGACGTCGAAGCTGCCCGGTTCGGCATAGGCCTCCGGGTCGATCTCCTCCCAGGTGACCGGGAGCATCTCCCTGGAACCGTCGTTGTACTGCGCGCTGATGGTCTCCGGGAGCGCTGGTGCCTTCCCCACCAGGGTGTGCAGGTCGACGGCGTCGATCGTGTTGATCTGTCCCGGTTCGGTGGCGCGCACCCACACGTGGGCGGAGGCGGGCAGCGACGATCCGGAGACCGTACCGGTCACCGTGAAATCACCGTCAGCGGCCACCTGTTCCTCCGTCACGTCCGCCCAGGACACCGCCAGCTCGGAGCGGCTGCCGTCCGGGTAGACCCCGGTGACGGTCTCCGGCAGCTCGGGGAGCGCGCCGACATCGGTACGCACGTCGATCGGCACGATCTCCTCCGGGGCGTCGGCGAAGATCTGCCACTCGGAGACGCCCACTGCCGCGTACTGGCCGTCCTCGTCCGGGTAGGCGTTGAAGGTGGCTCGCACAGCGGTGGTGGTCACCGAGTCGAACTCGGTGGCGTTCGTCCCCGTGGCGGCGGTGCCGTACTCGGTCGCGTTCGGCATGTCGGTCCACTCCTCGGAGTCCGGATCGAGGTACTGCATGCTCCAGGACTCCGGCACGGCCACCCCCTCACCCAGACCGGGGTCGGTATCGGACCAGAACATCATCTCCGAACTGTGAATGCGTACCGGGTCCTCCCAGGTGTACTGCAGCCACCGGGTGGCCGGCTCGTCCCCGCTCCAGGTTGCCCAGACGGCGTCCTGAGCACCACCGGAGTTCACGCCCTCGCCGTCGTTGACGGCGTTGACGTCGTTCCATCCGGCGGTGAACTCGGCGGTCGGGGTCGCGCTCGGGGCGATGTTCTCATTCCCTCCGCCCAGGTCGTCCACCGTGAACGTGACCTGAGCACTCGAGGTGGCTTCGCCGTCATCAGCAGCCAGCTCCAGGGTGTAGGTCCCCGGCTCGGTGAAGCGCACGCTGGTGCTCGCTGCGCTCGGGTCGGCCACGGTCACCGTGGCCTCCTCGGGGGCCTCCACCACCGACCAGCCATAGCTGAGCTGACCACCCGGCCGGGCGTCGTCCCGGACGGTGCCGATCAGCTGACGCACCCCGCCAGAGCCGTCGGCGACCCGCGCGCGCACCTGGGGCGGAACGTTCTCTGCGGACGGCGCAGCCACGCCGGTGTCGAACACCTGCAGCTCCTTGATGCCGGTGCGCAGCTCGCCCTGGTGGGTTGCGGTGATGCGCACCTTCGAGCCGGTGACCGGTGGGAACTGGACGTGGTTGAAGTTCCCGGTCGGGTACGCCGGGGTACGGGCCTGGTCCGGGATCTCCTGCCAGGACGAGCCGTCGTAGTACTCCAGCGTGTACTCCTGCGGAGCGGCGTATCCCTGCCGGGTGCCGGCAGTGCGGCCACCCTGGTCGGCGTCCGAGGAGGAGGTGCGGTAGAAGTACACCCGCAGATCGTCGAAGGTGGTGCTCTCGCCCAGATCCACCTCGAGGGTGTCGGCGGCCTCCGGCGAACCGGCGGTACCCCAGAACGGTTCGTTGATCGTGGTGCCGTCCACGGCGGCCTCCGGGCTGGAGTAGTCCTCCTCGGCGGTGAACGAGGCACTCACCTGTGCACCCTCCGCCAGGTTCGGCGATCCTGTGGTGCCGGTGGCGACATCCGTCCCGGCCTTGGCCATCAGGTCGACCACCCGCGCATCGTCGTCGAACCTGACGTCCTCGGGGGCGAGCACCTCGTGCGGGTGCACCTCGGTGATGGTGACGCCCTCGTCGGACTCGACGATCTCACCGGCGTCGGGGTCGTAGACCACCCGTGACAGGGAGTCCGCGGTGAACGCCAGCTCACCGTCGACGAACACCGAGTAGCCCTCCGGCACCGACTCACCGTAGGGCCGCTCGCCGTCACCTGGCTCGTCCCAGACGATGCTCAGGTCGACATTCCGGTAGCGGATGTTGTTCGCGGTGAAGTAGGGCCAGTCGATGTCGATCGGGTCCAGCTCGATCATCGCATCCGACCGGGGCCGCAGACCCATCGCGTCCTCGATCATGGTGAAGTTCGTCGAGCCGAGCATGGTGTGGTGGATCCAGGACCGGTAGCCGATCTCCTGGGTGTCACCCCAGTCGGTGTTCGCCGAGGCGGTGTGCCAGAACTCGTTCTGGTCCGGGAGCCGGTTGTCGCCGTCGATGTAGTGCGCCCAGGCGTTCCAGTACAGCAGCTTCTTGTAGTCCTCGGCGGACAGGTAGTCGGTCGGGTAGTCCCGCAGCACGCTGGCCAGCATCCGGAACGTGACCGTGGAGTTGATCACGGAGAAGTTGTTGCTGCCGGAGTCACCACGTTCAGCGGCATCGGCCTGGTTCGCGGTGTAGAACGGGAAGATCGGGTACTCGTCATAGTCCTGCCACAGGCGCAGGGCTTCGACGTAGTCGTCGTCGTAGTCCTCGTCACCGGGCTGGGGCACCAGACCCACGCTGAACGGGTAGTAGTTGTTGATCTCCTTCCAGTCCACCAACAGCTCGTCTCCGCCGGACTGCCGGTGCTCGATCAGCTGTCTGTCCGGGTTCCACAGCACCTCCATCAGGGAGGACTTGATGTCCTCGGCGAGGGCGGTCATCCGGTCGGCATCCGCTGTGCGACCGGCGACCTCGTAGGCCTCTGCGGCGGCGAGCGCGTTGGAGTACAGGTAGGCGCTCTCGGTGCGGTCCATGGCGGCGTGGCCGTGCTCACGGGCCCAGTCGAAGGAGACGGCGTCGGCATCGTTACCGGTCATCGCGCCCCAGTCGTACTCGATGAGGTTGTTGCCGTTGGAGTCGAAGTCCTCCAGCAGGCCGGTGACGTCGTTCTCACCGTAGGTGCCGAGCCGTTCGGCGATGGCCGTCGGCCCGCCGTGCATCTCATAGGAGCGCCACGCCGCCTCGGGGATGTACTCGGTGTAGGAGTTCGACCAGTTGGCCGGCTCGCCGGGGTTGTCCACCATCCGGCCTGAGCGCGAGGTCTCCCCCGCGGACACCCAGGTGCCGTAGGAGTAGGCCGGGTCGCGCAGGTACTTCAGGTCGTCGATGAACATCCCGGCGGTGAGCACGATGGAGTTGTTGTAGCCGAGCACCCCCTCGATCGCGACCGGGAACTGGAAGTCGTTCCCGGGCACGTTCGCGTCCAGGAAGTTGAACCGCAGCAGCCACCACCGGTAGAAGAGCGTCTTGTCGATGTTGTCCTCGGGGGTGTCCAGGTACGGCACGTTGTCCGCCCACCACTGGTTGTAGGCGGTGACGTGCTCGGTGTAGGCGTCCGCCGGCTCGGCATCCCGGTAGAACTCGTACTCGGTGGTCGAGGCCGGGATCTCGTCGGTGAGCAGACCGAGCTGCACCTTGGTGCTCACGGCACCGTCGGCGGGCACGCTCAGCTCGGCGACCAGCGCGCCGTCCTGCGGCGCAAAGCCGTCGCCGGAGAATCGGGGGTAGAGGGTGGTGATGTCGTTCTTGGTCCCCTGCACACCGGTCAGCTCCTCGCCCTCCGCCGCAGCGGCCAACGGGGAGGTACCGGTCAGGGTGATCTCGTGCGCGGCACCATCCGTGCTGGTCAGCTCGACATTGGTGATCACCACGTTCTGCTCGGTGATGAACTTCGTCTGCCTGACCTGAAGGCCAGCGCCGGTGAACACCGTGGTGAAGTAGCTCGGGGTCTGCTTGCGGGACTCGACGTCCTCGGTGAGATCGACCTCGTCCCCGTCCACCGCGGCGGTCAGCTCGTAGAAGGAGTCGGTGCCCAGCTCGTCCCAGTACGCGGCCGACCCGGCGAAACCGAGGGTGTCCGGGTCGTGGGTGTACATGTAGGCCGCTCGACCGCGGGAGAAGAGCCAGTTGTTGGTGTCCCCGTACCCGCCGGCGTCTGCGTAGCGGGCGAGCATGTCGTCCACCCAGAAGTCGTTCTCGATGTCCTGACCGGCGCCGGCCGCGAGGTCGGCGTCCATGATCGCCTGCAGCTGGTTACCGGGGGTGAAGTCCGCCGGCAGGTCCGGTACCGGTTGCTCCGCACCGCTCCATTCGGGGTAGCCGACGCCCGCGTTCAGCCTGTCCTCGTCGTCCGCATGTGCCGGTGTGACCAGCGCGGTGACAACCAGTGCAGCGCCGAGAGCGACCGCGATCGCGCCCTTGGCGTTCACAGGCTGAGATTTTCGGGACCGAAGCATGAAATCTCCTCAACGTCGAGCCGGGGTGACGCAGGACACCAAAGCACACTCTTGCGGAAACGTAAACCTTTTCGGTCTTTTCGGCGCCTCGTCCCGCCTACCCGATCCCTCCTAGGAATTCTGGCCGATTATCTGGGGTCGCGGCCTGGCCCGCTTGTTTCAGTTCCGAAACTTCGGCTCAACTCCCGCACCGGCGCGCACGGCGCGCGCCGGTGCGTGCCTCAGTGCGCTATGGCTCGAGCAGGTGCAGGTCCTCGGGGGTGTCCACATCGGCGGCGGAGCCGAGGTCGGAGCAGTCCACCAGGTGCAGCACCTCCGGGTTCCGGCGCAGGTAGGCCCGGGCGCCCCGGTCCCCCTCGGCCAGCTCGGCGGCGGCCCGGGCGAGGTCGGCGTCGAAGACCATCGGGTGCCGCGCGCCGCCGTCGCCGTACTCGGCGGCGGTCACCGTTCCGCACCGGTGCTGCCCCAGCAGCCGCGCCACCACGGCCGAGCCGACACCGGGCTGGTCCACCAGCAGCACCACCACCCGGCCGGCGTCCTCGGGCAGCGCGGCCACCCCCGCCCGGAACGAGGAGGCCAGCCCGCTGGCCCAGTCGGCGTTGACCACCGCCTGGCCACCGGCGCGGGCCACCACCGTCGATACCTCCTCGGCCTGCGCGCCGAGGACCACCAGCACCGGTGCGCAGCCACTCTCGCGCAGCACACCGACCGCCCGCTGCACCAGCGTCTGGCCCCCGCTGCGCAGCAGCGCCTTGGCGCCGAGCCCGAGGCGGCGCCCCGCACCGGCGGCCAGCACCAGGCCGACCGCAGCAGATCCCCGCTGCCGCCCGCCGTCCACGGTCTCCATGTCTGCTGAGCGTAGGCCCTGCACCGGCACCAACGGCCCGGCACACCCGCTCGCCCTGGCTTATCGTGGCGACATGACTACGACGTCGGGCCTGACCTCCACCGCAGCGGTGAGCGAGCTGCTGGAGTCCACCGGCTACCTCACCGACGAAGGCCTGGCGACGATCACCTACCTGGCGTTGGCGATGGGCCGCCCGCTGCTGCTCGAGGGTGAGCCGGGCACCGGGAAGACGTCGTTGGCTGAAGCCCTCGCCGCGGGGCTGGACCGCCCGCTGATCCGGTTGCAGTGCTACGAGGGCATCGACGCCTCGCAGGCCCTCTACGACTGGGACTTCACCAAGCAGATCCTGCACCTGCGCGCCCTGGAGACCGCGGCCGTCACCCGCGGGGCCGAACGCCCGGTGGGCAGCGAAGCCACGGCAGACCCGGCCGCCGGCAACGGCCTGGCCACCGAGGAGATCGAGAAGTCCCTGTTCGACGAGCGCTTCCTGCTCGATCGTCCCCTGCTCAAGGCCCTCCGCAACGGGCCCGCCGTGCTGCTCATCGACGAGATCGACCGCGCGGACGACGAGTTCGAGGCGTTCCTGCTGGAGATCCTGTCCGCCTGGCAGGTGACCATCCCCGAGCTGGGCACGATCCGCGCGCAGACGCCGCCGGTGGTGGTGCTCACCTCCAACCGCACCCGGGAGCTGCACGACGCGCTGAAGCGTCGCTGCCTCTACCACTGGATCGACCATCCGGGCCTGGCCCGGGAGGTGGCGATCGTGCGTACCCGGCTGCCTCAGGTCTCCGAGCGCCTGGCCGAGCAGCTGGTCACCGTGGTGCAGAACCTGCGCCGGGACACCCACCTGATCAAACCGCCCGGGGTGGCCGAGTCGCTGGACTGGGCCCAGGCGCTGGTGGAGCTCGGCGCGAGCGAGCTGGACCTGGCCACGGCAGCGGCCACGACCGGTGCGCTCTGCAAGCACCGGGAGGACCTGGACCGGGTGCGCTCCAGCCTCGAGAAGATCTTGGCGGGATGACATGTCCAGCCAGGCTCCGCCGTCGCACGCAGCACACCCCCCGGAGGCCCTGCTGGTGGGCTTCGGCAACGCCCTGCGGGCGGCCGGCCTGCCGGTGACCACCGACCGCACCCAGGCGTTCGTGGCCGCGGTCGGGCACCTCGACCTGGGCCGGCGCAGCGATGTGTACTGGGCCGGACGCGCCACGCTGGTCACCCGCGGGACCGACCTGCCCGGTTATGACCGGGTGTTCTCCGCATGGTTCGAGGGCACCCATGTCCCGACGGCGGAGGCTCACCCGGAGCGGTCCGGTCACCAGGCCGCGGTGCGCCCAGGCGACTCCGGTGACGACGCAGCCTCCGTGGTCTCCACGCTCGCCTCTGCTGCAGAGCAGCTCCGGCACCGGGACGTGGCCCAGCTCGACCCGGCCGAACGGGCCTGGCTGAACCGTGCGATCCGAGCCCTGCCGGTGCCGCGACCGACCCGCCGCACGTATCGCACCGACCCCTACCACCACGGCCGCGTGGACCGGGTGCGCACGTTGCGGGCCGAGCTGCGCCGTGCCGGGGAGCCCGGTCCCCTGCACCACGCCCGCCCCCGGCGCCGGCCACGGCGTCTGGTGCTGCTGATCGACGTGTCCGGGTCGATGCGCGCCTATGCGGACACGTTGCTGCGGCTGGCCCACCACGTGGCCCTGGGTACCGACGCGGAGGTGTTCACCCTGGGCACCCGGTTGACCCGGATCACCGCCGCGCTGGCGCACCCGGACGTGGACGCCGCGCTGCTGCGCGCCGGGGAGACCATCCCGGACTGGTCCGGCGGTACCCGGCTCGCGGACACCCTGGCAGCGTTCCTCGACCGCTGGGGACGGCGGGGTCTGGCCAGGGGTGCGGTGGTGCTCATCGCTAGCGACGGGTGGGAGCGTGGCGACCCGCAGCTGCTCGGCGAGCAGCTGGCCCGGCTGTCCCGGCTCGCGCACCGGGTGGTGTGGTCCAACCCGCACGCCGGCAAGGGCGGCTACCAGCCGGTGCAGGGCGGGATCGTGGCGGCGCTGCCGCACCTGGACGCACTGGTGGCCGGGCACTCGTTGGCGGCGCTGGAGCAGGTGCTCGCTAAGCTGGCGGCCGGCCGCGAGCGGCGCACCGGGCAGAAGGTGAGGGAGATCGGTGCGTGATGTGCTCGAGGAGCTGATGGCAGCCTGGCGCGCCGGCCAGGACGCCGGGCTGGCGACGGTGGTGCACGCGTTCAAGTCCGCGCCCCGGCTGCCCGGTGCGGCGATGCTGGTCGCAGGCGACGGCACGGTCAGCGGGTCGGTCTCCGGCGGCTGCGTGGAAGGAGACGTGTACGAGACCGCCCGTCGGGTGCTGGACTCCGGGCAGGCGGAGCTGCACCGGTACGGGTTCTCCGACGACGACGCGTTCGCCGTCGGGCTCACCTGCGGCGGGATCATCGACGTGTTCGTGGAGCCGGTCTCCCCGGCCACCTACCCGGAGCTGGGTGAGGTGGCGGGTGCGATCGAGGCGGGCGTCCCGGTGGCGGTGGCCGTGGTGGTGGAGCACGAGGACCCGGCACGGGTGGGCCGCCACCTGGTGGTCTTCGCCGACCGCACTGCCGGGTCGCTCGGTTCGCAGCGCACCGACCATGCGGTCATCGACGACGCGCGCGGGCTGCTGGCCACCGGCCGGAACCGGATGCTCACCTACGGGCTGGACGGGCAGCGGATGGAGGACGGGATGCGGGTGTTCGTCTCCTGCTTCGCCCCGCCGCCGCGGATGCTGGTGTTCGGGGCGATCGACTTCGCCGCGGCGCTGGCCCGGCAGGGGCACATGCTCGGCTACCGGGTGACGGTGTGCGACGCGCGCGGGGTGTTCGCCACCCGAGCCCGGTTCCCGGAGGCGGACGAGGTGGTGGTGGACTGGCCGCACCGGTACCTGCAGGCAGAGGTGGAGGCCGGGAACGTGGACGCGCGCACGGTGATCGCCGTGCTCACCCACGACCCGAAGTTCGACGTGCCGGTGCTGCAGGTGGCCCTCCCGCTGGAGGTGGCCTACATCGGGGCGATGGGCTCCCGCCTCACCCACGACGACCGGCTGGCACGGTTGCGCCGGGCCGGGGTGAGCGAGGAGCTGCTGGCCAAGCTGCACAGCCCGATCGGGCTGGACCTGGGTGCCCGCACCCCGGAGGAGACCGCCGTGTCCATCGCTGCCGAGATCATCGCCGTGCAGTGGGGTGGTGGCAAGGCCCCGTTGCGGGAGACCACCGGCCGGATCCACCACGACGACCTGGTCGGCTGACACCCGCTGCTAGGGTCCTGGGGAGCATCCAGGCAACAGTTGAACAACGGGGAGACAGTGATGCGCCAACGACGTCGGGCCACGGTCGCATGGTGTGCGGCACTTGCCATGGCTGCGACCGTGTGGGCTCCAGCCCAACCACCGGCCGCAGCTGACGAGGACGTTCTCTTGCCCACCGACGGGAGCGACACGTTCGATGGCTCGACGCTCGACCCGCAGCGGTGGGAGCGGGTACGGCCAGAGGACGACGCCATCGAGATCGGTGACGGGATGCTCACGGTCTCGACTCTGCCTGGCGACCTGTACGCCGGTACGAACACTGCCCAGAACCTCGTCCTGCAGGATGCGCCCTTGTTCGGGCGGTGGCAGGCATCGACGACAGTGCAGCTCAGTCCTTCGACCTGCTGCCAGCAGGCTGGCCTCATCTTGTACACCGACGACGACAACTACGCGACGCTGGCGTTCTCCGGCCGTTCCGGCGGGCTCGGCCGGGCGTTCTTCCTCCGCGAGGCCGGTGGCACAGCATCGGTGCCAGCACCGCTCGAAGGCCCGCTGACGAGCTGGCCGACGACCTACTCGCTGAAGCTGACCAGCGACGGCGAGCAGGTGACGGGTTGGTACTCCTCGGACGGCGAGAGCTGGACACAGCTCGGCACACCGATCGCGGCTGGTCAGCACCTGAAGATCGGTCTCTTCGCGATGGGAGGCACCTCCGGGGCAGCCGTCATTCCGGCCCGGTTCGAGCACTTCACCCTGCTGCACGACGGCAGCACTCCTCCCCCACCGGCAGAACCCGACGGCGTGGTGGAACCCGTCGACTGGGGCGATCTGGGCCGCTCACCGCTGACCGGGGTGGATGCGGTCCCGGCCGAGATCCTGAGCAACTCCAACGAGTACGCCATCACCACGTGGTGGCAGGAGAAGTTCGGGGCTCAGCCTGACGATGGCTACCTGACCTTCGGTGGTACTGGCGAGCACCAGATCCGCCCTGCAGCAGCCGAAGCGGCTGCCCTCGCCACATCGCTGCGTACCGGGGTCTACGACGAACTCACGACCGGGGTCTCCGAAGAGCAGGCGTTGGCCCGGACGGTGCGCCTGGTCGGCTCGCTCGCCGACGCTCACTACGCCAACAGTCCCGGTGGGTGGAGCGGGGAGTCCTCCTGGCAGGGCGCACTGTGGGCAGCGTTGGCCGGGCAGGCCGCATGGCTGCTGTGGAACGACCTGGATGCAGAGGACCAACGGCAGGTTGCGGTGATGGTCGAGACCGAAGCCGACCGCTTCATCGACTACACCGTGCCGTACTGGACTGCTGCCGATGGCACCGTCAACTTCCCAGGAGACACGAAGGCTGAGGAGAACTCCTGGAACTCGATGCTGCTCCAGCTGGCAACAGCGATGATGCCGGACCATCCGCGACACGATGCCTGGATGACCAAGAACGTGGAGCTCCTGCTCTCTGCGCACGCCACACCCTCCGACGTCGATGATGAGACGGTCATCAACGGCCAGGCCCTGCAGGACTGGGTCGACGGATGGAACGTGGAGGAAGACGGTCGCGCCTACAACCACGGGATGCTGCACCCGGACTACATGGCAACGATGGTCCAGCAGCTCTACGCGGGGGCGACCTCGACGCTGGCCGGCCGGCCCACACCTGCGGCGGCCTTGCACAACATGGAGGTCCTCTACGGCAACTTCGTCGACCGGGACTATCCGGCCCCGCCCTACGAGGCACCAGGCGGAACGATCTACCGTCCCGGTACCGGATCGCTCTATTACCCCGAAGGAACCGACTGGGGCACTTCCCGACGCTTGCAGTTCGTGGCCGTCGATGCGATCTCAGCCGCTTTCGGGGTGGACCAGTCCGCCAGCCGGGACGGCCGGTACTGGCTCGCCCTGCACGGAGGGGACGCCCTCGACATGCAGGCTCGATCCGATGACGGACGCACCTATCTCCCCGAGGACGACGACACGTACGCGGGCCGGGAGGAATGGGTTGCCATGCATGCCGCCTGGTCGGTGCTCTCCCTGTGGGCGGTGCAGAACGGCGACTTCCGGGTGTCCAATGCACCGGCGGCAAGTCTCGACGACGACGTGGCACCGATCATCGAGGCACGCGTGGAAGGGGACCGAGGACACGCCGACACGTACCTGCTGGGCGCCGAGCTGGTCGTCGATGCCACCGACGATGATGCGGGCATCGCCACTGTCGAGTACCGGAGCCATCGCCAAGACTGGCAGGACTACAGCGGACCTCTGACCCTGGATCCGGGCGTGTGGGACTTCGACATCCGAGCGACGGACGCTAACGGGAACACGACGACGTACTCGGTGCCACGGGTACGCGTGCTCCGGATCAGTGAGCTTCCCGCTCGCGGCCACGACTGACTCTTTCGACGGTCACGGAACACGACGGCCCTGCCATCGAGGACTGCTGCGACCGCCATACACCATTCCTGTGCGCTGTGTCACATTCGCCGGTAGAGTGCCCATCATCTGAGATGTCACAGCGCGAAGGAGCAACAGATGGCGTCGCGAACGATCACGCTCACCGTCGACGGGGTCAGCTATACCGATGACGTCGAGCCCCGGCTCTTGCTGGTGCAGTACCTGCGCGAGGTGCTCGGCAAGACCGGCACCCTCATCGGCTGCGACACCACGAACTGTGGCGCCTGCACTGTGCTGGTGGACGGGGAGAGCATCAAGTCCTGCACCATGCTCGCTGTGGAGGCCGACGGTCACGAGGTGACCACGATCGAAGGACTCGCCACCGACGGAGAGCTGCACCCGTTGCAGCAGGCGTTCAACGACTGCCACGCGCTGCAGTGCGGGTTCTGCACCTCCGGGATGATCATGCAGTCGGTCTCGCTGCTGGCGGATAACCCGCACCCCACCGATCAGGAGGTCCGGGAGGGCCTGGAAGGCAACCTGTGCCGCTGCACCGGCTACCAGAACATCGTCGCCGCTGTGCAGCAGGCCGCCGGTGAGGGGGCTGCGCGATGACCGTCACCGAGGAGCAGGCACCGGAGATCGGCAAGGCCCGCGCCCGCAAGGAGGACGCTCGGCTGATCACCGGCCGCAGCCGGTACACGGACAACATGGTGCTGCCGGGGATGCTGCACCTGGCGATGGTGCGCAGCCCGTTCGCCCGCGCCCGCATCACCAGCATCGACACCTCCGCTGCACGCAGCGCTTCCGGTGTGGTGCGCGTGCTGACCGGCAGGGACCTGGCCGGAGAGCAGGGGTCGATGCCGAACGCCTGGCCGGTCACCGAGGACCAGAAGGCCCCACCGCACCCGGCGGTGGCCGAGGAGACCGTGAACTTCGCCGGAGAGATCGTGGCCGTGGTGATCGCCCGCTCCCCCGCCGCGGCGCGGGACGCCGTGGAGCTGGTGGACGTGGACTACGAGCCGCTGACTCCGGTGGTGGACCTGGCAACCGCCGCCCGGGACGAGGAGCTGATCTACCCGGACCTGGGCACCAACCACTCCGCCACCTGGGTGTTCGACTCCGCAGAGGCCGGTACCGGCGGGGACATCAAGGAGGCGATCAGCTCCGCCGAGATCGTGGTGGAGCGCACCTTCCGGCAGCAGCGCCTGATCCCGGCGTTCATGGAGCCACGGTCCACTGTGGTGGACCCGACCGGAGAGCAGCTCACCGTGTGGTCGGCCACGCAGATCCCGCACATCCTGCGGGTGATGCTCGCCCTGACCCTGGGCATCCCGGAGTCCAAGCTGCGGGTGATCGCCCCGGACGTGGGTGGCGGCTTCGGCGGCAAGCTGCAGGTGACCCCGGAGGAGGTCATCACCGTGCTCGCCGCCCGGCACACCGGCAAACCGTGCAAGTACACCGAGACCCGCTCGGAGACGATGGTCGGTGCCCACCACGGGCGGGACCAGATCCAGACGCTGCGCATCTCGGCAAGGCGGGACGGCACGGTGACCGGGCTGGACGTGCACCTGGTCGCGAACATGGGCGCCTACCTGGGGCTGATCACCTCCGGCATCCCGATCCTGGGTGCGTTCATGTACAACGGCATCTACAAGTTCCCCGCCTACCGGTTCGAGTGCACGAACGTGTTCACCAACCAGGTGTGGACCGATGCCTACCGGGGTGCTGGCCGGCCGGAGGCGACGTTCGCGATCGAGCGGATGATGGACGAGCTAGCCACCGAGCTGGGCATGGACCCGATCGAGGTGCGGGAGAAGAACTGGATCGCCCACGAGGAGTTCCCGTTCGCCACCGTCTCCACGCTGGAGTACGACTCCGGCAACTACGAGGCGGCCACGGCGAAGGCCCTGGAGCTTTTCGGGTACGACGAGCTGCGCGCCGAGCAGACCCGGCGGCGGGAGTCCGGTGATGTGGTGCAGCTGGGGATCGGGGTCTCCACGTTCACCGAGATGTGCGGACTCGCCCCGTCCCGGGTGCTCGGCGCGCTCTCCTACGCCGCCGGCGGGTGGGAGCACGCCCAGGTTCGGGTGCTGCCCACCGGGAAGGTCGAGGTGGTCACCGGTGTCAGCCCGCACGGGCAGGGGCACGTGACCTCCTGGAGCCAGATCGTGGCCGACCGGCTCGGAGTGGCGTTCGAGGACGTGGAGGTGCTGCACGGCGACACGCAGGTCTCCCAGCGCGGGCTGGACACCTACGGGTCGCGTTCCCTGGCCGTGGGCGGGATGGCGGTGGTCGCCGCTGCGGACAAGGTGATCGACAAGGCGAAGGTGGTCGCTGCGCACCTGCTCGAGGCGGCCACCGAGGACATCGAGTTCTCCGGTGGGCAGTTCACCGTGCGCGGCACCGACCAGGGTGTGGGCTTCGGCGACGTGGCCTTCGCCGTGTTCGCCGCCCACGACCTGCCGGACGGGTTCGAACCGAGCCTGGACTCCGATGCCACCTACGACCCGGAGAACTTCTCCTTCCCACACGGCACCCACCTGGCGGCGATGGAGGTGGACACCGAGACCGGGCAGGTGCGGGTGCGCAAGTACGTGTGCGTGGACGACATCGGGAACGTGATCAACCCGATGATCGTGGACGGGCAGGTGCACGGCGGGCTCGCCCAGGGCATCGCCCAGGCACTGTTCGAAGAAGCGGTCTACGACGAGTCCGGGACCCTGCTGACCGGGTCGTTCACCGAGTACCTGGTGCCCTCGGCCCCGGACCTGCCGTCCTTCACCACCGACCGCACCGTCACCCCATCGACCACGAACGCGCTCGGCGTCAAGGGTGTGGGCGAGGCGGGCACGATCGCCTCCACCCCGGCGATCGTCAACGGCGTGCTGGACGCGATCCGGCACTTCGGGGTGACCGACGTGGAGATGCCGTGCTCCCCCTCGCGGGTGTGGCACGCGATCCAGGCGGCCCGCGGTGGCAGCGACACCGGCGGAGCCAGCACCGGCGACGCCGGCGGTACCGGCACAGCGGGGAACGGAGAGCAGCGATGATCCCGAGCACGTTCGACTACGAGGCGCCTGCGACCGTGGCCGAGGCGCTGACGCTGCTGTCCGACGACTCCCGAGAGGTGAAGGTGCTCGCCGGCGGGCAGTCCCTGCTGCCGGTGCTCAAGCTACGGATGGCCGACCCGGAGCTGGTGGTCTCGCTGCAGAAGATCGACGAGCTGCGCGGGGTGCGCACCGAGGGCGAGACGCTCGTGATCGGGGCGATGACCCGGCATGCGGACGTGACCCGCGAGCCGCTGATCGGCGCGCACGCCCCGCTGCTGGCCCGCGCCGCCACCGAGATCGCCGACCCGCAGGTGCGCCACCGGGGCACGATCGGGGGTGCGGTGGTGCACGCCGACCCGGCCAGCGACATGCCTGCCACGCTGTGCGCGCTGGAGGCGGAGATGCAGGTGGTCGGCCCCTCCGGGGACCGCACAGTACCGGCGGCGGACTTCTTCGAGGACTTCTTCACCACGGTCGTCGACGAGGACGAGCTGCTCACCGCGATCCGGGTGCCGAGCTACGACGGCTGGGGCATCGGGTACGAGAAGTTCACCCGGGTGGCGCAGCAGTGGCCGATCGTCTCAGTTGCGGCGATGGTCCGCCTGGAAGGTGGTTCGATCGCCGAGGCACGCGTGGCGCTGGGCAACATGGACACCGTCCCGGTGCGTGCCACTGCCGTAGAGTCGGCGCTGGCAGGCTCGACCCCCTCCGAGGATGCGGTGGCCGCCGCGTGCGCCTCCGCTGCTGAGGGCACGAACCCGACCGAGGACCTGAACGGTGACGCGACCTACCGCCGGCACCTGGCGACCGTGCTGGCCCGCCGGGCGGTGCTGTCGGCGGTCGCGGACGCCGAGCGCTGAGAGGAGCCAGGAGTGCAGCTGGAGCACCATTTCGAGGTACCCGCCTCGCGAGCAGAGACCTGGGCCCGCTTCAACGACCTGGAGCAGGTGGTGCCCTGCTTCCCCGGCGCCAGCCTCACCGAGGTGGACGGCGACGAGTTCACCGGCACGGTCAAGGTGAAGCTCGGCCCGATCTCGCTGCAGTACAACGGCAGCGGCCGGTACCTGCAGCGAGACGAGGACGCCGGGCGGATCGTGATCGAGGCCTCCGGGAAGGACCGTCGTGGCAACGGCAATGCCGGGGCCACAGTGACGGCGGTGCTCACCGAGGCCGGTGAGGGCACCGCAGTGGACGTGGTCACCGAGATGGACATCGGCGGCAAGCCGGCCCAGTTCGGCCGCGGGATGATCCAGAGCATCTCGAACAAGATGCTGGACAAGTTCCTGGCCTGCATCCGGGAGAAGATGGCCGCCGCCTCGTAGCGTCGTCAGCCGTAGAAGACGTCCTCCATCACCTTCCGGGCGCGGCGGGCCGCGCGCAGCCAGTCCTGCTCCAGGTCGTCGGCGTGCCCGGACCGGTAGCCAAGCAGCCGAGAGACGCGCACCAGCGCCGACCGTTCTCCTGGCAGCTGATCGATGCGGGCTCCGCTGGTCCGTCCGGTGGCCAGCACGTTCGCGTTCCGCAGCCGGGTGGCCAGCTCCCACGCCCGGGACAGTGCACCCGCCTGCCTGGCGCCGAGGAGCCCTGCCTGCACCGCCGCCGACAGTGCCGCCAGCGTGCCGGTGACCTGCAGGCTCGGATGGCTGTGGGCGTGCTGCAGCTGCAGCAGCTGGGCGGTCCACTCCACGTCCGCCAGTCCGCCCCGGCCGAGCTTGAGGTGGTGGGTGGGCGGCACCCCGCGGGGCATCCGCTCGGCCTCCACCCGGGCCTTGATCCGGCGCAGCTCCCGCAGCTCGCGCAGGTCCACCCCGCCCTCGGGGTAGCGCAACGGGTCGATCAGGTCGACGAACGCCTCCCCCAGGTCCGCATCACCTCCGAGCACGCGGGCCCGCAGCAGCGCCTGGCGTTCCCAACCCTGCGCCCACCGGGCGTAGTACTCGGCATAGGAGGCCAGCGTGCGCACCAGCGGACCCTGCCGGCCCTCCGGTCGCAGGTCGGCGTCCACGGCCAACGGCGGCTCGCTGCCGGTGGAACCCAGCAGCGCCGGCACTGTGGTGGCAACCTCCAGGGCCCACCGCTGCGCGGTCTCCGGGTCGGCGCCGGGCAGCGGGTCATGCACGAACATCACGTCAGCGTCGGAGCCGTAACCGATCTCGGCACCACCCAGCCGCCCCATGGCAACCACGAGGAACCGTGACGGCACCTCGTCCAGGGCGAGCTTCGCCGTCGCCGACCGCTGCGCGATACCCAGCGCCCCGACCACGGCGACCTCGGCGGCCGGGGAGATGGCCCGGGCACAGGTGGCCACCGGCACCCCGGTGAGCACGTCGGAGATGGCCGCGCGGGTGAGCTCGCGGCGCCGCACGAACCGCACGGCCAGCTCCGGTCGCTGCCCGGACTGCCGACGCCGGGCGACCATCGCCGACATGCTCGCCTCGATCGCCTCCCGGGGACGCGGGGCCAGGTCGGCGTCGTCGTCCAACCAGGTGACCGCCTCGGTGAGACGCGCGATGCGTTCGGCGGCGTAGGTGCTCGCCGACAGGATGTGTGCGAGCCGTTCGGCGGCGGCCCCGGAGTCGCGCAGCAGCTTCAGGTACCAGTGCGTGGCACCCAGGGAGTCGGAGATCTTCCGGAAGGCGAGCAGCGCACCGTCCGGGTCGGACCCGTCGGCGAACCAGCCGAGCATCACCGGCAGCAGCTGACGCTGGATCGCCGCGCGCCGGGAGACACCCTCGGTGAGGGAACCGATGTGCCGGATCGCCCCGGCCGGGTCCCGGTAGCCGATCCCCCGCAGCCGCTGCTTGGCGCGTTCCGGGTCGAGCGTCACATCGCTCGCGGACAACCGGGCCACCTGCGGCAGCAACGGCCGGTAGAACAGGTCCTCGTGCAGGCTGCGCACCTGCCGGCGCACCGACCGCCACCGGGCCAGCAGCGCATCGGCGTCGCCGCCCTCCACGTGGGCGGCGCGGGCGAGCACCCCCAGGTCGTGGGAGTCGGTGGGCAGCAGGTGGGTGCGGCGCATCCGGGCCAGCTGCACCCGGTGCTCGAGCACGCGCAGGAACCGGTAGCAGGAGCCGAGCTGTTCGGCGTGGTCCCGGCCCACGTAGCCGGCGTCGGTCAGCGCGCGCAACGCTTGCAGGGTGTTGGCCTGCCGGATGCTCTCGTCCACCCGGCCGTGCACCAGCTGCAGCAGCTGCACGGTGAACTCCACGTCCCGCAGGCCGCCGCGGCCGAGCTTGATCTGCCGGTCGGCCTCGGCGGCGGGCACGTGCTCCTCCACCCGGCGGCGCATCGCCTGGGAGTCCGCCACGAAGTGCTCCCGCTCGACGGCGGTCCACACCATGGGTTGCAGAGCGTCCAGATAGTCCTGGCTCAGCTGGGCATCGCCGGCCACGTGCCGGGCCTTGAGCAGCGCCTGGAACTCCCAGGTCTTCGCCCACCGGCGGTAGTAGGCCAGATGGGAGTCCAGGGTCCGCACCAGGGGGCCGTTCTTCCCCTCCGGGCGCAGGGCGGCGTCCACCTCCCACAGCGGCGCCTCCCGGGAGGGCATCGAGCACATCCGGGCCAGGGTGGCAGCAAGCTTGGTGGCCACAGGGAGCGCTTCCTCCTCCGGGATGTCGCCCACCGGTTCGGCCACGTAGACCACGTCCACGTCGGAGATGTAGTTCAGCTCCATCCCCCCGGTCTTGCCCATGCCGAGCACTGCCAGCCGCACCCCGGCGCCGTGGTCGGCGAGCTCGGCGCGGGCGAGGGCGAGGGCAGCGTCCAGGGCGGCGGCGGCAAGGTTCGCCAGGGCGCCGCCGACGCGGGGCAGCAGTGCCTGCGGGTCGGGGGTGGCCAGGTCCGCGGACGCGAGGAGCAGCAGCAGGTGCCGGTAGGCGCGGCGCAGCTCGTCCACACCACCGTCGGCGGCCCGGACGGCGGCCACCGGCACGGGAGCGTCCGGGTCGGCACCGACGGCGCTGAGCAGCGCAGTGCGCATCTGTGTCGCATCCGCTGGGTCTGGGCCGGGTGTGGGGGCCGTGTCGTCGAGCACCACGGCCACCTGGTCCGGGTGGGCGACGAGGTAGTCGCCCCAGAACGAGGAGGCACCGAGCAGGGCGAGCAGCCGGTCCGGCCCGGTGGTGTGGGTGGACGGGTCGGTCTCGCTGTCCGAAGCACCGCCGTCGGCAGGTGAGCTGCCCCCACCCACCACAGCACCGTCGTCGGCAGGTGAGCTGCCCCCACCCACCACAGCACCGCCGTCGGCCAGCAGCGTGCCCAGATCGGCCTCGGTCTCAGCCAGGCGCACCAGGGCAAGCAGCGCCCGGTCCGGGTCGGCCACCGCACCGAGCGCGCCGATCAGCCGGGTGGCTGCGCCGTCGTCCAACCCTCGCAGCGCCGGGTCGGCGAGCAGCGCGGCAGCACGGGCGGTGTCGGCGAACCCCGCCCGCGCGAGCGCCCCGGTCAGAGTCTGCGGCCGCACCACGGCGTTCAGATCAGGGTGATGCGGGACAGCTCGTACGGCGTGACCTGCGCCCGGTAGTCACGCCACTCCTGCTTCTTGTTCGCCAGGAAGTGGCTGAACACCTGCTCGCCGAGGGTGTCGGCAACCAGCTCCGAGGACTCCATCGCCGTGACCGCCTGCTCCAGGCTGCCCGGCAGCGGCTGGATACCCAACGCGCGTCGTTCGTTCTCGGAGAGCTCCCAGACGTTGTCCTCAGCCTCCTCGGGCAGCTCGTAGCCCTCCTCGACGCCCTTCAGGCCGGCACGCAGCAGCACCGCCAGCGCCAGGTACGGGTTCGCTGAGGCGTCCAGCGCCCGGTACTCCACCCGCACCGACTGCCCCTTGGTCGGCTTGTACATCGGCACCCGCACCAGCGCCGACCTGTTGTTGTGCCCCCAGCAGCGGTAGTTCGGGGCTTCCTGCCCGCCCCAGAGTCGCTTGTAGGAGTTCACGAACTGGTTGGTGACGGCGGTGATCTCGTCGGCGTGCACCAGCAGCCCGGCCATGAACGCCCGAGCGGTGGGTGAGAGCTGGTAGCGGGCGCCGGGCTCGTGGAACGCGTTCGTGTCCCCCTCGAACAGGGACAGGTGGGTGTGCATCCCCGACCCGGGGTGCCCGGGCATCGGCTTGGGCAGGAAGGAGGCGGTGAAGCCCTGCTGGATGGACACCTCCTTGACCACCGACCGGAACGTCATGATGTTGTCCGCGGTGCTCAGTGCGTCGGCGTAGCGCAGGTCGATCTCGTTCTGCCCCGGGCCAGCCTCGTGGTGGGAGAACTCCACCGAGATGCCCATCGACTCCAGCAGGGTGATCGCCGCGCGGCGGAAGTCGTGCCCCTGCCCGCGGGCGACGTGGTCGAAGTAGCCGGCGTTGTCCACCGGCACCAGCGGGTCGTCCTCGGACTCCAGCGCCTGGAACAGGTAGAACTCCACCTCCGGGTGGGTGTAGAAGGTGAAACCGGCGTCGGCGGCCTTGGCCAGCGCCCGCTTGAGCACGTTCCGGGGGTCGGCGGCGGCGGGCTGCCCGTCCGGGGTGAGGATGTCGCAGAACATCCGGGCGGTGCCGTGGTGGCCGCCGCGCCAGGGCAGGATCTGGAACGTGGACGGGTCCGGCTGGGCGATCAGGTCGGACTCACTCACCCGGGACAGGCCTTCGATCGAGGAACCGTCGAAGCCGATGCCCTCGGTGAACGCCCCCTCCAGCTCGGCCGGGGCGATCGCCACCGACTTCAGCACCCCGAGCACGTCGGTGAACCAGAGCCGGATGAACCGCACGTCCCGCTCCTCGATGGCTCGCAGTACGTACTCCTGCTGCTTGTCCATGCTGCTCTGCTCCCTGATCTGCTTCAGTGCTGCTGCGGGTGTGCGCCGACGGGTCCCATCATGTCAGCCTCACGACCGGGGTACCCGCCGCTGCACGCACGTCTGAGGCACTTTTGGTGCTTGGAGGCAATTCTCTGGTGCCTCCATGCGCGGAAAGTGCCTCAGAGACCCGGGTGCCCGGTGGGTGGGTGCCCGGTGGGTGGGTGCCCGGTGCGTGGGCGCCCGGTGCGTGGGTCACGCCTCCGGCCAGCTGGTGGGCACCCGGTCCAGGTCCGCCAGCCACGCCGTGGCGCCCACGTCCGAGGGCGCCCGCCACTCCCCACGCGGGGACAGCGCCCCGCCACGGGCCACCTTCGGCCCGTTCGGCACCGCGGTGCGCTTGAACTGGTTGGCGAAGAACCGGCGGCAGAACACCTCGAGCCAGTGCCGCACCTGCACCAGGTCGTAGGCGGGGCGTGCGTCCTGCGGGTACCCCGGTGGCCAGGAGCCCAGCTGCGCATCGTGCCAGGCGTGGTGGGCGAGGAACGCGATGGTCCGCGGCGCGAGCCCCTGCCGGAGCACGTGGAACAGGGTGAAGTCGTGCAGGGCGTACGGGCCGATCTGGTCCTCGGTGGACTGCGCCACACCGTCCTCACCGGTGGGCACCAGCTCCGGGCTGATCGTGGTGTCCAGCACCGCGGAGAGCACCTCGGCGGTGCTGGCATCGACCTCCCCGGAGGAGACCACCCAGCGGATCAGGTGCTGGATGAGGGTCTTGGGCACACCGGCGTTCACGCCGTAGTGGCTCATCTGGTCCCCGACCCCGTAGGTGCACCAGCCCAGCGCCAGCTCGCTCAGGTCCCCGGTGCCGACCACGATGCCACCCTCGGCGTTGGCGATCCGGAACAGGTAGTCGGTGCGCAGCCCGGCCTGCACGTTCTCGAAGGTGACGTCGTAGACCGGCTCCCCGGCGGCGAACGGGTGGCCGATGTCGGTGAGCATCTGCCGGGCGGCGCCGGTGATGTCGATCTCGGCGAACGTGACCCCCAGCGCCTCCCCGAGCGCCCAGGCGTTGGACCGGGTGCCCTCGCTGGTGGCGAACCCCGGCAGGGTATAACCGAGGATGTCGGTGCGGGGCCGACCGAGCCGGTCCATCGCCCGGGCGGCCACCAGCAGCGCGTGCGTGGAGTCCAGGCCGCCGGAGACCCCGATCACCAGCTTCGGGGAGCCGATGGCGCGCATCCGTTGCACCAGCGCGGAGACCTGGATGTTGAACGCCTCGTAGCAGTCCTGGGCGAGCCGGTCCGGGTCGTTCGGCACGTACGGGAACCGGTCCAGGGCGCGGCGCAGGCCCAGGTCACCGGTGGGCGGCTGCAGCTCGAAGCCGACGGTGCGATAGTCCGGCAGGCCAGCGGCGTTGTCGTCGAAGGTGCCCTGGTGCAGGCGTTCGTTGCGCAGCCGGGACAGGTGCACATCGGCCACGGCCAGGCGCGTCTGCGGGTCGAACCGCGGGGTGGCGGCGAGCAGGTCGCCGGCTTCGTAGACCATCGCCTGCCCGTCCCAGGACAGGTCGTTCGTGGACTCCCCCGCTCCGGCCGCGGCATACAGGTAGGCGGCCTGGTAGCGCACCGAGGCGGACCGGCACAGCAGCTGGCGCTCCTCGGCGCGGCCGACCGTGACCGGGGAGCCGGAGATGTTGGCGAGCACAGTGGCACCGGCCAGCGCCGCCCTGGCCGCCGGTGGTACGGGCACCCACATGTCCTCGCAGATCTCCACCCCGAGCACCAGGTCCGGGTAGTCGGTGGCGGCAAACAGCAGGTCGGTGCCGAACGGGACCTCCCGCCCCGCGACGATGATCTGCGCACCGCTGATACCGGCGCCGGAGGCGAAGTGCCGGCCCTCGTAGAACTCCCGGTAGGTGGGCACCAGCGACTTGGGCACCACGCCGAGCACCTCGCCGCGGTGGAGCACCACCGCGCAGTTGTACATCCGGTGCCGCCAGCGCAGCGGGGCGCCGACCACCAGCACCGGGAGCAGGTCCCGGGTCTCCTCGGTCAGGGTGGTCAGCGCATTCTCGACGGCGTCGCTCACCGGGGTCTGCAGCAGCAGGTCCTCGATGCTGTAGCCGGTCAGGGTCAGCTCGGGGAAGATCAGCAGAGCCACGCCGTCGTCGTGCGCCTGCTGCGCCGCCGTGCGGATCTGTGCGGCGTTGCTGGCCGGGTCGGCAAGGGCCACCGGGACGGTGCCGGCAGCCACCCGGACGAAGTTGTGGCTGTAGATGCTGGTGAACGTGCTGGTGGGACCGGCTTCCGGCGGGTTCATGCCCTCAGTCTGTCAGCCCGCGCCGGGCAGAGCATTAGGGTAGTGGGCATGTCACAGCAGACCCCGGACGCCCCTGCAGGGCCGGTCCTGCCCCCCGTCGGTTCCGGCAAGCGGGTGCGGGTGCACCACCTGACCGCTGCGAAGGCCGCCGGAGAACGGCTGACGATGCTCACCGCTTACGACGCCCCGACCGCGCGCCTGTTCGACGAAGCCGGGATCGACCTGCTGCTCGTCGGCGACTCGATCGGCGACAACATGCTCGCGCACGAGAACACTCTCCCGGTCACGCTGGAGGAGATGCTCCCGTCGGCGCGGGCGGTGGCCCGGTCCACCAAGCGGGCGATGGTGGTGGTCGACCTGCCGTTCGGCAGCTATGAGGGTGGTGCGCAGCAGGCCTACACCGCCGCGGTGCGGGTGATGAAGGAGACCGGTGCGCACGCGGTGAAGTTCGAGGGTGGCGCCCGGGTCGCCGAGCAGGCCCGGGTGATCACGGACGCCGGCATCCCCGTGGTCGGGCACCTCGGGTTCACCCCGCAGTCGGAGAACATCCTCGGCGGCAAACGGGTACAGGGCCGGGGCGATGACGCCGCCGAGCGGCTCTGTGAGGACGCTGTGGCGCTCCAGGAGGCCGGTGTGGTGGCGGTGGTCCTGGAGATGGTGCCCGCCCCTGTGGCCGAGCGGGTGACCGAGATCCTCACCGTGCCCACGATCGGCATCGGTGCCGGACCCGCCTGCGACGGGCAGGTCCTGGTGTGGCTGGACATGGCGGGGATGGGCGACTGGTCGCCGCGGTTCGCCAAGCAGTTCGGCCAGGTGGGTGCTGCGCTGCGGCAGGCCGCCCAGGCCTACGCCGCGGAGGTGCGCACCGGTGCGTTCCCCGCCCCGGAGCAGTCCTACCAGCAGTGAGCCGGGCGGCCCGGACGATCTGGGCCGCAGCCGCACCAGCCAGGCACCCACGTGGGATACCCGGACAGCCAGGTGAGACACATGGGCACGGCAGGCTCCGCCGTCGACCGGGTGCTCGGACGCCCGGCGCCGTTGCTCAGCTGTGGTCGCGCGCCCAGGCGATCACGCCGTCGGTGAGCGCCTCGACGTAGCGCTGCTGGCCCTCCTCGCTGCGCATCGTCTCGGCCTCGTCCGGGTTGCGCAGCTGGCCGAGCTCGAGCAGCACCGTGGGGCGCCGGGAGAAGTTCAACGTCGCGTCGTCGGAACGCTCCACCACCGGCCCGCCGGCGTCCTGGTTCGCGGTGAAGCCGGCGTCCTCGAGCGCCTGCACCAGGGTCTGGGCCAGCTCGTGGCTCGGCTCGCCCTGCGACTCGGACAGCGGCGGGCCGGCGACCACGGCCACGAAGCCCGGAGTGTCCTCGTCCTCGATGCTGGAGGCGTGGATGGAGACCATCAGGTCCACGTCGTTGTCCTCGGCGAACGTACCGCGGCGGTCCACGCACGGGCCGATGCCCTCGTCATCGCTGCGGGTCATCCAGGCCTGGGCGCCGAGGCTGTCCAGACGGGTGGCGAGCTGTTCGCTGACCTCGAAGGCGAACTCGTGCTCGCTGTAGCCGTCCACGCTCGCCGTGCCGGTGGTGTTGCAGGCCACCCGGTCGCCACGGCCGTCGGGCACCGGGCGGTTCGCAGCCTCCGGGTCCTCGGTGCGGCCACCGTTGTGACCGGGGTCCACGGCGATGCGCACGCCCACCAACGGTTGCGCCGCTACCGGGAGACCAGGGTCCTTGCCTTCCGGCACGAAGGGCGGGTCCGCCCACGCAGCGGGTGCCAGCGCCAGGGAGGAGGCGAGCGCCAGAGCAGCTGCGCCAACCAGTCGACGCATCCCCTGCCTCATCGCGCGCTCCTCGTCTCAGTCTTCGTCGTCGCCGTCCCACTCCCGGTCCTGGCGCTCCCACTCCTCGTTGCGCGCCTGTGCGCGCTGCAGAGCGTTGGCCGCCTCGGCCTCGGTGGCATACGGGCCCATGCGTTGGATCCAGTCGCTGACCAGACCGCGCTCTACAGTACCAGTTGCCAGGTTGTAATAGTACGCCTGACCAGGATCGAGCTTGTCTTTCTTCGCCACGGTCTCACCTGTCCCTCTCTGCGGTCGGCAACCGCCACCGGCTGCTGGGAAAAACTCTAGACTGCTGCCTGCCCCGAGTCCTGCCGTGGCTTGTGTGGGTACTCTCCTGGCACGACGAAGGGAAACGCACAGATGAGCAAGGTCAAGGACGCTGCCAAGGTGGCGGCGGTCGCGGCCGAGCAGGTCGGCTTCGGCATCGACATCGGCGGCTCCGGCATCAAGGGGGCACCGGTCCACCTGCGCACCGGTGAGCTGCTCACCAAGAGGTTCCGTCTGCCCACTCCGGCCGAGTCCAGCCCAGACGCGGTCGGCGCGGTGCTGGCCGATGTGGTGGCCCACTTCGAGCTGCCCTCGATCGCGCACATCGGGGTGACGTTCCCGGGGATCATCAAGAACGGCGTCTCGCACTCGGCCGCGAACGTGGACAGGCGCTGGATCGACACCGACGTAGCCGCGGTGACCCGCCGCTGGACCGGGCACACCGCCTACGTGGCCAACGACGCCGACGCCGCCGGGTACGCAGAGGTGGCCTACGGCGCCGCGAAGGGGAAGAAGGGGACGGTGCTGGTGATCACCCTGGGCACCGGTATCGGCTCGGCGATGATCCATGACGGGCACCTGGTCCCGAACTTCGAGCTCGGCCACCTGGAGCTCGATGGTTTCGATGCGGAGACCCGCGCGGCGTCGTCGGTGAAGGAGGAAGAGGGGCTCACCTACGAACAGTGGGCAGTGCGGCTGCAGCGGTACTTCTCGCACGTGGAGTTCCTGTTCTCCCCGGACCTGTTCGTGGTCGGCGGCGGGGTGTCGAAGGACCACGAGAAGTTCCTGCCGCTGCTGGACCTGAAGACGCCGATCGTGCCAGCGAAGCTGCGAAACAAGGCCGGCATCGTGGGGGCGGCAGCGCTGGCCGCGGAGCACGCCTGACCCGCGCGCACTCGCGCACCCCGCGGGCACCTCGCACTCCCCGGGCGCCCACCCACACACTCCCGACACTCCCCCGGGCGCCCCGCGGGACGCCCCACCCGCATTCGAACACCCTTAGCGCGTTGGAGCACGGTTACAGAGTGGTTCGAATGCGCTAAGGGTGTTCCAATCGGAGCCGGAGCCGGAGCCGGAGCCGGGGCCGGGGCGGGAGCCGGAGCCGGCGGCCGACCTGATGACGGGCGGATGAGTCGGCCGGTACGCCGGGTTCTGTCCCGGACCGCAAGCGGCCCGGTGGCGGCCATCCATCTACGACGTACGTTGCCGCACGCCTCCAGCGACCTACCCGGAAGCTCGGGCGGGCAGCCCTCGAACACTTCCTGTCTGGTCTTGCTCCGGGTGGGGTTTACCCAGCCGCACCGGTCGCCCGGTGCGCTGGTGGTCTCTTACACCACCGTTTCACCCTTACCGCCCGGCGGACCGGGTGGCGGTCTGTTTTCTGTGGCACTGTCCCGCGGGTCACCCCGGGTGGGTGTTACCCACCACCCTGCCCTGTGGAGCCCGGACGTTCCTCGGCGCGGGTCGCCCCGCGACGCGGCCGCCTGGCCGACTCATCCACCTCCAGTCTACCGGGCGTCGAGCCGTCGTAGAGTAGTTGCCCGTGCTCATCCTGCTGCCGCCCTCGGAAGGCAAGACCGCTCCCGCCCGCGGCCGCGCGGTCGACCTGACCACTCTCACCCGACCAGACCTCGCCGAAGCCCGGACCCAGGTGCTGCAGGCGCTGCAGCGGGCCAGCAGCCGCCGGGACGCTGCCGCCCTGCTCGGCGTGGGCGCCTCGCTGCGGGATGAGGTCGCCCGGAACACCAACCTGACCGAAGCCGCCACCGCCTCGGCGGACCAGGTCTATACCGGAGTGCTCTACACCGCCGCCGGGCTGGCTGACCTGACCGGTGCGGCGCGGCGCCGGGCGAACGCGTCAGTGCGGATCGTCTCCGCACTGTGGGGCGTACTGGCCCCCGGTGACCGGATCCCTGCCTACCGGCTGTCGATGGGGACCACCCTGCCCGGCGTCGGCCCGCTCGCGCGGCACTGGAGCAGAGCGCTGGGCGGCGAGCTGCGCGAGGAACCTCCGGCACGGCGCGAGAACCCGCCGGGTCCGCACGAGAGCCCTCCGGGCCTGAAGAAGAGCGCTCGCAACGCGCACGAGGACCGCTCGGGCCCTGGTCAGGACGTGATCATCGATTGCCGCTCCGCCGCCTACCTGGCCGCCTGGAAGCCGCCGGCCGGCACCCCGTGGCTGACCGTGCGGGTGGTGGCCGAGACCGATGGGGTGCGCACCGTGGTCTCCCATCACGCCAAGCACACCCGCGGGGTGCTCACCCACCACCTGCTCACCCGCCCGGGCCGCCCGCCGCGCACGGTGCGGGCGGCCGTCGATGCCGCCAACGAGCTGGTCGGTCCGGTGCTGCGCGAGGTGAACCACCTGCAGGCGGCGAAGGGTCCGGACACCTTGGAGCTGGTGCTGGCCTGACCGACCGGCTCAGCGGGCGAACGGCGGTCCGCGGCGTACCTGCGGTCCGCTGACCGCCCGCTCCAGCAGCCAGTACAGGGTGTAGATTGCCGCGATCGCCAGGGTCACGTGCACCAGGAACGCCAGCGCCACCCCGGTGATGATGCCCGCCGGGGCGAACCGCCCCCAGGTCAGCGCCAGCACTGCCGGTATCACCAGGGCACCGACCGCCCCGCCCACCAGCTCTGCGGCCAGCGACCGCTCCCCCATCCACGGCAGGTGGTTCCACACATCGAACAGGTCCAGGGTGGCCAGGATGCCGAGCACGGTCACCACACCGATCAGGCCGATGACGGCGCCACGCCAGTACCAGCGCGGACGTCCGGTGTCCCACATGGTCGCCATGGTCACGGCCGCCCACATCAGCCAGGCCCGGATCCGGCCGGTGCCCAGGTCCGCCGCCGCCAGCCGGAACAGCCGGTCCGCCTCCGGCCGACTGATCACAGGTCCGAGGTAGGCGCCGGGAATCACCAGTGCGTCGTGCAGCACTGCGGCGGGCAGGAACCGGCCGCTGCGCGGCACGAGCCAGGTGAACACCCACGGTACGGAGGCCATGTCGGTGCGGAACGTCTCCAGCTGCGTGGGCACCACGAACGGTTCGGGGTAGTCGTCGGCGACGTAGGCGATCGGGCGGAGCAGGGCGAAGGAGCGCCCGTCGATGCTGCGCAGCTCCAGCCGGAGCGGTCCGCCGTCCAGGGCGTCGTGGAACCGGCCCATCTCAGGCGTCGCTCGGCAGCCCCGCCACGTGCACCTTCGCGAGCCCGTCGGTGTAGATCTGCAGCAGGCTGAGCGAGGCCGCCTCCAGCCGCAGCCGCCACCAGCCCCCTGGCGGCGCGCCCAGGCACTGACCCACCATGGAGCGGATGGTCACTGCGTGTGCGGCGATGGCCACAGTGCTCCCGGCGTGCGTACCGAGCAGATCGGCGATCAGCTCTCCGGTGCGCTCCCCGACCTCGGCGATCGACTCCCCACCGGGTGGACGGGTGGTGCCGGTGACGTGCCAGGCATCCAGCTCCCCGGGCCAGCGGGCGTCGATGTCCGCCTCGGTGAGCCCTTCCCACTGCCCGAAGTGGCACTCCCGGGCCCGCTCGTCGATGCCGATCGGCAGGTCGTCGAGCTCATCAGCGAGGATCTGCGCGGTCTCCTGGGCGCGCACCATCGGGGAGGAGATCAGGACCGAGGGCCGGGGCAGGTCGCCGAAGAGCACGGTCCCGACCCGGGCCAGCATCCGCCCGGCTGCGGCGGCCTGCGCCCGGCCGTAGGCGGTCAGCGGCGGGCCGGGCACCCCGGAGCCGGAGTAGGCGCCGGTGGGGGTCATCGGGGTCTCCCCGTGGCGCACCAGGGCGAGGGTGACCCAGTCGCCGGTGCCTGTGCCGGTGCCGATGCTGGTCACGACACCCGGACCAAGATGTAGCCGTAGTCCTCGCTGCGGATCACCTCGTCCGGGTCGGCGGTGGCGATCGCGTCCTGCTCGGTGAGGCTGAGCGGCACCTGCACCCCTTCGGTGGCCATCCCGCGCAGCGGGACGGCGGCCAGTCCCCCGGTCTGGGTCCGGATCCGTTCGTAGAGAGTGAGCAGGCCGGAGTCGATACCCTCGGCAGCGGCGTCCCGCTTGGTCTGGGTCTCGGTGATCTCAGCGTCCAGGCCGGCAAGTGCCTCGTCCCGCTCGGCCTCGGTGCGGGAGATGTCGGCCTGCAGCGCCTCGAGCTGTTCGGTGACGGCCGCTGCGTCCTTCTCCGCAGCCTCCATCCGCTCCATCACCTCCAGCTCGACCTCCTCCAGGTCGGACTGGCGTTTGGCCAGCGACTCCAGCTCGTGCCCGAGCGCCTGCAGGTCCTTGGGGCTGCCCGCGCCGGCATCCAGACGCTGCTGGTTCCGGGCGGCGCGGCTGGTGACCTGCTCGACGTCGGTCTCTGCCTTGGTCAGCTCCCGGCGGGTGTCGGAGACGAGCACCTCGGCCGCTGTCTTCGCCCGGGTGAGATCCTCGGCGCGGGCGGTCAGCTCGGCCAGTGCGGCGATGGTGGGGTGGGTCTTGCGCTGGTGGGCGAGCTTGGCCAGGTGCGTGTCGAGCGCCTGCACGTCCAGCAGTCGCACCTGGTCGGCAGCGGGTGCTGTGGTCACGGGGTACCTCCGGTCTCGGCTGCGCCCAGCCTAATGGTCCACGGGTCGGTGACCCGCGTGCTGACGATGGTCTCCAGACGCCCGCCTGCGTCAGTGTCCAGCGCACGGGCGGCCACCGGGAGCCAGGGCCACTCGGTGGCCCAGTGGGCGGCGTCGATCAGGGCTGGGGCTCCGGACTCGGCGCGGGCCTCCTCGGCGCGGTGGTGGCGCAGGTCGGCGGTCAGGTACACGTCCGCCCCGGAGCGGTGTGCGGCATCGAGGTAGGCATCGCCGGAGCCCCCGCAGACGGCCACGGTGGAGACGACCTGGTCCAGGTTGCCGCTGACCCGGATGCCCTGGGCAGTGGCCGGCAGCGCGGTGGCCACCTGCTCGGCCAGCTCGCGCAGGGTGATCTCATACGGCAGGTAGCCGATCCGGCCCGAGCCCACGGCGCTGGCCGGGGCCGCAGTGGTGAGGAAGGAGAACGCGGGCTCCTCGTACGGGTGGGACTCGCGCAGTGCCGCCACCACCTGCTCACGCCGGTGCGGGGGCACCACCATCTCGATGCGTCGTTCGACCACCCGCTCGTGCCGGCCGACCTGACCGATCGTCGGGTCGGCGCCGTCGTGCGGGGTGAACTCTCCGGTGCCGGTGACCGACCAGGCGCAGCCGGTGTAGTCACCGACCGCACCGGCGCCGGCTGCAGCGAGGGTGGTTCGCAGCTGTTCGGCGTCCTCTTCTGGTACGTACACCACGAGCACGTCCAGCGCCGTACCGGGCACTGGCACCAGCGGGCGGGTGTCGCTCAGGTCGAGGGCGGCGGCGAGCGCCTCGTTCACCCCGCCGGCCGCGATGTCCGCATTCGTGTGCGCCACGTACAGAGCGATCCCGGCGGAGATGAGGCTGTGCACCACCCGGCCCTTGGCACTGGTGGCGGCCACCGAGTGCACCGGTTTGAGCAGCAGCGGATGGTGGGTGACCAGCAGGTCGGCCCCAGCGGCCGCCGCTTCGGCCACCACCTCCTCGGTCGGGTCGATGGCGAACAGCACGCGTTCCACCGGGGCCACCGGGTCGCCGACCACGAGCCCGACGGCGTCCCAGGGTTCGGCGGTGGCGGGCGGGTAGCGCCGCTGAAGGAAGTCGATCACGTCACGCAGGTGCAGCGGTGCGTCCATGTGCCGAATGTATCTGTCTGCACCCGCTGGGGCCATGCCCAGCCGACAGCGGCGATCGGTCTCGACGCTGCACCGGCCGCCTCCCGCCTCTGCGCGACCCGCCCGAACGCGCTGCTATAGTGCTAGCATGCGAGAAGCGAAGGTGCAGTTCAACGTGTATCTGCCCGCCGACCTGGTCCGCCGGATCAAGCACCGGGCGATCGACGAGGAGGAGTCCCTGTCCGCCCTGGTCGAACGGGTGATGACCGACTACCTGGAGGAGGCCCCGAAGTGACCATCGTGCACGCCGTCCACCACACCAGCGACATCTCCTGGTGGGAGCAGGTGCTGCCGGTGCTCGGCTTCTCGACCACCGACCACCCTGGCACCTGGGCCGGCGGCGGGCTGCTCACTATCCGCCAGGCCGGCGCGGCAGACCAGGACGGCGCCACCGAGCTGGAGGTCCTGGTACCGGACCCGGCCAGCGCCCTCACCGCGGCCGACAAGGTCGCCCATACTGCCCAGGAGACCGTGCGGGCCACGGACGGGATCACGATCACGGTGAGCTCCGCCGTCGACGATCTGCGCACCCCGACCCTGGACTCGGGCCAGACGCAGGTGGCAGTGATGCCGATCTGGTACTCCCCCGACCCGGACCAGCCCCTCGCGGTGCTGTCCGCGCTCGGGCTGGCACCGCGACTCGCCTCCGATGCGGGCAGCTGGCGTGATTTCACTGCCGACGGCGGAGGGCAGGTGGCGTGGCACGGCTCACCGTCCGTAGCACTCCAGCTGAGCCTGGAGCACTCCGGCGACCTGGACGCTCTGGTGCCGGCGCTGGCCGAGGTGGGCGCGAACGCGACCGTGGTGGACGAGGCCTACAACCGCACGCTGCTCATCGATGCCCCGCACGGCGCGAAGCTGTGGGTGAACGGCACCCAGCAGGACCTGTACGGCTACACCCGCATGGACCAGGGCTGAGCCAGCCCCACCGCCGGCGGCGTCCAGCATCCGACCCCCGCTTGTTCTATGTAACTTACATGCGTACTGTGCATGGGTGCCTTCATCCACACCTGCGCCAGTCGAGGAGGAGGAGACACGCCCCACGAACGTGGGCCTGCTGTTCGCCGCACTGATGGTCACGATGCTGCTGGCGTCGTTGAACCAGACCGTGCTCGCCACTGCGCTGCCGACGATGGTCGGCGAGCTGCACGGCGTGGACCAGATGACCTGGGTGATCAGCGGTTACATCCTCGCCTCGACGATCATGATGCCCATCTACGGCCGGATCAGCGACCAGCTCGGCCGTAAACCGGTGCTGATCTCCGCGATCGCCGTGTTCATGATCGGCTCGATCCTCGGAGCGGTGGCCCAGGACATGAGCGTGCTGATCGTCGCCCGGGTGGTGCAGGGGCTGGGCGCCGGTGGGCTGATGATCCTCTCCCAGGCCGCGATCGCCGATGTGGTGCCGGCCCGGGAGCGCGGCCGGTACATGGGTGCGATGGGTGCGGTGTTCGCCGTCTCCTCGGTGGCCGGACCACTGCTCGGTGGCTGGTTCACCGAGGGCCCGGGCTGGCGCTGGGCGTTCTGGATCAACCTGCCGCTGGGCGCCCTGGCGATCACCGCGGTGAGCGTGTTCCTGCACCTGCCCTCGCGCCGGCACGACACCCGCCCGCGGCTGGACTACCTGGGCATGGCGCTGCTGGCCGGGGCCACCACCGCGCTGGTGCTGGCCAGCACCTGGGGCGGGAGCACCTATGACTGGGCCTCTCCGCAGATCCTCGGACTGATCGCCGCGTTCCTGGTGCTCGGGGCGGTGTTCGTGTGGGCGGAGTCGCGCGCCAGCAGTCCGGTGATCCCGCTCAGCCTGTTCCGGGAGCGCAACTTCGTGCTGACGGCGACGGCCAGCCTGGCCGTCGGGGTGATGATGTTCGGCACGATCGGGTACATGCCGACGTATCTGCAGATGGTCACCGGTGTGGACGCCACCGAGGCGGGCCTGCTGATGATCCCGATGATGGGCGGGCTGCTGGTCGCCTCGGTGGTCTCCGGGCAGATGGTCTCCCGCTCCGGGCGGTACAAGGTCTTCCCGCTGACCGGGTCGGTGGTGATGGCGATCGGGCTGGTGCTGATCTCCACGCTCACCGTGGAGACCTCGCTGGTGGTGCTGTGCGCCTACATCTGCCTGTTCGGCCTCGGTATCGGGATGAGCATGCAGATCCTCACCCTGATCGTGCAGAACACGTTCCCGAACGCGATCGTGGGCACGGCGACGGCGGCGAACAACTATTTCCGTCAGGTCGGGGCCACGCTGGGGTCGGCCGTGGTGGGGTCGGTGTTCGCCTCCCGGCTGACCAACGAGCTGGTGGCGAAGTTCAGCGCCGCCGGCGGGGTGCCCGAGGGCACCAGCATCAACTCCCTGACTCCGGCCGGGGTGAACGCGCTGCCGGAGGCGGTTCGCACCGTGATCGTGCACGCCTACAACCACGCGCTGATGCCGATCTTCGCATTCCTCGTGCCGCTGGCAGTAGTGGCGCTGGTGGCCCTGGTCTTCCTCAAGGAGGTGCCGCTGGCCACCAGCGTGAACGCCCACGAACCGGTGGCCAAGCCGGCGGACTGAGCCGTTCAGTCCACAGTGACCACCATCGGGCAGCGCCGGGTCGGGTGGTCGGTGACCAGCACCCGCTGCCGGTACACCGCTGCGATCCGGTCAGCGGTGAGCACCTCCTCGGGCGGCCCGTCGGCCACGATCGCACCGTGCTGCAGCATCACCACCCGGTCGGAGTAGGCCGCGGCCAGGTTCAGGTCGTGGACCACCACGATGACGCAGGCTCCCTCGTCGCGGAGCCGACGGGCATGGCGCAGCACCACCTCCTGGTGGCGCAGGTCCAGGGCTGCTGTGGGCTCGTCCAGCAGCACCACCGGGGTGGTCTGGGCCAGTGTGCGAGCGAAGGCGGTGCGCGCCATCTCGCCACCGGAGAGGGTCTGCACGTCCCGGCGGCGCATACCGGACAGCTCCGCTGCAGCCAGGCTGTCGGCGACGATCTGCGCATCTTGGTCCGGATCCGGCTCGTGCGACAGGCGAGCCAGCTGCACGATCTCCTCCACCGAGTAGGAGAACCGCACCATGTGGTCCTGCGGCAGCACCGACCGGAGCAGAGCGAGCTGCTTGGGCCGGTAGCTGCGGACCGCACGGCCACGCAGCAGCACCTCTCCGCTGGTCGGTGCCAGGTCGCCGGACAGTGCTGCGAACAGGGTGGACTTGCCGGCACCGTTGGGGCCGATGAGGGTGGTCAGCCGGTCTGCCTGCACGTCCAGGTCCACGTCCTTGAGCACGTGGTTGGTGCCGAGCACCACGTTCAGGCCCACGGCTTGCAGCATGGGGGTCATGCGCGCATCTCCGTACGTCGGCGGAACAGCAGCCAGAGGAAGAACGGGCCACCGACCAGACCGGTGAAGAGCCCGATCGGCACCTCCGAGGGTGGGTTCAGTGTGCGCGCTCCGATGTCGGCGATCACCAGCATCAGCGCCCCACCCACTGCCGACAGCGGCAGCAACCAGCGGTGCCCGGGGCCGACCAGGAGGCGCACGATGTGCGGGATGATCAGCCCCACGAACCCGATCGAGCCGGCCAGTGCGACAGCGGCCCCGACCACCAGCGCGGTGGCCACGATCAGCAGGATCCGGGTGCGGCGCACGTTCAGGCCCACGTGGTGGGCTTGCCGCTCACCGAGAGCGAGCACGTCCAGCGGCTTGGCCAGGCTGAGCACAGCCACCACGCCCACCAGGTAGAACGGCAGGCCGGCAGCCAGGGTGGTCCAGGAGGCGCGGTTCAGCGAACCCATCGACCAGTAGGTGATGGACTCCAGCTCGGTGGTGTCGGCGATGTAGGTGAAGAACCCGTTCGCCGAACCGGTCACCGCGGTGATCGCGATACCGACCAGCAGCAGCTGCACAGTGCCGCCCTTGCGACCCGGACGGGCCAAGGCGTAGATCAGCCCGGTAGTGATCAGCCCGAAGATGAAGGCCATCCCCGGTACCGTCCAGCTGCCAAGCACGGTGAGCCCGAGGACGATGGCGGTGATCGCGCCCAGCGAGGCGCCGGCGGTCACACCGATCACCCCGGGGTCGGCCAACGAGTTGCCGAACAGACCCTGCAGCGCCGCCCCGGAGACCGCCAGGGCGGAGCCCACCAGCGCCGCGAGCAGCACCCGCGGCAGACGGATGTCCCAGACCACGTTGACCTCGGCTACCGTGTAGCCGCTGGCCTCGCCGATGCCGAGCTTGGTGGCGATCATGTCCAGCACCGCACCCGGTGCCAGCCGCAGCGGGCCGATCGCCACGCCAGCCACGAGCGCGAGGACCAGCAGGGCGAGGAAGATCCCGAGGATCACCGGGCCGTGCGGGCGGCGGACGATCCCCTCGGTCTCCTCGACCGATCGAGCCGAGGTGAGACCTGTGGCGGTCATGCGTCCGAGTGCAGCTGGGCCTGCAGCGACAGGATGCCCAGACCGGCACTGACCGCACCGCCCTTGAGCTGCATGTCGTCCATCACCACGAGGGTCTGCGCAGCGGCCGCCGGGGTGCCGCTCAGTCCATCGACCTGGTTCCAGATGCCCTCCTCGCCGCCGAGGTCGTCGATCTCCGAGGCAGCCACCACGATCACCTCCGGTGCGGCGGCCACCAGCCCCTCGGCAGTGATCGCCTGGTAGCGGTCCAGACCGGACTCCGCACCGGTGTTCAGCCCGCCGGCGTTGACGATGATCTGGTGCGCCGGGGTCTCCTCCCCAGCAGCGGTGGTGTTTCCGCTGTCACCGGCGCCGCTGGAGGACAGGATCATCACCCGCGGGCGCTCCTCCACGCCCTCCAGGGCGGCGTCGGCCTGGTCGAACTGCTCCTGCACCTGGGCGGCGAGCTCCTCGCCGGACTCCGGCACCCCGAGCAGCTCCGCGGTCTTGCGGATCTTGTCCGGGGCCTCCTGGCTGGAGTCGATCAGGGTGGCCGGGATACCCGCGGCCTGAACCCCAGCGATCACGTCCGCGTGCCGGCGCATGCTGGTGCCGATCACCAGAGTGGGTTCGAGCGCGACCACACCCTCGACGGTCAGGCTGCCCCGGCCGGCGGTGGTGATCCGCTCCTCGGCCTGTGCGGCGACGTCCTCGATCAGTGAGGTCTCCGGGGCGATGCCGATCAGGTCTCCGTGCCCGAGCGCCTGCATGATCTCCATCGTCGCGTCGTCCAGGACCAGTACCCGGTCCAGGCTGGTGACCTCGATCTCCGCGCCTCCGTCGCCGGTGAAGGTCACCGGCAGCTGCGGATCAGCCGCCTGGACCGACGGAACCTGGCCGTCCGCCTCGGCCGTGGTGCCGGCACCTTCGCTGCCGCCCTGGTCAGTACTGCCCTGCGCGTCCTGCTCCCCGGCCGCCTCTGGGCTGCTGCTCTGACTCGAGCCGCAACCGGTCAGTGCGAGGGCGGCAGCCAGGGCCAGGGACACGAACAAAGGGCGTCGCGTTGATCGAGACACGTTCTCTCCAGACGAACGAGGACAGGTACAGGGTCGGGAGGTCTGTTTCCGGAATACCTCGGTTACCGAGCCATCGTGATGTTAGGTTAGGTAAACCTCGTTAGGCAAACCTAAGTCAGATGGTGGACGGTGCCGGCCGGGTGCGACACGGCAGGGTGCGGCACGGCAGGGTGCGGCACGGCAGGCTGCGGCACGGCCTGCTGCGGCACGGCAGGCTGCGGCACGGCCTGGTCGAGACCGGGCTGGTGGGCTAGAGCCCCGGGTCTGCGCTGGGTCCGGGCGGATCAGGCACGATAGGGGTCATGCCTGCACCGGACCCGCACCGTCTGGCTGCACTGATCGTGGAGCTGCGCCGGAGCCTGCGGCGTAGCGCAGCTGCGCCGCAGATCTCCGATCACTCAGCACCACCGCAGCAGGCCCGCTCTGCAGAGAGCCCATCGAGCCAAGGGGCCCGGCTGACACCGGCGGAGACCGAGATCCTGCGGTACGTCGCCGCTCATCCGGGACAGGGCACCTCAGCGATCGCCACTGGCCTGCACCTGCGCGCGAACACCGTCTCCGGACTGTGCAGCGCGCTCACCAGGGACGGCTACCTGCAGCGGGAGACAGACCCTGGCGATCGCCGCGCCGCCCGGTTCTTCCTCTCCCCCGCCGTCACCGCACGCCGGGCGGTGAAGATGGAGCACCGTTCGGACCGGCTCGAGCGCGCCCTGGGACGGCTCGGAGCCGAGGAACAGCAGCGGATCGCAGCGGCCCTGCCGGCACTGGAAGCACTGGCTGACCTGTTGGACGCCGAGGCGCAGGAGCGGACACGCCCCTGACTCACCTACGCCGGTCGGCCGCCCGCTCCGCGGCCCCCGCACGCGCTCGCCCGGTGCTCGCGCGCCGCAGGGCGAACCCGACCAGTGCGATCGCCACGCCCGGCACTGTGTGCATCCCGGCCAGCAGCACCCCGGTGAGCCGGTCGTGCGCACCGAACGGTGGCACCGCACCGGTGCCCAGAGCCACGATCACCCCGAGCACGGTGAGCACGGTCAGCCACCGGATGGAGCGTCGTCGGACGAGCAGCAGCACCAGCACCCCAGCAGCGAGCGGGATCGCCGTCTTCCAGGCCACGTCCGGGGCGGTGATCTGGTGATCGGCCGGCCCCACGGCGGGATCGAGCCGGAGCGTGGCGCCGGCAACGCGGCCGGTCAGATAGAGGCATAGGTTGACGACGGTCGCGACGATCACGACGACCGCGGCGACGGACAGCTCACGGCGCCAGCCGGAACTGTGCAGGGCAGTGGCAGAAGGGTGCCCAGAGCGGGCAGTCTCGGCAGTCATGATGTCTCCCAGGGTGATTGGATGCGTGTCCACCCCTTGGACAACTGGGCCGCTCCGGCTGTGACATCAGCACTGCGGTCGGCGGCGCCGGGACGGCGGCAGCGCCATCAGCGCTCCCGGCGGCGGCTCTCGCGGTAGTCGCGGGCGAGCTGCCAGGGATCGGCCACGGGGCCGAGATGGCTGAGCTTGTCCGGGTTGCTCACCGACCGGATCGTACAGATCCGGCCCTCGGCCGTCTCCAGGGTGATCGCCTGCACCAGGTTGCCGTCTCGGTCCCGGGCGAGCGCCCCGGGCTCCCCGTTGATCTGCTGCGGCTCAAGCCTCAGTCCGACCCGGCCGAGCTCCGGCAGGACCGAGCCGAGCACCCGCACGGTGTTCTCCACGCCCACGATCGGCCGCGGCGGTGCCGGAGCGTTGCCGCCGGTGTCGGTGACCAGCTGCACGTCGGCGGCAAGCAGGTCGCGCAACCGGTCGACGTCACCGTCGGCGATGGCCGCGAAGAACCGGGCCGCGAGCTCCTGCTGCGCGCGGCGGTCGGCGGCAAACCGGGCCCGCCCACGCGCCATGTGCCGCCGTGCCCGCACCACCAGCTGCCGGCACGCACCCTCGCTACGGCCCAGGGTGTCAGCGATATCGGCGTAGTCGAAGCCGAACACCTCACGCAGCACGAACGCGGCACGCTCCAGCGGGCTGAGCCGCTCCAGCAGCACCAGCGCGGCGGTCGATACCGAGTCTGCGAGCTCGGCGGCACGCTCCGGTTCCTGATACGGGTCCTCGAGCAGAGGCTCAGGGAACCACTCGCCGATGTACTCCTCCCGGCGCA
>Ga0209487_1000405_pt1 | contig 39658 bp, 37 predicted proteins | sample Poulit2012_FD_187524 | JGI IMG/M metagenome (GOLD analysis project Ga0209487, IMG submission 187524) | Agricultural soil microbial communities from Georgia to study Nitrogen management - Poultry litter 2012 (SPAdes) (version 2) | ecosystem: Environmental > Terrestrial > Soil > Agricultural land...
GGTGTTCGCCGGCGGCCTGCCTGAGCTCGCCGTCCACGACCAGGCCCAGGTCGATCCGGTCCGACACCTCCAGCCCGGCGTTCTTGCGGGCGTTCTGGACGAGGCGAACGAGGTCGCGGGCCATGCCTTCGCGCAGCAGTTCGGGGCTAAGCCGCGTGTCGAACGCCGCCAGGTAACCCTCCTCCTCGACGGCCGCGAACCCCTCCGGACTCTTCGCGTCCAGCAGGAAGGCTTCCGGCTCGAATTCGAACGTTTCGCCCTCCAGCTCGATCGAGGTGGTGGCGCCATCGCGCGCGTTGCGGGCGACCATGCGCGTGTCGATCTCCTCCAGCGCCTTGCGCAGCGCGGGAATCTTCTTGCCCAGCCGCTTGCCGACCAGCGGCAGGTTAGGCCTGATCGAGTACTCCACGAAATCGGCGGTCACATCCAGGTAACGGATGTTCTTCACGTTGAGCTCTTCCAGGAGTTCCCGTTCGAAGCGCTTGAGCCCCTCCAGCTGCGCCTCGGTCGGTACGCGCACGAGCAGTTCAGGCAGAGGCTGGCGCGTCTTGACACCGCTCCCCGCCCTGGCCGCCCGGCCAAGCTCGACGACCTTGACGAGGGTGGCCATGTCGCGAAGCAGCTCGCGGTCGATGAGCGATTCGTCCGCTGTGGGCCAGTGGGCGAGGTGCACGCTTTCGGGCGCCTCCGGGTCAACACTGAGCACCAGGTTGCGGTAGATGGCGTCCGAGGTGAAGGGCGCCATCGGTGCGATGAGCTTCGCCACGGTCACCAGCGCCTCGTAGAGGCTGGCGTAGGCCGAGAGCTTGTCGAAGTCATCCTCGCTCTTCCAGAAGCGCCGCCGGTTGCGCCGCACGTACCAGTTGGAGAGCTCGTCGACGACGAAGTCGCGGATGTTGCGGGTGGCGCCGGTCGGGTCGTAGTTCTCGAGTTGCTCAGTCACTTCGGTAACGAGCTGGGCGAGCCGGGCAGCGAGCCAGCGGTCCACCAGCGGCCGCTCCTGGGCGGGCGGTGCGGCTGCGAGGTCCGGCTCATCGAGGTTGGCGTAGAGCACGAAGAAGTAGTAGGTGCTCCACAGCGTATTGAAGAAGTCGCGAACGGTCTCATCGACCAGCGCCTGGCTGAACCGTTTGGTGGCGCCGGGAGGGCTGGAGCTGTACAGGTTCCAGCGGAGGGCATCGGCCCCCTGCGCGTCGAGCACCGTCCAGGGGTCGACGACGTTCCCCTTCGATTTGCTCATCTTCTCGCCGTTCTCGTCGACGATGTGCCCCAGCGAGATTACGTTCTTGTAGGCCGGTGTGCTGCCGACGAGGTGGGCCAGCGGTCCCAGCGGCTCGCCATCCTCGCTCGTGGCGGTCAGCAGTGTCGCAAGGGCGTGCAGGCTGTAGAACCAGCCGCGGGTCTGGTCGACGGCCTCGCAAATGTAGTCGGCCGGGAAGTTGGCCGCGAGCTGCTCGTGTGCCTGCGGGGTCTCCTGCTCGCCGCGGTAGTGCCACTGGGCGTAGGGCATTGCCCCCGACTCGAACCAGACGTCCACCGTGTACGGCACGCGCCTGAAGAGCTTGCCGTCCTTCTCGAAGGTGACCTCGTCGACGTAGGGACGGTGGAGCTCCAGGTCGCTAAGGTCACGACCGGCAAGCTCGGAGAGCTGTGCCACGCTGCCCACGCAGATGCGCTCGCCGTCGTCGCTCTCCCAGATCGGCATGGGCGCTCCCCAGTAACGCTCGCGCGAAAGGGCCCAGTCGACGTTGTTTTCGAGCCACTTGCCGAAGCGGCCATGCTTGATGTGGTCCGGTACCCAGTTGATGCGCTCGTTGTTCGCGAGAAGCTGCTCCTTTACGGCCGTGGTGCGCAGGTACCAGCTCTTCTTGGCGACGTTCATGAGCGGCGTGCCGTCACGCCAGTTGAACGGGTAGGAGTGCCTGATGGTGGTGGAGCGGTAGAGGAGACCGCGCTCCAGCAGGTCGTTCGCTATGTGCTCGTCGGCGTCCTTGAACCACATCCCGGCGTACGGTCCGTCGCCGCTCGTGCCCGGCGCCCGCACCTGCGGCATGACCTCACCTGTGAGCGAGACAGAGAAGATGGTGGGCAGCCCGTGCTTGCGGCCCAGATCGAGGTCGCCGTAGGCCGGGGCGAGGTGCACTACTCCGGTACCGTCGTCCAGGGTCACGAAATCGTCGAGGATGACCCTGTATGCGGCCGCCATGTCGGTTCCGGCGGGAACCTGCCCCTCGAGGACCGGCTCGTAGCGCACCCCCTTCAGGTTCTCGCCGGGGAAGGTTGCCAGTACCTCGCCCGTCTCGCCGAAGACCTGTTCGACGAGGTCATGGGCGAGGATGTAGAGGTCTTTTTCCTCTGCCTCCTGGCCGTGCTTCTTCGGCGCCTGGACGAGCGCGTAGGTCGCGCCCGGCTTGACGGCCAGGGCGGTGTTGGCGCCCAGGGTCCAGGGCGTGGTAGTCCAGGCCAGGAAGTAGACGTTCGGGCTGTCACCTTCGGGCGGCACGCCGGCCTTCAGGAGGTCCTGGCCGTTGGCGGCGAACTTCGGGAATACCGAGGGGTCCTCGACATCCTCCTGGTAGCCGAGGGACACCTCATGCGATGCCAGGGTCGTGTTCGAGGAGGGGCTGTGCCAGGTCGTCTTGTAGTCCTCGACGAGGAGGCCCCGGTCGAACAGCTGCTTCATGATCCACCAGGTGGATTCGATGTAGCCGTTGTCGTAGGTGATGTAGGCATCGTCCAGGTTGAGCCAGTAACCGATGCGCTCGGTCATCTCGTTCCAGTCCTGGATGTTCTCGAACACGTACGACCGGCACAGTTCGTTGAAGCGCTCGATGCCGTACTCTTCGATCTGCGCCTTCGAGGTGAAGCCGAGCCGCTTCTCGATGGCGATCTCCACGGGCAGCCCGTGGGTGTCCCAGCCACCCTTGCGGTTGACGTGATAGCCCTGCATCGTCTTGAAGCGCGGGAACAGGTCCTTGTAGGCGCGGCTTATCACGTGGTGAACACCGGGTTTCCCGTTGGCGGTGGGCGGCCCTTCGTAGAAGACGAAGTTGCCTTCCGGCGCCGGCTTCTGGAGGGATTTCCTGAAGATGCCGCGTTCGCGCCAGAACTCGATGATCTCGCGCTCGAGTTCTGGCAAGGAAACGGTGCTCTGTACTTCCCTGAACATATGTACCCCGCTTCCCGGGACGCACGAAAAAACGCCCCGAAACGCATTCGCGTTGGGGCGCCCTGAAGCGCGGTACCACCCAACTTTGTTCCTGCCTCGCGGTTCAGGAACCTTGACGGCTACCGCTCTGAGTAGCCTGGCGCTGTATCGGGCGCCGCCCGACTCCGTCTACTGGCCGGCCCTGAGGGCGGCTTTCGGGGAGCGGCTCGGGGAGGATTTTCGTAATCTGTTAACCGCCGGGCTCACACCATCCCCGGCTCGCTCGCGGCCAGCGCAGATCCTACTCGTTCCCGTCACAGCCTCATGCAGTACGTCGTAACGCTGCTGTCCGGTGACCCGGTCGCTTTACAACCGCATTCACCTTGCATATACTTACCGTAGCAGTCGGTAATGAAAGCAGTCAATACGTGACAGAGGACTTTCCCCCACTGCACTTCCCCACAACCTGGTGCCAGTAGGAGCAGCGGAACCGCAGAGTGCCAGGTGATAGTGCACCCGTTACATTTTGGAGTAACCAGGACACTTACATTTCCGTTTATTCCAGTATTTGAGAGGCTAGACCATGATTGGCGAGTCGAAGCAGTGCAAAGGCGACGTGCAGCGCTTTGTCGGGAGTGATCTCCTGTGAGCGCGCGCTCCCGCAAGTCCGATTCCGAAACCCTTGCAGCAGACGATCAGGAGTCGCAAGTGGAGAAGAAGCAACGGGGACGTCCCAAGAAGAAGGCTGAAGGGAAGGCGACCTCCACGCCCACCCGGCGCAGGAGGAAGACCGACCCTGAAAAGGCGGCTGCGGCTGCTGCCGAGAAGGAAACGGCCGAGGAGATCCGTTACGCGGAGGAAGCCCTGGCCGAGCAGGAATCGGACGAGCAGGAGACCGACACTCCCAGCGCCTCTGCAAATGGCGCCGCACGTGACACGGACGATGACACCGATACCGAAGCAGGAGCCGACGGCAAGGACAGGCGCGGCTCGCGTGGCCGGCGCGGTGGCCGGGGTGGCAACTCCCGTAAGCAGGGCCTTAACTTCCGTGACCTCAAGTCGAAGATAATCCCCGAGCTGCACCTCCTCGCCAAGGAGGTTGGCCTCGAGGACTACCGCAAGATGGCCAAGGACGAACTCGTCGTCGCCATCCTCGAGCGCTCCTCGGAATCCGAGGGCCTGAAGCTGGTAACCGGCTACCTGGAGATCTCCTCTGACGGTTATGGGTTCCTGCAGGAGTCGCTGCTGCAGAACAATACGCGTCAGGTGATTGTCTCTGCCGGTCTGATCAAGCAGTTCCGGCTCCGGACTGGCGACATGATCATGGGCAAGGCCCGCCGTCCGCGTGACAACGAGCGCTACGGAACCCTGATCAGGGTTGAGGCCGTCAACGGGATCGACCCGTTCCAGGCCGCCAAGCGCCCGCGCTTCGACGACCTCATCCCCACCTTCCCCGAACAGCGCATAAAGCTGGAGACGACCCAGAATGAGCTCTCGGCCCGGGTAATCGACCTGCTCGCCCCCATTGGCCGCGGTCAGCGCGGGCTCATCGTGGCCCCGCCCAAGGCCGGTAAGACGACACTCCTCAAGTCGATCGCGAACTCCGTGATCACGAACGAACCTGACATCAAGGTCATCGTGCTGCTCGTGGACGAGCGGCCGGAGGAGGTCACCGACTTCCGGGAGTCTGTGGAGGGCGTGGAAGTCATCGCCTCGACCTTCGATGAGCCGCCCACCAACCACATCCGCGTCGCAGAGTTCGTGCATGAGCGCGCCCGGCGCATCGTGGAGGACGGCGGTCACGTGATGATCCTGCTCGACTCGATCACCAGGCTCGCCCGCGCGAACAACCTCGTGACGCCGGCGACCGGCCGTACCCTCTCGGGCGGTCTCGATTCCAGCGCGCTGCACTGGCCCAAGCGCTTCCTCGGTGCCGCCCGGAACATTCGCGGCGGTGGTTCGCTCTCGATCCTTGCTACCGCGCTGGTGGAGACCGGTTCGCGCATGGACGACGTGATCTTCGAGGAGTTCAAGGGTACCGGCAACATGGAGCTTCACCTCTCCCGTCGCCTCGAGGAGCGCCGCATCTTCCCGGCTATCGACATCCTCAAGTCGGGCACGCGGCGTGAGGACCTGCTCCTCAGCGAAGGCGCGCTCGCCAAGATGTGGCTGCTGCGCAAGGTCATCTCGGACATGGACGCTGCCGAGGCCATGGAGATGCTGCTCTCGCGACTCTCCCGCACGAAGAGCAACGAGGAGTTCCTGGCTACCCTCGGTCAGGGTTAGACTGGACGCCGCAAGCGGAAACCGGTTATCAGGTCGCGGGGGCAAGTTTCCCCGCGACTTTTTTCTTGGCGCAGGTGCCGGGCAGCGCAAGTGGCACAGACTGCGTGGAGCAAGGTGCATAAAATGCCTCTAGTGGCGAGAGTTCTTCTCATTGGCAAGCAACCGCACATGGTTGAATTGCTGCGACCAAAATTTGAGGCAGAGGGCTTCGCGGTCCTCTGGACTCAGGACGGCCCCGGGGCCGTCCAGCTGGCAACGCAGGAGGAGCCGGACCTCATCGTGGTCGATGAGAAGCTGATGGACGGCAACGGCCAGCCGGTTTCCGAGTCGCTGAAGGCGGTGCCGGCACTTCAGGAAACGCCGGTAATCCTGCTGACGTCCCGCGATTCGGCCGCAGGGGAGGGGAGCAACGGGGGAGGCACCAGCGTCGTGCAGATGCCTTTTCGCCCCAGCCAGCTCCTCGCGCTTGTCCGCAAGAATCTGCACTGATGCGCGCGCCCGGCGCCCGCACGCAGTTTGACCCTGTCACACTGCCCGGCGTATACTCGTTACGAAAATCGGAACTGTTCCGAAACGAGGTCGACTGACTATGTGGGTCTCCACGAAAGCACAATACGGGATGCGCGCGCTGGTCGAAATCGCCCTGGGTGGCGACAGGCCTACCAGTCTGAAGGTGGTGGCCGAGCGCCAGGCGCTAAGCCAGCAATACCTGGAACAGATATTCGGGATCCTGCGGCGGGCCGGCTACGTGGAGTCCATCCGCGGCGCTCACGGCGGCTACAGGATTGCGCGTCCGCTCGATGAGATAGCGGCTCTGGAAATCGTCGAGCTGCTCGAAGGCAGCGTCGCCCCTGTCAACTGCATCGATGATGCCGAGTCCTGCGATCACACCGGCAACTGCTCCACCGAATCGCTGTGGCGTGACGTGGACGCGGCCGTTCGCCAGGTGCTCGGCTCCACGACGCTTGCCGATCTCGTCGCCAAACGCCAGCTCCTTCAACTGGAACCGCTGCCGGCTCACCTGACCGAAGCCGTAGGGTAGCGCCCCGACCGCGAAAAGGTTCATACTTACGGGATCATGAACGAGATCTACCTGGATTATGCAGCGACAACTCCCCTGGACCCCCGGGTTCGTGCCAGGCTGGTTCAGGCGCTGGACGAGGAGTGGGGCAACCCCTCAAGCGTCCATGCCGTGGGCCGGAAGGCGCGCCGGGCTGTCGAGGAGGCCCGCGAGGCCGTAGCCCAGTCCATCGGCGCACACCCCAGGGAGATCATCTTCACCTCGGGTGCGACCGAGGCTGTGAACCTGGCATTGCGCGGCATGCTCCTTCCTGACGGGAAGCCTGCGCTCCTTACCTCGCCAACCGAACACTCGGCCGTTACCTCCACCGTGGCCCACCTCGAGAAGGGCGGCCGCACGGTCCGCAGGTTCGGGGTAGAGCGGAGCGGCGAGCTCTCCCGCCCCGTCGATCAGGTCGACGACGAGGTTGGCATGGTGGCCCTCATGCTCGTCAACAACGAGACCGGGGTGCGCAACGACGTGGAGAGCGTCGCCGCCAGGGCGAAGGAGAGCGGCGCTCTCGTGTTTTGCGACGCCGTGCAGGCCTGGGGTACCGGCTCTGTCGACGTGAAGGAGCTGGGCGTGGACGCCATGGCGATCTCGGCCCATAAGGCCTACGGGCCCAAGGGTATTGGCGCGCTCTACCTCAGGGACGGGCTGCAGCTGGATCCGGTGATCTTCGGCGGCACGCAGGAGCGGGGGCTGCGGCCGGGCACCCACAACGGCGGGGGCATCGTGGCGATGGGCGAGGTGGCGCGCCTGGTGATGGAGCGATGTGAAGAGCTCGCCCGGGAGATCGCTGCCGCACGCGACGCGTTCGAGGAGCAGCTGGCCGGCCTCGAGGATATCCACATCAACGGCAGCACGACCAGGCGCGGGCCCAAGCAGAGCAATGTGACGGTATCTGGGGTAGACGGTGAGGCCCTGCTGATGGGGCTTGATGCGATGGGGGTGCGTGCGAGTTCCGGCAGTGCCTGCTCGGCCGGCTCGATCGAACCGAGTCACGTCTTGAGGGCGATGGGCCTCAGGCCCGAGGAAGCGAAGGCGAGCATCCGCTTCTCCTTCGGTGCGGGCGTGACCGTGGAGGCAGCCAGGGAAGCCGCCTCCAGGTTCGGTTCGGTCATAGAAAGCTGCCGGGCTCTGGCGAACTTCTGATCTTCTGAGACGGCCGGCCCGCCGGTGAGGCGGGCTAGGCGCTCTTGCGCCTGGCGGCCTGGTTCAGGATCTCCTGTGGGTCAAAGAGGTTCGACTCGTCGATCCAAAGGGCACTGATGTCGCTGCCCGGAACCTCGAACATCAGGTCCAGCAGGGTCTGCTCCATTATCGAGCGCAACGCCCGGGCGCCGGTCTTGCGGTCCATCGCCTGCTCGGCAATTGCCCGCAGTGCGCCGTCGCTGAAGCGCAGGTCGACCCCTTCCAGCGCGAACAGCTCCTGGTACTGCTTCACCAGCGCGTTCCTGGGCTTGGTGAGCACCTCCACCAGCGCGTCGATGCTCAGGTCCTTCAGGCGCACCGTGACCGGCAGCCGGCCAATGAGCTCCGGGATGAGTCCGAAGGCCATGAGGTCTTCCGGCACGATCTCTGCCGTTTCCACGACGTCTTCCTGGGACTCGTTCTGCACGCTCTGGAAGCCGACACGGGAGACGTCAACCCGGCTGCGGACGATCTCATTGATGCCCTCGAAGGCGCCGCCGCAAATGAACAGGATGTTCGAGGTATCGACCGCGATCAGCTCCTGATGCGGATGCTTGCGGCCTCCCTGCGGGGGTACGTGCGTGACGGTGCCCTCGATCATCTTGAGGAGTGCCTGTTGCACGCCTTCGCCCGAAACGTCGCGGGTGATCGAGGTGCCCTCCGATTTCCGGGCGATCTTGTCGATCTCGTCCAGGTAGATTATTCCCCGCTGGGCCGCTTCCACGTCGTAATTGGCCGTCTGCAGGAGGCGCAGGATGATGTTCTCGACGTCGTCCCCGACGTAACCGGCCTCGGTGAGCGTGGTCGCGTCGGCTATGGCGAAGGGGACCTGCAGGACGCGAGCCAGCGTCTGGGCGAGCAGCGTCTTGCCGGTCCCGCTGGAACCCAGCATCAGGATGTTCGACTTCTGCAGCTCCGAGTCAGGGTTCTGCAGGCGCCGGTAGTGGTTGTAAACGGCGACCGAGAGCACCCGCTTGGCGTGCTCCTGCTCGATGACGTACTTGTCGAGGATGCCCTTGATTTCGCGTGGCGGCAGCAGGCGCAGCTGTGCCGGGTGGGTGGCTGCTTCGGCGCTCAGCAGTTCCGAAATGCGCTCCACGCAGTCGCTGCAGATGTGCGCCAGCTCGTTCTCGGCCGCTACCAGCTCCGGCACGTCCCCTTGTGGGCGGCCGCAAAAGCTGCAGTGCACCTGCACCGTTAGCTGTTCCCGGGAAGGTTACGGAAGCGGCCCATGTCGCGCGGTTGCACCGCGTCGTCGATCAGTCCGTACTCCTTCGCCTCGGCCGGGGACATGAAGTAGTCGCGCTCGAGGTCCTTGCGGATCTCTTCCTTCGGTTTGCCGGTATGGCGCACGTAGATGTCCTCCATCACGTCGCGGATGTCCAGGTACTCCTTCGCCATGATCTCCAGATCAGGCAGAGAAGAACGCGGGAACCCCGCCGAACCGGCGTGAATCATGATGCGACTGTTGGGCAGGGCGACCCGGTGGCCCTTCTCGCCGGCCATGAGGATCACGGAGCCCATCGACATCGCTATGCCCACGCAGTTGGTGTAGACGGGGGCAGATATGTACTGCATGACATCGTAGATGGCCAGGCCCGAGTAGACCTCACCGCCTGGGCAGTTGATGAACAGGTTGATCGGCTGCTCACTGGATTGAGAGTCGAGAAGCAGCAGCTGGGCCACGACCACGTTCGCAACCTCGGAATCTATGGGCGTTCCCAGGAAGATGATTCTCTCCTTCAGAAGCCTGCTGTAGACGTCGTAGGTGCGTTCACCGCGACCCGTCTGCTCGATTACGTAAGGAACGAGCGGCATTCTTACTCCTTCGGTTCAGCTGCCAGAGTTGACGTGTTGCTCATCGGCTACAGGCAGTATTCCGTGTTAACGGCCGGTGGGGCGTCACGTCGGTCACCTTGACCACGACGCCCCACCGGCCTCGTCTCAGGGATTCAGCGGCGCGGTAAACGGCGGCGGCAAATGCCCGCCAGCTCATTCACCTTCCGTGTTCGAGTCTTCTTCTTCGCCCGCAGGCTGCGCATTCTGCGACCCTGTGCCGTACTGTGCGTCGACGAGCTCCCGGACGGTTTCGTTCAGGGCGCGATCGCGGGTGAGCAGGAAGCGGTAGTTGCGTATCCACTGCTCGCCACGCTCCTGGCGAAGCTTCACGGGATCAGTGTTCATCTCCTGGGCCAGCTGACGCAGGCTGGCCTCGAACTCGGCATCGGACAGGGTGGTGCCCCGCTGGTCCAGCAGCCGCTCGAGGACGAGGTCGCGGCGCACGGCGTTCTGCGCGCTCTCCAGCAGCTCCTTCTCGAACTCCTCGCGGCCCTCGTTCTCCTCGAGGCTCTTCAGGTAGTCGTCGAGCGACATGCCGCGTTCGCGGAGGTCATCGACGAGGTTTTCGAGCAGCGCCTGCTGCCGCTGGCGCACCAGCATGGTGGGCAGGTCGAAGTTGCTGTTCTCGATGAGCTTCTCCACGAACTCGTCACGCTGCTCCTCGAACGCCTGGCGGTCCAGTTGCTCCTGCAGGTTGCGCCGGATGTCTTCAAGCGCCTCCTCCCAGTTGTCGAACCCCAGGGTCTTGGCGAGATCGTCGTTCGCTTCGGGCTTGTCCTTCTCCTTGATGTCCGCAATCCGGATCTTCAGGGTGGTCTTGGTTTCCTGTGCCTCAGGCGCCTCGTCGCTCTCGCCGTCCTGGGCCTCTTCGTCGGCTTCGTCCTGCTCCTCCTCCTGGGCGGGAGCCGGTGCGGCGAACTCCAGGGTCACGATGTCGCCAATGTTCTTGCCGATAACCTGTTCGGCAAGCTCGTCGCTTACGTTCTCCAGGTCGAGCGGCATCGTCGAGGCATCCTCGCCGGGCTCGCTGCCATCCTCGTCCACCGTCTGGATCAGCAGGTGATCGCCGGGCTCGGAGGGGCGGTCAACGGGTACCAGCGTCGCGTTCTCGCTCTGCAGGCGGGAGACGGTGGCCTGGACCATCTCGTCATCGACCTTCTGCGCTTCGGTGTCGATGACGATCTCGCTCAGCTCGGGAAGCTCGATTTCGGGGTAGAGGTCCATGTGGAAGTCGAACGTGAAGTCTTTGCCCTCCTCCGGCATGCCGCCGTGGACGTGGGCGTGGATCGGTGCGAGATCGAACTCCCTGATCGCGTCGGGGTACGTCTTGTCGATGAGCTCCTCGCGAACCTCGTTCTGGAGTGTCTCCTCACCGATGCGCTTGATGAGGATCCCGCGCGGAGCCTTCCCGGGCCGGAAGCCGGGCACACGGACGCTGCGCGAGAGCTGGCTCAACACGCGCGAAAAGGCCGCGTCGACATCCTTGGCGGGTACCGTGACCTCTACGGTCGCTTCGACTGATTGCTTGTCCTTGAGCCTGGCTTCCATCCGAACTCCCTCTTGTGCTGCCAAAGCGCACTCGCGTAAAAGTGTCTGCTGCGAAGTTCCCGCCGGGAACGTGCGAAAAAAAGCGGCAAGCTGGAGCTTGCCGGTGTTGGTGCGAGGAGCGGGACTTGAACCCGCACGGCTAAGCCACCAGATCCTAAGTCTGGCGCGTCTACCAATTCCGCCACCCTCGCGCAATCTTTGGCGTGCCCACGTACCTGCCGCTTTCCAGGCCTGTGTGGTAACTGCCGTAAATACAGTCAAATCCCCACAGCGCCAGCTAATCACCTTACAACAGCCCCGGCCTGGGTGTGCAAGGTTGATCGTTACATAGTTTAGTTTTGTACTCCTCGAAGCCGGGCCTGCCCCTGAGCCCGTGGAACCGCGTGACGGCGCCGGGGTTCACTGGAAAAGGAAGAGGCCCGAACGACCGCAGCGACTCTCGCCATGCCGGCCGTTCGGGCCTCCTGGTTTATGGGGTGGATGATGGGATTTGAACCCACGGCCCCCGGAACCACAATCCGGTGCTCTAACCTACTGAGCTACATCCACCATGAGCCCGGCTTCAAAGTCTACCAGACGCCTCCAGGGGAGGCAATAGGTTGGTGCACCAGGAAGGATTCGAACCCTCGGCCAATCGCTTAGAAGGCGACTGCTCTATCCACTGAGCTACTGGTGCACGCCCGCTGAATGGAAAATGGAGCGGGAGACGGGATTCGAACCCGCGACATTCAGCTTGGAAGGCTGACGCTCTACCAACTGAGCTACTCCCGCATCCTGCTCATGGCCGGCCTCGACCGGCGTCCCTCGGTTCGGCTTGGTCGGGGCGGCTGGATTCGAACCAGCGGCCCCCTGCTCCCAAAGCAGGTGCGCTACCAGACTGCGCCACGCCCCGCAAACAGAACCAGGGCGGCGCAAGCGCGCCACCACAGAGAGACAATATAGCACCGCCGGGGGCCGTTCGCCAAGGACCCGTGCTGCACGCACGACTCGTGTCGGGAGTGTCTCGGCATTCTGCCCGCCCCACACATCAGGACGGCCGCTTTTGTGCTAGCCTTACCGTGTGTCAGAACCTCCAAGTTCATTGCTGCTTCAAGCAGCTGACCTACCTTTATCCACACTTCCGCAATTGACAACCACGCAACTCCTTGTGGGCCTGCTTCTCCTCGCGGTGAGCGCGTCATTCAAGGGGTTCGTCCGCGTTATGGACCAGGCGCAGGAGCCGGGGGAGGGTGCGTCACGCGCGCGGGTCTCTGCCCGGCTCGGACAGTACCTGGGACTCGTGACGGGCGCAACCGTCATCGCCTGGCCGGCGACGGGAACGCTGGGCGCCGTCATCCTGCTGGCCCTCGTGTTCTTCACCTACCTCGTGCTGGTGCTGGCAGCGCGCTACCTGGCGGCAACGTCGCCGCAGCTGCTGCTTCGGGTGGTCCGGCCGGTGTTCTCTGCCTGGAACTTTCTCGCCTCGCCGCTCGTGGCGGCCAGCAGCCGCGCGGTCGCCTGGGTCGAGGCGCGCACACCCGCCAAGGCTCCTGACGTCGAGGGGAGCTTCGAACGCTGGAGCGACCGGGTGGGCCTGGAGAACGACACCGTCCAGCTCCTGAGGAATGCGCTCTACTTCAGGGACAGGACCGTCAGCGACGTAATGGTTCCCCGTCCCGACGTCACCTGGCTGTCGGTAGATGATGACCCGCACGCGCTGGTCGAGAAGGTACGCCGCAGCGGTTACAGCCGCTTCCCGTTGTGCAACGGTGCACCCGACGCCGTTATCGGTTACGTGCACCTGCGCGATCTGGGCGTCCCTGGCGGCAGGGCAATCGAGCCGGGGGCGCTGGCGAAGGCCGCCCGCCCCGTAACCTTCGTGCCCGAGACGGGCAGCGTGATGGGGCTGCTGCACAGATTCCAGGAGAACCAGGGTCACATGGCAGTCGTCGTCGACGAGTTCGGCGGCATGGCCGGCATTGTCACCCTCGAGGACCTGCTCGAGGCGCTCGTGGGCGAGATCAGGGACGAGTTCGACGAGTTCGAGGAGCCCGAGATCACCCTGCTGGGCAGCGGTGAAATCGTTGCCGACGGCTCCGTGAAGCTCGACGAGCTGGAGAGGCTCTACGGCTTCGACTTCGGCGACGTCGAGGAGGAAACCATCGGCGGCCTGGTCTTCGGGCAGCTCGCCCGCGAGGCGACCAGGGGAGACGAGGTCCGGCTGGACGGCCTGGCGTTACGCGTCGAGGACGTGGATGGCCTGCGCGTTACCCGCGTGAGGCTTACCCGCCAGCCGGTGAGTCAGGAGGAGCCGACCCTGGAGATGGTCACCTAGACCGGTTGGCTGGAGCCGCCGCCCATCTCCCTGAAAATCAGTTCCGTCCATTGCCGCATCTCGTCATCCAGGTCGAGGGCGGCAACCTCTTTTTCGTCGTACCAGCCGAGGCCCGGCTCGTCGCTGTCCAGCTGACCGCCGTAAGGCTGCCTGGGTCGTGCGAAATAGATGAGGTCGATGTGCTCGTGGTCGGGGCCAATGAATTCGACCTGGACGCCGCGCGGCCTGACCAGCTGCACCGGATCTTCAACAGCGAGCGCCCGGTCGCCCACCAGTTCGATCTCCACGCCTGACTCCTCGAGCACTTCCCGCCGCGCCGCCTCGTCGGGGGTTTCACCAGGTTCGATGTGACCGCCGCAGGGCAGCCAGCGCTGCAGTTTCCGGTGCCAGTGCAGGAGGACCTTGCCCTTCCAGTAGACGAACGCGGTTGCAGTGAAATGCCGCTCCGGGCTGCCGGTGAACTGCCGGGCGGCCGCCGGTTGTGTGGGGGCTGCTGCGTTGCCGGACAAGGTCAGGACGCCATCACTAGCGGGATCGGGCCGGTACCGGCGGGCAGGCTGGAGCCTACGACGGTGCCGTAGAGGGCGTGTGGGGTGGCGTTGTCGATGCGCACGTCGTGCAGGCCCATCCGTTGCACCTGATTGCCGGGAACCAGGACGGTGTGATTCTGATCGCTGTGGCCCACGACCATCTCGCCGTTGTTGCGCGCCACCTCCTTCACGAGGACGCGCAGGGTGCGGCCCAGGTACTGCCGGTTCGAGCGGTAAGCGTGCTCCTTCTGCAGCTCGATGAGCCGCTGCAGCCGTTCGGTCTTGACTTTGCGTGGCATGTCCTCGAAGTGCTTGTAGGAGGGCGTACCCGGCCTCGCCGAGTAGATGAACATGAACGCGTGGTCGTAGGCGACTTCGTCGAAGAGGCTCAGCGTCTGCTGGAAATCCTCCTCGGTCTCGCCCGGGAAACCTACGATGATGTCGGTAGAGATGACCACGTCCTTCACCTTCTCGCGTATCTCGCGCACGATCTCCAGGTAGCGTTCCCGGCGGTACTCGCGGCCCATTCGCCTGAGAATCCGATCCGAACCCGACTGGACGGGCAGGTGGATGAAGTTGCAGATGTTCGGCTCCTGCGCGATCGCATCGATGATGTCCGAAGAGAAGTTCATCGGGTGGGAGGTCGTGAACTTCAGGCGGGGAATCCCGGTGCGCGCAACCATGCGCAGCAGCTCCGCGAAGGAGGGCTTCGCCGGGTCGTCCAGCCCGTAGGAGTTGACGTTCTGGCCCAGGAGGTAGAGCTCCTGGACGCCAGCTTCGACCATCGCCTGGGCTTCTGCGAGAATTGATTCGGCCGGCCGCGACACCTCGGGACCGCGGGTCGTCGGGACTATGCAGTAGGTGCAATGGTGGTTGCAGCCGCGCATTATCGTCAGGTAACCGGTGAGGGCGTCAGGCGGAGGAGGGCGGTAGGTATGCAGGTCATCCTTGAAGGCCAGGCTTTCGTAGCGCGTCCGGCCGCGTTCGAGCGCCTCCACGGCCGGTGCGATGTCCGTGATGGCCCCCGGCCCCAACAGCAGGTCCACCCCGAACCTGCGGGCGATCTCCTGGCCCTCCTCGAGCTGGGCGAGGCAGCCCATGAGGCCTATGGCGAGGTCTCTGCCTGACTGCTTCTGTTTCCGGTACTCGCCCAGCAGTGTGACGACCTTCTCGACGGGCTTGCCCCGCACGGCGCAGGTGTTGAGGATGATCAGCTCGGCATCGGACTCGTGCTCCACGAGCTGATGCCCTGCAGCGACAAGCTCCGACTGGATCGTATGCGTGTCGTACTCGTTCATCTGGCAGCCGAATGTCAGTACCGTCGCCCTCATGCACACTCCCTAAGTCCGACAGGTGAAACGGACGCAACCGGATAATGCCCCGCGCCCCACGACTCTACCAGTCAGGCACAATATAGTGGAGAGGGCATGAGTTTCCGGGAGCGCGTAATCAACGTGGTGCAGGCCGTTCCCCACGGGAAGGTGGTTACCTATGGCCAGGTTGCGCTGCTCGCGGGCGCACCGCGGGCCGCCCGCCACGTCGGGTTCGTCCTGCGCGGTCTGGATCAGGCCCAGGAGTACCCCTGGCACCGTGTCGTGAACGCGCAGGGGAAGATAAGCACCTACCGAGTCGGGGTGGGCGAGCTGCAGCGGGCGCTGCTGGAGCACGAAGGGATCGAGTTCGACGGCGAGGAGCGCATCGACTTCAGGAAGTACCGTTGGGAGCCCGGCCAGGAGTGGCTGGACGCACACTACGCGGGACCGGTCAGGGTCGCAGAGGAGCAGTGAGATGGACAGCAGGGCAAGCCTGAAGCTGGGTGACATAACGCGGATCAACGGCGACCGCTGGATGATAGTGGACATCGCCCCCGCCGAGCCTTTGGCCGAGATGGTCGCGACCATCCTCGAGGAGGAGGGCTTCGTCGTGATCGTGCGTGGCCTCGAAGGATTGAGCGACGTCTTCGCTCACCTGGGCGCCGAAAGGGTGGGCGCTACCGGGGTGTTCGTGCCCGAGGAGCAGGGACCGGCCGCCCTCGAGCTGATAAAGGAAACCGTGACCGACTACGAGGGGGAGGACCTGAAGAAGGTGCTGGAGGAGCTGGGGGACGACTACTCAGCCGAGGACCTGGAGGCGCTGGGGCTTGATGAGGAGGACCTGGCCGCCGTGCGGCAGGCCGTTCAGGAGGACGGGTCCCGCAACGACGCGGAGAGCTGAGCGAGCTTTCCGGCGAACACCTGACCGGGTTGCCTGACGAGCCAGCGGAGGGGCGCATCCCGCCACTCCTCGGCGTAATCGATGCCGATCCTGGGCGTCACCTCGACCGAGTCCTGAGGGACCGCCGCGAAAGTCCTGAGTTGCAGCGGGCCTCGCCACAGCGGGTGGCGGTTCAGCTCCTTGCCGATTGCCAGCTCGCGGGTCAGCTTGCCGGGCCCGTCGGTCTTGCCCGGGATGCCTGCGAGCGGATGGATGCCGCGGATCAGTACCGCCTGGGGCACTCCCGGCGGCGCGCACACTACGTTCAGCATCTGGTACATCCCGTAGATCAGGTAGATGTAGGCGTGCCCCGCCTGGCCGTACATCACGTCCGTCCGCGGCGTCCGGCCAAAGCGCGCGTGACTCGCCTTGTCGTGCTCCCCCATGTAGGCCTCGGTCTCGGTGATTATTCCTGCCTGGATGGTGCCGTCTGCTCGTTCACGCCAGAGCACGCTGCCCAGCAGCCTGCGGGCGACCTCATCTGCAGGCGCCTCGTAAAAGCCGGGAGGCAGAGGCTCAGGACGGATTGCCGGGGGCGACTCGAACACAACCAGAAAAGTAGCATGCAGTTGCGATTGTGAACGTTCACCCCAAAATTGCCGGATGCTAGACTTCAGGCATGAGCTACAGGAAAATCACCGTACCCGAAGGGGACAAGATCGAACTGCAAGACGGCAGGCTGCAGGTCGGCGACCGGCCCATCATCGCCTACATCGAAGGGGACGGCACCGGCCCCGACATCTGGGCTGCCGCGCAGCGGGTCCTGGACTCGGCCGTCGAGAAGGCCTACGGGGGGAAGCGTTCCATCGCCTGGATGGAGGTCTTCGCCGGGGACAAGGCGAACGACGTCTACGGTGAGACCCTCTGGCTGCCAGACGAGACCCTGGATGCGCTGCGCGAGTACCTCATCGGGATCAAGGGCCCCCTGACCACGCCGGTGGGCGGGGGCTTCCGCTCGATCAACGTGGCGTTGCGCCAGAAGCTCGACCTGTACGCCTGCGTGCGCCCGGTCCAGTACTTCCAGGGCGTGCCCAGCCCCGTGAAGGATCCGGCCGCCGTCGACATGGTCATCTTCCGCGAGAATACCGAGGACATCTATGCCGGCATCGAGTATGAGGAGGGCAGCGACGAGGTGCGCAGGTTCCTGAGCCTCCTCGAGGAGAACTTCCCGGACTCCTACGGCAACATCAGGTTCCCCGACACCGCTGCGATGGGACTCAAGCCGGTCTCCCGCGAGGGGACACAGCGCCTGGTGGCCGCGGCGCTCGATTACGCCATCGAGAATGACCGCGACTCCGTGACGCTCGTCCACAAGGGCAACATCATGAAGTTCACCGAGGGCGGCTTCCGGGACTGGGGCTACGAGCTGGCCCGCAACGAGTACGGCGCCACAGAACTGGACGGCGGCCCCTGGCTGCAGCTCGACAACCCGCGCACCGGCAAGCAGATCGTCATCAAGGACGTCATCGCCGACGCGATGCTGCAGCAGATCCTGCTGCGGCCGGCAGAGTACGACGTCATCGCCACCCTCAACCTGAACGGCGACTACATCTCCGACGCGCTCGCGGCCCAGGTTGGCGGTATCGGCATCGCGCCCGGCGCCAACATCAACTACGCCACCGGGCATGCGATGTTCGAGGCGACCCACGGCACCGCGCCGAAGTACGCCGGTCAGGACAAGGTCAACCCCTCGTCCGTGATCCTCTCGGGCGAAATGATGCTGCGCCACCTGGGCTGGAACGAGGCGGCCGACCTGGTGGTTGCCGGCATGGAGCGTGCCATTTCCCAGAAGCGGGTCACCTACGACTTCCACCGCCTGATGGACGGCGCGCAGCTGCTCAAGACCAGCGAGTTCGGTGATGCGCTGATCGAGAACATGTAGCCCCCCGCAAGTTGTTTGCGCCGGAGGGCGCGTCAGGGAGTCGGGGCGTCTGGATCAGACGCCCCGACTCCCTTTCCCGTCCCAGGCCATGTACTCGTAGAAGCGGCCCTGCTCCCCGGTTTTCAGGTAGTGCACCAGCGGCTCGCGCAGCGGCGCCAGGGGAATGATGTCCGCGACTTCATCGGCAGGCACGAACCGCGCCTCGACGATGAAGCCGTCGGGGTCGCGGGGGTTGAGGAGGCCGTCGTACTCTGCCAGGAACGCGAAGGAGACGGCCCGGTCGTTGCGGCGGCGATCCTCCACGTGAACGGCATAGGCGAGGTGATGAACCTCGGTGACGTTCAGTCCTGTCTCCTCGTAGACCTCGCGCGCCAACGCATCCAGGGTCGTTTCGCCGCGCTCGACCACACCACCCGGGAGGGTGTAGCGCACGCGGCCGTACCCTTGCCAGTCGTTGCCCACGAGCAGGACTCGACCCAACGAATCGAGGAGTATTCCCGCGGCAACGACAAACTCACGCCGAGCCACCGGTGCGTGCACCGCCATCCGCACGACTGTTGTCCGACGAGGACATCTGGGAGAGCTTCTGCGCCTGCTCCTCGGCCTGCAACGCCTCGGTGATCTCGCCCATCTCGCCGTAGAGGACCTGCTGCAGGTTCCTCGTCGTATAGCCGATGCGGTGATCGGTGATGCGGGATTGGGGGAAGTTGTAGGTGCGGATTTTCTCTGCCCGGTCGCCACTCCCGATCTGCACGAGCCTGGCCTCGCGTGCCTCGCTGGCGGCCTTCTCCCGCTCGCGTTCCAGCAGCCGGGCGCGCAGCACGACCAGCGCCTTCTCCTTGTTCTTGATTTGCGACTTGCCGTCCTGGCAGGTAACGATGATCTCCTCGTCGGTGCCCGGCTTGTAGGTGATGCGCACGGCAGAGTCCGTCGTGTTCACGCTCTGGCCACCCGGCCCCGACGACCGGTACACGTCGACCCGGTAATCGCTCGGGTGGAGGTTGACGTCGACATCCTCGGCCTCGGGAAGCACCGCAACCGTGACCGTGCTGGTGTGGATACGCCCCTGCGTCTCCGTCTGCGGAACCCGCTGGACCCGGTGAACGCCTGATTCGAACTTGAAGCGGCTGTAGGCGCCGTGCCCCTTCACCTGTAGGCTCACCTTCGAGAAGCCGCCCACCTCGGTGGGGTGGCTGTCCAGCACCTCGGTCGAATAGCCCAGCTCATCGGCGTAGCGCTGGTACATGGTGAGCAGCTCGGCAGCGAACAGGCTCGCCTCGTCGCCGCCAGCGGCAGCACGTATCTCGACGATGACGTTCTTGTCGTCGAATGGGTCCTTGGGCAGCAGGAGTCTCTCGAGCCGGGCCTCCAGCTCGTCCTTGCGGGGCTCCAGCTGCGCCAGCTCCTCCCTCGCCAGCGCTGCCATCTCGTCATCGCCGGCGAGTTCGCGCGCCCCCTCGATCTGCTGGAGAACGTCGCGGTACTCCCGGAGGGCATCGGCCACCGGTTTGAGTTCCGCATAACGCTGCATCGCCTCGCGATACCTGGACTGATCAGAGATCAGTTCCGGATCGCCGAGACTTTGCTCCAGCGTCGTGAACTCGGTTTCTAGGTCCTGAAGTTGATCGATCATTAGCCTCATTCTAGGGGAACGAGGCGGCCTCCCTGAACGATCGAAGGCACCAGGCCCTCGGGGAGTGCTGTAAAACCGCGGCCCGCCCTGTTGCCGTAGGTGCCCGCGGCACCCTCGTACCTGGCGGAAGAGTTCAGCGAATCCCTGAGGGCCAGACGGAATGACGCCGTGCTGGAGGGCGGCACCCCATAAGCGAGTGCGTACTGGGCGGCGTCGGTGATAACCCCCAGGGCGTCGAACGCAACCGCGCCATCCAGGGTCGCCGGGTAGCCCCGGTAGCTGTCGCGCAGCGCCTCCATGAACCTGTCGAGCGCGCGGCGGTTCGGATGCGCCGGGGGCAATTCGTTCGCGAGTGCGATCGGCGGAGCCAGGACCATGACGTCATTCAGGCCCGTCAGGCGCGGCCCGCCTCTGGTCTGCGGCACCGAAGCGAATGGGAGCACCACACTCTCTTCATAACCGCGGGCATCCAGGGCACGCAACGCGCGCAGCGTATCCTCCGGATCGGTCCAGAGGAGGATGACGTTTGCACCGCTCGCGGCAGCGAGCAGCGCCTCGGGCGTCAGGGCGCTGGCGCCAGGTTCGTAAGCGACGGCCTCCACGAGCGGTATGCCGGCCTCTATCGAGCCGGCCCGCGCACCTGCCGTTCGCGCGTCCTCGCCGTGGTCGGCCACCGTGAGGAGCGCCGCGGCCTGTCCCACAGCGCTGGCGGCAAGCGCCAGCGCCCGGCCCGTACTCAGTTCGTCTGGCTGCATGAGCAGCAGTTCACTGTCCTGTGCGTCCAGCGCCGGCGGCGCCGCCAGCGAGAGTATCGGCAACTGCCCGGCGAACTCCTGTGCCGCAAGCGCGCTCTCCCCAGTCTGGCAGCAGATCACCGCATGAACACCCTCCGCGATGAGCTGACGGAGGCCCGCGCTGGTGTCGGCTCTGGTGGTCCCCCCTTCGGCATAGACCGGCTCGATCTGCATGCCGCGCAGGCCGGGCAGCAGGCTTCGCTCGGCAGCGCGTACCGCGAGGTAGGAGTCGATCTCCCCGCCACGCTCGGAGGGGAGGAGCACTCCCACGCGAACTGCCGGCAGGGAAGAGGGCTGGGCTACGGAGCTGCCGGAGAGCGCCAGCAGGAGCAGTGACATCAGGAGAGCTGCGGATAGCCGTTGCATTGCCCATTTCTAACCTGTAGGCGCATGGTGACGATGAGGAGAATGTACTAATACCTATAGTTCCCCTGCTAGTCCCGGCCCGGCTCACAGGGTGACCTTTTGCGAAATGCTCCCGGGTGTGCTCGCTAGACTGGCTCGTATAGCCAATCGCCAAGGGGGTAGCGAATGGACTTGATCGCAAATGAGGCCGCAGAGCACATCGGATTGGAACAACAGGGCCCAAGGGAGTGGAAGTTCAGCTTCCCGCGCCTGACGCCCGATGTTCAGGACCTGTACCGCGACCTGCGTGTGGATCTGGCCGACCTGCTGGTGTTCTACCCCGAGTTCCTGGACGTGCGGACCGACCTGGCGCTGCACGCCTTCTTCACGGGATTCGAGGAGGGCGGCGTCTCGCTTCTCGAGGCAAACGCCGAGATTTGCGAGCAGGTCCTCCAGGGGCAGGGCGAAATGCTTGTCCTCCCGTGGGACACTTCCGACAACCGTCCTTACCTGCGGAGCCTGAGCGAGCAGGCCTACGTGTATTGCAGGCTGGGCCGCTATGAGGAGGCCGCCGCAATCGCAGCCTCGGTGTTGCGGCACGATCCGGACGACCGCACGGGGCCACGGGGACGGCTCGCCTGGGCGCACCTGGGAATGGGGGAGCACGCCCGGGTACTTGACCTGGCCACATCCGTGAGCGTCCAGACGCCGGAGCTGAGCCTCGCGAAGGTACTGGCCTGCCTCTCGCTCGAGTGGCAGGAGGAGGCCTTCTACGGTCTGGCCGAGGCCTACAGGGCCTGGCCAACCCTCGTCAGGGAGATCGTCGAGGGCGGCGAACGGGAGTGCCCGGTAGAAGCACTCATCTACCCGGTCACAGAACAGGAGATTGCAGAGCGGTACTGGCTCGACTTCGGTTGCATGTGGCGCTCGCAGCCCGATGCGGTGAAGTTCGTGGAGCGCTTCCTGGGGGCGCGCGCCTGAGTTCGCGGTCAGCTGCTTCGCGTCAACGCATGAGAGAGGCCGGGCGTTTTCGCCCGGCCTTGCGGTTGGTGCGCCCGATAGGATTCGAACCTATGACCTTGGGCTTAGGAGTCCCCTGCTCTATCCAGCTGAGCTACGGGCGCATGCAACTCCTAATAGTAACGGTAGTCAGGGACGGCTACAACCCACAGTCATACCGGCCGGGCGAAGATATCCAGCCGAACCACAGTCAGCGTCACAGATGACAACTATGCTGGCAATACGCTTAACACAGGTGCCTGCGAGGCGGGTCAGCAAGGCCCGGCCGGCAACAGCGCAGGCGCGAATTCGGGGGGAGGCAGCATGGATCGACAAGACAACTTCAGATCCTTCGATTACGAACAGACACGCTCGGATGCATTCTCGTCAGAACGCCAGGGGGAGGGTCGCTCCTACTACATGCAGGAGTGGGACGACCGGGACGACTCCGGGATGAACTGGGGCATGCTGGCCGCGGGTGCGGCGATGCTGGGCGTCGGGTCTTTCCTGCTGATGCGCGGCTTCCAGGGCAGCAACCGGGAGGGCATGAGCTCATCATCCGGCCGGGGCATGCAGGGCCGCATGCGCAACAGGCTGGACGAAGCCCGCGAGAGAGGCCGGGGAATGCTGCAGGGCGACCGCAGCAGCCCGGGGATCGAGGTGCGGGAGCAGATAACGGTCAACCGGCCCGTGTCCGAGGTCTACCGCTTCTGGCGAAACCTGGAGAACCTACCCAGGGTGATGAGCTACCTCGAGAACGTGACAGACAGGGGCGACCGCAGGTCGCACTGGGTTGCCAAGGGTCCGGCCGGCCAGAAGATCGAATGGGACGCCGAGATAACCATCGCACGGGAGAACGAGCTCATCGCCTGGCGGTCGCTGGAAGGGGCCGAGGTGCCCAATGAGGGCTCAGTACGCTTCAACCGGACGAGCGACGGCAATGGCACTGTCATCGATGTAGCGATGAGCTACCACCCGCCGGCCGGCAAGGCCGGAGCGATGGTCGCGCGGCTCTTCGGCAGGGAGCCAGCCCAGGAGATACGCCATGACCTCGAGAAGTTCAAGAAAGAGGTGCAGTCCGGCAATCTGATACTGGGAACCAGCGCCTGATAGCGGCAGGCTGAACAATTGGGCAAGGTTGGGGAGTGAGGATGTGACCATCCTCACTCCCCATTTGCAAGCAACTTATCAACAGGGGAGTGCCCGGCTCGGTATCATTACGGGCATGAGCCCCCGAAACCGCTCGTTCCCATTTGTACTGTTCGCTGCCGGCGTCGTTGCAGCCACGGTGTTTGCACGGCGCGCGCAGTCTGAAAACAAGCTCCCCGCTCCTTCAAGGCGCGAGGTGGCCCCTGAACCCCGCCGTTTCGTCCTCGAGAAGGACGTGCCCAGCCTGGGCTTCCGCCAGGGCGACCTCCTGCGGGTCGAGCCGCATGCTCTCATCTACATAGGAGACATCGTCTCCCTGTACTCGAACGGCCCCGAAGTCGTGCTGGCCCGCTACCACGATGAATTGATGCACTGCGTTGAGGGCCTCGTGGTCCGCGAGAGAGAAACGACCCGCACCTACTACTGAATCTTCTGACTGCCTGCGCTGCCGGGGCGGCCGCCTGGGTGGTCGCCCCGGCAGCTATTCACTCGCCGCCGTCACCCGCAGGTGTACCCGGAGGAGGGGTGAATTCGCCCGATCCGGGCACACCGTCGACTCCGGCCGGTTCTACCGTTTGCCCGGGCTCGGGTGGCTCCTCCCCGCCGTCGCCCGCAGCATCCTGCGCCCCCTCGTCTCCTTCAGGCAAAGCAAAGACGAACAGCGCCCCACCCTTCTTCGTGTAGCGGGGCAGGTCGGCATAGGCGCCGATCGCGCCCAGAGCGGCGGTCTCGTCGTCCACGGCCATGTCGGCCGCCACCACCAGGCCGGCCCAGCCGCCCACGCCACTCAGGATGGCGACATATTGCCGTCCGTCCGGCCCGATGTAGGTAATCGGGCCCCCCACAATTCCCGAGCCCGTCTGGAAACTCCACAACTCCTCGCCGGTAACCGCGTCCAGGGCCTTGAAGAATCCATCCAGCGTGCCGTAGAAAACCACGTCCCCTGCCGTGGCGAGTGTCCCGCTCCAGACGCTGAAGTTCTCCTCGACCCGCCAGGCCGGTTCCTGATTGACGGCATCCCACGCCAAGACAAATCCCCGATGACCGCCGGGTCCCGGGAACATGCGCACAGTTGCGCCCACATAGGGAACTCCAGGTATATAGGCGACATCGGTCGCCTGATAGTCCATGCAGATGTTGTTCATGGGCACGTAGAAGTAGCCAGTCTGCGGTGAGAACGCGCTTGGTTGCCGGTTCTTGGTACCCAGCGCCGCAGGGCAAATGTCCTCGACGAGTTTGCCCTGAGCGTTACTCTTCTCCGGATTGCGGATGGGCAGCCCGCTCTCAATGTCGATCCCGTGGGCCCAGTTGATGCCCTCCCCGAACTGCTCGGCCGAAAGCACCTCGCCGGTCTCCCGGTCGATGACGTAGGCGAAACCGTTGCGCTCGAAGCGCATGATTACCTTGCGGGTCTCGCCCTCCCATTCGAGGTCGATAAGCAGGTTCTCGTTCACCCCGTCGTAATCCCACTCGTCGTGCGGGGTGAACTGGTAGGCCCAGACGAGTTCGCCGGTATCGAGGTCGCGGGCCATAAGCGCAGCACTGAACAGGTTCGCCCAGCGGGTCTGATCATCCAGCTCGTCCGGATCGCCGCGGCGCAGGCTGGGGTTCCAGGTGCCCGGGTTACTGGTGCCGTAGTAGAAGAGGTTCAGGTCGGGATCGTAGCTGAACCATCCCCAGACGGTCGAACCGCCTACCTGCCACTGATCCCCGGGCCAGGTGTTGACGCCCAGGTCCTCGCCGTTCAGGTGATCGTAGTACGACTCGTACCGGTCCCCAATGCCGACCTCATCGTCCGGACCGGTGTTGTAGTAGCGCCACAACCGCTCGCCCGTGTAGGCGTCGTAGGCGGTGACGTAACCGCGCACGCCCAGCTCGCCGCCCGAAACGCCGACGATCACCTTGTCCTTGGCGACCAGGGGCGCATTCGTCATGGTTTCACCCCTGTAGGGGTCGGCGTTGGTGGCGCGCCAGATGAGCGAACCGTCCTCCGCATCAACGGCCCACACCTGCCCGTCAAGCGAATTGTAGAAGAGCATGCCGTCCGAGTAGGAGGCGCCCAGGTTCACTACGTCGCAACAGGCCGAGCCGACACCCCGCTCGTCAACCTCCGGGGTGAACTGCCAGGCGATCTCCCCGGGATTGTTCAGGTCGATCGCGTAGAGGATGTTGGGAAAGGGCGTCGTGAAGTACATCATGTCGTTCACGATCAGCGGCTGCCCCTCGTGGCCACGCAAGACGCCTGTAGACATCGTCCACTGGACTTCGAGCTGGGCGACGTTTTCGTTCGTGATCTCGGTGAGATCGCTGTAGCGGACGGCCGCAAAGTTGCCCCCAGGCTGGATCCAGATTCCGCTTTGCCGCTGCAGCGCCAGCTGCTCCTCCAGCAACTCCTCCGGGGATGGCCTCTGCTCCTCCTGTGCGATGGCCTGTACGCCGCCGAGCAGGAACAGCAGGGCCAGCAGCATTGCAGGCAGTCCGGTTCGTCGTGCTCGGGTCTGTGTATGACTAGGGAACGTCATTCCTAAATACCCCCTGAATTACCAATGCGAGCGGATATCTGGACGGTAGCACGCCACTTCGCCGGACTCCGTGCCCGTTCAACGCTGTTAACTCTCACTTTCCGATTCCTGACCGGCGGCTAGTATGCACTCATAATGCTAGTCAGCAGCTTGTTCTCCCTGGTTCGCAGGCTGGGGCGAGGGCTTCCGTCCCGGCAAGTCGCCACGCTCCTTTTTGCCATCGCTGCGACACTCTTGCTGCAGGCCGGCCTGGCGCAGGAAGATGCGCCGGTCCAGGCACCGGAGGGCAGCGACATCTACTACTCGCACGGCTGCAGCATTTGCCACGGCGAGGACGGGGAGGGCAGCATCGGCCCGGCGTTGAGGGGCGACCCTAAACTGGCGAGCGAAGAGTATGTTGCCGATCAGATCCTGTTCGGTGGGGGCGGCATGCCGCCATACCGGCACCAGCTGTCCAGTGAGCAGGTTTCCCAGGTGGCCACCTTCATAAGAAGCAGCTGGGGCAACGACCTTGGAGCGATCAGCACCGAATACGTCGAGGAGCGCGCGGCTCTGAACGAAGATGCCGATGTCACCTCACCCACCGGGGCACAGGTGCACGCCTGGAACTGCATGATTTGTCACGGTGTCAACGGTGAGGGTGGAGTGGGTCCACCTTTCGCAGGTAACGCGGCGCTTGCCGATACTGCTTTCGTGATCGCCCAGATACAGCTGGGGGGCGGAGGAATGCCACCCTTCGAACCGATCCTGAGCGACGAGTCCATCGCGCGCGTCACCAGCTTCATTCGTCAGGCGTGGGGCAACGAACTGCCGCCGGTAGACGAGGAGACTGTACGCACCATGTGGCAGGGCATGCGGCAGGAAGGCAGCCCGGCAGGTGCTGCGTCCGATGAGGTCACCGCCGGTGAGGAGCTGTTCGGAGCGCTGGGCTGCGCCGGCTGTCACAGCGCCGAAGGTGCCGGCGGCATGGGCCCCCCACTCGACGGAAACCTGGCGCTGGCCAGGCCAGATTATGTATTGACTACCATTCGTGACGGTCGGAAGGGAATGCCCGCATTCGGCGAGATGCTGTCTGACGACCAGCTGGAACTGATCGTCAACTACGTGATGAATGCCTGGAGCAACGACTTTGGACAGATACGGTTGGCTGCATACACCGAGCTGCCGGCCGGCCTGCGCCGCGACCAGGCCGATCCGCTGGCGTTCGATGACCGCGTCGCGGCCGGCGAGGAGCTGTTCGGGGTGATGGGCTGCGCCGGCTGTCACAGCGCTGAGGGTGCCGGCGGCATGGGCCCTGCCTTGGACGGGAACCTCGAGGTGGCGAAAGCTGACTACGTGGTCAACACCATCCTCACCGGGGGCCGGGCAATGCCGCCCTACGGCGAGATCCTTTCCGATGCTCAGGTTGCTGCCCTCGCCAGTTACGTGAGAAACGCCTGGTCGAACGATTACGACGTGGTGGAAGCCAACGAGGTCAGCAGGCTAAGGCCAAGGTTCCGTACAGAGCAGCCGTAGCGCCAGGCGAGCGTCGTGCAGTGAAACCGTTCAGGTTGGAGCGCGACGCAGCTACCGTCCAACGCCATACCGTTGGTCGCGGGTGAGGCCGTGCCACTGCAGGTTTACCTGCTCCTCGGTGACGGCTTCACTGTAGTCATTTCCCCAGGATGTACGCACATGCCCGGCGATATCGGCTATCTGCGCCGCGGTCAGGATTGGCGCGAAGGGCGGCATGCCGCCCCCACCCAACTGAACCTTGGCAATGAGGAAACTGGAGCTGGCTATCCGCGGATTGCGGGCCAGGCTGGGACCCAGGTTGCCGCGCCCATCGGTACCGTGGCACATCGAGCAGTTCCGCGCGTAGAGCGTCGCTCCATCCTGGCCGTCGCGCCCTCCTTCGACCTGTGCCCTTTCGCTGGCGGCGGTCGTCAGGGCGGCCTGGCTGGCGGCGCCATTGTCCTGCCCCCAGCCCAGGTCCCAGCCGCAGCCCGAGAGGGCAAGCAGCAGGACTGCGCTCGCGGCAACCTGCAACAGGACACGCCTTGCCTTCATCAGTTTGAGCCTACTATCCACACCCGCTCAGACTTGGGCAAATGCCACCAAGTCGGGCCGATGAAGCCTGCGACCCGCAACTTTGCAGTGCGACCAGTTATCCTCGGGGTGGAGGCCCCCATGAAGGAGAAGCTCGAACTGTATGCCCGCGCCCTTGAGGATTCCGGGCAGTACAAGGTGTTGCGCCGCTTCGATTGGCCACAGCAGTACGCTGGCGACTATACGCCCGACCGTCAGGTGCGGAAGGGCGTCTTCCTGGACGTCGAGACGACCGGCATAGACTGGAACAGGGAAGAACTCATCGAACTGGCGATGGTGCCGTTCGAGTACACGGATGACGGCCGGGTCTACCGCGTCGGTGAGGCGTTTGAAGGGCTGCGGGACCCGGGACGTAAGCTGTCGCGGTTCGTGAAGACCCTGACCGGGCTAACCGACGAGCAGCTCGCGGGTCAGACCATCGATCCGGACGAGGTGGCCGCCTTCCTCGAGGGGACCTCCCTCCTGGTGGCACACAATGCCGCGTTCGACCGGCCGTTCTTCGAGAAGACCTTTCCCGGCCTGCCGGCGCTTCCCTGGGCATGCAGCATCCGCGACGTGCCGTGGCGCGAACTGGGTGTCGAAAGCAGCAAACTCGAGTACCTGGCCTTCAAGAACGGCATTTTCTTCGACGGCCACCGTGCTCAGATCGATTGCCGGGTGGGCATCCACCTGCTGGCGACAGACTGGGTCGGGGCGGGCAGTACGCCGCTGGCCATCCTCCTCCAGGAGTGCGCGCGCACCGAGGCGCGGTTGTGGGCGACAGGCAGTCCGTTCAAGGCGAAGGACCGCCTGAAGGAGCGCGGTTACCGTTTCGACGGTCGCGGCAAGGTGTGGTACCGCGACCTGAACAGTGCCGAGCTGGAGAATGAGAAGGTCTTCCTTGCGCGAGAGGTCTACGGTGAGATGCTGCAGCGCAGCCCGCGCATAGCCGTGGAGGTCGCCTACATCACCGCGCGCGAGCGCTACGGTTCCAACGCGCAGGGCCAGCGCAGCAAGGTGTGGATCGAACGGGAGACCGTCAACAGCTGAGCCTTTGGGTCAGGTCAGGGGTAGCAGCAGGCGCAGCAGTTGGTGATGGAAGAGCATCACGGTCGTGCCGAAGACAAGATGGGACACGAGTATCCCGGCGGTGGCCTGGGAGCGTGATACCGATTCCTCGCCGCCCAGGCGGTACTTGGGCAGGGGATGGCGCGGCAGGATGATACCGACGACGATCGCGGTGATGACCAGACCGTGAATGAGCCCGAGAACGGTTCCCACCATGGGGAAGCGCGCATCGAACCGGAGGGGGAGCCCAGGCTGGCTGGCCACGGGAGCTTCGGCGCCCGTGTCGTCGTGGGTGAGTTGCATCGCGCCGCTGCCGGCCGTCGGCGACTCGTCGAGGAGCATGATCTCGGCTACAACCCCGTAGCCTACGGCGAACAGGAGGCCGACCAGGAAGAACGCTGTCATGCCCATGAAGCGGCTCTGCTGGTTGTCCCGGCCCACAACGGCCGACCCGAGCACGCGCACGAGATCAAAGGCCTTGCCGCCCCACAGCCTTGGCAAGTAGAGAACGAAAAGCAGCAGGGCCGTGGAAATCACGCCTGCAGTAAAGGCAGAGAGCAGAAGTGGCAGGACCAGGGCGCAACCCCCTCCGGGTACAGGAAAAGGCCGGCGCCCCCGTGCCGGCCTTTGTGCATTCGCCCCCTATGGAGCGTAGGTTACCTTCGGGCCTGAAGCTGCTGCTAGAAGCGGAGTGTTCACTCCCGGGATTGCAACTGTCACCATCCCCGTCAGTTGACCAGGATGGTGCCGCGCATCTCCATCGGCTGTCCAAGGAGCCACATGCCCAGCACGGCGAAGCCGATGATGAAGAGGAGCACGGGCCACATGGCGAGGACGCCGTTCCGGCCAAAGTCACGCAGTCCGATCCGGAACGTGATGACCGTGGCCAGGAGTGTATAGAGCAGTGTTACGGCGGCTGGGATGGGGAAGAGGGCTCGGCCGGGAACCAGCCGGGCCAGCTCCCAGTCGGGTGCCGCGCCCAGGCCGCGGATGTGGAAGAAATGCTGGAAGACGGGGGCGATCGACAGGGCTCCTGTCAGGAAGTGGTAGAGATAGTGTGCCGCCCAGAATCCGAATCCCAGTACTACCAGCACGTAACCCCAGCGCTGGAAGGCCTCCTTGAACGTGCTGCTGCTGTTTCCTCCCAGCCGGTCGGCCGCTAGTGAGACGATTCCCGGGAGGGCGATCCCGAGGAGGCCCGTTGCGCCGAAGAGGAGTACGAGCAGCGTGAAGTCGCTGGTAATCCCGGTCAGGTTCGCGAAGTTGTTTGCAAGAACATGGAATGGGGCGACCATCGCCGCGGCATTGAGCAGTCCGTAGAAGGCGAGTAGGGCACCCATCACCATCACGGCGATACCGCCGCGCCGCAGCCACGGGCTGCGTGTCGCTTCCCGCGCCGGGGCGCGCAAGGTCAGTGCGACGTTGTCGTAGGGGCAGGCGCGGATGCAGTTGAAGCAGTTCGTGCAGTCCATGTTGCTCTGGATGGCCGGTGCGAAGAGGTTGGTTTCGCAACCCGGGAAGTAGCCTTCCCCGTTGGCGTTCCTTATCTCGGACGTGGGGATGAAGGCGCTACGCCGTACCGGACCCTGGTGGGTAATCGCGTCGAACGCGCCGCGGGTTTCGTACGTTTCGCGGCCGTGCAGGCACGGCTTGTGCTCACAGCTGCGGCAAATGTCGTGGTTGACGGCCGTTATCTGGGTAGGCGCGACCGTCGAAAGCGCGAAGTTGAAGTTGCCGAGCGGGCAAACGTATCTGCAGAAGGTTCCCGCCGGGAACAGGGTGTCGACGGCGAGAGCGGCAACGAAGTAGCCGACTGCCAGCCAGGCCGTGAGCCACGGGCTTTCCCACAGGTTGAATGCTTCATAGGAGAAGAAGAAGAGAACCAGGAGGCCTATGACGAAATACTTGTTCTGCAGCCCCCGTGGCCAGCTGAGCTTGGCCGGGAGCAGCCGTTCCAGCCGGCGGCTCAGGCCGCGGGTGAGCATCAGCGGACAGGCCGCGCAAAAGGCATTCCCCAGGATTGCGATGGCTATCACGAGGAGCCCCCGGTAGTGCAGCCATACGCTGGTGGTGGCCACGTTCCGGGAGGCGTACTGCACGCCGGTGAATCCATCGATGATCACGAACACGGCGAGCAGCAGTAGCGGCAACTGGAACACGAGACGCCCGTACTTCCAGCGGACCAGGCGCCGCAGCCCCAGGACCCGCAATATGTCGGGTCCCTGAGGCTGGTCTGAGATGGGCTTGAAGCTGGGCAGTTCGACCCTGGTTTCCGCAGGTTTTCTACCCAGGGCCTTACCAAACATGCATCATCAATCTCCCAGGATGAACGTCACGAACCCCTCCGTGATGTGGGTGTCGATGCTCAGCACACGCCAAGCGAACAGGTAGACGCCGGGAGAAAGTTCGGAATCGACTTCGAAGGTGACGGTTGCGCTGCGATTGTCCGTCGTAAGGAGGGTAGCGAGGTTCTCGCCGTCCCGCTCCCTGACCAGCTCGCTCGCGAGCGGTGCCGCCATGCCATTTATACGCTGACGTTCACGGTCGGAAATGTCTTCTGGGTCCTCGCCAAGCTCGATATCGAGGGCGACGAACCGGAAGGTGCTGAAAGGAACCTCTACAGGTTCCGTGAATTCGGCGGTGATGCTCTCCAGGGACGTCACGTAGGCGCCGTCTTCCGGATCGGAGGAGCGCAGCTCCGCATGACCGAAGGCGCCGCCGGCGAGAAGTAGTGCTACCAGGGCGGCCGCGAGCATCATCAGGCGGGAGCAGTTCGTGACACGCCCAAGCTGGGAAAACGGGTTGCGGGTCATGGGAAGCGCAGCTCCGAGAGGTCGCCTACCTCGTGCATTTCGAAGATCAGGTCGATCTCCTCGTCACCCAGGAAGCCCGTCACCTGCGTCTGATAGATGCCCGTTGCCGTGAGGATGAAGTCGGCGGTGTACGAGCCTTCCACGCCATGCACCGCCCGCAGGTCCAGCTGCCGTTCGGTGCCGTCCGGCGCAACAAGCGTGACGCTCAGCGCGTTCTCGAGGTTGTTGACCGGCGTGCCGTCGGCCAGGCGAACGAACAGGTCGAGCCCGTTCCGCTCGTCGGTGTAGGCGGGTTCGGTGGAGTAGCCGACGATGATGCGGTACTCTGCTCCTTCCGTTTCGACGATCTGTGTCTCGTGGGCGGCTCCTGCCGAGAAAAGCAGGGCCAGAATCAGTGCGATCGCTCTTTTCATGTTGTCTCCTCCAGGATGGCTAAGTGGTTTGAAGTCGGAGCTTGCGGGCATATGGGACTGGAAGTACCTACTTACAATGCGCCTCCAATCAGCGGCAGGAAGTTCTGCAGGTTCTGCAGGGGTGTCGGGTGCGTGATGTTCGGGTCGTGCGGCAGTGCGCTGCTTGTAAGGAGTCCGGTGGCACCCAGCACGAGGAGGAGCACCAGCCCCTCCACGGCGAGGATCCTGCGGAAGCCCGGCAGGCCCTCACGGTTCCTGGCCCTCGGAACAAAGAAGTAGCGGTTGACGGCCGCGATTATCAGCACGACCGCGATCACCAGCAGCTTGAAGATGAGTGACTGGCCGTATTCGGTTCCCGTCAGTACCGCTGGCGTCTCGATGTGGGTGAGTGCCAGGTAGATACCGGTGAGGAAGAGCGTCACCACGGTAACCAGGCCAATCGTCGACAGCCGTTCCAGCAGCTTCGGAAGCAGCGGATGGTGGTCGTTCGACTCCCTCCCCCAGAGCGGCAGCAGGGTCACGAAGTAGAGGGTACCGATCCAGGTGGTCGAGGCGAGGAAGTGCGTGGCATCGGCCAGCAGAGGCCCCTGCCCGCCCATGGCAGCCGAATGGGAGATCCCGGTGAAGGTCAGCAGGACCAGGAGTCCCGTGAGGGTAAAGAGGGTTCGCCTCAGGGCGGAGGCGAAGGGCGCGAACATCGTTACGGCCAGCGGCAGCAGGAGCGCAACCCGGATGATCGAGGCCTGACCGTGGCGGGTGCCTGTAAGGTAGTTGCTTGCGAACCCCAGGTCCACCACCCCGAGGAGCCGTTGCGACGTAACCAGGATAGATGCTGGCGTCGCCAGCAACAGGAGCAGCAGACCGGCGAGGAATAGCATAGTCAGTCTTCGGCTCAGGGGATTGCCCTGAACCTGCTGGCCAGTCCCGGCAGCGTGGCTGCCGCTCCCGGCCCAGTTGAGGTCGGGAGCTACGTAGAACCGGAAGATTCCGGCGCCGATGGCGAACATTACGCCGGTGAAGAGAGATGTCTTTACGAAGATCTCCAAGTCGTGCCTACTCCACCCCAAATATTCAGCGGCTCACGCTGAGCGATTGGTACGCGGTAGCTGTGCGCCCGTCGGGTAGCTCGATGTTTGCGGTCAGGAACCAGTCACCTGCCATGGTGAACCGGAAGTCGTTGGCCAGGTAGACGCCCGGATCGGTCATCTCGGGCGTCGTGACCACCGGAACCATCCCCGCATGCGTCATGTCGCCTATCAGCTCAACTTTAGCGTTGGCCACCGGATCACCCTGGTCACGGATCTCAATCCGCACGGGAACGGTGTCGATCGTGGCCTCGCCCAGCAGTTCGAACTCTACCTCCACTCCTGCGGCACCGGTGGTGGTGGCCGAACCTCCATCAGGCGGGCGGCAGGCTGTCAGGAGAAAACTGATTACCAGCAGGAGAGGCAATATCGATCGCGACATCCAAGTTCGAAGATAACACCACGGATTCGGGACAATGGACCCGCGGCCAACGATAATGGAGGTGGTGCGGAAGATCGTTCACATAGACGCAGATGCCTTCTTCGCCTCCATCGAGCAACGCGACGATCCCGCCCTGCGGGGGAAACCTGTGGCGGTGGGCGGCGACTCGGCCCGCGGCGTGGTGGCAGCTGCCAGCTACGAGGCGCGACGCTATGGAGTGCACTCGGCGATGCCCTCGCGCATGGCCAGGGAGCGCTGCCCCGGGCTCATCTTCGTGCGCCCGCGGTTCAACGTCTACCGCGAGGTTGGCGAGCAGCTGCGCGAGATCTTCCACCGCTACACCGATCTGGTTGAACCACTGAGCATCGATGAGGCTTTCCTGGACGTCACGGAGCCGAAGATTGGCCCGCCGAGCGGCACCCTCATCGCGAGGGAGATCAAGGCGCAGATTCTGAGGGAGACACGCCTGACTGTCTCGGCCGGAGTCAGCTACTGCAAGTTCCTGGCGAAGCTTGCTTCAGATTGGGAGAAGCCCGACGGCCTCACCGTATTCACTCCCGAGGACGCACAGAAGATCATCGATCCGTTGCCAGTCGAGAAGATCCATGGTGTGGGGCCGAAGACGGCACAGAAGATGCACGGTCTGGGCATCCGGGCCGGCCGGGACCTGCGGGAACTGAGCGAGGAGGAGCTGGTCGCACAGTTCGGCAAGCTGGGCAGCCGCTACTACTGGCTTAGCCGCGGTGTCGACGAGCGTCCGGTCGACCCGAACATCGTGCGCAAGAGCGTGTCCAGCGAGGAGACGTTCGATGTCGACCTGGAGTCCGTCGAGGAGCTGCTGGAGGTGCTGCCGCTGGTCGTACGCCAGGTGGCCGCGCGCATGGAGAGGCACGGGGTCATGGGCCGCGGAGTGACCGTAAAGGTGAAGCTGGCGAATCACGAGATCGTGACCCGCCAACTCCTGCTGCCGCTGCCCGTGCGGTCGGTCGTGCAGATCGAGCAGGTGGCCGCCTACCTGCTCAGGACGCGTTTCACGCTCGCGCAACCTGTGCGGCTGCTGGGTGTCGGCGTGTATGAGCTGAGCCAGGGCGTGATGATGCAGCCCCCACTGTTCGACGAACTGGTGCTGCCGACACGCTGAGGCTGCCAGGCGCAGCCGGGCGACTCCTAACCCTTGCGGATGGGGACGTAGCGGGGCTGCCACATCCGTTCGGTCACATACTCTTTGAGGCTGCCCTGCGGCAGGTCGACGGTCGTGAGACCTTCGTCCCGCGCCGCTTCCAGGGTCTGAACCGCAACATGCCGGCTGGCAGCCCTCAGTTTGGCGATGGGCGGGTATACGGTGCCCTGCGCGAGGCGAGAGGGGTCGACATACCCGGCGAGGGCCGCGGCAGCGGCGGTGAGCATGCCGTCCGATACCTTGCTCACACCGCCCAGCACGGCAGCAAGGCCTACACCCGGGAAAATGAAGGCGTTGTTCCCCTGGCCAATCTCGTGCCGCATGTTGCCGTAGTCCACCTCAGGGAACGGGCTGCCCGTCGCCACCGTGGCCTTGCCGTCCGTCCAGCGGTAGATGTCCTCCGGAACGGCCTCGCTGTTGTCGGTCGGGTTGGAGAGCGGGAAGACGATGGGAGCGTCAGTGTTTTCGAGGGTGGCCCGCACCGCCTCCTCGTTGAATGCGCCGCGCTGACCGGAGAGGCCAACAAGGGCGGTCGCCCGGGCACCCCTGATCGTTTCCAGCATGGTGGGCACGTCGCCCCTGACCGTCCAGCCGGCCGTCACTGCCGGGTCTGCAGCCACCTGCTTCTTGTAGGCGTCGAGCCCCTCCCGGTCGGCAGTGATGAGGCCGCGCGAGTCGATGACGAAGATGCGTTCCCAGGCCTCCTTGCTGCTCAGGCCCTGGGCCTGCATGCCGGCGGCGATCTGCTTCGCCACCCCCACGCCGCCGGCGCCGGCGCCGTGGACGACTACGACTTGCTCTGCCAGTGAACGCTTGGTCCGGCGCCCGGCCGCCAGCAGGCCCGCGAGCACCACCGCGCCGGTACCCTGGATATCGTCGTTGAAGGAGGCCAGCTCATCGCGGTAGGTCTCCATGACGTCGAAAGCCTTCTGCTTGCTGAAGTCCTCCCACTGCAGCACGACTCCAGGGAAGTGCCGCTTGACGGCGCTCACGAACTTCCGGATGAACTCCTCATACTCGCTGCCCGTAAGCCGGTTGTGGCGAACACCGAGGTAGAGCGGGTCATCGAGAAGATCCTGACGGTTGGTGCCAACGTCGAGCTCGACTGGCAGGGTCGTCGCGGGATCGATGCCCGCGCCCGCCGTATAGAGGGAGAGCTTGCCGATGCAGATGGCCATGCCGCCGTAGCCCTGGTCGCCTATACCGAGAATCCCCTCGGAGTCGGTTGCCACGATTAGCTTCACGTCCGGAACCGGCAGTTGCTCCAGGAGCCGGTCGATGTGGTCGATGTTTTCCGTGGAGACCACGAGGCCGCGTGGGTAGCGGTAAAGCCTGCTGAACTGCTGCACGGCCTGGGCCACCGTGGGCGTGTAGATGAGCGGGGTCATCTCTTCGAGGTGCTTCTCCAGCAGGGCGTAGAAGAGGACCTCGTTACGGTCCTGGAGGGAGCGCAGGTACATGTGCTTGCCCAGGTCGGTGTGCGCCCGGCGGAAGTTCTCGTACGTTCGCTCCAGCTGCTCATCGAGCGTGGCCACATGCGGCGGCAGAATGCCCGTCAGGTTGAACTCCTCACGCTCCTGGGCGGTGAAGGCCGTTCCCTTGTTGAGTAGCGGAAGGCGGGTCACCATCAGGCCGGGCAGGTCCGTCTGGAGGTAGGGGCTTCCGTCGTGATCGTGTTTTCTCTCGAACTGCTTCATTACTGGCAGTTTACGTCAGGGTTGCCGGGCGTGCTGATTGAATGCGAAAGGGCCTGCAGCCATGAGGCAGCAGGCCCGGTTCCGCACCGGCATTCGCTGGAACTTCAGAAGCCCTGTCCGGGCGTAGTCCCCTGATCTTCCTGACTGGTGGACCCGGTCCCGGGCGCATCAGCAACGCGCTCCACGCTGATCGTGAGGTTTGCGACGAGTGCGGCTACCGCACCGATCGCTGCCCAAACCGGCAGCAGAACCGTGCCGACCACGCCGAGCGTGAGTGGGATCTCCAGGAGGGTGCGGCCCTCCTCGTTCTTGATGGTGATGCGGCGAACGTTGCCCTCACGGATCAGGTTCTTGACTGTCTCGACCACCCGGTCGCCGGACACCTTGAACTCTTCGTTGAAGGTCCTGCGCCCCTGGGAATCGGTCGTGTGGGGCCCGCCGGTGTCGCCCGTACCTGCCTGCTGTGCCGCACCATACTGAGCCTGGGAGGAGCTGAAGCCTTCACCCTGCTGCTGCCCGGGTTCCTGCTGGTTGGGTTGCTGGCCACTGTTCTGGTAATCGTCTCTGTCCATGCCCGTACTCTAGTCCCGGCGAATGAAAGGCACATCAACCTTTAGTAGGAAACGGGGCGCAGCTCGCCAGGGCTCACTCGCGCACGAGTTGCGGAGCGTGCAGCCGGCGGGCAAGGCGGCGCCTGACCCGCCTGTAGTACCAGACCGCGTCCTTGTGCAGCCGGGCTCGTAGCCAGGCAAGGTCCAGTGCGTACTGCTGCGCTCCGGTCAGGTAGTGGTCGGCAGTGCGCGTGCTCCTGACGTCGTCGAGCAGTTGCGACACCGGTACGGACCAGCCGCCTAGCGAGGCCAGGTAGCGCAGGTTCTCCTCGACCGCGCGGTCGAGCTTGCCGCCCCGCACGAAGCCCTCCGCGAAGTGCGTATAGACGATGCAGTACCCGCCCTTTTGCGCCAACGTGTCGAGGTTGGCGGGCCTGGTCAGCGACCCGAAGTCGGTGACGTTGTGACCGTCTGAAGAGCTGAACCAGTAGTTGCTGTAAGCCTCCTTGCTCGCGATCCGGTAGGGCCCGAACGGGTCGTAGGCGCTCGTGAGGATGCCGCGGAAGGTGTGGTTCCGCACGTAGGTGATTCTCTCCTTGAGGATGTCTCCCCAAAAGTGCGGCGAGTCCGGGTCATGTCCGCTGAAGGCAGGACGCGTGCCGTAGTGGCGGTTTAGAAGGGCAGAAAGGGCGGGGGAGAAGCGGTGCTGACCCCAGAAGACGTTGTCCGGATTCTTGGCATGATTGATGTGCACCTTCGGGTAGTTGCCCAGCAGCTCGCGGTAGAGCTCCAATCCCGCAACAATCTCCTCGCGCGTGAAGGCCCCGCTGCCGACACCGTGGAGGGCGATCTCGAAGCCCCGCTCCTGGAGCTCCAGGATATAAGCCCGGTACTCGTCATCCTGCAGACAACTGCCTGTGAATGCGTCCCGCGGTGGGTAGACCCACACCGTCTTGGTCGTTCTGATCCCGAGTTCGCTCAGGAGATCGTAAATGGGCCGGAGGTTCGCAACGGTCCCCCCTCGGTGTCATCGACGACGGTGAATGCAAAACGGGATCCATTTGGCCAAAGCATATTATGCCTCCCGTCAGGGCCTGCGGGTCGCTTGGGACGCCACTACAGCCTTAACTGTCTGTGAACTTTCCTACAGAGTAGAACGGGAAGCGGTACCGGAACGTGGCGTTATCACAACAGCCGGTGAGATGACGGTTAGGTTAGTGAGAACAGTTAATGGTGACGGCGGGAGATAGTGTGCGGACTGTCGTCACGCCGGTAGGTTATTACGCTGACCTTGCCGTCCGGCTCGACCCTCATGCTCTTGACGTCCGTGAGCCGCTCGACGCCGGCCTCGCGCAACAGGGTGAAGAGCTCCTCCTGGCTTATGAGCTCCCTGGCCAGGTTCCGGTGCTGAATGCGGCCCCTGTCCACCAGCAGTATCTTGCGCGGCCTGGCGAACCGCTCGAACCTGCGCGACCTGTAGCTCAACAAATTGATCAGGTAAGCCCAGCCGGCGATGACTGCAACCAGTACGATCCCCTCAGGGATGCTCTTGTAGTCCCCCGAAAGTGCATTCTGGGCCGCATCGGCCAACAGCACGACAACGAGCAGGTCCGTGATGCCCAGCTCGCCCACTTCGCGCCGGATGACGAAGCGCAGGAGCAGGAATAGCGCCCAGTACATGATCGTTCCGCGCACGATCACGTCGATGAGCGGATTCGCCGGCACGAACATGGCGTTCCAGTCAACGGCCGTTACGTCGAACAGTGTGTCGAACACCGGACCTCCACCGACATGAGTACAGCAGGCAGGTTCTGCTTACCTGGTCCCGGCGCACAGGGCATGCCGCTTCGTATTTCCGGGCGTCGTGCAGTAACGTGAGGAGCGAATGCTGCCACTGCGCGACTCGCTCTCCCACCACGGTCCGGCGCTCGTCACCAAGCTGCTCGTGATCATCAACGTCCTGGCTTTCCTAACGCAAGTGTCCGGTGGGCAGGCCGGGTTCGAGCAGGGCGTGATCCGCTACAGCCTCATTCCCGCCCTGCTGTTCGAGAACCCCCTGGCACAGTCGTACCGGCTCGTCACTTCGATGTTCATGCACGGCGGCATCGCCCACCTGCTGGGCAATATGTGGTTCCTGTGGGTGTTCGGGCCCGCGCTTGAGAACCGGCTGGGTGGCGGCCGCTACCTTGGCCTCTACCTGCTGACCGGCATCGTCGCGGGACTCGCCCAGGCGACTCTCACAGCCGACAGCATCACCCCGGTGGTGGGCGCCTCCGGCGCGGTTTCGGGTGTCCTGGGCGGGTACTTCATCCTCTTCAACCGGGAGTTCGTGTTCAGCGTCGTGTGGCTCCTGCTGCCCCTGTTCGTCTGGGTGCCCGTCTCGATCTACCTTGGCTACTGGGCGCTGATACAGGTTGTCTACGCGCTGATGGGCGTCCCGGGTACCGCCTGGTGGGCACACATCGGTGGTTTCGTTGCCGGCCTCCTGCTGGCCAGGCAGTTTCGCCGTCGCAACCGGTACAAGGCGCAACCGTACTGGCAGGAGTGGTTTGACTAAGGGAGGTTCATGGACTCGCTCTTCCAACTTTTCTGGCTGTTCATCATCTTCAGTGCCATCACGCCCTACTTCCAACAGCGGGCACTTGACGCAAATCGCGCGCGCCGGCTGGAGAAACTCGAAAAACGCAACGGTTCCCGGGCGATAACGCTCATCCACAGGCAGGAGTCGATGAGCCTGCTGGGGATCCCCGTAAGCCGCTACATCTCCGTTGACGACTCCGAAGCGGTGCTGCGGGCGATCCGCATGACCGATCCGGACATTCCCCTTGAGTTGATCCTGCATACGCCCGGCGGCCTCGTGCTTGCGGCAGAGCAGATCGCCGAGGCCCTGCTGAAGCACCCGGCCA
>Ga0209487_1000407_pt1 | contig 39618 bp, 40 predicted proteins | sample Poulit2012_FD_187524 | JGI IMG/M metagenome (GOLD analysis project Ga0209487, IMG submission 187524) | Agricultural soil microbial communities from Georgia to study Nitrogen management - Poultry litter 2012 (SPAdes) (version 2) | ecosystem: Environmental > Terrestrial > Soil > Agricultural land...
ATCTTCAAGAGGAATCGCACCGAAACAACCATGCGCTAAACGGTCATTTGGGTCGCCGGAAGGGAAACCAGAATCGCGGAAACCTAACCAGCGGTGCTCGATATCTAAAATATGTTGCGCTTCAGCCATTTCTTGGAAACGTACTGCGGTAACGTCACGGTCCACCCGGACAGATTCGCCATAGTGTGGGTTATTCAGATCTCCCATAGCACCATCAGTGGCGGTGGCCACCATGACTCGCGCCCCAGAATGCACATACGCTGCCATCATCGCAGCACCTTTTGAAGCCTCGTCATCCGGATGGGCGTGGACGGCCAATAACCGTAGTCCGGTAGAATCCGGCAGGCCTGATTCAGAAACAGCTGGCAGCTGTGAACGGGACGACATGATGGGCTCCTTGCTTACTAATGTGCCGCTGGCGGCGTACACAATGCAGACGCCTGTAGCGGCTGTATTAGGCTATAACTCGATATGATTTCCAATGCGAATCAGGCAGCGCCTGCCGACAACAGTGTAGCTACTCGATATGGTGGCACCAAAAAGTCTCGTGTCTCAAAAAAGACCGGACGGGTTATTGCTATTATCGCGGTTCTCAGCGCTATTTTGGTTACCTGCTGGTTCGCTTTTTCTGCTAGCTCAAGTGTACTGTCTTATGAAAGTGTCGGCTACAAGATTCACGATGAGTCAACAGCCTGGGTTGAGTTCGAATTGACCAAGGAACCAGAGGAAACGGTAGCATGTACTGTTCGCGTACTGTCCGACAATGCTGCTATCGCAGGTTATCGCACCGTCGTTATAGGGCCTGAACAAAATGCCGAACAAAAACGCACGGATTTAACCAAGTATTACACCACTGATCTACGCACTGATCAGTTAGGCTCTTCTGGCGAACTCGAGACCTGCTGGTACGTTGAGGAAGAAGAATCACCCGGGATTTCTAATTTGCGCGACTATTAGTCGTCGTCCGATGACGACCGTTGCTGGGTTCTTGATTTTCAGATTCTGTTCGGTGATATGATGAACACCGGTATATTCCAGAACTGTCGCCCCGTTTGCACAACTTGGTGCCACGGGGCTTTTAGTTTGATGAATGAGCAAGTAAGGAGGCCGGAATGGCTACGACCAACGGCACACCATGGCTGACGCAAGAAGCCTATGATCGGTTGAAAGAAGAACTCGACCATATTTCCGGTCCCTACCGGCAGGAAATCGTCGATCGTATCGAAGCAGCTCGCGACGAAGGCGATCTTCGCGAAAATGCCGGTTACCATGCGGCCCGTGAAGAGCAGTCCAAAAATGAAGGCCGCATCCAAGAACTCAAAGCCCTGCTGGAAAACGCCGAAGTGGGCGAAGCAGCCGCGGATGATGGCATCGTCAAACCCGGTATGTTCATCGAATGCAAGCTCGCCGGTAATACCATGAAGTTTGTTCTAGGCTCTCGCGAGATCGCAGGCGATTCAGATGTTGAGGTCTACTCCGTAGCTTCTCCACTTGGCGCGGCAATTGAAGGCCGCAAAGCCGGCGATACAGTGACTTACCAGGCCCCAAACGGTAAAGACATCCAGGTCGAGCTGGTGTCTGTCACACCGTATAAGGACTAAAAATAACGATCAGTGAGATTGCGCATTTTGCGCTTGTCACCAAAAGGTGGTCTTTCGACATAAAGAAAGGCCACCTTTAGCGTTTTACAACCCATTTTTGGTGTTAGTCTGGTGTTGTGTTGAACATTGAAAAATTTATGCTGCTGACCATCCCGTACGCTGATCCACTCACCGAGGTGGAATCATTATTCCTCAAGGCCCGAACCGCGCTGACTCTAGTCGAGTTCGAACGCACACATACTGTGCGCTTCGCACCGGCGGATGCGACAAAAGCGTGGGACTATGAGAACCCGCTGATTAAAGTCGAGCAGTCCCGGTTGCCTGACGCAGTTGGTCTTAACGAAGCGTTCAAAAAATTGCCAAAGTTCCATGACAAACCGGTCTCTGCTGCCCTGGGCAATAAAAAACTCGACCCTGCCAAAGGCATTGCCGCAGAATTTGCTCGTCAAGGCATCCTGGCCGGAGACCCTAAACAGTACCAACTGGTAGCCACTGACGCTTTGGAAGCCGTCCGTGACGACCTGGGGCTGGCATTACGTGATCAGCGTGAAGTAACTAAGGAAGATCGCGTGCTGCTAGAAGTCATCGAAGCTATCAACGCCACTCAATTCTTATTGGGCTCACAACAGCCAGAATGGTCTACACAGCAGTTCAGCGCACAGGTGCATCGCTACCCTTCAGGCCATCCCGTTGTTGCCCAGCTGGTCAAAGATACTTCATCGATGTCAAGCCTTATGGAAAAATCTAAACTAGCACAGATTTATCAAAAAATGCCGGCTTAAACCTGCACCATCGGTTCATAACCAGCTTCCCGCAGGGCTTCTAATACCTGCTCTGAATGCTCCTTGCCACGAATTTCCATGTCAATAGTGATATGGGCACCGCCCATGGTCAAACCAGCACCCACACGTGAGTGATCAACCCGGGTTACATTTGCATCGTTCTCGGCAATAATGCGTGAAATATTTTGCAGTTCACCCGGCCTATCCCGCAAGGCAATCTTAACAGTCAAAAACCGCCCTGCAGAAGCTAGCCCGACCTGGATAACTTTCAGCATGAGCATTGGATCGATATTGCCGCCCGACAATACGGCTACAATGGACTCAGATTCAACACCGAGTTCTTGCAATTTTCCGGTCATCAACGCAGCAACCGGCGCAGCACCGGCAGGTTCCACTACCATCTTTGAACGTTCCAGTAAGAACACGATAGCGGCGGCAATTTCATCATCTGTGACGGTCACAACTTCATCGCAGAGTTCATTAATAACCTCGAATGGCACATCCCCTGGACGACCTACTGCGATTCCGTCAGCAATAGTGGCTACGTTGTCCAAAGCCACGGGTTTTCCCGCCACCAATGACGGCGGATAAGCAGCAGCGTTTTCTGCCTGCACCCCTATTACATTGATGTGCCGTCCTTGTCGGCGAGCCTGCTCTTTGATGGCAAGTGCGGTGCCGGCCAGCAGTCCTCCCCCACCGATACTCATGAGCACCGTATCGACATCTGGTTGTTGCTCAACTATTTCCAGGCCCACGGTTCCTTGTCCGGCAACGATCTTAGGGTTATCGAACGGGTGGATAAAGGTTGCGCCGGTTTCTTCAGCGTAGCGTGCAGCTAAGTCGAGTGCCTCATCGACAGTATTACCGGCCAGTACCACGGTAGCTCCATGATCACGGGTCGCCTGAACTTTAGGTAGAGCTGCACCCAGGGGCATATAGATACGGGCTTTAATATTGAGTTGTGATGCTGCCAGGGCCACCCCCTGTGCGTGGTTACCTGCGGAAGCGGCCACTACACCTTTGCTTTTTTCTTCCGGCGTTAACGCCTCCATGCGCACATATGCGCCACGAGCCTTAAACGATCCGGCCCGTTGCAAGTTTTCACACTTTAGGTGCACTGTTGAACCCACAATCCGTCCCAGAGCACGCGAGTGGTCCATGGAGGTTAAACGGGTAACACCCTTAAGTGTTTCACGAGCTGTTTCGATATCTTCGTATCGCACGTTTGGGAATTGGGTTCCAGTGGTTTGCAACAATTTCTCCTGCACACATCTATTTACGATCTTTACGCTACCGTTCACCTGGGTTTTCTAGATACGTTATACCGACTGTGTCGTTATTGGGGTTAGCAATTCATCAGGCTGAGAGTCGGGATCGTGCAGCCAGGGCTTTCGCGAAAGATACTTTATAAATTCATTGATAAACGCCATGATCGGTACGGCAAATACAGCACCAATCAACCCCATAGTGGCCGTACCAGCGGCAACCGCAAGGAATACTGCTAGTGGGTGAAGATTGACCGCTTTACCCATCACCAGCGGCTGTAGCACGTTGGATTCCAGCTGCTGTACACCTAAGACCACGGCCAACATCAGTAGAGCGTTGACCCAATCATTTGCCACCAGAGCTAGTAGCACTGCAACAGCTCCGGTAAGTACCGCACCGACGATTGGGATAAATGAGCCTAAGAAGACTAGGACACCCAGGGGCATGGCCAGTGGGACGCCCAACAGCCAAGCACCAATTCCAATACCTACAGCATCGACAAATGCCACAAAAATCTGCACCCGCACATAGGAGCCCAATGCGCCCCAACCTGCATAACCTGCACCGTCAACGGCACGACGATGCTTTGAAGGCACAAAGTTCAATAAGAAACTCCAAATCTTGGTGCCATCTTTTAGAAAGAAGATCAAAGCAAACAGGGCCATGACCAATCCGGCAAGTATATTGGTTGCCGTTGAGCCAAATCCCAAAGCTCCCGTCACAATTGCACCGGAATTTTCCTGCACCGTTTGTCCCAGATCTGCTAAAAGCCCCTGATAGTTCAGATTTTCAAATGACACGCCCCACGATTCGATGAGCGCAATGAAATCCCGCACCCCGGCTGCGACGGAGGCTTGCATGCTCGCGAAACCCACGGCCAGCTGCTGACCTGCAATGGTCAAGAGCGTACTGACCACAAATATCAGCGTTGCGGTCAACAACAGCGACGAAACAACTGGTGGAAACTTAAATTTCAGCAGCAACCGGTGAACTGGTTGCAACAACGTAGCCAATAAGGCGGCAATGAGAAGCGGGATAATCAGCAAAGACAAGTGCGATAGCAACCATACTGCTATCGCTGATACCACGATGATCAGTAGTATTCGCCATGACCAGGCAGCGGCTACGACCACACCGTATGGCAGGTCTGTAGCAAGCTTTTCTTGAACACGCGCAGACATAGAGACTTTGGTCTGCATCGGTTCGGCCGGTTGGCTTGCCGCCGACGGCTTTGGTGGGGTGGTCAAACAGTCTCCTAGCGTCCAGTTACTGTTTAGCGTAGTCCATGAGTGGCAGACGGTGGGTCTTCTGTATCAGAATACAACGTGGCCGGCTCCCATAGGGGGAACCGGCCACGTAGAGATATTGAAACGGCTAGTGAATTGGTTTGTGAGCTAGTCCTGATTAAAAATCGCTAGGATACGCAGGATTTCGATATACAACCAAATCATCGTTGCTGCGAGCCCAAAGGCTGCTGTCCACGAGTACCGCTCCGGTGCACCAGCACGGACGCCTTCCTCAATGGAAGTAAAATCAATGACCAATGAATAGGAGGCCATCACGACAGCCAGTAGGCCGATCACAATGCCTAGCCACCCCGAACGCATACCAAACATTCCGTCGATGACGCCGGTAATCATCAGCACAAAATTAAGAAGGCTAAATACCAAGTAGGAGACCATCGCGATCATAAAGATGCGAGTCGCCTTTGGAGTGGCACGAACTTTGCCAGAACGATACAGGGCTAGTACGACTGCAAATACCGACAACGTTGCGATGACCGCTTGGAATACGATGCCAGGCCAGCGCAATTCAAATAAAGCTGAAATGCCTCCAAGGAAGACGCCCTGTGCAACAGCGTAGATCGAAATCATCGCTGGTGACGGTTCGCGCTTGAACGCGTTGACTAAACCAAAAATGAAACCAACGGCGACTGCAATGAAATAGATGCCACCGTTATCGACAGGGTTGGCGAAGGTCCAACCAAAAACTGCCCCGGCAATGATCATCAGGAAGACCAAGCTGGTGCGGTTAATAACGGAGCTATAGGTCATCCGGCCGGTATCAGCTGCACTAGCAGATGGCTGTTGGTACATATGTGCCAGTTGATCTGGGCTCATAGTGTCTGAACCACCAGACTGATATCCAGCCGTCGATTGTCCTGCAGCACCGTATGGTTGTTGGGGTTGACCTTGTGCGTGCTGATAGCTCGCATGTTGTTCTTGCTTAGCTTGCTCTATAGGTCGCTGAAAAGCTTTAGAACGGAATACAGGGTTGGGCATGCCCATCCTTTCTCGACTATCCCGCCAATAAACTTTCAGCGGGGATATCACACTTACTGTCTAGCCTAGTCGCAGCACCGTCACGTTGCATACTCGCAAGGGCTAATTTCACCAATAATTCATATTATGACCAGCTTCTTGGTGGGCCAATCAATCTCGTAAGCTGGTGGCGTGACCAGCCTAGATGCCACGTATCGAACAATCATCCCAAGGATGCATGGCGGCATATTGGAATCGTTATACGTGTTGCCAAACAGCACCTGACAGCCTCCGGGTTAGATGTAGTCTCAGATATGCATCACTAACCCCAGCTAATAAGTATCAATCTGGAGAATCAGTGTGAACCAGCCGTCCGATAACCTCAGACAGCCTAAAAACTACCGACAATATATCGCACCGATCATTATTCTTTTATTGGCAATCGGTGCCGCGATCTATGGTGTCCTGCAGACATCAGCAGAACCCGATGAGTCGTCGAACCATGATTCTTCCCAAACTGAGCGACCAGCAAAATCCGCTACGGCGGAAAGCCTCAACGAAGTGGAACGTGACTTCCCAGACGCCGACTCTTCGTCTCAGGAGGCTTTGGCTGTCGCCCATGACGAGTTGGAGACTTATGTTCATTCAGAACACTCACTGCGACTTCTTCTGACGGCTACCGAATATGGCCATGAATTTGACGAGTCGGCAGCAGACTTCGCCCTAGAACATCTCAACGCCAACTGGGAGGACGAGGCGTATTACTATGCCGAGTTAGTCATGCAAGAATATCCCGATCTGCAGCAAGCTGAGCTTCAGAAACACATGCAGCATGAACCGGAGGGACCGAAATTTTCAGCTGAGCAGACTGACTTTGCTCTTTCGAAACTGGATTAGTCTTGTTCTACCGCTCAAGAAGCATAAAGTAAGCCCCGCTTCGGTTTTTCGAAGCGGGGCTTACATGCAACTAGATAGCTTTAGTTACTGTAGTCGTAAAACCCTTTGCCACTCTTGCGACCTAAGTGGCCATCTTCAACTAGTTTCGACAACGTCGGGCTAACTTCTTTGACCAGATGATCATTAGGTTCCTGAGCCGCCAGCTGTTGGATACCTAGGTTAACGTCCACGCCGACTAAATCCATGAGGGTAAATGGGCCCATCGGGTGGCCTAAGCCTTCCTTGATTGCCACATCAATATCTTCGATTGAAGCATAGTCGCCTTCGTAGAGGTGCAACGCCTCACCAAAGATGGCCATCAAAATGCGGTTCACAATGAAGCCAAAAATTTCTTTTTCAACTACTACTGGTGTCTTGCCCAAGGCTTTAGCTAGTTCTAAAGAACGGTCGATAGTTTGGCGAGAAGTGTGTTCACCGCCAACGACTTCCACCAATGTCATTTGCAGCACAGGATTAAAGAAGTGCATATTGCATACACGTTCTGGATGTTTTAGACCTGTGGCAAGCTCTGATGAAACTATCGAAGAGGAGTTTGAGGCCAGGATCGTTTGAGGATCGGCAATATTGTCCAGCTCGGCGAACAGTTGCTGTTTGATTTCTAAATCTTCAATGATTGCTTCAACAACAAATGAAGAATTTTTTACTGCCGTGTCCCGATCAGTGGTGAACTCCAGGTTCTCAAAACCGGCGTCTACAGCTTCCTGACTGACCCGTTGGCGTTCAACCATCCGATCAGTAGATTTGACGAGCTGCTCACGGGCGTTATCTAAAAACCGGCTTTCTACGTCAACCAGATAAGTAGAAAACCCGCTCATTGCTGCAACGAATGCGATTTCGCGGCCCATTGTGCCGCCGCCGATTACGGTAACTGCAGATTCTTTCATATGGTTCTTCCTTGTAATTGTGGGTTATTCTTCGAAAATGATTCTACGATCTGAAACTGAATACAACATCTGACCAACTGGTCGTTTGCTGACAAGCATGAATGGTGGCTTTGTTATTCAGCCATCGATACTTGATGCGTGGCTAGGAACTCACGCTGGGCCGGCGGGATAGGTGCGGGACGATGATCTGGGCCTACATTAATATAAACCACGGTCGATTCAGCACTTAGACGACCATCTTGAAATGCTTGTTCATGCAGGGTAAATGAACTATTACCAACATTTTGCACTTGAATTTGAATCGTTATTGGCGGTGACATCACAATTTCACGGTGGAAAGTGACCGTATATTCCTTCACCATTAGTGGCAGTGCGTTTGGCTTGAAAAACTCCGCCAGCAATGCACCCCTGGCCTGTTGGAACCACGAGGGTAAAACTGTGTTATGTACATGCCCTGCAGGACCAAGGTCATCAATTCTTGGGTAGATGGTAGAAGTCAGCAAAAATCTTCTTTCTATCTGGTGTCGTGCGAGTTACGCCATTAAACAGTTCTAACTACTGGTAGTCGTATAGTTATTTGCTGTCATAGACCCTAAAATTCGATCTTACCAAAGCCAAACAGACATTCTAGGATTCCCAGACAAGAAAAACCCCTCTTTCCGCATATTTGCAGATTGAGGGGTTTTCATTCGTTCGTGCCTCCGATGGGACTCGAACCCATAACACAGCGATTTTAAGTCGCTTGCCTCTACCTATTGGGCCACGGAGGCTAACTCGAACATTTAGAGTTTAGCGCATTTTTTGCTAATGAGCACAAATTGCAACCTACTAGTCCGAGTTCGCACCGCGACCCGCCGATTCCCGGCAGGTCGTGGTGCCTACAACATCATTTAAGCGTCGGTAGAATCTTTCGTGTCAAAGCGACCTGGGATGGCTTCCAAGCCAGCCGCATCACGGAATGCATTGAACGGAGTTTCCAGCTCTTTCAGCTGGGTGGTATCTTTACCCCAGAGGAGCTCATTGATCCAGTTACCCAGGACACGGGAGCTGCGTTCGATCGATGGCATTGCATAGTTGTGGTATGCCCGGTGAGCCAACCATGCGGTGACGCCAGAGATCTCAACACCAAGTGGGTTACCAATACCTTTACCGACTCCCATACCGGCTACAGCGCCCATGGACTTGTGGTAGTACTCTTCTACGGCGCCTTCACCAAAGCGAACGGCCATGAGGTTGTCGGCCAACCGCACTGCCTGGCGTCCAGCATGCTGCGCATTGGGCACACAAAATCCGCCTGGACCATCACCGGTCAGATCAGGCACGGCGGCCACGTCGCCACAGGCCCATGCGCCTTCAGCTACGCCACCTTCGCCGTCTGAGACTTGTAAAGTCGGGGTAACTTCAATGCGGCCACGCTCTTCGACCGGGAAGTCGGTGGAGTGCGCCAATTTGTTGGCAGCGACACCTGCAGTCCACACCAGTGTGTCAGCGTAGAACGATCCGGCATCAGACTGGTCAGACATGTTGAGCAGTTTCAAGTGGCTATCAACAGCCGACGACAGCGACGTGTTGAGCAGCACTTCAATACCGCGAGCGCGGAATTCTTCGACCACATCAATGGCTTGTTCTTCGGTAACTTCCGGCATGATGCGGCCCATGGCCTCGATAAGTACCACGCGGGCATCAGATTGTGCCAACCGCGGGTTCTTAGAGATCGCCGTGCGAACAAGGTCTTCGATTTCGCCAATGAGCTCGGCCCCTGCGAAGCCGCCGCCAACCACAACGAAGGTTAGGGCACGACGACGCTGTTCGGCATCGGTCATCAGCGCAGCAGATTCGATACGCTCTAAAATTTGACTGCGTAGTGTTACTGCTTCTTCGATGCGCTTGAGGCCGATACCATTTTCGCCAAGGCCTTCAATTGGGAACACGCGGGTATCGGCACCAGCGGTAACCACAACGTCTTCATATGGCAGCTCAAAGTTATTGCCTTCTGGGCTTTCAATAATGGCTTGTTTAGCTTCGTGGTTAATCTCTACGACTTTGCCCTGTACGATTTCGCTATGACGCAGATGACTGCGTAAATCAACGAGTGCGTGGCGGGGTTCAATAGAGCCACCAACAACTTCGGGTAAGAACGGCTGGTAGGTCAGATACGAATTCGGGTCGACAACAGTTACGATGCCACCGCGATCACGGATCTTCTTCTGGAGACGCTTGGCAACGTTATAGCCAGCGTAACCACCGCCTATAACTAGAACACGGGGTTTGGGGGATAAATGAGGAGTAATAGCCATGTATTCCACCTTAGTTCGCTTGACAGGAGTTTGTGAAGTTTTTACCAAAGTCACGAGCCGTGCCGGGTACGGGTTCGTTTTCGCCAGAAAAATATGCTTGTGCCAAAGGCCAGAACCACAGCAATTCCGAACCCAATCACTACTCCAGCCTGCAACACAGTAGACTGTTTTGCTAGCTTTGCCGCCACTGGTAGTTCCGAAGGGTAATCCACCGGACCAGCGGCCTGGTGCTTCTGCTCCTGGGTTTCGGTGTCGTCGACTTCGCCACGTCGGTGCATGGAGATCCAGTCAGCTATCGAACCCATGGGATTTTCGCTGACTTCGTCGACGTCTGCAGTCAACGCTGCATCTGCGTCGATAATGCCCCGGCCATAAAGGTTGCCTTGACCGGCGTGGCCGCTGTCTTCGGCGGTCGCTAGAATTCGCTGAATTACCTGCTCTGCCGAGATTTTAGGATGTTCGGCTCGGATAAGTGCCGCTAGGCCAGAGACCAAGGGTGCCGCTCCAGATGTTCCCGACCATTGGGTGTAATCACCTCCAGGGACTGCGCCGATCAGCGGATCAGCAGGCGCGGCAACCCCGATAGTGATACCTTGCGTTGAGGCATCCCAGGAGGCAGTGCCGTCTTCATCAAGCCCAGCAACTGTGAGTACTCCCGGGATAGTTGCTGGAGCACCCACCACGTCGGATCCGGAAGCGCGGTTACCGGCGGCCACGACAACTACGACGTCCTGTTCTTCAGCGTGTAGAAATGCCTCATCCCAGGTTTCTGGCCAGTCTTGTTCTGAGGATGCTAGTGAAATATTAATGACATCAACATCCTGATCCACCAGCCAGTTCACCCCGTTGGCGATTTGTTCGTCAACCGAGGGCACACCTTCTGCCGTATCATCCAGCAGCACGGAGACCGAGAGGAGCTCAACCTTTGGAGCGGCCCCTAAAATCCCATCAGTACCGTACTGGTCGATGGGCGCGACATCGTCTTGTGCTTCATCGTCCGAATCGTCAGAGTCATCATCGGCGTCCTCATCTTCTTCATCGTCTGGCGGGTCGCCGTGGCCGTGACCGGCAAGTAAAGAAGCGACCATAGTCCCGTGATCCGGATCTGGCCCCATCGAGGTTGTGCCATCCGAGTCGCCAGTCCCAGATGCATCGTAGCCCCCAGCCAGTTGTCCAGTGAGGTCAGGATGCGAATCATCAACGCCGGTATCAATGATGCCTACGGTCACATCCTCCCCCTGAGAGGTATCCCAGGCGCTAGTGAAACCGTAGTCTTCTAACCAGTATTGGTCGTCACGCCAAGAATCAGCGGCAGCCGGGGTAGCAAGAACTGCGGTCAGTGCAATGCCGGTTAGTCCGGCTAATGTCTTCTTGTACATTAGGGCCTCAGTAATGACAGTGCAATGCCGTCTAAGATGTCTTTCTCACTGGTAATCGCCGTGGTAACGGTGTGGTTTGTGGCAGCACGAATATAGTCGAGCAGGTGGGCCCAAATGACAGCACCGGCACCAATCACATCGATGCGGCCTTCATGCATAAACCCGTATTGGCTGCGTTCAGCCGTTGTTTGTCCAACAATGGTGTGGGCCGTTTCGATGATCTGGTCGATGTTCAACTCAGTGGCATGAATGGCTTCCGAATCGTAAGACTCGAGGTTTAGCGCTGCAGCAGTAATAGTGGTGATCGTTCCGGCCACCCCGACCACGGCATCCAGGTTGGTGAAATTGAATTCTTGTGGGTCAAGTTCGTCGAGACGTTGCGACAGGTCATTTTGGGCTTCGATAACCTGCTGTCGGGTGGGCGGGTCAGCAAAATGGTAGCGTTCGTGAAAACGGACGCACCCAACATTCATAGATGTTTGTGCGGTGATATTAGCAGTACCGTCTGCCGGGTCAATGGTGCCCAGTACGATTTCGGTCGACCCACCACCTAAATCAACCACGGCGACACGGATTGGTCGCTCCCAGGACGATGTGTCAAGCGCCGAGGCTGCTCCGGCGAAAGTCAGTTGCGCTTCGGTCTGACCACTGACGACCTCCGGGGTGACATGTAAACGCTGTCGTATGCCGGCAACAAATTCATCGCGGTTGGAAACATCACGGGAGGCCGAGGTAGCAATAAATCTGGTGGGGTGAGCCCCGTGTCGGGTAATTTCCCGAGCATAGTCGTCGATAGCGCTAAAGGTACGCTGTAGTGCTTCGGGCGCGAACTCACCGGTTTCGTCCACGCCCTGACCCAGACGAACGATGCGCATATCCCGATGCAATTCCTTGACCCCAGATTCGGTGTCTTGTGCAATCAGTATTCGCACCGAGTTGGTTCCAGCATCAATGGCGGCCACTGGTCCGGCCCCTGCTTCAGCATGTTGGATCGGGTTTGTTTTGCCTGCACGGCGCAACCGTTTGGTGTGCCGCGATAAGTCTTGTTGGGGTGGTTGTCCGGTAGTGTCCCATGCGCCTGCACAGCGGCAGACGACGGGATCAAATTCTTGTCGCATCATGTCTAATGCTTCATCGCCCAGCGGATTGATGCCTGGGCCTTCGGCCAAGGAATGCCCAACAAGTACATGGATACATTTTACGCGGTCAGGCATGCCCCCGGCAGTAATCCCAGTAATTTCTGGGACAGGTCCCACCCCTGCGGCTTCGCCGATACGGGCACGCGCAGCCAAATACTGTTCGTGGGCCTGCCGGTATGACGCAGCCAACCTGTCGTCGTCGGTAAGCCGGCGGGTCATGTCTTCCATGACACCAGCATTTTCGAGCCTGGAAGCAGCCGCCGTAGCGTGCGGGTGGGATAGATAGAATGTCGTCGGGAAAGGGATGCCATTACTTAAGCGTGGCGCGGTAGTAGCAACGAGTGGATTGCCGCAGACGCAACGGGCCCCAATTTCGACCACATCACGAACTGGACGGCCCAGTTGCCGTGACAATGTGTCAAGATCTTGTGCCGTTGGTTGTTTTTGATTCGTCACGTGCTTCCTTTACCCCTGACCCGATGACAATACCGAGCCCCATAGCCGGTCAGCCCAGCCCATTTCAGCTTCTTCATTAAGTGGGTCGGTACTTGATTTTGACTCTTCTAAAGTATCTTCTTCGTCGTCAACGACTAGATACTTGCGCTCTCCGGGCATGACCATATTAAACCGTTCACGCGCCTGTTGTTGCACATAAGCGGGATCGTCCCAGCGCTCCAATTGGGTTTCTAATTCTTGTTGACGTTGGGTTTCGCGCTCGAGTTGCTGATGTTTCTGGGCAAATTCGGATTGTTGATCTAGTAGCAGCTGCAACGGCTGGGCCATGATCAGTGCAGCAATGAATAATACCGCTAAGAGGGCTACCGCGCGCCCAGAAAATGTGCGAGCAGGTTCCGGGTTGTCTTCGAATGTGACTGCGCGATCATCGCGCTGCCAAATATCGTGTCCGATACGTTGCGAATTTTTCGTCTTCTTTTTCTTCGTTCGCTTAGCACTGGCCAGCAGGCGTTCACGCATTTTGGAACGTGGAGCCGGTGGTTCCTCTTGAGTTGGTGTTGACGCTTTGGCCTGCCGGTTTTTTTCTTGCTTTTCAGCGGCTGCTTCACTCGAGGGAATCCGGGTGACTGGAGTCAGTTCATCGGTAATGATGGCGTCATCGTGGGTTTCGAAATCATCTGAAGGATGAGAGGGCGCCACGTTTTTTGGCATCCGTGGTTTTTTCGGCACCGGCTTGTCACCTCCCAGCAGCTAGATGCGGTCCATCTAGTGTACGCGTCATCCAGTTCCTTCTGGTGGTTTCAACACTGCTTTGACTCCTCATTGTTAGCAATCACTCAGGAAACTCACGTTAAGAACGTATCGGCACCACGGCTACAATATTGTGCCGTGGTGCCGATGGGCAAAAATAGTTAGTGTGCTAGTCGTGGGAAGGCTCCAGAGCCGGCATAACGCGCCGAATCATCAAGCTCTTCTTCAATGCGCAACAGCTGATTGTATTTCGCAACGCGGTCTGAACGCGCCGGTGCACCAGTTTTGATCTGTCCGGCATTGGTGGCCACAGCAAGGTCGGCGATAAAGGTATCTTCCGTTTCGCCTGAACGATGCGAGATGACACAGGCAAAGGTATGGGTTTGAGCTAGCCGGATAGTCTCGAAAGTCTCGGTGATAGTACCGATTTGGTTGACTTTGACCAGCACCGAATTACCGGCAGCCTCATCAATGCCGCGTTGCAAACGAGTCACATTGGTGACATAGAGGTCATCACCGACCAGTTGGACTTTGTCACCAAGTTTGGCGGTCAGCTGTGTCCAACCTTCCCAGTCTTGTTCATCTAGAGGATCCTCGATGGAGACGATGGGGAAATCATCCACCAGTTGGACGTAATAATCGACCATAGCTGCGGCGTCACGTTGGCTGCCTTCGAAGGTATATGCACCTTCTGTATAAAACTCTGACGAAGCCACATCCAGACCCAATGCGATATCATCACCAAGGCTATAGCCAGCTTTTTTGATGGCCTCAACGATAACCTCCAGTGCCTGTCGGTTAGAGTCAAGTTCGGGTGCGAAACCTCCTTCATCACCCAGACCGGTGCCCAAACCTTTGGCCTGCAAAACGGATTTGAGGCTGTGATAGACCTCAGTCCCCCACCGCAGTGCCTCGGCAAACGATGCAGCACCAATAGGAAGAACCATGAATTCTTGAATATCCACATTGGTATCAGCATGCGCACCGCCGTTGAGAATATTCATCATTGGTACTGGTAGCACATGAGCGTTGGCACCGCCCAAGTATTTGAAAAGCGGCTGGTCCGTAGAGGCTGCAGCAGCATTGGCTACGGCCATGGAAACACCCAATACAGCATTGGCCCCTAGATTCGCTTTATTTTCTGTGCCGTCTAAATCCAGTAGGATCTGATCGACCTCGCGCTGTGAGGTGGCATCAGTGCCATACAGCGCGTCGGCCACGATGGTGTTCACCGATTCGATGGCCCCCAGCACGCCTTTGCCCAGATATCGTTTCGTGTCGCCGTCACGACGCTCTACAGCTTCAAATTCACCCGTGGAGGCGCCAGATGGAACAGCGGCGCGCCCCAGTGACCCATCCGTCAACAGCACTTCGACTTCGACGGTGGGGTTGCCACGCGAGTCCAGAATTTCACGAGCATGAATGGCATCAATAAAGGCCATAAGTGCAAATCTCCTTGGAAAGTGGGTGGTCACCCTTTGGGTGCCTCTGACATACAGTCAAGCTCCAGTGTATCTAGTGTGGCGGCGAGACAGGACAAATCGTCTCGTGATGGCAACCACCCACTAGGCAGCCAGCCTTACTCTCACTTTCTGCGCTAACGCGAGCTTGGTGTTCAGCAAGTGCTTAGTCGGTTTCATCGATGTCTATGCCTTCGATTGAATCAACCAGCACGTCCTGGTTTCTCTCGTCCTGAATATAGAAGAAGGCCTTGTAAACTTCCTTCTGCTTCATGATCGCGATGTCAGGTGCTTTATAAACTTTGTACCGGTGCCTCAACCATTTCAGGGTTACTGCTGCTGCGGCGTCCACGGCTGCAGTATTATCGATTAGCTGTGGGATTAGAGCGCTCTCGCTTATCTCAATTGGCACATAATTGGGAAACATGTTTGCACGGGCTGCATTACCTTTTACTAAATCTACGGTAATCGCCGAGTAGACAATTCTTGGTTTCATAAAAAGCCGGAACACTCGGCATTTAAAATAGAGCACCAGATTTGGATAACAGACAATGTCTTTATCGATCAGGTTATACGGTGTTTCGATTAGGTTAATTCGGGTTTTACCAGGTACTTCATCCAAGTGCGGTGCTCTTTCGTAACTGCCTAAATGGACTTGCAACAGTGGCTTGTTTTGCAATGAAGTCCCGAACTATGTGCTTATCCGCTCGAAGACGTAGATCAGTGTTTTGCATGTTCTTGAGATGTTCATATTCATCGGGCATGAACGAAGGCGTGCCAACCGCATTCTTTTCGTTATATGACGACCACATTGCTTCAAACTGGTCATCTTTTGGGGCTTTAGTTAATAGGCTGACAATCACGATTGCGGCCAGTGCTGCTAAGAACGCCGGACCGCCCTCATAGATATCAAGGGGCGGCCACATATACCAGAGGATCGTAACAATCGGCCCAACAATCATCCCTGAAATCGCACCCCACTTTGTGACTCCCTTCCAGTACAACGAAAGGACTACGGGTGGACCAAAGCAAGTTGCTAATCCGGCCCAAGCAAATACCGCTAACCAGAAAACCGAGTCAAAGGGATTGATGGCAATAACGATTGCAAGTACACCGATTATGATAGTTGAAATTTGCGATACTAAAATCGTCTTTTTCTCGCTGAGCTCTCCTTTATGAAAAATCTTGTTCCACAAATCTTCGGCTATCGAGGAAGAGGCTATAAGCAACATTGAGTCAATTGATGACATCAGTGCCGATAATGCTCCCGCGATGATAATACCGCCAAGCCACCACGGCAGTAGTTCTATGGCCATGACTGGGAATATCTCTTCTGGGTTTCCAAGATCCGGAAATAACGTGAGACCTGCTAACCCTATAAACACAGCCCCATAGTACGAAACCATCATCCAGACAATGCCAATGAGTGCAATTTTCTTCACGTCACGGGTAGTGCGCAAAGCCATGTAGCGGACTAAGACATGCGGTGCACCGTTGAAGCCAATTCCGATAAATAAATAACTGATTATGGCTATGACTCCAGCAAGAGTTAACGTTGGGTTGTCAAAGAATGGTTTAAGGAAGTCTGGACCCATGGAGTCGCCGAGCCTGGACCCCATTTCATTAAATCCGCCAACTTTTGTAATACCGATTATCGGTAAGACAATAAACGCCGTCGCCATCAGAACGCCCTGGATGAAGTCTGTTATTGTAACGGCAAAAAATCCACCCATTACTGTGTAGATGATGGTAATGACACCGCCAACGATCACCCCGATAGTAAAGTCCAGATCTAAAATAGCTTCAAACAACACACCGAAGGCCACGAACTGGGCGCAAATATAGACTGTTTGAAAGAGTGTCATCATAAAGATAGACACGCCACGCATAATATTGGAATGGTCTTGGTAACGCGCGGAGAGATAGTCCGGTACTGTTATAGATTTTAATATTTTTGACAATCGACGTAGCGGTTTAGCAAAGAATACCCAGTTGAAAATTGAAAATACGCTTGATACCGCATTCCAGGCCGCGCTCATACCGGTTGAATACGCTTCCCCGGGGAGGCCAGCTGTCATAAACCCACTGCTTTCAGAGGCCTTCTCACTCATGGAAATGACCCAAGGGCCTATTTGATTTCCACCAAGAAAGTAGTCCGAGGAACCTTTAAGGCTCGCTCTGGCCGACCAGATACCAATGCCCAACATCAGCAGTGCATACAAAATCAGGATGATTAGAATGCCTATGTTGTCCATATCAATCCCTCGAATCGATATCTCGCCGGAGCAGTTCGTCTTCGAGTTTTTCCCGTTTGGCTTCTTTACGGTAAAAAATGACCACCGAAAGGATCATTAACACTGGTGGAACCGTCATAATGAGCCACGCAGATAAAGGAAAGCCACCCATTAGCTCAAACCTCCTAACCTGCGATATGAAGTTTGTTTGTCAGGAGCTTGTACCGACTGGGCCTTATTCTGGACTGGACTAATTAGTATTCGGCATAGGACCGCTGAATAGAAAGCCCTGCCGGAGATATCGCAGAGATCCGAGGCACAATAAACCCGTCAATATGCAAATCTGCACGCGTAGATCGCAACGACGACTGCGCGTTCTTGCATGCTGTGATCTGAGTCTCCATATCTCAACACAAGCAAAGAAGCTTTTTTGGGTCAACCATATTTCAGGAGTGAAAGCGACAACTGGAAAAATCCAATAGCCCCAGATGGACTTGAATGCACGGGAGGTTATTTCAAATGCGTTATATGTTGCCTCAGCTCGGCTTCTAAATCCACGCCGTTGCTTCGGGCGATACGTACTAATTCAAATAGTTGGGCTCCAATATCGTCGTTGGTGACTTCGATATTGATTTGGGTAGCCTCTGGCGGGTTGCCCAGCGGATTGCTGGGTTGGCGTGAAGCACGGTCGATTATTTTAGCAGCGGCTGCTAACGCGGGTAATCCCGGCGGCAAATCATACGTCGATGAGCGGTCCGTGGATGTGTTCGGTGCTTCGTTGACCTTTTCGGCCTGTTTAATCTGTTCCCAATTTTTTTCTACCTCATCTACTGATACGGCACCAAGACGTTCCTTGGGAAGCAGCTGGCCATGTGAATCGAATACGTGTGGATTGCGTCGAACCATTTTTTGGCTGATGGCCTCAGCAACGTCGTCAATATTAAACACCCCGGCTTGCGCGGCAATAGCCGAGTGCAAAGTCACTTGGAATAACACATCACCAAGTTCGTTGCGTAATAGCTCATATATACCAGCATCTTGGGCCTCATCATCCCACCGCTGAGCCGGGATAGACTCGATTACTTCAACGGTCTCATAGGCTTCCTCAATGAGGTATTCGGTCAGTTGATGGTGCGTTAGGGCTTGAGTCCAAGGACAGTATGTGCGCAGTTGCCTGGTGATCCATACAAGGCGCGATAAACCGGTATGTGCCATGGCTAGTCCTCAGCGGCGTCGTCTTCAAATTCCATAAAAACTACCGGTGCATTGGGATCGTCCTCATCTTGCACCGCAGCGATAGTATCCATCCAAGAAAATTCGATAAACTCACGCAGCTGATCGCGTGCATACTCGGTTTGAAAGGCACCCTTGACGGCGTTGAGTTGAAATTCCAACAGATCGATCATGGTGTAGTCGTAGGCGGCTGCAAGCGTGTAGAGCTCATCGGTGAGGCTAACACCGGAAATAAGCCGGTTATCGGGGCTCACAGTGACAGCAAAACCAGACCGGTAAAGCAAATCAAAAGGATGATTATCTAGCGGGGCGGCTTCAGGACCAAGTTCAACAGCAGCCGTTTGGAGGTTAGAAGTTGGGCACAATTCCAGCACGGTATTGTTGTACAACATGCGGTTGGCAACGTCACCCCAGACCAAGATGTCTTGTTCTTCGTCGAGTTCAACATTAGAAATATCTTCGATGAGGTTCACACCGTGTCCGATGCGTAATGCCCGGCCAGCGGTGAGCGCTCCAGCGATCGAGTCGATCCCGTCTGCTTCACCGGCGTGAATAGTGATGGGCACGAATCGTTGGTCCAGCCAAGCAAATACGTCGGCAAAATTGGTGGCTGGAAATCCGAGTTCTGGTCCGGCAATGTCGAAAGCCACCACGGAACCCAGCGGACGGTGCCGATATGTGAGTTCGGCGATCTTTTGGGCGTTATCGGCCGAATTTTGTCGCATCGCACACAGTATTTGGTGTACCTGTAGGGATCCATCGAGCTCTTGCATGGCCCGTTCCAGTCCGGCGGTAACTGCTTCAACGGCCTCATCAAGGCTCAGCCCTGCTTGAGTATGTTGCTCTGGGGCCCACCGTACTTCACCATATACGACGCCGTCGGCGACCAAATCCATTGCAAATTCATAAGCAATGCGTTCTAGCGCCGGTGCGGTTTGCATAACCGCCAAGGTGTGGTCAAACATTTCAAGGTATTTCGGCAGGGAGCCGGCATTGGCCGCTTCAGAAAACCAAACGGCCAACTCTTGTTCAGTGTCAGCTGGCAATTCGTGGCCGATCTCAGCAGCGAGTTCCACAATGGTGGCTGGGCGCAGGCCCCCGTCGAGATGATCATGAAGTGAGACCTTGGGCAGGGCTGCCAAATCGAGGCCAAAGGGGTCCAGTTGCAATTCGTCTTCGCCAGCGGGAGCTTCGGCGTCAGGGGATTTGTGTTTCATCACGGGTTCGAGTCTAAGCCAGTTTGGTGTTCAGGGTCATCTTGGTCAGGGGTACGTTCCATTCGGGAACGCATAAACTTTTTGATTGCACGGTCAAGGATCCACCCGAGAATCGCGGCAAATACCAGCGCCAACGCAATTTGCAGTACCGTGTGTTCTAACCAGCCGGCGGTAAAATACCCGATAAAAATCGAATACGCCGCCCATAGAGCCGCCGAGATAAAATCTAGCCCCATAAATTTGATCACGGGCATGCGAGTAGCTCCGGCTATGAAGTTCACGGCTACACGTCCACCAGGAATGTGCCGGGCGGTAATTACCACCATAGCTCCAGAATATTTTAGGGTTTGTTTGACTCCGCCAATGGCCCGGACCACGGAGCGAGTGCGCATCCAACGAAAACGGGTCACGCCTATGGAGCGGCCCAACCAATAGGCAATTTGGTCACCGACAAAGGCACCGAACCATCCCATAAAAAACACGGTTGAAAGGTTGAACCCTTGGTTTTTATCGGAGATGGTCGCCAAGGCAACGATCAGCGATTCTGAGGGCACGATTGGAAAGAAACCATCAACAAGACTGAATAAGAACAGCGCAAGGGGCATCCACCAAGCTTCGGCGGCACCCAGGATCAGTTCTTCTATAAAATCCAGCACGTTTGGTTTCCTTTATCGTATGTCAGCTAATGACGTCGATAACCAGCGGTGGTGATAGGTAGGTGTTGACGGTTTCAGTCGCATCGCCCAGCAGTTGCTCGGCAGGTTCGAGGGCTTCAGGAGTTTCGGTATATAGCGTCATTAGTGGTTGGCCAGCAGTGACGGCGTCGCCGGGCTTGGCATGTAACCGTATACCGGCAGTCGGCTGCACCGTCTGACCTTGAACTTGCCGTCCGGCACCTAGCCGCCATGCAGCCTCGCCGATAGCCCGGGCATCCATCACTGACAACACACCGGTTTCTCGCGCCATCACCGTGTGTTGGTGTGTGGCGGTGGGCAGGGGCGCATCTGGGTCACCATGCTGGGCAGCAATCATGGCCCGCCAGGTATCCATGGCTTTACCATTATTCAGGTGCTCTGCTGGGTCGGCGTCAATACCTGCACCGGCCAGCATATGTTTGGCCAATGTAACGGTCAGTTCTACAACGTCGGCAGGACCCGCACCGGCAAGCACCTCTAAGGTTTCTTCAACTTCAATACCGTTGCCTACCGTATAGCCAAGCGGTGTATCCATTCGGGTGAGTACCGCAGTGGTGTGAACTGAAGATCTCTTGCCTAACCACACCATTTTTTCGGCTAATTGGCGCGCCTGTTCCTCATCCTGCATGAAGGCCCCGCTTCCGGTCTTAACGTCAAGGACCAGTGTGTCGGTGCCCTCGGCAAGCTTTTTCGACATAATCGATGAGGCGATAAGCGGCATGCTGTCGACGGTAGCAGTGACATCGCGTAGGCTATAAATCTTTTTATCCGCGGGTGCCAGTTGGGCTGTGGCAGCACAAATGACCCCACCTGGTTGAAGCAACTGTGACCGAATCTGAGCTTCGGACAGATCAACTTGAAAGCCCGGGATGGCTTCAAGTTTGTCTAGCGTGCCACCGGTATGGCCTAGGCCTCGACCAGATAGTTGCGGTACCGCGACCCCGTAGGAGGCGACCAACGGAGTTAGCGGTAGCGTGATCTTATCGCCCACTCCCCCGGTCGAGTGTTTATCTGCAGTAGGTTTGCCCAGGTCCGAAAAATTTAAGGTGGCCCCGGAATTCAACATTGCGGTGGTGAGCGCTAATAGTTCAGTGTCCGTGAGGCCTTGATAGTAAATTGCCATGGCCAGGGCCGCAAATTGTTCATCCAAGACCGCACCGGAGGTATAACCGTTGACCAACCAGGTGATTTGGTCGGTACTAAGCGGATGGCCGTTGCGTTTAGCGGTGATCAGTTCCACAGCAGTATACATAGTCACTCCTGCACGTTTTCTGGGCCGAATGCATTGGGCAAGAGTTGTGCCAAGGTTACGGGGCCCTGCTGGGTGGCAATGGATAGGGTCGAGGGGGCATGTTCGTGGAGTAACTGACGGCAACGGCCGCACGGGGTAATGTATTGACCCGCTGCATCAAGGCACACCAGGTGAGTCAGAGCAGCGCCGTCGTTAAGCCGCCACGAAGAAATAAGCGAACATTCGGCGCATAGAGTCACTCCGTATGAAGCGTTTTCGATATTAACGCCCAGATGAATTTGTCCAGTCCTGTCCATGGCGGCTGCAGCTACCGGGTAGTTCGAGTAGGGGGCATACGCCTGTGATAAGGCGTGTTTTGCGGCAACCTGGAGTTGAGCGTGGGTATCCATTAGCCAGCTCCGGTCAAGGTACGCAGTGCAGCCTGGATAAAGATTTGCATCCCTACGCCGATGGCACGTTCATCCGGGTTGTAGTCGCCCTGATGTAAGTCATAGGTGGGGCCATACGGTGTGCGGGTACCTAACCGCAACATTGCCCCTGGGAGTTTTTGGGTCATCCAGGCAAAGTCTTCACCGCCCATGGATTGTTCTGCTAGTTCGATAGTTCGGGAGCCAAGTTCAAAGCGAGTGGCGTCTTCAATCAGATCAGTTTCGGCTTCATTATTGACCACCGGTGGGACGCCACGGACATGTTCCAAATCAACTTTGACACCGTATGGGGCAGCAACCTGACCGATAATTTCATCTAATAGGTGGCCGGCTGATTCCCACGCGGCGGCATCCAGGGTACGGAAGGTGCCCGACAGTTGCCCGGTCGCCGGGATCGCATTGGGGGCGTGGCCAGCTTGAATGTGCCCCCAGGTAAGTTGGACGCCGGAGCGCACATCGATCCGCCGTGACAAGATAGCTGGTACTTGAGCGGCAATCTGAGCTAACGCGAAGACGACGTCTTGGGTCTGCTGGGGACGAGAGGTATGCCCGCCGCGGCCGGTAAGGGTGACGCGCAGGGTATCGGTGGCCGAGGTAATGGCACCGATACGGGTACCGATCGTACCGACGTCGAAACAAGGATCAGCGTGCAACGCAATAATTCGTGGCACATCGTCCAAGATCCCTTGACGAATCACCTCAACGGAACCACCGGGCAGTTTTTCTTCAGCCGGTTGAAATATGAGCCGCACTCTGCCTGTCAATGCCAAGTGGTCTACTGCCACCGGAGTTTGACCGGTCATCAGCCGATGTAAACTAATGGCGGTACCAAGAGCTACCGAAGCGTGAAGGTCATGACCACAGGCATGAGCGATGCCATCATGCACAGAGGCATAGGGCAACCCGGTGGCCTCTTGTACCGGTAATGCATCAATATCGGCACGAATACCCAACACCACCGGGCCAGCGCCAATATCCACCCAGGCACCTGTGCCTGCTAGTCGGTTGGGTTTGAGTCCATAGCTTTGCAGCGTGGATACAATCTGATCGGTGGTGCGATGTTCACGAAATGACAGCTCAGGATGCTGGTGTAGATCACGTCGAAACGTGACTATGTCATCTATCAATTCTTCAACGACGGGCGCGATACGCGGCAGCCCCGGATCGTCGCGAACAGGCTGCTGATATGACAGCGCTATATTCTGTGGTTTATCGGTCACAACACATCATCGTCCCCATGAACCTTAATCGATTCTACGGCCTGTTTGACAGACTGAGCATGTTCGGTAGTCGTCACCAACAGTGCGTCTGGAGTATCAACTACCACAATGTCTTCTACCCCAATTAAAGCAATTACCCGAGAAGTATCGGTCACTACCACACCGTCGGCATCTTCGGTATATACGCGAGGGGTCTCACCAATGACAGTGACACCAGACTCATCAGTAGCAGGGTTGAGCCGGGCAATTGCAGCGAAATCTCCAACGTCGTCCCAAATAAAATCGCTGGGGATAACCGCCACATCTCCGGCTTCAGCAGCCGGTTCAGCCACCGCATAATCAATCGAGGTCTTAGGCAAGCTCGACCAAACCTCGGACATTACTGTTTCCATATCGCCGGCAGTATTGGCCTTGGCTATTGCCGTGACACCTTCAAATAGCTGTGGTTCATGCTCTTGCAGATGCGCCAATAGAAGTTTCACCGGGGCCACAAACATCCCCGCATTCCAGAAGTGCTTGCCCGAGGCAACGTAACGTTGGGCGACTTCCGACGCTGGTTTTTCAACAAACTTATCAACTTTATACGCCGAAGGTGCGTCAGTAATATTGAGCTTTTCGCCCTGGCGAATATAGCCAAACCCGGTGGACGGATAAGTCGGTTTGATACCAATAGTCACGATTTTGTCAGTACGGGCCGTTGCAATTGCTTCACTTACAGCTTCCCGAAACACCTCGTCAGGACCAATAACTTGATCGGCTGCAAATGACCCCATGATCGCATCCGGGTCGCGTTCATACAGTACTGCGGCAGCCAAGCCAATGGCGGCTGCTGAATCTTTTGGCTCCGGCTCCAATAGGAAGTTTTCTTTGGCCACACCAGCAAGCTGCGCGCATACAGCATCACGGTGGGCCTGGCCTGTCACTACCATGATGTTATCCCCAGCTAAGGGGTGCAACCTATCGTAGGTAGCTCGAATTAGAGTCTGCCCCGAACCGGTTAGATCATGCAGAAACTTTGGGGCAGCCGCACGTGATAATGGCCACAACCGTGTCCCTACCCCACCGGCGGGAATAACGGCCCAAAAACGATCGAGCCCTGTAACCTGCGTAGATGAAAGCTGCTGTTGATTCACTCAAACCACTGTATTGCACATCTCTGGCAGCTGCCTGAAGTTACCGGCGCGAAGGTCTAAGATGTCGTATTAACAAATTCATCACCGGTTAGTATTAGCCTAGGACTAAGCACGCAACTCGCACCGGCGTTGAAAGCGTGACTGATAATCGGTCTAGGCGCCACATTGCGTACTTTGGGAGGTTTCATAGTGTCTACTGCGACAACCGCGCAGCAGTCCCCTCCTGCCAAGAAAAAATCTGGCAGAGGGACCCTGTATCGCGGAAAAGAAGGTATGTGGTCCTGGGTGGCCCATCGAATCACCGGCGTGGTGATTTTCTTATTCTTACTGGTCCACGTGTTAGATACCGCATTGGTCCGTGTCTCGCCTGAAGCTTACGATGCTGTTATCGGTACTTATAAAAACTGGTACATGGCGATAGGTGAAGCAGGTCTAGTCGCCGCGGTCGTTTATCACGCATTTAACGGCATTCGTGTCGTACTGATCGACTTTTGGAAAAAAGGCACCAAGTATCAGACACACATGCTGTGGACTGTCCTGATCCTATGGGTAGTCGTGTTTGGCGGATTCTTCATACGCCACTTGATGCTGGTGCTGGGAGGTTAAGCGCATGGCAACTCATCAGATAAATATCGCCGCACCGCGGACTGGCGATGTAGATCCAAGATATCTTCGTAATTCTGCGAGCCCTTCTTCAAACCGCGAGATGTTCAAGTGGCTCTTTATGCGCATTTCCGGGCCGATCCTATTGGTCCTGATCTTCGTACACCTATTTGTCAACATGATGGTTGGTGACGGCGTACACGGCCTGAACTTTGGTTTCGTTGCCGGCAAATGGGCGTCACCGCTGTGGCAGATCTGGGATCTGACCATGCTGTGGCTGGCCATGATTCACGGCACCTTTGGTATGGGCACCATCATTGATGACTACACCCGCAAAGATCGGACCCGCGTTGGTTTCAAAGTTGCCCTGTATCTGGCCAGTGTTGCCATCGTCGTACTGGGCACCCTGGTGATCTTCACCTTTGAGCCATGCATGACTGACGCAGCCGGCAACTTGATGGACAACTCGCCAAGCTTCTGCTTCAACCAATAAGCACCTGAAGCGCACAAGACTAAGAAAGAAGACTTCATCTGATGCAAGTACATAAGTACGACGTCGTGATTGTTGGCGCTGGTGGCGCCGGCATGCGTGCAGCCATCGAAGCTGGTCAACGCACACGGACCGCAGTGCTCACGAAACTGTACCCAACACGTTCGCACACCGGTGCAGCACAGGGCGGAATGTGTGCTGCTTTAGCAAACGTTGAAGAAGATAACTGGGAATGGCATACATTCGACACCGTCAAAGGTGGCGACTACGTCGTTGACCAGGATGCCGCAGAAGTTATGGCAAAAGAAGCCATCGACGCTGTCCTAGATTTAGAAAAAATGGGGCTGCCGTTCAACCGTACACCTGAAGGTCGCATTGACCAGCGCCGTTTCGGTGGTCACACCCGCGACCACGGTAAAGCGCCGGTACGCCGGGCCTGCTATGCAGCAGACCGCACCGGACATATGATTCTGCAGACCCTCTACCAGAACTGCGTCAAGCACAATGTCGAATTTTATAATGAATTCTACGTACTTGACCTGCTTATGGTTGAACAAGATGCCACCCGCGAAGATGGCACCCCATACAAGCAAAAGCGTGTCGCCGGTGTAGTTTCCTATGAACTAGCTACCGGTGAGCTACACATCTTCCAGGCAAAATCCGTGGTCTTCGCGACCGGTGGTGCCGGCAAGGTATTTAAGACCACTTCCAATGCTCACACCCTGACCGGTGACGGCATGGCCATTGCTTACCGCCACGGTATCCCCCTGGAGGACATGGAGTTTATTCAGTTCCACCCAACTGGTCTTGCCGGGCTAGGGATCTTGTTGTCCGAAGCTGCTCGTGGTGAGGGCGGTATTCTCCGCAACGCCGATGGTGAGCGGTTTATGGAACGCTACGCGCCAACTATTAAAGACCTAGCTCCGCGTGACATTGTTGCTCGCTCCATGGCTAACGAAGTGCGCGAAGGCCGCGGCGCTGGGCCGAATAAAGACTACGTATATCTGGACCTGACACACCTTGAGCCAGAACACATCGATGCCAAACTACCGGATATTACGGAATTCGCTCGGACCTACCTGGGCGTGGAACCATATAACGAACCGGTGCCAGTATTCCCCACCTGTCACTACGTGATGGGCGGTATTCCAACCGATATCCAAGCAAATGTGCTTCAAGATAAACACAACACCCCCATCCCCGGGCTCTTTGCCGCCGGGGAGGTTGCTTGTGTCTCCGTACATGGTGCAAACCGTCTGGGAACCAACTCACTGCTCGACATCAATGTCTTCGGCCGCCGGGCAGGTATCTATGCTGCCGATTATGCTGAAGATGCCGATTTTGTGGAACTGCCAGAAAATGGTGAAGCATTCCTGGAATCCCAGATCGATAACCTGCGATCTTCCGAAGGCACCGAAAAGGTCGGTGCACTACGCGCCGAGCTCCAAGAGGTTATGGACGCCGATATGCAGGTGTTCCGTTCCGAAGAAACGATTCGCCGTGCCATCGACAAGATCGAAGACTTGCGCGCACGGTACCAGAACGTTGCAGTTCAGGATAAGGGCAAACGCTACAACCTGGATCTGCTTGAAGGCTTAGAACTTGGCTACCTGCTCGATATCGCTGAAGCCATGTCTGTTGCCGCGTTGCACCGCCCAGAATCTCGCGGAGGCCACTTCCGCGAAGATTTCCCAGATCGTGATGATGAAAAATGGATGGTCCACTCAATGCTCTACCGTGATGCCAACGCTCAAACTGAAGGCGTCCAGGGCATTCGATTTGAGACCAAAGACGTCGTCATGACCCGCTACGAACCAATGGAGCGTAAGTACTAATGACTACTACTTTCGAACCAGCAGAGCCAGCCTCAAACATTGATATGGGCGATTCCGGTGACACCGGTGGGGTGGAAACTTTCACCGTTACCATGCAGGTACGCCGCTATATCCCAGAATTCTATGACGAACCCTACTGGGATACCTGGACCGTCGAAATGCACGGGACCGACCGCGTACTGGATGCGCTACACAAGATCAAATGGGAGCTCGACGGTTCACTTTCCTTCCGTCGTTCCTGCGCCCACGGTGTGTGTGGTTCTGACGCCATGCGCATCAATGGCGTTAACCGTTTAGCATGTAAAGTTCTGCTCAAGGACCTTGATACATCCAAACCTATTACTGTAGAGCCCATCAAAGGTCTACCAGTAGAAAAGGACATGATCGTGGATATGGAACCCTTCTTCCAGTCCTACCGTGAAATCATGCCGTTCCTCATCGCTGATGAGACCCAGGAACCAACTCGTGAACGTTTGCAGTCAGCTGAAGCACGGGAAGCATTTGATGACACCACCAAGTGCATCCTGTGTGCGGCATGCACATCTTCGTGTCCAGTATTTTGGACCGACGGGCAGTATTTTGGCCCTGCAGCTATTGTGAATGCCCATCGGTTCATTTTTGACGACCGTGACGAAGGTGGTGACATGCGTCTTGAGGTCCTCAACGATAAGGAAGGGGTATGGCGCTGCCGTACCACATTCAACTGCACCGATGCATGCCCACGCGGCATTCAAGTTACCAAAGCTATCGCTGAAGTAAAGCAGGCAATTCTAGCCCGCAATCTCTAAGCTGGCCTACCAACGTTTGTGGGGGTCGAGAATTCGACCCCCACAAACGTTTAACCAACAGATAATAGCAGTATGTTACAGAGAACGGAAAACTTCCCGAATATCTGTATCGCCATCATAAAAATCAATGGTCTTACCAATCGTGGCGTCTTCTTCTAACGCCACCAGGATCGCCTCAGCCACGTTACTGCGCGAGGTGTCGCGCCCACCTTCTGCTGACTCTGCCGATCCGGTCTCCGGAGCAATCCTAATCTTCGATGTCGGGTCTTCTAGCGTCAACATGCCGGGCCCTAGAATCGTGTACTTTAGACCGCTATCACGCAAGTAGGCATCAGTTGCAGACTTGGATTCTGCATAAGGAAAAAACGAGCTGTCTTCGCTGACGCCATGATCTTTACCGGCACCCGCATAAGAAATCAATACATAACGGTCAACGCCGGCCTGAACAGCTGCATCGATAGAACGTTGTGCAGCGTCTCTATCCACCGCATACGTGCGCTGCGGATTGCCGCCACCTGCGCCGGCAGCCCAAATAACCGCATCCTTGCCATGAAAAGCATCAGCTAAATCATTTACGGTGGCATCTTCGATATCTAAGACTAAAGCGTTCGCCCCGACAGCTTCGACTTCCCGGACTTGTTCCTCTTTTCGGATCACAGCGGTTACCGTGTGGCCTTCTTCCACTAGCCGTGGAGTAGTACGCATTGCTACCTTGCCGTGTCCGCCAATCATGATGTAGTCAGCCACGTTAATCCTTCCGTCGATATTGATGGGTATGTGGGACAACCACATTGTCTCAGGCTGTATTCCAAGACCTTGCTTGTCCTACCTGCGAAGGATCGCAAAAACACCGCTAGGTGCCAAGATCCTCCCCGAGGCTGACGCCAAGAATAGCTTCAAGCCGCGAAAATAGTAACATGACGCATCCGATACTTTCCGCTACCAACCTCACCAAAACCTATGGCTCTACCCAGGCACTAGTCGATGTGAGCCTGCAAGTTTACCCTGGCGAATCCGTAGCAATTATGGGCCCGTCAGGCTCTGGAAAAACTACGCTAATGCACTGTCTATCGGGTATTTTGGTGCCCGACACCGGGAAGGTACACCTCACAATAGTCAATAATGCTGCCACTGACATTACGCAGCTGAATGAGGAACAACGCGCCCAGCTGCGCCGCGAACATCTCGGTTTTGTTTTTCAAGATGGTCTTCTGTTGCCAGAATTGACCGCCCAGGAGAACACGGCCCTACCACTTATGCTTTCCGGTGTCCCGCGAAATACCGCAGAGACACAGGCCCGCAACTGGTTATCCGCTCTGGGACTAGATGGGTTGTATAACCGCAGACTTGGGCAACTTTCAGGCGGCCAGGCACAACGTGTTGCCATCGCCCGGGCCCAGATTGCTGAGCCATCTGTGGTATTCGCAGATGAGCCAACCGGTGCTCTTGATTCGGAAACTTCCGAAACAGTGTTGACCGCACTACTGGATTCGACCGTGTCCCGCGGCCGAGCCCTGGTGCTGGTCACACACGACGAGTCAGTCGCGGCACGCTGCCAACGACTCATACATGTCAGTGATGGTCGCATCATTTCAGATTCTGCAGATACTTCAGGAGCTACCCGATGAAAGCTACAACAACGGTAAGCCGTCTGTTCCTGTCACGCCTGTTTGCGACCCGCCAGGCCTGGTCGCTGCCGGTGGCAGCCTTTGCCGTAGTGTCTACCTTGGCACTGAGCGTGGCCGGTGGGATACATTTCTTTTTCACACTCAATAAGCAATCCGTCGATGAGATAGCCGGAATATATATGATCCTGGCTATCCTGGCGGGAATACTGTTGATTATGCCGATTGCTTCACTAGCCGGTGCCGCGGCCAAGTTACTAGCCCGACGCCGTGACGAACGGCTGTCGTCGCTTCGACTACTTGGCGCCAGTTCAGCGTTACTGCGCACGCTGGCAGTCACAGAAGCCTCAGTACTTGCTGCTGTCGGGTCGTTGCTAGGTGTGCTTGGCTATCTAGTGCTTATGCCCGTGGCCGGGTTATTGCATTTCGCAGGCGGGCCGATTGGTACCTCCGGTATGTGGCTTGGAGCGCCAGGAATATTAGCTGTGTTAGCAACTATCATCGGTATTGGGGTTGTCTCTTCATTCACCGGGTTGCGCAGCATCGAAATTACCCCGTTGGGAGTTCGCACCAGACAACGTCCGGCCCGGTTACACTGGCTGCGTATTGTTGCTGCCGTAGCACTGTTGGTTGTGGCACAACTTTTTGCCAATATCTATGGTGCTGGCGGTATCATGTTGGCGGTAGTCATGGTACTCGCCGCTTTTGCTGTCCCCATGCTTGCCCTACATTTTATCGGGCCATGGTTAATTGCCGCAGTTACCCGTTGGCGGCTACGGCGTGCTAAAACTGCACAATCATTGGTTGCAGCTCGTGCCGTGTTGGAATCACCGCAACAGGCCTGGGCACAAATTGGCGGGGTAACGTTAACCACCTACATCGGTGTGGTCGCTGGGGCTGGTGTATCACTAGCAAATATGGGTATGGATGACGCTGCTGCCAGCATGACGAATGCAGAAATAAATCTGCTGACCGATCTGCGTACCGGGGTTTTGCTAACTATGGTCATAGCATTTCTACTCTCGGCCTGTTCCGTAGCGATTACCCAGACTGCTCAGGTAATAGACCGTGGGGCACTGTATAACGGGCTGCGTCGTATCGGTATGAGTTTTACTCAATTACAGGCGACTCGGCGTGGGGCCGTATTTGGACCGCTATGGATCGTGTTGATTTTTACTCTCTTGACAGCGGTAATTACGGCATTTCCACTATTAGGAATTGCCGTTGTGGCCTCGCCTCTATCCATGCTGGTCATATCCGGCTGTTGTGTACTAGGCGTCCTGCTTATTTGGGGTGGTGTGCAAAGCTCTGTGCCAACGCTGCGTTCCGTAACCGCGGACTAAATCTAGCCGACTACTGTTGGAAGCTTGCGAGCCAGGACGATATCTTTAGCTACGCTGCCTCCGACGTCGAAGGAGCGGGTACCAATTTGTGCAAATCCAGACCGTTCATAAAACCGTATGGCACGAGCATTTGCCACATTAGTACCCAACCACATCCATTGCCGGTCAGTCGTGCTGTATTGGTCGAGCAAGAAGGCCATCATGTTTCTTGATACTCCGGCGCCATGAAATTCTGGGTGGACATAGAATTTCGTCATCATGACGGTAGTGTCCACCGGAAGCTGTCGATCAAGTTCAGCGTCTTTGGGCAAAACGTTGTTGACACAAACCGTATATCCGACAAGCATTGCTCCATCTGTTGCGACCACAACATTGGCATCGTCACTCGCCAACCATTCGGCAAAGACTTCTTGGTTGAGTTCGTTGTATATAAACGTTTCAATTGCCGTTCGGTCCATCTCAGGTGGACACGCAAGCGGAAATGTCCGTGCCGCCAATGGTACGAGCTCATGAATGTCGGTGTCTTTTGCTTTGCGGATGGAAACGCTCATAGCTGTCCATTCTAAGCCTCATAGCACTGACTTAGATGGTTTGCTTGGCTCTCATGACGGCGGCGCTATTGCACAGTCCTTATTGGACATCTCACATACATAGATCAACTCATAGCGGTGCATCAACGGCTATCTGGTGTTACGACTGCAGCCGGTCAGAAACTGACCGGCTGCTAAGATTTACTTGCGATCACCGCAATGACTGATCGCTAGTTCGAAGGACTTGAGGGCGGTCCCTGAGGCGGATACTGATCGCCCTGTGGGCCCGGGTAAGTCGGCCCCTGATTTCCGGCTCCAGGAGGGTATTGACCCGGTCCCGGTGGCTGGTTACCGGGATTGTAATGACCTGCTTGGCCACCTGCTGACCAACCTTGCTGGTATCCAACTGATGAATGCGGTGTATACCATGCCGCGACATCAGCACGGAAAGCAAATACCAGAAACCAGACAGCGGTCCCCAGGATGACAATACCTTGGATGAGCGTAATCGCGCCTAAACCGCCACTAAGTGCGAAGGTGGTTCCGACGCTAAGTATATTGAACAACGACGAAATACCGCCAAGAAAAGCGAATACAATGCCAAGAATTCGCCCCCAGTTTTTCCGCCCCAAGAGTGGAATAATCACCAGAGCATAGAGACCGAGCGCAAAAATAAGCAACACGATACCAAACGCTGTGCCTGCCCCGGCCATGCCTTCGATGCCCAGTCCAGATGCATAGCCGGACAGCACGACGCTGCTGACGACTAGTGAAATAATCTGCGTGATCAAGTAACCAACGGCTGAGGCTATCGCAGCAAGCTGCAGTTGACGTACCGGGTTTGGCAGATCGGGGCTACCTGTAAATACCTTGGCCAGTAGAGACTGGACGCTAGGACTATTGGGGTTCGGACTACCAGGACCGTACTGCGGGCCTTGAGGACCCGCTGGTCCATCATATGGGTTGTGTGTCATTGCCTCTTCTCCAATTTTGGATGCTCAGATTCTGCTATTTCACGCAATTGTAGGTGCAGTAGGTGACTCAATGCGATCAGCCGTGTGTTAAGCAGCTGACTATCAGCTTACCGGCCTAACGTACCAGTATTAGCCGATATTTTGTTGATCAACAGCAGACATATTCCGAAATTGATCAGCTATCTTTGTAAACGCCGGTGGAGACCAAACCACCACGAAGTTGACTTGCTCATGGCCTGAATAATCCAATATATGGTGAGTAAAACCGATAGCCAGGTCAGAATGGCAGCCACCAACTCAAGCGGTTCAAGCTGCCCGTAATTCACAGAAAAGACCAGACTCAGACCTTCCGAGAAAACGAATAAGAAGGCGAATACTAAACCCGTAAAACGCGCCCAAGGCCTTGTCGCACGGAGCCCGATTCCCACAATGACAAACAAAATTATCATCAGTAGCCCAAATCCGATAAATGAGATCAGGGACCATGTGTGCATGGTGTCCAGCATTGCCGGCGTAGCATCCTGGAGCTGTTCGGGTGGCAGCAGTTGTGAGTAGTACTCTTCTGGGTCCACCGTGAGCATCTCTACCACGCTCAATATGGAGGTGAGTGCGCTGAGAATCAGTAACGGCCATATTAAAGTTTTAGTCAGTTTGGCACTGCGCGGCTCATCACCGAAATCTGGCATCTGGGTGGGCGAATATGGGGCCGTCCCATATTTATTATTTGATGCTTCAGACATGTGTAATCTTCACCTTTTCGTACAGGTTCTACTAATATTTCGCCATTAATCGTGGCGGAGGGCTTCAATGGGATCTTTAGTTGCTGCCCGACGAGCTGGTAGCGTCCCGGCGAGAAAAGCTATCAGAATGATAATTACAGCAATGGTTAGCAACGCTGTTGGTTCGATCGCATATAAGGAGAGTCCCGGAACAGAATCTAGGGGTCCATTTATCAGCATGGAGTTGCCTATGGCGCCCACCGCAGCCCCCAGTCCAATGCCAATGACCGAGCCCATCAAACCGATGACGATCGCTTCGGTAGAAAAGAGTGTGAACACTTTTCCGCTGGTCATTCCAAGTGCTTTATATAGACCAATCTGGCGGGTCCGCTCTTGAACTGAGATCAGTAGCGTATTGACGATACCAAAGCTAGCTGCAAGCAGTGCGATCAGTGCAAACCCGTTGAACACCCAGGTGATGGCATCAATGATGCCACTGACAATTCCCATTTGGTCTTCAACGGTTTGCCCTACCATGTCTATATCGGTCAGGTCTTGTTTGAGTTGTGTCTCGTTAGTAGCCAAGTTGTCCACGGTGAGAACAGCTTGCATATAGGAATATGGGACGGTGGTCCCGGCCGTCGAATTATTGATCTCGGCGATTTTGTGGTTTAGTCCGTGGGATGGAATGGGACTATTACCAGAGCCAGTGATCGTTTCTTCAGAGACTCCGGCAATTTCTGCTTCGACTGTTTCAGTATTGCCGTCCAGGTCCTTGGCACCAATGGTCACTGTTTTACCAACAGCGTCATCGGCATTTTCCACGTCGTCTATATCGAAAATCGAAAGCCATGAGGTAGGGATCACTAGTTCAAAGGCATCATCTGCAGCGGATGCGGGTCCGCCTGCTGCATATTCCACCATCGTTTGTTCTGAAGGAAATCCTGCCGAGGGCAGCGAATATTGATCATCCTCGCTAACTTCGAGATATTCAATACTGACAAATACCATCGGATCGACCATTTCAACGTGGTCCAGATCTTCAAGCGTTTCAATATCGTCATCGTCTAAAGCCGGTGTACCAAACTCCGACATTGTCGTTTCAGCATCAGGATCATATTCGTTGGGTTCGCTTGCACTAAACCCCATTGAGGCGTCAGTAGTCTGTGCCGGCATAACATAGACCTGGTTGGCATCGCCCATAGCCTCGACCTGTGCGTCAATATATTTATTGATGCCTGCACCAATCCCGGAGGTTAAGGTCAACGTGAATGCACCTACAACAACAGCGATTACGGTTAGAAAAGTCCGCAACTTGGTGCGCAGGGTGTTGGCAATGGCTGTGGTGAATATATCGCGGATACGCATTAGGCACCTGCCTCATTTGCGATGATGCGACCATCTTGAATACGGATTTGACGCTGGCATTTAGCTGCAAGTTCTTCATCATGTGTAACCACAATGAGGGTTTGGCCTTCTGCATTAAGACTAAAAAGCAGATCTTCGACTACCGCCGAGGTTTCGGAGTCTAAGTTCCCGGTGGGCTCGTCAGCGAATACAATTTCTGGACTATTGATGAGCGCTCGACCAATGGACACACGTTGTTGTTGCCCACCAGATAGATTTATGGCTTTGGCATGGATCTTGTCACTCATGTCTAGTTTTTCTAAGACTTCTGCACCACGGCGTTTACGCTCAGCCTTGGCAACCTTGGCAATTTTTAATGGCAGGGTGACGTTATCGAGCACAGTTTCCTGTGAGTTGAGGTAAAATTGTTGAAACACGAACCCAAAGGTAGTGTTTCGCACCTTTGCGACTTCTTTAGGTCTTAGGTCGGACACCACCTTGCCACGCATCGCGACGACGCCAGAAGTCGGTTCATCCAACAGCGCTAGCAGGTGCATTAGGGTTGATTTACCAGACCCCGATTTGCCAATGATGGCCACTGATTGACCTTGTCGAATTTCAAAGGTCAGCCCTTTGAGCGCAGCAAACTGGTTCGGGCCGGTGCCAAAAACCCGGGCCAGATTTTCAGTTTCCAATAGCGGCGGATTTGTAGTACCAGTCACGAATATCCTTCGATAAGAATTTGAACGGTACCTCTAGTGTGTCAGACTTACTCACCAAATACTTCCGCTACAGGGCTGAAATTGTTCTACGCCACCGGGGTGAGCTTTCGGTTAACTAACTCATGCCTGGCTGATGTTCAGCCAGGCATGAGTCAGTAAGAGATGTTATCGAGCCGGTCGCAAGAAACCGGACTTTTCGTAGACCTCGTCTAACACCGGAGCAGCGATACTACGCGCCTTATCTGCACCGACTGCCAAGATTCGATCCAGTTCAGCGGGATCATCTAAGAGCTCTAGAGCTCTTGTGCGGATTGGTTCCAGGCGTTGGGTCACAGCTTCAGCAAGATCCACCTTCAGGTGCCCATACATTTTGCCTTCATACGCGCTAACCAATTCTGCCACGCTCTGATCTGTCACCGAGGCATAAATATCTAATAGATTAGAAATCCCAGGCTTGTGTTCTCGATCATAATGAATTTCTGTGCCGGTATCAGTAACTGCAGATTTAATACGTTTTGCGATGACTTTGGGTTCATCCAAAATATTAATCAGACCGTTTGGTGATGGGGCTGATTTCGACATTTTGGAGACAGGATCTTGTAGGTCATAGATCCTCGCCCCTGTCTCTGGAAAGAAACCCACGGGCACCACAAAGGTTTCACCATACCGATAGTTAAAACGCTGCGCTAGAGTCCGAGTTAATTCTATATGCTGACGCTGATCATCGCCCACGGGGACGCCGTGCGGCTGATATAACAAAATATCAGCCGCCATCAGCATGGGATAAGTAAAGAGACCTACCCCGGTCGCCTCGGTACCTTCGCGGGCGGATTTATCTTTGAACTGCGTCATACGAGCTGCTTCGCCCATGCCGGTGAGACACGTCAGGATCCAGGTCAGCTGGGTATGTTCTGGAATATGCGATTGCACAAATAAGGTAGAACGCTCCGGGTTGATGCCGGCTGCGATATACTGTGCTGCTGCGACCCGGGTGCGCTGAACCAGATCCTTAGGATCCTGGGGTACCGTGATTGCGTGCAGGTCTGGGATAAAGTAGAACGCTTCAAAATCTTCTTGGATCTTAACCCAATTGACCAATGCACCCAGATAATTGCCCAGGTGCAGCGAATCTGCTGATGGCTGCATACCTGAAAGCACACGCGGATGCTTGGCTGCTGAAGTCAGGTGCGCGGTTTCGGAAAGATCAGTGGCCAATATATCGGCCGGTGTTGGTTGGCTGGTGGACACGGAGGGTCCTTTCTAAAACTGGTAGTCGACCACAAGTGGTGAGTGGTCTGAGAAACGCAGATCGTATGAGGCTGCACGATCTACAACGGCCTTGGTGACATTTTCTGCAAGCTGTGGTGTAGCCATTTGATAATCGATGCGCCAACCTGCATCGTTATCGAAAGCTTTTCCACGATAGGACCACCAGGTATAGGGTCCAGCGACTTCCCCGGCTACCCGGCGCCCCACATCAACCCAGTTGAGATGCTCTGGGGAAAAGAATTTATCGAAGTAGGCACGTTCCTCCGGCAAGAAACCGGAGTTTTTGACATTGCCTTTCCAGTTTTTAATATCTAATTCTGTGTGGCCGACGTTGAGGTCACCGGTAATGATTGAATGGTCCTGGCGTGCTTTCATTACCGGTAGATATTCGACCATGGCATCTAGGAACGCGTATTTGTCATCCTGTCGTGGGGTATCCACTTCGCCAGAATGAACATATACGCTGGCCACACTGACTGTTGATCCATCGGGTGCTTGAAAGTCTGCTTCAACCCAACGTCCCGAATCATTGGTTCCGTCTGCCAGCCCGGTCCGGTTCTCAAGTGGTTTAAGTCGCGAGGCTATCGCTACGCCAGCACGACCTTTTTCTAGTGCCTCATCACTGTGAATATATATATCATCCCATTCATCACCGACGATCTCCGGTAATAATTTGGTCAAAATATTTTCTGGGGCACGAACCTCTTGCAGGGTAATAATGTCAATATTCCGGTCAGCAAACCAAGACGCCATGCCACGACGATGCGCGGCACGAATTCCATTGACGTTAACAGTCGCTACGCGAAGAGTGTTTTCAGCCTTTGAGTCAGCAGCGTTAGTGTGCATAATTCTTTCTAGTTGATAATTTCGCCAGAAATAGTGTTCTTACCGTTGTCGGAATCCGACTTAGGTTTGTTATGGCGCTCCGGATCGAGCATATCGCGGGCGTTGGATGCCGTCATCTCGATGGTGTCTAATGCACGGTTAATCATCTCGAAGTCAGCATGTTCGACACCTTTTGCCAGCTCTTCAGAAACGACTCGTTTTTGGACTTCGACGATTTTTAGTGAATGGTCCACTTTGGTATCGCGCATTGGATCTGAGGTATCGACGACATTTGCAGCAGCAGTTGATGCCGCAAAATTCGAGCCGAGGTTTTGTGCCGTCTTTTTCACAGCACGGGCGCCGCGCGTCACCATAATCAATGAGGCAACGGAAAGGATCAGCCAGCCACCAGCAACGACCACAACGATCCAGCCGATGACGTCGTTCTGGTTGGCCGCAAAAATAACGGCAACTATAAAGGCAATGACAACCACGAGCAAAACGACATTAGAAAGTCGAAGACCGCGGCGATGAGTTGAAGATTCGATGGACTGCATATCTTCTAGTATCTCGTATTTACCTGTTGTGTTCCCAATTAGTCATCGGCATTATCCGTAACGCTAACACTAGAATCCCTCGGCCAGTATATAACCGGCCAAGGGATCACATAATGAACTATATTTTTGTAAGTTTACTCTCGGGCAGCATTATGTTCCGCAATTTCCACCACGTTTGCCACCAGTTCAACACGAGTCATCGGCCCTACCCCACCAGGATTTGGCGACATAGCTGAAGCAACCTCAGCTACGTCTTTGGCCACGTCTCCGACGATACGTGTTTTGCCTTCTTCTGTTTCCTGGCGTGAAACACCAACATCAAGGATAACGACGTCTTCTTTAACCATCTTTTTAGTCACCATGCCGGGATTTCCTGCAGCTGCGACAATAATATCGGCTTGACCGATCAGTTCTTCCATATTCTTTGTGCCAGTGTGTGCTGCAATCACGGTGGAGTTGACGTCACGACGGGTAAATAACAACGTAGCGGGACGTCCGATGGTAATACCACGACCAATAATCAGCACAGTTTTGCCCTCGGTCTGGATATCATAATGCCGCAACAGCTCCAGACATCCCTTTGGCGTACACGGCAGCGGCCAGGTCACTTCCCCACCGGCGGAAGCTACTAGTCGTCCTAGGTTCAGCGGATGCAGCCCGTCAGCATCTTTTTGCGGGTCAATAGCTTCCAAAACCGTGTCGGTATCAATGTGATCCGGTAGTGGCAGTTGCACAATGTATCCAGTGCACTCCGGGTTATTATTGAGCTCATGGACGACGTCCAAGACCTCCTGCTGGGTTGCCGATTCTGGTAGCTCACGATGTAGTGACTGGATGCCAATCTCTTCCATATCCCGGATCTTGGCGCCCACATACGATTGCGAACCAGGGTCCATTCCAACTAGCACCGTCCCTAGGCCGGGAGTCGTCCCTTGTTCTTTGAGCTTTTTGACTCGTTCAGCAAGGTCTTCTTTCATGTGGGCCGCAGTGGCGCGGCCATCAAGTTTCAGTGCAGTCATTTGGCGGAGCGTCCTTGTCTGGTTGATATCAACGAACTAACCCTCGTCCGGGCCCATAAACTCAGTGTAATGATGAGCCAGCATGCTGTCACCGTTTGCATACCAAACGGTGACCTAATGCAAAGAGCGGGCCCGAAGTTACTTGGCTTGGTGGGGCCCGCTCTTGTCATCAACGCCGTCGTCTAACCAAATTGGCTTACCAGCCTTCTAGCCCCTCATACAGCGGGAAATCCTCAGCAAGCTTCTCGGTGCGAGCCCGTAGCGCCTCTACATCTGGGTTAGGCTTCAACGCTTGGGCGATGATATCCGAAACCAGATGTAGAGGCGC